>Ga0181520_10008159_pt1 | contig 15018 bp, 11 predicted proteins | sample PEATcosm2014_Bin_29_FD_132451 | JGI IMG/M metagenome (GOLD analysis project Ga0181520, IMG submission 132451) | Peatland microbial communities from MTU Mesocosm Facility, Houghton, MI, USA - PEATcosm2014_Bin02_30_metaG | ecosystem: Environmental > Terrestrial > Soil > Wetlands > Peat | place...
CCAGGTCCGGGGATAATCGGCGGCTGTCCGAAGAATTTGCTCCCCACTAATTGCGCCCTTGGCCCTTTGGTGGGGTTATTTTTTTGAGGCGGCCAATACCAAGCCGGCCGGCGGGACAATTCCGCCCCGGCGTCATCCTCGCCTTCGACAAAGACGCCGCTGATGCGTTAAGTTCTGCAATAACTCGCGCAATGCCGTGCCGGAGGGAAAATGGAGCACTTTCGCAAACTCGAACGGCTTTACGCCGCCGCGCCGATCAACGCCTGGTTTCAGCCGAAGTTGCACGTGGGGAACGGGGAAGCCGAGATTCGCATCGAGCTGCGGCCGGAATTTCATCACGCCGCCGGCGCGACCCACGGGACGCTGTATTTCAAGGCGCTGGACGACGCGACGTTCTTCGCGGCAAATTCGCTGGTGGAAGACGTCTTTCTGCTCACCGTGCATTTCGAACTCGAATTGTTGCGGCCGGTCGTCGCCGGCGAGGTGCGGGCTGTGGCGCGCGTGACGCAACGCGACGAACGGCGGATCGCGGCGGCGGGAGAACTGTTCGACAGCGACGGCAAGCTCATCGGGCGCGGCAAGGGCCGGTTCGCGCGCAGCAAGATCGCGCTGACCCCGGCCGTGCATTATCTCTGAAAGGGCCTCGCCCGAGCACGTAAGGTTTCCGCCCTCACCCCAACCCTCTCCCAAAGGGAGAGGGAACGATCACCTCTCCCGTTGGGAGAGGTCGCCGAGCGTCGCGAGGCGGGTGAGGGTCAACCCTGTCCGCAGGCGGCGCGTCAGTTCCCGATGCGCACCCAGGCGACGGCGCGGGTCTGGCCGTCGGGCAGGCGCACGGTGCCGCGGATGGTGTTGCGATCGTCGAGGTGCAACTGATAGACGATCAACGTCTGGTCGTATTGCAATTCAAACGTCAGCGCCTCGCCGTCGTTTTGCAGGCCCTGAAGGTTCTGCCGGGCGCCGTTGGTCACCGCTTGCACGGACAGGCCTTTGCCGGCGTCTTTTTTGATTTGGTACAGGTCGTTTTCGGCGCGGGTCGGCCAATACTCTTTCCACGTGCCGGCCCAATGCCGCGCGGTCGGCTTGCCGTCCTGGTACGGCGGGCCGACCCGGTTCCAGACCACGCGCCGCACGCTGCCGTCCGGCATATTGGCCAGCCCGACCAGGGTGTCCGCGTTGAACTGGAACATTTCGTAGCCGATTTCGTTGTCGTTGAAGCGCAAGAGAAACGCCAGGCGGCGGCCGTTCCACGCCAGTTGGGCCACGCCCTGCCGCTCGACGTTGGTCAGCACGTCGAGCGCGACGCGCCGGTCGTCGTCCAGGCTGCGCACGCGATACACATCGCGCTCCGCGCGGTCCGGCCACGATTCCTCCCAATTTCCCGACCAGTTGCCGAGCGAGAGGTTCTCGATTTTCGCGGCGCTTTCGGCGGTCGCGCCGGCCGTGCCCGGCGCGCCTTCCTTGGTCCACCGGATCGCGCTTTCCTCGCCGTCGGACGCGCGCACGTCGCCGGTCAGCACCGTGCCGTCGGCGTTGATTTCCAGCGAGTACGCGATCGGCCGATCGTCGGCGTAGTTGGTGAACTGCAAGGTCTTGCCGTCCCAATGCAATTCCGCCAGACGCTGGCGTTCGACGTTGGTCAGCGGGACGACTTGGATGGTGAAGCCGTCGGCCGAAAGCGAAATCCGGAAGCGGTCTTGCTGGTCGGAATCCGGCCATTCCTCGATCCACACGCCTTCCCAGTTCTTGACGTCGCCAACCGGATTCTCCGGAACCGGCGCGATGTGCCGCGGGCCGATCGCCGCGCAACCCGCGAAAAGGAACATGCCGAAAAGCGCGCCCAACCAGATCCGCCGCCGCTGCCCAATATTCACGCCGTCAACTCCACGCCGTTTCTCTTAGTAAACTTAATCAATTGTTCACGCGATTCCACTGAATCGGCTCGTCGAAATGCCGCCGGCCGCCCCGGGCGCGACCCGTGAGGAGGTCCTTGCTCACCAGCACCATGTCGTAGAACACCGTGCCGTCCTCCATTTCCAGGTAAAACATGAGCTGTTTGTAGTGAAAAATGACGCCGTGCACGCGCTGCTTGCCGTCCGGGTTCGTCAACGGCGTGACCGTCAGGGCGTCGCCTTGGACATCGATGCGATAGCGGTCCTTGGTCGTCTGCCCCGGCCAGTCCTCTTCCCAGACGCCGGCGATCGACGCGTAATCTTTCCGGTCGTTCGCCAGCGGGCTCGTCGTCGCGCACGCGGCGGCGACGCAGCCCAATCCCAACAACAAACACAGCGCCGCCCAACCTTTCATTGCGAATCTCCAAGCGGTTTCCGCTCGACCGCGTCTCAGTTTGAATCCGTCCCGCCGCGAAAGTGCTTCGCGCCCCCGCCGCCTCATTATACGTTCAACCTGCCGGGAGGGCCACAAGTCGGGGCAGAGCCTGACCCGGAAGACGAATGGAGCGATCATGACGAATGAGGAAGGCGTGCAATTTACAATTCGTAACTCGTAATTCGCAATCGGTTACTCGTCTCTTTTTCTTGCCGGAGTCTCAGCTTTGCCAAGTCGCTTGCGCTGTTTGGTTTCAATTTTCTTGATGCTCTCAGCGACCGGCAGTTCTTCCGGCATCGTACCGCCCAATTCGCGGATCGTTTGCCGCACTTTCGCGCCGACTTCCCGATGCGTCCGGTTCGCGGCGTCCTTGCCCTTGACCTGTTCGCGGCGCAGCTTTTCCTCCGCCTGGGTCGCGCGGAAGAGGTTCGCTGCCAATTCCGTGCTGCCCATGTGATCCAGAATCTTCTGGCTCTTTTTCAAGCCTTTCCGTCGGTGAATGTCTTCCTGTTTCAGTCCGCCATACAGTCCCATGTATCCGTGATTCTGAAAAATGGCGTAGTCGATCGGTTCAATGACGCCGGCGCCTTTGGCGGCGTCGGCCAACTGAGCGTTGTGCTGGCGCATCTCTTCGCGCAACAAAATCCGCCGCTCGTCCTCGATACTCTCGTCCGCCAATTCCTGCCGCCGCGTCTGGATCGCGAAGTACGTTTGACCTTGCGCAACGATTTCCTTATTGGGATCGGCGTTCTGGATGACCAGGTAGCAGGCGTAGCGGGACAACAACGTGACGGCAATCTCGCGCCTGGCGCCTTTGCCGATCTCGATCATTTTGCTGACGTCAGCAAAATGATCCTCGATGCGGTGTCCGCTGTTGAAACACGCCAGCTTTGCCTTCGCGATTACAGCTTCGAAGTTCCGGTACTGCGTGTACTCCAGAACCTCGGCCAGATCGCGGCTCTCCCAATATTCATTATTCGCTTCGTTCGTGCGCTTGATACGCTCGAACGGCGGCGCATGCCCGCCCGTTGTTCGCGTAATTTCTTTCGCCATTTCTTCTTCCCTCCATCGCGTTGTTCGACAGGCCCGCAATTCGCAATTCGTAATTCGCAATTCGAAATTACTTCTCTCCCGCCCCCTCCACCATCGCGATCTCTTCGTCCGTCAGGCCGTACAGGTCGTAAACCAGCCGGTCGATTTCGGCGGTCGAGGCTAACGCACTTGGCCTCGAAGTGGCCACCGCTTTGGCCCAGCCGCGATATCCGATCTGCTTGCGTTGCCCTGCATTACACGTCCCCGCCGGCGCGGCGTCAAGATGGGAGGAATGGGAGAAATGGGACAAATGGCAGCGGCGCCCGACGCGCGTGGCGGGGCCTGATTTCAAACTTGGCGTCCGACCGCGTGGACTTTGTCTCGCCCACGCCCCTATAATCGCCAATTGTTTGCCGAGCGAGCCCGATGCGCAAGAATCTAGTCGCCTTTGCCATTTTCGTCGCCGCGCTGGCGGCGCTTTCGCAGGTCACGCCGATGCTCGGCGTCGTCGACGACGCTTGGATTACGTACGCCTATGCGCGCAATCTGGCGCACGGCAACGGCATTGTCTTCAATCCCGGCGAGCGCGTCGAGGGCTGCACCGCGTTCCTGCACATGGTCATCCTCGCGCCGTTTTCGTGGCTGACGGAGCGGCTCGATCGCGTCGCCGTGGCCTTGAACGTCCTGGCGTGGGCGGCGGTCGTGACGCTGTTGTGGAGTTTCATCCGCAACGCCAGCGGTCCGCGGGTCGGCGTGCTGGGCTTGCTGATGACCGGGTTCGCCCTCTTGGGATTTTCCGGCGCCGCCTGGACGTTTTCGGGCATGGAAATGCCGCTGGTCGCCCTGGCGTGGATCGCCGCCGTTTGGGCGCACCTGCGCGAGCGCGAGACCGGCGCCATCCCGTGGTCCAGCGCCCTGTTGACCGTCGCCGCCGGCCTGCTGCGTCCGGACGGGATTCTCGTCGCGCCGACGCTGGCGATCAGCGCGTTGTGGCGCGGGCGCGCCAGGCGGCCTAACCATCCAGCCTCTCAGCCTCCCAGCCTCTCAGCCTCCGGGGCGCAGTGGCGCGCCGCCGCCATTTACTGCGGGCTGGTGCTGGCGCTGTTCGGCGGTTACTGGCTGTGGCGCTGGAGTTACTTCGGCTATCCGCTGCCGAACACCTTCTATGCGAAGGTCACGTCCACGAGCCTGTCGCTGACCCTGACCGGCGTGATGTATCTGCTGCGATGGATGTTCGGCATGGTCGTGCCGCTGTTCGGCTTGATCGCCCTGATCGCCGCGCGCCGCGAGCGCCCGGCGCCGCGCTGGGTCCGTTTGATGCTGGCGCTGACCGCGACGTCGATCGGCTATTGCCTGCTGGTCGGCGGCGATTTCTTTTCGTTCCACCGTTATCTGTTGCCCTCGTACGCGCCGATGCTCCTGGTCACGTGGTGGTACGGAACGGGGCTCCTGCAAAAACTGCGTCGCGGCAAGCCGCAACGCGTCCGTTCGCGAGCGGGGAGGATCGTTTGGGCGGTCGCGTGCTTCCTGATCTGCCAGGCGATTTATTTCGTCGGCCGCTTGCCGCCGCAAGGGTTGGTGCAGGAATTCATCGTCATGAACACGCGCGATTGGGCGCTGGTCGCCGACAAGCTGTCGTCCGTCACGCCGCCGGCGGCCCGCATCGCCACGGTGCCGATCGGCGCGATGGGCTATTTTTCGCACCGCTACATCCTGGATTTGGTGGGCCTGACCGACGTCCACATCGCGCACGCCGAGGCGCCGACCGGCGTCGGCATCACCGGCCACGAGAAATATGATATCGACTACGTCATGGAGCGCCGCCCCGAGTTGATCGCGGCCTGGCCCGCGGTCATGCCGCCGGGCGTGGAAGGCTTGCAGAAGTGGATCAGCTCGAACATCGCCACCGAGGCGCAACGAAAGCTGATGATCGACCCCCGCACGCGCCGCGAATACCGGTTTGTCTGGCTGCTGCTCGACAAATCCGTGCCGATCCGCCGCGGCGGCATCGAACGCTGGCAGGACCTGCAGCGCGGGTACTGGGCAGGCATGGAGAACGCGAAAGGCGTCATCGCGCTGTTGCGCAGCGACCTGGTCGGCGACCCCGCCTGGTCGGCGTTCACGCCGATGGCCGACCGCGACGCCGATTGGCTCTGGTGCGTGATGGCGTCCCATGACAACGCCGAGATTTACGACAAATTCCGGGCCATGTCCGCCGGCAAACCGCCGCCCTGCGGGGCCGCGGCGCGAACCGCTCCGGCCCTCGGCGCCGACGTGGATGCGATTGTCGATCGCCTGGCGGGGAAATGAACAATGAACAATGAGCAATGAGCAATGAACAATGAGCAGTGAACAATGAACGGCTGTCAGCGGTGAGTGGCGCGTGATCGGCGGTCGGTCGTCGATCGGCGCTCCCCATTGTTCATTGCTCATTGTTCATTGTTCATTGCTCGCGCTTTACATTTGTTGCGTTTTTGCTAATGTTCGGCGGCCCGACGGGGGGATATCCGACCGACCAATTTTTGCTGGTACTGAACTTCGGAGGATGGATTGCCGGAGAACGGCATAATCGATGCGACCGCGCAACGGAATCGGCGCGTGCGGCGGTTTCTCGCGCTGGCGGTGTTCGTGGCCGCCACGGCGTTTTACCTCGCCGGCGCGGACGATCTCGAAGCCGATTTGCTCGAGTCGCAGGATCTCAACATTGCCCACGAAATGTGGATGTGGGGGAACGACAATCTGCCGACGGACCAATCGCCGGTCTCGTATTATCTGCTGAACTTCCTGCTCCGAATCACTTACTGCTGCTTCGGTTTTCTGCGTGCGCCGGCGGGGGTTTGCGCCGGACTGGCGACGATGCTCGTGTTTCTCCTGTTGGACGCCGCCGTGGGAAGCGCCGCGGGCCTGCTGGGCGCCGCGGCGATGGCGCTCAACCCGTTTGTCGTCCTGCAAGCGCGCACGGCTCGCAGCTATGGTTTGCTGCTGCTGGCCGCGGCAATGTGCTTGTATTACGCGTACCTGTACATGGTGAAGGACCATAAAGTCCGCTGGTTGGCGGGCTTCATCGCCGGCGCGTTGCTGGGCATCTACTCGCACTTTTTCTTCTTCCCGTTCGTCGGTTCGCTCGCCTTGCTCTTCCTCATCGACCAATTGCGGCATCCGCGAAAATGGGTGTTGTGGCTCAAGCTGCTCGGCGCGGCCGTGGTCGGCGGCGGGCTGGCGGTCCCGCAGGTGCAGCGGATCTTCCATGCGGTGAACTACGCGGCGTCGCGAAACTCGATTTACGGCGGGATTGTGCACCAACCGCTGGCGTTTCTTCGGACGATGGGGCAGGAATTCTTCCTCGGCGTCTGGCACGGTTCGCTCTTCGACGTCAAGTTCCTGCGGCCCGATGCGGTGATGTGGGCGTTTACGATTCTCGTGCTGCTCGGCATGATCGCGCTGAATTGGCGCGGCCTGATCGCCGGCCTGCTGATCATCGGCGCCAGTCTCGGCGTCGCGTGGCATCTGAGCGGTTCGGCGCCGGTTTCGCCGCGCTATCTCACGGCCCTGCTGCCGGCCGTCTGCGTGTTCATCGGCGCGTTTCTCGGCAAATTGCGGCGGGTCTGGCTTTGGGCGCCGCTGACCGTGCTGGCGCTCGGCGCGAATTTCGTGTTCTTGAACGCGCAATTCCGGCCGCGGACCGATTGGCCGGCCGCCGCGAAATACATTCAGTCGGTCCGCCATCCGGGGGAAGCGATCGCGACGTTCCCCGGGTTTTGGAAATGGTCGTTCCTGCGCTACCTCCACGATCCCGACATTGCCGGCTTCAACATGCCGGGGGAACTGGACCGCGTGTTCGCGCGCGGCGGTCGCGTGACGGTCGTGGAAGGACCCGGGCGCGACTACAACCAGATCGTCGCGTATCTCGCAAAATACGGCGACCGGACGGGCGTCTACGAGAGCCGGATTCGCGCGCGGCTGCTCGTCGAGCATTATGCCGCGCCGGCCGACATGGGCCCGCCGGATTTGTCGCCGAGCGATCAGCCCACGGTGCTGCTGGGCGGCATCATCGGTTCGGGCGGATACCCGTGGCAGCTCACGCCGGACGGCGACAACCCGTTCGCGAAACTGACGCCGTTGTTCCAATCGGCCGACTTGACGCTCACGGGATATGTCCCCTATGGGCCGGCGACCGGCCGGTTCATGAAAACGCTGATGGGCGTCTGGGACGGCATCCCCCGGCGGCCGAACGCCCTGGTCGCGGACTATCTGGCGCAAGCCGGCGTGAAGGGCGTGATCACCGTGCCGCCGGAAGTCGGCGGCGGCGATCCCAACGCGGTGCTCGCCGGGGCGGGGCTGTCGATCGTGCCCATGCAAGCCGAATGGAAGAGCGCCGCGCCGGTTATTTTCCCGGTCAAGGGCGGTCGCGTCGGCTTCTTGTACGCGGGTCAGTTCGTCTGCACGGACGCGCCGCGCTTCAAGAACCGGAACGAGGCGCTCATCCCCGAATGGGACGCCGCCGTCGTCCGCGCGAAGCAGCAACTCGGCCAACACGGCCATTTGATCGTGCTGATTCCGCACCCGCCGAATTACGACCGGCTGTTCCGCCGCGAGGATCAAATGCTCGCCCGGCGCGCGATCGATTTGGGCGCCGACGCGGTGGTCCACGTCGGCGGCTGGGGCGCGGGGGAAGTGGAACAATACGGCCGCGGGGTGATCGCCTATTCGCTCGGCGCGATGCTGCGCCCGCCGTTCCTGGGCATGAGTCCGGCGTGGACCAACGGCATCATGCTGCGCCTGCGTCTGCCGGACGGCGGGCCGGCGCGCTACGAAATCATCCCCGTCACGTACGACGACCATTTCCGCTTGAATTACGGCCGGCGCGGCCTGGCCGGCAGCCTCCGCTATGAACCGGCGCCGGCGCGCAACGAGATCCGCCTGACCGACCGGATCGTCGAGGCGCGCGTCGCGATCACCGACCGCGCCAACAAGCTGTTTCCGGCCTCGCGCTTCAATCCGGCCCTGCGCCTCGGCGCCACCGTCTACGAAGGTTGGGGGCTGAACGGCGCGTGGATCGGCGTCGCCGGGATCAACAGCTTGCTGGAATTCCGCCGCGTGTTGCTGATGAACCCGGCGTCCAACAACAAGATTTCGATGACGTTCCCCCAGCAACGGCTGGGCCGTACGCTGTCGATCGTCTACGGCCTGAACGACGAAGCGACCTCGACGCGGCGGCTGGCGAATCAACGATTGCTCGTGTCCGTGGGCGACAAGGTCGCGGCGACGCAGACCGTCGAGTGCACCGCCGGTTGGCGGAGCTTCGACGTCGACACCTCGCCGTGGTTCGGCCAGGCGCAGGATCTGAAGATCGAGCTGGAAACCTCGCGGCGTTCGGATTTCATGGTCGGCGTCGACGCGCGGATCCTCGGGCTGGCCGCGGCCGACGGCGCCGACGCGGAACCCTACCGCTTCGACGAGCACATCGCCGAGGCGCAGACGACCGTCGAAAAAGCGAACGGCGAGACGTTTGTGTGCCTCGGCCCCGACGAAACGTACCGCCAGCTTCGCCACGAAGAGGACGGCCTCTACGGCGAGGGCACGCTGTACCGCCGCTGGGCATGCGGCGAAAACCCGTGGGACGCCGCCGCGCTGACGCTGCAAAAAAGCGGCGGCGAGCTGCGCAAAGCGATCTGGCTGCACCCGCTGGCCGACGCCAGGCGCTGGCTGCGCTACGGCCCGCTGACGCTCGGCGACGACATCGAAGGCTTCGGCGGCTTCACCGATTTGGCGGTCAACGGCATCGTCGAAAAGAACGGCACGGTGACGAAGTGGAACGACACGCCGGTCACTTTGTCGGTTTACGCGGACGATCGTTTGTTGTATCAGCAGGTGTTCGACAACACGAACGGGTGGAAGCCGTTCCGCTTCCCCGTTCCGAACGACCTGCGCGGCAAGATCGCGAAGATTTCGTTCTTGGCGGAAACGGCGAACGCGTCCTGGCGGCATTTCTGTTTCGATGCCTGGATGCCGTACGACCGATAATCTCGGGGAAGATGAGGATGGCGGATCATTTCGGCAAAGTGCGGTCGCTTTCGATCGTGATGCCTTATTACAACGAGGAGTTGAACATCGAGCGCTCGATCGGCGGCGCGCTCGACTATCTGCGCAAGCGTTTCGACGACTACGAGGTCGTCGCGGTCGACGATTGCAGCAAAGACCGCACGCTCGAACTCGCGCGCGCGATGCAGGCGGCCGAGCCGCGCCTCAAGGTCGTCGCGCTGCCCGCCAATTCCAAATTCGCCGGCGCCCTGAAGGCCGGTTTCGCCGCGGCGTCGAAGGAATACGTGTTCTACACCGACGGCGACTGCCCGATCGAATTCGACGACATCGACGCGGCGATCGCGCTGTTGGACAATTGCGACGTGGCCGTCGGCTATCGCACGACGCGCGACCAGGAAGGCATCCTGCGCAAGCTCTACACCAACGGCTACCGCCTGACGTTGCGCTTTTTGCTCGGCTTGAATTTTCGCGATGTCAATTTCAGCTTCAAGCTGTTCCCGAAGAAGTCGTTGGACTGCATCGGCATCGATTCCAACGGGTCGTTCATCGACGCCGAAATTCTGTACAAACTGAAAAAAGCCGGCTGCTGCGTCGGCGAAATTCCCGTCCGCTACCACTCGCGGCGCCTGGGCGAGTCGACGCTGGCCTCGCCGACGATCATCTTCCGCATCGTTCGCGAACTGTTCGCGTTCTGGCTCGCCCACCGCAAAACGCCGGCCTGCGCGCCGGCCAGGCGACTCGATGAGTCAGCCGATTCTGCTGATCGTCAACGCTGACGATTTCGGGCTCGCCGCCGGAACCAATGCCGGCGTGGCGCAGGCCTGCGACCTCGGCCTGGTGCGTTCCGCCTCGCTGCTGGCCGGCGGGCCGGCCGCCGAAGAAGCCGCCCGCGTGGCGGCGGCGCGACCGCAGTTGGGCGTCGGCGTGCATTTGGCGCTGACGCAAATCCGGCCGGTGCTGCCGGCGGCGCGCACGCCGGGTTTGACCGGCGGCGGCGACGCGTTTCCCGCCGGCCCCGCCGCGCTGGCGCAGCGCCTGTTCGCCGGCCGCATCTCGGAAGCGGAAATTCTCGCGGAATTCACGGCGCAGATCGAACGCGCGAAAGATCTCGGCGTGCGCATCTCGCACGTCGACAGCCACCAGCATTTGCACTTGCTGCCCGGCGTCCGGCGGCCGTTCGTCGAAGCGGCAAAAAAATTCGGCATCCGCCGGATGCGTCTGCCGCGGCTCGGCGGGCCGGTCCGCGCCGCCGGCGAATGGGTCAAAGCGGCGGCGATCGTCGCCGCGCGCGGCACGGCCGGCGGCAGTTTCGCCGGCATGATCTGGCCGGACAAATTCTGGGGCCTGGCCTGCTCCGGCGAATTGACCCGCGGACGTTTGCTGGCGATCCTCGCGGCGTTGCGGCCCGGCGTCAACGAGTTGATGACGCACCCCGCGGCGGCCGATCCGGCGATGCGCGCCCAATTTGCGTCGTGGAACTACCGGTGGGAGGACGAACTCGCGGCGCTGTGCGATCCCGCCGCGGCGGCGCTGGTCGAGAAGCGCGGCGTGCGGCTCGGCAATTTTCACGATTTGTCGCCGGACGCGGCATGAACAAATTGCGAATTGCGAATTGCGAATTGCGAATCGCCGAACGGCGGAATTCCATCTCCGCGTGGGGGGCGGCTTGGGCAGGGCTCATCGGCTCCCCTCTCCGTGTCGGAGAGGGGCCGGAGGTGAGGTCTCTTCGCGGCGGAAAAGGCCTGGGGAAGGGGCTTTCCCCCCTTTTCCTTATTCCTTTTTTGGCCATCGCGCTTTGCGGCTGCAAACCCAAGCAAGTCGCGCCGAAGCCGCCGATCGTGCTGATCGTCATCGACACCCTGCGGGCGGACCACGTGGGCGCGTACGGCTGCCCGCGGCCGACGACGCCCAACATCGACGCGTTTGCGGCCACGGCGATCCGTTTCGACCGCGCCTTTGCCGCCTCGAGTTGGACCGTGCCGAGCATGGCGTCGTTGTTCACCGGCGTGTACCCGGCGCGGCACGGCATCGAGCACGCCGCGACCGACGGCATCGCGATCACCGACCAACAGGTGCTCAATCCGCAATTCACGACGCTGGCTGCCGCGCTGAAAGAGGCGGGATACGCGACGTTCGGATACAGCGGCAATTATCACATGAACCCGCGCTTCGGTATGGCGCTGGGCTTCGACTACTACAAGGCCGACGGCTTCGCCAACCGCGACGTCGTCGACGGCTGGCTCGCCGAACGCCTGCCGTTGCTCGCCACCACGGCAAAACGGGGAACGCCCTATTTTCTTTACGTTCACTACTTCGACCCGCACCATCCCTACGCGCCGATCAAGCCGTTTATCGACCGCTTCCGGCCAGCCGGCGCGCCGACGGACGAGATCGAAGCGGTCAACGCCCATTTCAACGACCTGCTCGACCAGGGCTGGTTCGCCTTGCACCCCGAAAAAGTTCCGCCGTTCATCGACTGCTACGACGCCGAAATTGCGGCCGTCGACGTCTCGATCGGCGCGTTGCTGAAAAAATTGCCGAACCTCGAGCAGGCCGTCGTGGTGATCACCGCCGACCACGGCGAGGAGTTTCTCGACCACGGGTCGATGGCGCACAGCAAGAACCTGTATTCCGAGACACTGCGCGTACCGCTGTTCGTCCGCCTGCCGCATCGCGAACGCGCCGGCCAGGTCGATGACTTCCTGACGAGCCTGGTCGACCTTTATCCGACGCTGGCCACTCTCGCGCACGCGGCGAAGCCCCGCGATTTGGCCGGCGTCGATTTGTTCGACCGTTGGTCCCGTTGGCGCAGCCGCAACCGCTTCATTTTCGCCGCGACGCGCCGCGTCGCCGGCTTCGACTGGAACGCCGCGCTCAGCCGAAACTACAAGCTGCTCTATTGGGCCGACCGCGGATCCTGGGAACTTTACGATCTGGCCGACGACCCGCGGGAGAAGCGCAACGTCGACGTCGACGTCTCGGCGCGGCTGCTGCGAAGATATCAACGCGAATTGCTCGCCGGCCGCCGCGAACGGCCGTTGCATCCGCCCGGCGAGTTCACCGGCCCGCGCGACGAAAAAGCCGACAAATCGCTCAAGGAACTCGGCTATCTATGAACCGGAAACGGAACATGGCGGCCGCCGCCGTTTTCGCGGCTTGGGCAGGGCCCTTCGGCTCCCCTCTCCGTGTCGGAGAGGGGCCGGGGGTGAGGTCTCTTCGCGGCCGGAAACGATTTTCCATTTTCCTTTTTCCCTCGCTGCTTGCCTGTCTGCTGGCGGCGCTCGCGCTTTGCGGCTGCAAGCCCGAACGAAAAGAAGCGCCGCCGCCGATCGTGCTGATCGTCATCGACACGCTGCGCGCCGATCACGTCGGCGCCTACGGCTATGCGCGGCCGACCACGCCGAGCCTCGACCGCTTCGCGGCGACGGCGATCCGCTTCGCCAACGCGCACGCGGCGGCGAGCTGGACCGTGCCGAGCATGGCGTCGTTGTTCACCGGCGCGTATCCGTGGGACCACGGCGTCGTGAAGGCGAAGGTCACCGACTCGCTCAACCAGGTCGATTTTCAACTGACGCTCAACGACAAATTCGTCACGCTCGCCTCGACGCTGCGCGCCGCGGGCTACGAAACCTTCGGCGTGTCGGCGAATTATCACATGCACGAACGCTACGGCATGGCGCAGGGGTTCGATCACTACAAGGCCTTCGGCTTCGTCGACCGCCGCGTCGTGGACCAGCAGGTCGGCGACTGGCTGGGGCGGCTGGCCGAGGCGCGGCGGCAGCGCCGGCCGTATTTCCTCTACGTGCATTACATGGACCCGCATCATCCCTATTTGCCGATCGAGCCGTATATCAGCGAATGGCGGCCGAAATATGATAAAGACGAAATTGCGAGCCTGCACGAAAAGCTCGGCCGCCACGAATTGCAGGTCGATTACTTCCTGGCGCGGCCCGCGGCGATGGGCCTGCTGGCCGACCTGTACGACTCGGGCGTCAAGGCGGCCGACGATTCCGTCGGCAAATTGCTCGCCGCGCTGCCGGACCTGGCCCACACGACGGTCGTGATCACCGCCGACCACGGCGAGGCGTTCGGCGACCACAAGAATATGATCCACGGCCCGGATTTGTTCGGCGAAACGATGCGCGTGCCGCTGCTGGTCCAACGCGCCGACGGCGCGCGGGCCGGCGCGGTCGTCGACGAGAACGTCAGCCTGGTCGATGTCTATCCGACGCTGGCGAATCTCGCCGGCGCCAAGCGGCCGTCGTATCTGGTCGGCGTCGATTTGTTCGGGCCGGCGGCGAAGGCGCCGCGCACGTTTTTCGCGGCGACGCATTACCTCGACGACGACCCCGTGCAGGCCGTCGTGCGGGCGCCGTACAAGCTCGTCGTCGACCTCCGCACGATGCGCGCCGGGCTGTTCGATATTTCCGCCGATCCAAAAGAAAAAAAGAACCTGGCCGAAGAGCAGCCGGCGTTAGTCAACGAACTGCTCGCCGCGCTGGCCAAAGCCCGGCGCCCGCGGCCGCTGTTTCCGCCCGGCAACGCCGGCGCCATCGACCCGACGCTGCGCCAGCAATTGAAGAGCCTGGGCTATATTTGAGGCTGCGCCGCTGCGCGGCTGCGCGGCAAGGCTGGGAGGCTGAGAGGCTGGAATGCTGCGTTGCCCGTCATTCCCGCGAAGGCGGGAATCCAGGCGCATGTAGTCGCTCGACAGGCTACGGCGGCCCCGGCAGCGCCTTTTCAGTTATCGACACTCTCTCAAACTGATACACTGCCCGCCGTGCCGCCGGATTTCACCGATCCGCTTTACGCCGACCCGGACGCCTACGACGTTGCGTACGGTTGGGATTCGTCCGCCGAGACGGCCGCGCTGGTCGGGCATGCCGCGCAACGCCGCGGGCGACCGATCCGGCGCGCGCTGGAAATCGGCTGCGGACCGGGCCGCGTGCTGCGCGAGTTGGCGGCGCTCGGCCTGGACGCCATCGGCCTGGACCGCGAACCCGCGCTGCTGGAATGCGCGGCGCGGCGGGCACGCGAGTGCGGGCTGACCGTGACGACGCAGCTCGGCGACATGCGCGATTTCGTGTTGGACGCGCCGGTCGATTTCGCCATCTGCCCGCTGAACGGCGTCTGCGACCTGACGGGCGACGGCGATCTGGTCCGGCACTTCACGGCGGTTGCCGCGAATCTATCGCCCGGCGGGATTTATGCAATTGAGATGTCCTTCGGGCCGGTCGAAAAACAATTCCTCGGCGCGCCGGCGCCGTGGCGCCGCTCGCAAGGCGATCTCAGCGTCGAAGCCGATTGGCGCCTGCTGGATGTTGACGCCGAGACCGGTCTGGCCGGCTACGAGGCGTCGCTGCACATCGCGCGCGCCGGCGCGGCGCCGCGGCGGATCGTTTGCCGGCACGTGCATCGCAAATGGGATCAGCCGCAGTTTTATCGCGCAATCGCCGACAGTCCGCTTGTTCTCGCGGCGATGCACGCCGGCGATCTGACGCCGCTCGATCCGGCGCGCCGGCTCACCTACGCGGACGACAACGTTTTTGTTTTTCTGCAAAGGTGATGTTTTCGGCAATTCACTTCGCCGCCGGCAAATACGGCGCCGGCAGAACC
>Ga0181520_10008167_pt1 | contig 15010 bp, 13 predicted proteins | sample PEATcosm2014_Bin_29_FD_132451 | JGI IMG/M metagenome (GOLD analysis project Ga0181520, IMG submission 132451) | Peatland microbial communities from MTU Mesocosm Facility, Houghton, MI, USA - PEATcosm2014_Bin02_30_metaG | ecosystem: Environmental > Terrestrial > Soil > Wetlands > Peat | place...
CCGTCGGGGATGTCGAGGGCTCCGCGCCAGGCGACGCCGAGGATGCGGGCGGCTGCGGCGGCTTCGTCGGCGCGCTCGTCTGCAGAGCCGCGGGTGCCGGCTTCGCCCTGCGTCAGATCGAGGATGGCGGTGGAGACGCCGATGGAGTGCATGCGGAGGAGCGTGCCGCCGCAGGTTTGTTCTACGTCGTCGCGATGCGCGGCGATGGCAAGGATGTCGGCTGTCGGGTGGTCTGACATCTCGGTTTTCCGGGGGATTCTGAATCCACCCTCCCAATCGATTAGAAACCATCCCGCAGTGGGATTGAAGGCCGGTTTCGTTCCGCGGATTGTATGGACCGCTGAAGTCGTGCCCTGGTGGGAGGGCCGGCGAACCGGCACTGTTTGTCACCTGGCAGGGTGGAGGTTGAGGGCGTGTTTCATTCCAAAACGGGACAAATACGTTACTTTGAGGTCGGTCCGGCAACGATTTGCGTTGATATTTCCGCGGGAAAAGATTCCGCTTCTTGCTGTGGGGTGAACCTGGCCTTCTCCGGGTTTCGGGCTTTTTTTCAGCGAGCCGAGGCGCCCCTTCAGCGGCCGGGGCTGGCCTGGATTCGGGTGGCCAGGGCTGGCGTGGATGCACCTGCCGGGGCCGGGACTAGTGGCCTGTCGCAGGAAAAACGTTACTGCAAGGGGCCGGAGAAAGCCAGAATGCGGACAATACTTCCCTCGGCGGCTCAAGCCGGGCTCGCGGGTGGGATCTTCGGCACGACTGAAGTCGTGCCCCTTCAAAACGGTGACCGGCAATGGCGATCGAGCAAACAGCGGCCGGTAACGAAATCGCTGCGACAGGCCACTAGCCGGGATTAGTAGATGGTGTTGTCGTCGTCGGTGCCGGCGTCCATGTAGGCGCAGTCGATGGCGGTTCCGGCGATGATGACGTTGGAATTGTCGAGGGAGGTCATGGAGGTGGTGTTGTAGATGTAAATCTGACCGCCCTCGGTGGTGTAGACCTTGTGCAGACCCTGGACAGCGGCGATGCCGGTGCCGTCACCGAGATAGGCGTCGATGGTGGCGGCATTGTTCGCGGTATTGAACATGGTGATGCAGCCGAACTGGACGCTGGATCCGGATTGCGCCTGCTGATAGCGAACACCCTGATTGCACTGCGAGGAGCCGATCCAGAGGGTGTTGTCGTCGGCAAAGACCATGCGGTTATGGAGGCCATCGCTGATGGAGTACGTGCCGGTGATGGTATTGGCGGGAGTATTGAGGATGGTGAGATAGCCGGCGAAGAGGCCGCTGGAGGCCTGCAACTGCTGGCCGGCGACGTAGAGGGTGTTGCCATTGAAGATGGCGTTGGTGGATCCGTTGGGAATGAGGATGGTGCTCGAGGCTCCGAGGGCGATGCCGCTGGCGCCGGTGCTGCCGGAGTTGATGGACGCGGCGGTGAGGGGGATGGTGGTAAGGCTGGCGGTGGCGCCACCGCATTCAGGTCCGCAGTTGATCACGTAGGCGGTTGTGCCATCGGGCGAGAAGACGGCTTTGATGGGGTGATCGAAGGCGGCGGAGGCGCCGGTGCCGACGGGGAAGACGCACCATGTGGGCTGCTTCTCCGGCTCGCAGTCCTGAGCCTTGACGTGGTAGACGGGGTCGACGTAGTTGGGATTGTCGATGGCGGCGGTTTGCTGGGCCTGGGTCAGCTTGACGGCGCTGTAGACGGCGAAGGAGGTGGGATCCGGATCGGGATTGGCGGCGGAGACCAGGTCGGAATGATTGGCGGCCTGAGTGGCGTTCTGGATAAAGATGAGAGCGATGGTGCCGCCGGGGTTGACGGAGATTCCGTAGGCATTGGGCAGATTGAGAGTGAGCGCGCCGCCATTGGTGCGATCGACGATGCTGATGACGTGGCTGGCGGGATTGGCGGCGTAGACGTAGTTCAGGTCGCGGCTGATGAAGATGCCGTTATAGGGCACGCCCTCGGTGCTGCTGGACAGGCTGCCGGGGATCGAAATCGTGCCGCTGACTTTTTCCTGAGCGTAGCTGACGAGGGCGAGACTGCCGTCGCCTTCGCCGTAAACGGCGCCGGTTTGTTGCTCGGGCATGTTCTGGATGGTGAGGGGCAGTTTGCCGGAGTAGCCGTTGATGGTGAACTGGCCGCTGGAGGAATTGTAGGGATGGCGAATGTCGTAGTAGGCGTCGACGAAGGGAAGGGCGCCAGTGGCGAAGGCGCTGGGGTTCTGCTCGGCAACGACCACGCGCTGGAGCACGCCGCTGGGAGGCAGGGTGCGGCCGGCGAAATAGAAGCTCTTGCCGCATGAACTGATAACGGTCGAGACCGCGAAGACGAAACCGAGGACGGCAACGAAATATGGAAAACTTCTCTTCTCCAAAACGTTTAGGGAACTTCTTCTCTTCAAAACTTTAGAACCTCACCATGTGCATGGCTGCTGACAATCTCGTGGGAAAGCCCAAGTATAACAGGGCGCTAACATCCTCTTGGTTGGACGCAGGCGCCTGGTGGGGGTGAGAGGGGAGTCGCGAAAGCGCAGAGTTGAGCGGCCGGCCGAGGGTGGCGGAGGCGGTACCGGCATGCGGCGGGGGGCGTAGTCTGACTGATACCATGAGTCAGGAATATCCCCTGATGACCAGCCGTCTTGAGCAACTGTTTGGCCGGCGCACCGTTCTTTGCGACGGCGCCATGGGCACCGCGTTGTATGCGCGCGGTGTGTTCATCAATCGCTGCTTCGACGAGCTGAATCTGTCGCAGCCGGAGATGGTGCGGGGCGTGCATGAGGAGTACCTGCAGTCCGGGGCGGAAATCGTCGAGACGAATACTTTCGGCGGGAATCGGATCCGGTTGCAGAGGTATGGGCTGGAGGACAAGGTCGCGGAGATCAATCGCGCGGGTGTGGGGATCGCGCGGCAGGCGGTGCGCCAGCTGGCGGACAAGCAGGCGGGAACGGCGTGGGTGGCGGGATCGATAGGGCCGCTGGGCGTACATCTGGAGCCGCTGGGGAAAACAGGGCTCGACGAAGCGCGAGAGGCTTTTGCGGAGCAGATTCGCGCGCTGACGAGCGGTGGACCTGGGGTGGCGGTGGATCTGCTGATTATTGAGACGATGCCCGCGTTGAACGAGGCGGAGCAGGCGGTGCTTGCAGCGCGCGCGACTGCGCCGGATACGCCGGTGGTGGTGATGGTGACGGTGGATGAAGAGGCGAACTGCCTGGATGGGGCATCGCCGGAGAGTGCGGCCGCGCGGATTGAGTCGTGGGGCGCAGACGGGATTGGGTGCAATTGCAGCGTGGGTCCGGCGACAGTGCTGACGGCCATCGAAGCGATGGCGGCGGTGACGTCGCTGCCGTTGATGGCAATGCCGAATGCGGGCATGCCGCGTTCGGTGGAAGGGCGGAACATTTATTTGTGCTCGCCGGAGTACATGGCGAGCTTCGCGCGGAAATTTGCGAAGGCGGGTGTGCAGTTTATCGGCGGATGCTGCGGAACGACGCCGCAGCATATTCGGGCGATGAAGTCGGCGCTGCGGGCGACCGAGGCGCAGGCTGGGGCGCAGAGGAGCACGAAGAAGGAACCGATTGTGACGGAGACGCCTCCGGCGGCGATCGAGGCGCGCTCGCGGCTGGGACGGCTGGTGCACGAGGGCGCGTTCATCACGATGGTGGAGATAGTGCCGCCGCGCGGGATCGACTGCAGCAAGGAGCTGAAGGGCGCGCAGGAGATGGCCGATCTGGGGATTCACGCCATTAACGTGCCGGACTCGCCGCGCGCATCGGCGAGGATGAGCGCGCAGAGCCTGTGCATTCAGATCCAGCAAAAGACGGGCATCGAGACGCTGCTGCACTATACGTGTCGAGACAGAAACGTGCTGAGCATCCAGAGCGATCTGCTGGGGGCGTCGTCGATTGGGCTGAAGAATATTTTGTGTCTCACGGGCGATCCGCCGAAGCTGGGGAACTATCCGGACGCGACGGCGGTGTACGACGTGGACGCGATCGGGCTCGTGAACATCGTGCACCGGCTGAATCACGGGCTGGATATCGGCGGCAATCCGATTGGGGCGTCGACAGGATTCACGATTGCGGTGGCGGCGAATCCTGGAGTGCCGGACATCGATCATGAGGTGCGGCGGTTCGCGTGGAAGGTGGAAGCGGGGGCGGAGTATGGAATCACGCAACCGGTTTTCGATCTGCGGGTGCTGGAGACATTTCTGAAGCGGATAGAGGGATTTCGGATTCCGATTGTGGCGGGGATCTGGCCGCTGACGAGTTTGCGCAATGCGGAGTTCATGAAGAACGATTTGCGGGTGAGCGTGCCGGATGAGATTATGACCCGGATGGGAAAGGCTTCGACGCCGGATGCGGCGCGGGCGGAGGGAATCCGGATTGCGCAGGAGATGCTGGCTGCGGCGCGGACGATGGTGGAAGGTGTGCAGGTGAGCGCTCCGTTTGGGCGGTATAGCGCGGCGGCGGAGGTTCTGGCAGCGGTTTTGCCGGGGCGCGCGGAGCCAGGTGCGGCAAGAGAGGAGACGCGCGTTGGCCAGCTTTGAGGAGTCGCTGACGAAGCTGGAGGAGATTGTCGCGAAGCTGGAAGGCGGCGATCTGAGCCTCGAGGATTCGGTGAAGCTTTTCGAGGAAGGGACGCGCCTGTCAGCGGATTGCCGGAAGCAGCTGGATGAAGCTGAAGGCAAGGTGGAGATGCTGGTGAAGCAGCGGGACGGGTCAATGAAGCGGGAGCCGTTTAGTTAGGGGCTGGAAGCAGGGACCTCAGTCGAGCAGCGCTTCGATCTCGTGGAGTTCAAAGCGAATTCCTCTTTGCGGGTCGTCGAAGAGACTGTTCGGGGCGAGATGGCCATTTTGAAAGCGCTGGATGGTGGGACCCTCCGGGTCGATGACCCAGATTTGTGGGATTCCCATCGCTTCGTAGTCGTTGAGCTTGCGCGTGAACCGCGAATGGCGATCTTCGGGGGAGAGGATTTCGAAGACGGCGACGGGGGGATGTGTGATGATCTGCTCGATGGGCTGGTTGCGGTCGAGGATGGTCACGTCGGGGACGCGGAAGCGGGTTGCGGAAGCCTGGATACGCAGTTCGGGCCGGACGCGGATGTTCCATTCTTTAGCGTGCTGCTGGAACCACATCTGAATTGCGAGTTGCCAAGCGGAATGGTCGTTTTGTCCCACTGGTCTTTCCTCAATCTCGCCGTCAACGTATTCGGCGTCGGGTTCCCAGTCGGCGCAGCGAAGGTAGACTTCCAGCGGAACGCGGCGGGGCTGTTGATCCGGAATCTGTGCGGGTAATGCCATAGGCGTGCTCTGGGTTAAGGATAGTCCTGGTACTCTCACTTCGGGAATACCCAGTTTGGCGGCGCCGTGCTCGCTTAGGTGAGAGCCGGGGTCTTTTGGGCGAGGCGCGTGCGGACGAAGTCGACGAGGTCGTCGGATATGTACGCAGGAGGCGGGATGTGGAAGCGGGGTTTGCCGTTGAGCGGACGGTTCTGGATTTCTTCGGGCGGAGCGCTTGACGACACGAGCACGGCGTCGGCGTTGTTGAGGAAGCGGCGGGCGGAATCTTTGAAGTCGGCGACGGCGGGATCGAGGACGGTGAGGTAGAGGTCGGGGCGGAGGAATTCGAGGATGCTGTTCGATTCGAGGATGGCGTTTTCGGAGGCGGCGAGTTCTTTTTCGATGCGGGGCATGGCTTCGGCGAGCATGCCGATGCGGGTGCGGACCCAGATGGAGCGGGCGGCACCGGCCGAGAGGAAGCGGGAGGTGTCGGTGCCGCTGGCCGGGTCGTGTTCGAAATTGACCGCAACGCAGGAGTCGGCGGTTTGACACTGGCAGGGCTCACCGTCGGCGGTGCAGAAGCCGTGGCCGTACTGAGTGATCTTGAAGGCGGTCCAGTGGAACTCAGGCAGGCGCGCGATGAGGCCGGCAACCACGGAAGTCTTGCCGATGTTGCGCGAGTGTCCGCCGACGACGATAACGGCCATTAATGCTCCTCCTCGTCTTTCGATGAGCGAGCGAGGCGAGCGAGTGCAGCTAATTCTTTGAGGTATTGGCGGAGGGGGCGGGCGGGGCGGCCCCAGAAGACGATTCCGGGGCCTTTGACTTTTTTGCTGGTAAGAACACCGGAGCCGGAGCCGAGGATGACCTGTTCGCCGATGTGGGCGTGGTCGCCGATGCCGACTTGTCCGCCGACGATGGCGTTGGCGCCGATGGAGCTCGAGCCGGAGACGCCGGTTTGGGCGGCGATGACGACGTCGTGTCCGACGCGGACGTTGTGGCCGAGGTGGACGAGGTTGTCGATTTTTACGCCGCGCTCGATGCGGGTTTCTTCGAGGGCTCCGCGGTCGATGGTGGTGTTGGCGCCGATTTCGACGTTGTCTTCGAGGATGAGGCGGCCTTGTTGGGGAAACTGGAGGTATTCGCCGGTTTTCGCATCGCGGACGTAGCCGAAGCCATCGGAGCCGAGCACGACTCCGGCGTGGAGGACACAGTTGTTGCCGATTTCGGTGCCGGGGTAGAGGACGACGCGGGGGTAGATGCTGCAGTGGGCGCCGATTTTTGCTTTTGTGCCGATGATGGTGCCTGCTCCGATGCTGGTGCCGCTGCCGATTTGGGCTCCGGCTTCGATGACGGCGTGCGGGCCGACGGAGACTCGTTCGCCGAGTGTTGCGGTGGGATCGACTACGGCGGTGGGGTGGATTCCGGTTGCTGGCTCTGCGGGTTTGAGAAGGCGGGCGGCCTGGGCGAAGGCCAGGCGGGGCTGGGGGACGATGAGCAGCGATTTGTCTGACGGGGGGTGACGGGTGTCTGACGCTTGTCGGACATTGTCTGACATGAGGTCGGACATTTTGGGCGAGACGATCACGGCGGCGGCTGGGGAGGCAAGGGCGTCGGACAGGGCTGCGGCGTCTTCGGCGAAGACGAGCGTGGTGGGCGTGGCGGCGGTGGAGCTGGAGACGCCGGTGATTTCAGGGTCGGGGCCGGAGAGGCGCAGCTCGGCGCTGAGGGCTTGCGCTAGTTTTGACAATTTCATTGAAATACAGGGTACAGCGCAAGGGGAACGGCGGTCAGCCGCCAGCGAAGGAGCGGTCGACGGAAGGCGGGTCAGCGAAGATTCCGGTCCACTTGCTCCATTAGGAAATCTCTGAAGAACTGGAGAACCATCCCTCAGCGGCTAAAGCCGCGCTCATTCTACAGTCCTCATGGCACAGCTGAAGCTGTGCCCCTTCAAAACACGATCGAAATCAGAGCTTCGTTAGACATTCCGAAGGTACCGTCCCGTTTCATTCTTTGCGGCTATGGTCTGAGGCCGTTGTGCTAATCCTGTGTTTGCGCGGGAGGCGCGTCCATGAGTTCTCTTTCCATCACCGGAGTTGAACGGGAAGGATCCACCGAAATCGGCAGGACGGAGATTCGCCAGCCGCTTAGCTTTTGGAAAATGGCGCTTGCCGTCTTCATGGGCAACGTCTTCACCGCATTGCTTGGCGGATTCGTCTACAGCCTGCACCTCGGCTGGTAAATACGCCGCTAAACATGGCCTTCAAGTGTCGCAAGCACTGAAAGCCGCCTGTCGGGACTATTTTTCGCGGGCGACGACGAATTCCGGCATCCACTGGAGGGCGCGCTTGTATTCGGAGTCGGGAAGGACGGCGAGGGCGGCCTGAGCGGCGGCGGAGTATCCGAAGGCGGCCTGCATGGCGTAGTTCAGGGACTGGTTGCGGTTGAGGATGCGCAGGATTTCCTGGTGGGAGACGCGCTCGAAGTTCTGGTCTTCGAGGACGGTTTGGATGGCGGAGCGCTCGGCGGGGGTGCTGCCGTTTTCGAGGGTGTGGATGACGGCGAGGGTGGCTTTGCCTTCGCGAAGATCGCTGGCGACGGGTTTACCTAGGACTTCTTCGGTGGCGGTGAGGTCGAGGACGTCGTCGACGATCTGGAAAGCGAGGCCGAGGTTACGGCCGTAGTCGCCCATCGTATCTTCGAGCGCGCGGCCGGCGCCGGCGAGCACCGCACCGAGGCGCATAGAGACTTCGAAGAGGCAGGCGGTTTTGCGGTAGATGAGGTCGTTGTATTCGCCTTCGGAGATGGGTTTGCCGAGGCGTTCCATCTGGAGGAGCTCGCCTTCGACCATCTGCTGCGTGAGGCGAATGAGGAGCTCGAGGACGCGGAAGTTGCGCTCGTCGAGGGCGACGCGGAAGGCCTGCATGTAGAGCCAGTCGCCCACGAGAACGCATTTGCTGTTGCCCCAGGTGCGGTTGGTGGAGGGGCGGCCGCGGCGCATGTCGGCGGCGTCGATGATGTCGTCGTGGACGAGGGTGGCGGTGTGCACCATTTCGACGACGGCGCCGAGGCGGATCATGCCGTGGCCGGAAAAGCCAAGGCTGCGCGCGGCCAGGAGCAAGAGCGAGGGGCGAATGCGCTTGCCGCCGCCTTCGCGAAGGTAGTCGGAGATTTCGGTGATGGCGGCGACGGAGGAGACCGCATCGGAGCCGAACTCGCGCTCGATGGCCGCGAGGTCGTCGTGCAGCAGATCGAAAACTTCCTTCGCGGTCGTTGTCGCCACTGTGCTCACTTCAGTCGTCTCCAACCTTGCCGGGGCCCCGGGCCGTTCAGTTTGAACGGTAGTTCGTGAACTGCATATCGATGCCGAGGTCGTGGCCCTTGAGCAGCGCGATGATTTCCTGCAGTGAGTCGCGATCTTTGCCGGACACACGAACAGTATCGCCCTGGATCGAGGCCTGAACCTTCTTTTTGGAATCTTTAATGATTCTAACGATCTCTTTGGCTTTCTCTCCAGCGATGCCCTGCTGGAGGCTGACCTTTTGGCGGACGGAGGAGCCTGCCGCCGGCTCCACTGTACCGAAGGTGAGGGCTTTGAGCGAAACGCCGCGCTTGACGAGCTTCTGGCGGAGGATCTCGGTGACGGCCTGGAGCTTGTATTCGTCGATGGAGGCGAGCTGGATGGCGTCCTCGCCTTCGAGCTTGATTTCGGACTTCGAGTCTTTGAGGTCGAAGCGCGTGCGCACTTCTTTGGTCGCCTGATCGATGGCGTTGCGCACTTCCTGCATATCTACCTTGCTGACGATGTCGAAGGAGTTCTCTGCTGCCATCTGGCCCTCTTCTTTTAGATTATCCGCTACCGGGCGGGAAGGTGGGCTGAAGGGGGAATTTCGGCACCGAAAAACGCGAGGAAGTTGCTGGTGGTGCGGCTGGAGACCTCTTCGGGGGAGAGGTTGCGGATCTCGGCGATTTTGGCGGCGACCTCTTTGACCCAGGCGGGCTCGTTGCGTTTGCCGCGGTTGGGGATGGGCGCGAGGAAGGGCGCGTCGGTCTCGATGAGCATGCGATCGAGAGGGACGGCGAGGGCGGCGTCGCGAATGGGCTGGGCTTTGGGGAAGGTGATATTGCCGGCGAAGGAGATGAGGAATCCGAGGTCGATGGCTTCGGTTGCGTGATGGAGTTCGCCGGTGAAACAGTGCAGAATGCCGCCAAGGTTGGTGGGGGACCATTCGGTGCGGAGCATCTCGAGGGTGTCGTCCCAGGCGTCGGTGGAGTTGTTGGAGGGGCGGCAATGAATAATGATGGGCTTTTTGCGCGCGGTGGCGATTTCCATCTGGCGGGTAAAAACAGATTTCTGGATGTCGCGCGGGGAGTGGTCGTAGAAGTAGTCGAGGCCGATCTCGCCACAGGCGAGGACTTCGGGTTGCTGGAGAAGGTGGTCGAGTTTGGCGCAGGCGGCGTCGTCGGCGAGGCGGGCTTCGTGGGGATGGACGCCGGCGGTGGCCCAGATTTTCGGGAGGTTGGGGCGGGCTGCGTATTCGCGACTGATTTCGAGGGCGCGGTGCATATCGGCGGGTCCATCGCCGATGCCGATGGAGAGGATGGCCTGGACGCCGGCTTCGAAGGCGCGCTGGAGGAGGGCTTCGCGGTCTTCGTCGAAGCGGGGGCTGTCGAGATGGGCGTGGGAGTCGATCATGATCGGTTCATCGATAGATTTCGCGGCGGTGGCCTGTGCGGAGTAGGAGGACGATGAGTTTTTTGTCCTGGATTTCGCAGGTGATGCGGTAGTCGCCGACTCGGTAGCGCCAGAGGTGGGCGAGCGTGGGGGCGTTGAAGGGGTTGGCCGAGACTACGCGGATTTTCGAGTTGGGCGACGCGCTCGTACAGGAACTTCAGGATTCGCTGCGCGATTGGGTGGTCGAGATCGTCCAGCCCTCGATCGGCGCTGGGGGACAGCTCTATCTTCCAGGCCATACTGCTTCATCACTTCCTCAATGGGAATGGTCTTGCTGCGGCCTTCACGGATCGCGATCAGTTCCTTCTCAGCGTAGTACACATCTTCGAGATCTTCGAGATGGTTGAGCACCGCTTCGCGCACATACCAGGTCTTGGTGCGTCCGGTACGTTTGGCCAGACGGTCCAGGCGTTTTTCAATGTCGGCTGGTAGACGGATCGCGAGCATCGGTGAACCTCCGCTATACAAATATAGCACTGCTATACATGTATAGCGCCACTACTTGAGGCGGGCTCCGATTTCCACGTCTTCGAGGAAGCCGGCGAGGACGGGGCGGCCGCCTTCGAGAGAGGCGGCGACGATCATGCCGTTGGACTCGAGGCCGCGGAGCTTGCGGGGGGCAAGGTTGGCGACGATGACGACTTTGCGTCCGATGAGCGATTCGGGAGCGTAAGCCTCGGCGATGCCAGCGAGGATTTGGCGGGTTTCGGTGCCGAGGTCGACTTCGAGACGAAGGAGCTTGTCGGCTTTAGGGACGCGCTCGGCGACTTTGATCTGGGCGACGCGGAGCTCGATTTTGGAGAAGTCGTCGATGGTGATTTTCTGCCCCGGCGAACTCGGTTCGCCGGGGGCCCCGATTTTGTCGCCGGCGAGGGCGGGGTGTGGAGCGGGGGCGGCGATGGTTCCGGTGGCCGGGGCTGGGGGAAGAGCTGGTGAGCCGGGGAGCTTCGCGGCCTCTTCCGGACTGGTTTCCTTTGGCCCCGGGGGCGTGGCGGTTGCGGGTGCGATGGGCGGACGCGGGAGGGCGGATTTTTCTTTGCGGGAGCCGATGGTTTCGCGCACGGTTTCGGCGATGGCGTTTTCGAGGCCGACAACGGCGGCGGTCTCGGTGGTGGATTCGGCGATGGCGACGGCGAGACCGTCGACCAGGGAGTGGAGCTTCGAGATGTGGGGCTGGGCGGGCCTGGGGGCGGGAGGTTGGGGGTTCGCCGGTTCGCCTGCTGCTGTGACGGGCGGAGTGTTCTTCTGCTCGAGATCGCTCATACGGGTGATGGTCTCCTTGTCGGCGCGTGGGAAGACTGGCGAGAGGTCGCCGAGTTTGGTTCCTGGCTGGAGTCCTCGCCAGCGCAGGTTGGTGAGGTCGGCGGTGCGGATGTCGCCGAGGCCGAGCTGGGTCCAGACGCGTGCTGCGGCGTCGGGGATGACGGGGTAGACGAGGGCGGTGATGATGCGGATGGCCTCTGCGGCGGTGTAGAGGATGTCGGCACGGAGTGCTTGTTGCTGTTCGTCTGAGGTGCCCTCGAGCTGCTTCCACGGAGCGTTGGCGGTGAGATAGCCATCGACGGCGGCGACCAAAGCCCAGGCGGTTTCGAGAGCGCGGGAAAAGTCGAGCGCGTCGAAGGATGTGGCGAAGGAGGCGATGGTGCGCGGGATCTCGACGCTGAAGGAGTGAGACTGGGCGACGGATCCGGATGAGGCCGGATAGGGGACTACGCCATCGAAGTAGCGGCCGATCATGGACAACGTGCGGCTGACGAGATTGCCGTAGCCGTTGGCGAGGTCTGAGTTGTAGCGCTGAACGAGGGCGTCGAAGGAGAAGCTGCCGTCCTGGCCGAAGACGATTTCGCGGAGGAGGAAGTAGCGGAGGGCATCGGCTCCGAAAAGATCCTGCTCGGCTTTTGAAGCATCGGGCTTGAGCGCGCCGAAGCCTTCGAGGATGGTTTCCGCGCGGACGATGTTGCCGCGGGATTTGGACATCTTGCTTTCTTCAAAGAGCAGCCAGCCGTGGGCGTGAACGGATTTCGGCAGCGGGAGACCGGCAGCGAGAAGGAAGGCGGGCCAGTAGACGCAGTGGAAGCGGATGATTTCTTTGCCGACGAGGTGAAGGTCGGCGGGCCAGAATTTCTTGTAGTTTTGGTCGTCGGGAGAGCCCCAGCCGAGCGCTGTGATGTAGTTGGCGAGGGCGTCGAGCCAGACGTAGATGACGTGCTTCTCATCGCCGGGGACAGGGATGCCCCAGTTGAAGCTGGTGCGGGAGACGGAAAGGTCGCGGAGGCCGCTCTTGACGAAGGCGATGACTTCGTTGCGGCGCGTTTCGGGGCGAATGAATTCGGGATGTTCGCCGTAGTACTCAAGGAGACGGCGCTCGAATGCGGAGAGCTTGAAGAAATAATTTTCTTCGCTGACGGTTTCGGTGGGGCGGCCGCAGTCGGGGCAGGGCGCGCCGGGCGGGGCTTCGACGTAGAGCTCGTCGAAGACACAGTACTGGCCGGTATAGGAACCCTTATAGATGTAGCCGTTATCGCGCAGGAGGGCGAAGAGTTTCTGGACCCCTTGTATGTGGCGCGGCTCGGTGGTGCGGATGAAGTCGTCGCAGGTAAGGCCCATGCGGTCCCAGAGGTTTTTGAATTCCTGGGAGACCTTGTCGGCGAATTGCTGTGGGGTGCAGTGGGCGGCCTGGGCGGAGCGCTCGATTTTCTGGCCGTGCTCATCGGTGCCGGTGAGGAACCAGGTGTCGATGCCGAGGGAGCGTTTGCGGCGTGCTATGGTGTCGGCCACGATGGTGGTGTAGGCGTGGCCGATGTGGGGGCGGGCGTTGACGTAGTAGATCGGGGTGGTGAGATAGAACTTATCGGGCATAGGGGAGCTAAGGTCCGGTCAGCTAAGAAGCGGTTAGCTGAAAATCTGTTAGCTAAGAGGCGGTCAGCTAAAAAGCGGTTAGCTAAAAGCCGGTTAGCGAGCCAGAGAAGAGCCAACTGCGAGTCACAAAGCGAGATTCGGTGTTCGCGCTTGCTGTTCCCATCTTAATGGAAGAGCGGACAGGGGGCGGGCAGTCAGCCTTCGGTGTTGCCAGCGTCAGTCGCTGTAGTTGGCAACGACTCTTACAATTTTTCCTTGTTCCTGGAATTCCATGAATTCGGCGGTTCGGGCGCCTCTTTGGTTTTTGAAGATGAGGACGACGGTGGAGAGTCCGGCGAAGACGTCGATCAGTTCGAAGTGGAGGTTGGGGAAGGCTTGGAGGCCGCGCTGGAAATAGGCGCGGAGGGCGGGGATGCCAGTGACGGTGCCTGCGGGGTCGTTGAGGAGTTTGGCGGCCGCCGGCGAGGTGAGGACGATGTTCTCGGCATAGTGGAAGAGAATGCGGTCGAGGTCGTGGGAGTTCCAGGCGATGATCCAGGCGTGGGCAAATTCCTGAGCGTCGGGGGCGGTGGGCATGGGCGAACGACTCCGGATGGGCAGGGTATCACGCGGGGAGGGCGCAGTTAGTTTTGCGATGATTCGCGGAAGGGTTGGAGGGGTTTGCCTGCGGGCGAAAGGGGGCGATGGCGGAGAGGTGGGCTACGGCGCGATGCGCCTCCGCCGACAAGTCTCGGCCCCATCGCGCCCCACACCGGGCGCGACGGGAGTCCCCAACGACGGCCTGCGGCAGCAAGGAAGCGCCTGCGGCGCGGCTTTTATGGCACGGCTGAAGCCGAGCCCCTTCAAAACAAATGCTTCCTTTGGCACGGCCAAAGCCGTGCCCTTTCAAAACAAATGCTTCCTTTGGCACGGCTAAAGCCGTGCCCCTTCAAAACAAATGCTTCTTTTGGCACGGCTAAAGCCGTGCCCCCTCAAAACAAATGCTTCTTTTGGCACAGCTGAAGCCGTGCCCCTTCAAAGCAAATGCTTCTTTTGGCATGGCTCCAACCGCGCGCCTTCAAAGCAAATGCTTCTTTTGGCACTGCTCCAACCGTGCGCCTTCAAAGCAAATGCTTCTTTTGGCACTGCTCCAACCGTGCGCCTTCAAAACAAATGATTTTTTTGGCACAGCTCCAACCGTGCCCCTTCAAAACAAATGCTTCTTTTGGCACTGCTCCAACCGTGCGCCTTCAAAGCAATGACAGTTGTTAGAATCAAGCTTTTCTGAAGGCAGGTTCGCGCGTGTATTTGAAAGAGCAGAGGCAGTTGGCGGAGGCGATTCGGGCGGCGCTCCGCAGTTTGTATCAGATTGAAGTGGAGACGGTGGTGCTGGAGCAGCCGCCGGAGCTGAAGTTTGGGGAGTTTGCTACTCCGGTGGCGTTTGAGTTGGCTCGGAAATTGAGAAAGGCTCCGAAGAAGATTGCTGAGGAGATTGTTGGGGCGCTGATGTCGGGGCAGGGAGTGGCGGCGGGTGCAGGGTCTGTGCCTGGGTTTGCGGGGTTCGAGGTTGCGGGAGCGGGGTACATCAATGCTCGGCTGGATCGCGGCGGATTTGCACGGGAGTTTGCGCGGTCGGGTGATCCGGAGGCTCCGGCGGAGAGGCTCCATAGTCTCGTCGAGCACACGAGCATTAATCCCAACAAGGCGGCGCATGTTGGGCATTTGCGGAATGCGATTCTCGGCGACACGTTTGTGCGGCTGCTGCAGGCGGCAGGGCAGAAGGTCGATGTGCAGAACTATGTCGACAATACCGGGGTACAGGTGGCGGATGTGGTGGTGGGGTTGGCGCATCTTGAAGGGCTGAACCTGGCGGGTGTTAAGGAGTTGATGGCGGAGCTGGCTGAGGATGGGACGCGGCTGGATTTTTATTGCTGGGATTTGTATGCGCGGGTTTCTTCGTGGTACGAGGCGGTGCCGGAAGAAGCTGCGGCCCGAAAAAAATTGAGATTGGACACGCTGCACGCGATTGAGGCGGGGGGGAATGAGACGGCGGCGATTGCGGAGCTGGTTTCGACGGCGATGCTGCGGCGGCATCTGGAGACGATGCTGCGGCTGGGGATTGAGTATGACTTGCTGCCGCGGGAGGGCGAGATTCTTCG
>Ga0181520_10008168_pt1 | contig 15010 bp, 11 predicted proteins | sample PEATcosm2014_Bin_29_FD_132451 | JGI IMG/M metagenome (GOLD analysis project Ga0181520, IMG submission 132451) | Peatland microbial communities from MTU Mesocosm Facility, Houghton, MI, USA - PEATcosm2014_Bin02_30_metaG | ecosystem: Environmental > Terrestrial > Soil > Wetlands > Peat | place...
ACTGCCATGAATGGGGCACCCGGTTTGGTGGCGGGTGAGCGGCTGCTGGTGGCGGACAATCTTTCCGACGATGCGTTGATGATCGATGCAATGACTGGGAAGGTGTTGACGCGATTCGACCTATCGGAGAGCGATGCCGTGCCGAGTACATATCCGGTGGCGCTGGCGGTTTCGAAGGATGGGACGCGGGGATTCGTTGCGCTGTGGAATGCGAGCGAGGTGGTGGAGCTCGATCTAAAGGCCGGGTTGCTGGGGCGAAAGCTGGAATTGCTGAAGCCGGGTGATCCGGTGAAGCCGGGGTCGCATCCGTGCGCGATGGCGGTATCGCCGGATGGAAAGACACTGTATGTGACGCTGGCGAACCGGGACGCGGTGGCGGCAGTTGATATTTCCGGTGGAATGGTGCCCAACATCGGTATGGAGCATAGTGGACCGGCCTGGGTTCCCAGTGGGAAGGGGTCGCCCAAGTTCGAGGTGAAGGGGTACTACGATACGCGGCTGCCGGGGCAGAGTTATTTTGGGGCGGAGCCGGTGGCGCTGGCGTTGAGCGCGGATGGTAGCCGGTTGTATGCGGCGAACATGGGGTCGGATGCAGTGGCGGTGATCGACACGAAGAAGCTGATGGAGAAGGCGGCGAAGCAGGGGATGGTTGAGCCGGTGGGGTTCGTGCCGACGGAGTGGATGCCGATGAGTTGGCGATACTTCCCACTCATGGCGGTAAAACCGCCATGAATGGGGCACCCGGTTCGGTGACTGGTGAGCATTTGTATATTGCGACGGACAAGGGACGTGGGACTGGGCCGAACGATTTTGCGCAGAAGCAGGCGACGGGGGGCGTGTCGAGGCATGGCGATTTCAGCTATATTGCGACGCTGCTGTATGGGTCGCTGGCGGCGGTGGATGTGAGCAAAGTGGACATGAAGGCGGCGACGGCGGAGGTGATGACGGCGAACCGGATGAAGGCGGCGGAGGAGAGGATCGAGTTTGCGGAGTCCATAAAGGCAACCGCAGGTCCTTCGACTACCCCTTCGTTGCGCTCAGGGGCCGCTCAGGATGACAAACAAAAAAAGAAAGAAGCAGATTCCTCCGCTCCTTCACCCCAGCGAGCAAGCTCGCCGGGGACCCTGAATTCGCTACGGAATGACAACCAAGCGTGGGCGGGGCCGATCAAGCATGTGATCTACATCATTAAGGAGAACCGGACGTACGACCAGATCTTCGGCGACCTGAAGGCGACGAATGGGAGGCCGGTGGGCAATGGCGATGCTGGGCTGGCGATGTATGGCGAGAGCGTGACGCCGAACCAACACAAGCTGGCGTTGCAGTTCGGCGTGCTGGACAATTTTTTCGATTCGGGCGAGGTATCGGGCGACGGGCATGAGTGGTCGAACGCGGCGATCAGCACGGACTACAACGAGAAGACCTGGCAACAGCAATATCGCAACGGGCAACGGACGTACGACTACGAGGGCGTGGTGGCGAACGGGTATCCGCTGCTACAGAAGATTGCGGATGTCAATGAACCGGCGAGCGGATTTATGTGGGGCAATGCGGAGGCGCATGGCAGGACGCATTACAACTTTGGCGAGTACATTTCTTCGACCTTCTGCGGGGCGAAGAAGAGCGGAAGCTCACAGGAGGGGCCGGTGCTGGAGGGGCCGAACTGCGCGAAGAGCGCGATTGTGCCGGGAGAGACGATTCCGGCGGAGTGGGGCGGAGGGGTGAGCAAGTGGCCGTGGGCCATTCCGCTGCTGGCAGGCAATGTGGCGACCAAGCCGGAGCTGGTGGGACACTTTGCGGCGGAGTGTCCGGACTTCAATCTGCGGGTCCCGGACCAGATACGGGCGGAGGTGTTTCTGCGGCATTTAGCGGGGTGGGTAGCCGATCGTGCGACGGGGAAGGACACCATGCCGAACTACATTACGGTGCGGATGGGCGACGACCATACGGCGGGGACGGTGGTGGGCGGGCCGACTCCAAAGGCATCGGTTGCGGACAACGACCTGGCGGTGGGACGTGTTGTGGATGCGGTGAGCCACTCGGCGTACTGGGACGATACGGCGATCTTTATTCTGGAGGACGATGCGCAGAACGGGGCGGACCACGTGGATGCGCACAGGAGCCTAGCGCTGGTGGTGAGCAAGTATGCTCCGCGGGCGGCCGATGGCGGGACGTTTGTGGACAGCCGGTTCTATACGACGGTGAGCGTGGTGCGGACGATGGAGACCCTGCTGGGGCTGCCGCCGATGAACAATAACGATGCTCTGGCCCCGCTGCTGGGGTCGATGTTTACCGGGCCGGGCGACCAGCTGCCGTTTGCGGCGGACACTGCGAACCGGGAGAACGGTTTGATCTACACTGCAAATACGGCGAATGCGGTAGGAGCGAAGGAGTCGGCGAAGATGGACTTTACCCACGCGGACCGGGCGGACCCGAGCAAGCTGAATGTGATCCTGTGGCGGGACGCGATGGGCGATGCGGCGGTACCAACGCAGTTGACCGAGAAGCAGAGGAAGGCGAAAAAGGATGCGGACGACGACTGAGGCTAGAGTATCTCTCGAATTGTCGTGGATGAGGAAAAAACTATTCCGATGCGGTGATTTCTCTCACCGCCCATTCAAAGAATACTCAATCGTCTGGAGGGTGTAAGCTGTTGCGAGAAATCAGTTATAAAAGTTAATGATGTACGTGGGTTGAAATGTCGTTTCCTCTCAGGTTAGCGCGGGTCTTCTTGGTCGTTGCGGGTTTGCTGATGCTGTTTGAAAGCTTACTTGGATTGGACTATGCACTAGATGTAGGGTTTGGCTCCCTGCGGGCACTATTGACCGATATTTGTTTGATCATGGGGTTTCCGGTCTACCTGAGCGGATTATCCAGCTTACGCGGAGCCTCCGCGAGTTTATGGGCATTCTTGATCCTTCAGTGGCTCAACCATGGCCATGTCGGGTTTCATGTCGGAGTTATTCTGGCTAATCCGTTTGACTGGCTGCATGGCCTTTTCTCCTTTCTGTCTGCCATTTTGGTTAGCGTCTCGACCTGGCTGCTCTGCCGGCCTCAAGACGGAATTGTCCATGTCAACATGCGCACTGTCTTTGAATGACTTGCGGTGAACCTAAGGAGATGCATGGAGAGTGAGAGATTAGCTCCGTTCCGTCTTGCTCCGTGGTTCAGCGAGCGACCGTGGGGAAGGCGCGATCTAAGGCCGTGGTACGAGACTACCGGGAAGTCGGAGCCGGTGGGCGAGGCATGGCTGACCGGGCCGCAGTGCGTGGTGGAGACGGGTGCGCTGGCGGGGCGGACGCTGGCACAGGTGGCGGCGGAGGCAGGCGAGCGGTTGGTGGGCGTGGAGAGAGATTCGACCAGCAACGATGACCTCATAAAAATGAGTGCGGAGTTTCCGCTGCTGGTGAAGTTGCTGTTTCCCGCGGAGAAACTGTCAGTGCAGGTGCATCCGGACGACGCGATGGCGCAGGAACTGGGGCAGCCACGGGGCAAGACGGAGTGCTGGTACGTGGTGGAGGCGGAGGCGGGGGCGACGATTGCGCTGGGACTGCGCGAGGGTGTGACGGCGGAGGCTGTGCGGGCGGCGGTCGACGGCGCCCACCGGGTGGGGATGACGATGGAGGATATGCTGGAGTGGATTCCGGTGACTGCGGGGGAGATGGTGTTTGTGGACGCGGGGACAGTTCATGCCATCGGGCCGGGGGTGGTGCTGCTGGAGACGCAGCAGACCAGCGATACGACCTTCCGGCTGTACGACTACGGGCGAGGGCGGGAGCTGCATCGGGAGAAGGGAATGCGCGCGATGAAGGCGCGGACGGCGGCAGGTAAGGTTCAGCCGCGGGCGATGAATGGGTTTATACGGCTGATCGAGCAGAAGTATTTTGTGGTGGACCGGTACGACGTGGCAGCGGGAGGCGAGGCGGTTGTTCCGGTGGAGGGTGCAGGGTGCGTGGTGGGGCTTTCGGGTTTGGCTTTGGTGGTGGGTGCGGGTTGCGAAGAGCTGGAGTTGCCAGTGGGGCGGGCGGTGGTGGTTCCGGCAGAGTGCGGGAAGGTGCGGGTGAAGAGCAGTGCGGGGGCGAGCTTTGTGAGGTGCTGGGCGGCGTAGGTGGAGATGTCGATAGAATTCGAAATACAACTACGGAGATTCTGAGCTTCATTCAGAATGACGAACAATAGTGGGTTGACGCACGGTGGGGGAATGACGCGCAATAACGGATACGGGTAGGATGGAACGCGGAGTTTGAACCAGGAGGGATGATGCGACGGAGTGGATTGTTGTTGGCGGGTTCGATTGCGATATTGATGTGTGGGGCGATGGGGATGGCGCAGGCCCCAGCGGCGCAGCAGACAGCGGGACAGCCGGGGACGCGTGCGCAGCGGGTTCCGGCACCGCCTGCGGTGATGCCGGCGAATGCACCAGCGCCGATTCTGCTGTGGCCGGAGGGCGCTCCGGGGGCCCAGGGCGATACGGACGCAGACAAGCCGGCGATCTATGCGTGGCTGCCGGCGTCGAACCCGACGAAGAGTGCGGTGATTGTGGCGCCGGGGGGAGGATATGAACATCTGTCGGTGGTGCATGAGGGGTCGGATGTGGCTGCATGGCTGAACGCGCACGGGGTTGCTGCGTTCCAACTGCGATACAGGATTGGGCCGAAGTATCACAACCCGATTGAGCTGGGCGATGCGAAGCGGGCGATCCGGCTGGTGCGGGCAGATGCGGCGAAGTACGGGATTGCGCCGGACCACATTGGGATGTGGGGCTTTTCGGCGGGCGGACACCTGACTGCGACGGCGGGGACGCTATTCGATGCGGGCAATGCCGCAGCGACCGATCCGATTGAGCGCGAGAGCAGCCGTCCGGATTTTCTGATTCTGTGCTACCCGGTGATTTCGATGGAGGACCCGTACGCACATCGAGGTTCGCGAACGTTTCTGCTGGGCAGTGCGCCGACGCAGGCGGAGATGGATGAACTGTCACCGGAGCTGCATGTGACGGCGCAGACTCCGCCGGTGTTTCTGTTTTCGACGACGGACGACCATACAGTGCCGATTATGAATAGCGTGATGTTCTATTCGGCGCTGGTGAAGGCGGGCGTGTCGGTGGAGATGCACCTGTTCCAGCATGGCGGCCATGGGTCAGGGCTGGGCGTGGGGAATGCGCAGTTGAGCGTGTGGCCGGATGCGCTACTGCTGAAGTGGATGCAGGAGAAGGGGTATGCGGCGGCGCAGTAAATAGCAAATGTAAAAGATGATGTTTATTTAGAAAACTATTTGTAATCTGTGGCTTAGCGCTACGGTATGCTGCTGCTTTGACTGCGCTTCTCGCGATCATGCGAGGAGCTTCGCTCAGGATGACAAGCAACAATCAAGAGCTAACTGCGGAGACATATACCCCCATTGATCGCGATGCGATCAATGGGGGGGGACCATTACAAACAATGCTTATTGGCACGCGTGAAACCACCCCAGCGAGTAAAGACCTCTCACCGGGGATCCCGAGACGCGTGCCCTTCCGACCGATCCTGACTCTGCATGGAGGTACGCACGAACGCGCGCCCTTCTGAACTACCCTGACCTGGATACCATTCATGACGAGGAAGCCGTCATGAATGGTATCCAGGCACTGAGATTATTGTTGGAGAGAGAGGAGGTAGTTGCCGTATCCGATGACGACGGTAGAGCTGACCAGGAGAATGAGGCCTGCGGCGACCAAGACTTTGGTGCGCGCGCTGGTTCCCTGCCACTCTTTGAAGATGATGCCCCAGAGGGTGGCGAAGATGATGACGGAGGCCATGAGCAGGGTCCAGGAGGAGAAGTCGTAGACACCCATCCTGGCTTTGCCCATGGAGTTGAAGAAGAACTGGAAGTACCAGAGGACTCCGGCGAGTGCAGCATAGAGGTAGTTGGCGACCAGGGTGCCTGGGGCGATGCGATCGTAGGTGGAGGCATCGAGGGGATCGAAGTCGACCAAGGTGTCGCCTGCGGTGGGAGCTGCGCGCATGGGGTTGACTCCGGGTTCGCCGAAGAACTGGCGGATGGAGCCGTTCTGGTAGATGAGGATGGCGGACCAGACGATGTTGGTAAAGAATCCTCCCCACAGAAGGACGACGAGGATGGGCAGGTTCTGCCAGATGTCATTATGACCTGCGGCGAGCAGGTGGGTTTTGGCGATGGCTGCGATGGGCGCTCCGGAGTCGAGGGCGAAGGCGAAGAAGGCGCTCATGAGGCCGGCTAGGATGGCGATGGCTAGGCCCTTGCCGAAGGCGAAGGTCTGCTCGCGGGTCTCGACGGTGGCATCGGGGGCGATCTCCTTTTCCTTGGAGTATCCTGCGGCGCCGTTAACGGCCACAGCGATGGCGCACACGAGGACGCCGAGCAGGGTGACCTGTCCGGAGTGGTGGTGGGCGATGTCCATGATGGTGCCGTGATAGATAGGCGGGATAATGGTGCCGAAGACCATGCATAGGCCGAGAGCAATGGAGTATCCGAGGGCAAATCCGAGATAGCGGATGGCCAGGCCGAAGGTGAGTCCGCCGATGCCCCAGAGCGCGCCGAAGAGGATGGTGTAGGTGATGGCGTGATTGGTGGGATCGGCATGGGCCTCGGCGATGATGGACCACAAATTAGGCACGAAGATGCAGGCGAGCAGGGTGGGCGCGATGATCCACGCGGCGAAGCCCTGGATGATCCAGTAGACCTCCCAGGACCAGCGCTTGATTTGGCGGAAAGGGATGAAGTTGGTGGCGGAGGAGAAGCCTCCGATCAAGTTGTAGATGACTCCGATGAACGCATTGGGAACCACGGTGCCTCGCTTCTACAGGAAGATGAATTCGGTGAATGCGGACGGCTCTGGTGGAACTATAAGGGCGGTTCCATCTTATCTGAGGCGGTTGTTAAGTGGAAATAAAAGCTGCGGGGAATCCCATGTCTCAGAATCGAGACATGGGGCACCCAAATATGCGTAAAGCCTTGGGGTTAGAAGCCGAGTGTGCGGATGACGTTGCGGATGGAGTCGGCGCTTGCGCGCAGGCCGGCTTCTTCTTCGGCGTTCATGGGCACGGGCAGAAGGCGCTCGATGCCCCGGTGTCCGACGACTGTGGGAACGGAGATGCAGACATCGCTGATGCCGCGGTAGTCGGTGAGCAGGGAGCTGACGGGAAGAACGCGGTGCTCGTTCCAGAGCAGAGCTTCAAGGATGGTGGAACCGGCGAGGCCGATAGCGTAGTTGGTGGCTCCCTTACCGGCGATAATGACCCCGGCGGAATTGCGTACGCCGTGCAGGATGGCTGTCTCGTCGTCGGCGGTGAGCGGGCCGTGGCCGGGCATCTCCCAGCTCTGCACAGGGACGCCGCCGATGGTGGTGGTAGACCAGAGGGGAATCTCGGTATCGCCGTGCTCGGCGACGATGTATCCATGGACGCTTTGTACCGCTACGCCGCAGTGCTGCGCGATCATGTAGCGGAAGCGGGCGCTATCGAGCACGGTGCCGCTGCCGAAGACGCGGTTGGTGGGCAGGCCGCTGACTTTGAGCGCGACGTAGGTGAGGACGTCGACGGGGTTTGTGACCATGAGGATGGTAGCGTCGGGAGCGACCTTGAGCAGGTTGGGAACCAGGGTGCGGCACATGTCCGCGTTGATTCCGGCGAGCTCGATGCGCGACTGGCCGGGCTTTTGGCGCGCACCGGCGGAGATGACGATGACGTCGCAGTCTGTCATGACATTGATGTCGTCGGAGCCGTCGACGGTGGCCATGGGGACGAACTGCACGCCATGGTTGAGGTCGAGGACCTCGGCGTCGACCCTGGACTTAGCTACGTCATACAAGCTGATGTGTTTGCCGATTCCCTTAACCAGACAGGCGTAGGCGATGGTCGCCCCCACGCTGCCCGCGCCTACGATGCCGATCTTTCCCTGCCACTTGCCCATTGCGGTGAAACCTCCACCCAACAAACTAACATAAAGCGGTTGATTTCGCGTTCCCTCGATCGCATCGCGCTGGAGAGAACGCGAGTCGTTTAGAGGAGGGAGTTTACGGCACGGGTGCTCTTAAGCGAAACAAGGCAACTACGGAGATTCTGGCTGCGCCAGAATGATGACTTCAGGTGGCTGCACCAGAATGACGGTTTGAGGAAGCGGGGACCGATTCAGAGTTTTATTAAATTCGTATGACAGCGGATGCACCCGACGGGGCGAGTTGGCGGATGGGATTGCGCAGGGAGTATATTTCCAACATTGCTGTTGTTACGGCTAAGGGGGATGGATATGAGTCAAGGCAGTTCTGGTTCCGCGGCGTGCGCGGAGCGGGTATTCAAGGCGCTGGATGGTTTCCGGATTGAGGTCCCATCGTGGGGCTTTGCCAATACGGGGACGCGGTTCGGCAAGTTCGTGCAGGCGGGCGCGGCGACGTCGTTAGAGGAGAAGTTCAGTGACGCGGGCGAGGTGAACAAGCTGACGGGCGCGAGCCCGACAGTTGCGCTGCATGTGCTGTGGGACCTGCCCAACGGCAAGGGCGACGTTCCGGAGCTACAGCGGCTGGAGAAGAAGTATGGTGTGAAGTCAGGGTCGATCAACCCGAATTTGTTCCAATCGCAGGAGTACAAATACGGCTCGATTGCGCACCCGAACGCGGAGATTCGCGGCAATGCGCTGGCCCACCTGCTGGACTCGGTGGAGATTGGGCGTGCGCTGGGATCGAAGGACGTGTCGATCTGGCTGGCGGATGGATCGAACTATCCTGGGACACAGTCGATGCGCAAGCGGATTGAGTGGCTGGAGCATGCGTTTGCGGCCACCCACGCGGCGCTGGGAGAGAACCAGCGGATGCTGATCGAGTACAAGCCGTTTGAGCCGGCGTTCTACCATACCGACATCGGCGACTGGGGCATGGCGCTGTCGTTCGCACGGAATGCGGGGCCGAAGGCCAAGGTGCTGGTGGATACAGGACACCATCTACAGGGATGCAACATTGAACAGATCGTGACCTGGCTGCTGCACCTGAATGCACTGGGCGGATTCCACTTCAACGACCGCAAGTTCGCGGATGACGACCTGACGCTGGGATCGATCGACCCGTATCAGTTGTTCCGCATCTTCCACGAGATACTGGCCAGCGATTCGCCGGCGGTTGCGGGGATCGCGTACATGATCGACCAAAGCCACAACCTGAAGGGCAAGATGGAGGCGATGGTGCAGTCTGTGGTGACGGCTCAGGAGCTATTTGCCAAGGCCGCACTGGTGGACCACGAGAAGCTGAGCGCGGCGCAGCAGTCGTGCAGCCTGGTAGAGGCCGAGGAGCTGTTCCGCGGCGCTTTCTGGGTAGATGTGCGGCCCATGGTGAAGGAGTGGCGCGAGTCGCGCAAGCTGCCCTCTGAGCCGCTGAAGGCACTGAAGGAGAGCGGATACGTGGAGAAGATCAGCCAGGAGCGCGGAGCCAAGAACGCGGGCAGCGTGAGCAGCTACGCGTAGACGAGCAAGTAAAGGAACAGACGGGGCCGGACTGCAAAGTGCAGTTCGGCCTCTTCCTTTTTGTGTGGTGTGGGTAAGAGTGATGGCACGCACAAGCGGTGAGGCGTGGCGGTTGGTATTCTGTCAGTAACATGGCGAAACCAATTGTTCTGACGATTCTTGATGGCTGGGGCTACCGGGCAGCGACCAACGGAAATGCAATTGCGATGGCGCGCAAGCCAGTGTATGACGCGCTACTGCGGGATTATCCCAATACACTGCTTCATGCCAGCGACCACTTTGTGGGGCTGCCGGACGGCCAGATGGGCAATAGCGAGGTGGGCCACCTGAACCTGGGCGCGGGGAGAATTGTGCGCATGGACATCACGCGCATCGACCTGGCGATAGCGGATGGAAGTTTCTTTACCGATCCGACGCTGCTGGCGGCGGTGGCGTATGCGCAGGAAAAGGGAAGCGCGCTGCACTTCATCGGGCTGCTGAGTGACGGCGGGGTGCATTCGCACCAGAGGCACCTGTACGCGCTGCTGCGGCTGGCGGCGCAGAAGAGACTGAAGCGGGTTTATGTTCATGCGTTCATGGATGGACGCGACACATCGCCGACCGGAGGTGTGGGATATATCGAGGAGCTGATGGCGCAGTTCCGCGCGACCGGCGTTGGGCAGCTTGCCAGCGTGAGTGGGCGCTACTACGCGATGGACCGCGATTTGCGCTGGGAGAAGGAGCACCAGGCCTTCGACGCGCTAGTGACGGGACATCCGCTGGGCGGGACATACACGGATGCGCTGGCGCGGGTGAAGGAGCTGTACAACAGCGGGACCACGGATGAGTTCATTCCTCCCTTCACGGTGGTGGATGCGGCGGGACATGCTGTTGGTCCGATTCGCGACAACGATGTGGTGATCAACTTCAACTATCGGGCGGACCGGGCGCGGCAGATCACGCGGGTGCTGGCTAGAAATTCGGGATTGACGGCGAATGGCGGGATGGACCTGCCGAAGGCCGCGGAGCTGGACGCGGAGATTCCACGCAACACCGTGCCGATGGGCATCCACTACGTTTGCATGACGCAGTACGACAAGAACTACAAGCTGTCGATTGTGATTCCGGCGGAGTCAATGGACAACCTGCTGGCGAACCTGATGGCGCAGGGCAACCTGAGAAACCTGCGGGTGGCGGAGACGGAGAAGTATGCGCATGTGACGTACTTCTTCAACGGCGGGATCGAGAAGCCGTTCGGCGGAGAGGACCGCGTGCTGGTGCCGTCGCAGAAGGTGGCGACGTACGATTTGGCTCCGGAGATGTCTGCGGCGGGGATTGCGGATGCCGTGGTGAAGGCGGTGACGGACACGGCGTTCGACGTGATCATTGTGAACTTTGCGAATGCGGACATGGTGGGGCACTCGGGGAAGATCGAGCCGACGGTGCGGGCGGTGGAGACGGTGGATTATCAACTGGGACGCGTCTATAAAGCAGTGAAGGAGCGGGGCGGGGCGCTGCTGGTGACGGCGGACCATGGCAACGCGGAGATGCTGATCGATCCGGTGACGGGCGGGCCGCATACCGCGCATACGACCAATCCGGTGCCGCTGATCCTGGTGACGGATGCGGCGAAGGGGACGCTGAATCTGCGACCGGACGGAAGCTTGCGAGACATAAGCCCGACGATGCTTGGACTGCTGCGGATGGAGAAGCCGAAGGATATGACGGGGGGAGACCTGCGCATCTCTACCACTGCATAGGTTGGGCTTACAGGCCAGACCCCACCCATGCGCAAGAGCGCGCATGAATGGGCACCCGGATGATTGCTACATGGAACCGGCGGGCATGGTGGAGCCGTCGGGCATCGTCATGACGGCGAGTGTGGGCTTGGCTTTCTGCTTGGGCTGCTGAATCGGGATTTCGTGCTGTTTCTCAATCATGGCGAACATGGTCTTCATATTGCAGGCGAGCTTGCCGGCGGAGGCCAGCGTGGATGAGGAGACAGATCCGCGATAGCAGTTGATGGAGGCGTTCTTGGTGGTGACGCCGATGGGCAGAACGTAGTGGTATGCGCCGGAGGGAAACTCCGGGGTGGGACTGGTAATACCGTTGCAGACGTCCAACTGCGAGACACTGACGATGCTTCCGTTGATGTCGCGGCCACCGTAGATGGGGAAGCCGTCGAGGGCGATGCCGATGATGTGCGAGGGGCCGGTGGCGGTGTCGACCTGCGAGGTGACGCAGGTGGGATTGCCATGGGCGTGCCAGGTCATGCCGTTGGAGTGGGAAGCGCACTGATCGAGGAAGTAGGCGGTCTGCGAGTTACCGTTGCCGTCGGTGAAGGTGTACGAGGCGTTGTCGGCGACGGCAGGGGTGCTTTGGTCCATCTCGTAGGGATTGAACATGGCGGTGCCGGAGATGAGATAGCCGATGGCGCCTCGGCTGGTGGACGTGGTGCTGGAGGCTTGATTGGGGCAGATGTTGAGCGTGGCGGAGGAACCGCGCAGCGAGGGTGCGATCATACTTGCGTAGGAGATGACGGCCAGAGGCGTGTTGGTGACTGAGGTATAGGCAACGGGCGTCTGGCCCGTGTTGGCCGGGGCCAGGTAGTAGGCGTTGGGTGTGTAGTCGGGCTTACCGCTGGTGGTGAGGGTCATCTCACAGGAGCTGGGAAAAGATACGGTGACGGTAGAGCCGAAGGACATGGATTTATAGACGGCGGTGTATTGATTGGTGGATGCCGAGGACGAGGCGGAAGCGGTGGAGGAAGCAGCGGTGGTGCTGCTGCCGCATCCGACGGCGATGGCTGCACCGATCAGAGAACCTGCGAGAAGACGGAGGAGAGAGATTCCGCGGCCGGGGCCCTGGGCCGCATGAGCAATAGCGTTCATGCGCGTGTCCTTTCGTGCTTCATTTATCTCTCTGCGTTGTTTCGTGGCTCGGAACGCGGGAGAGAGTCGAGATTGCAGGGTATGACGGGGGGATGGGGTGGGGAGATTACATGCGGTGGGAGAAATGCGGATAGACGGTGACGATTCAAATACAACCTCGAATAGCAGCCAACCATGATCCATGTATAGGCAGGGCCTTCTGCGCTCGATAATGATGCGGGACTCCTACCTAGGGCTACCTGCCTCAGCGAGCAAGCTCGCCGGGGGGCCGTTAACCCTAGGCTGGTATAGAACGCGCCGTTGGCGCTTTTACGATTCAGAACTTGATGGATTGTTCGCGAATGAAATACGGAGATTCTGGCTCCGCCAGAATGGCGACTTCATTGGTGGAGGAAGTCTGAAACCACTTCAGAAATCTCTGCGGCCTTCGAGGGCGCGGGAGAGCGTGACCTCGTCGGCGTACTCGATGTCGGAGCCGGCAGGGATACCGGTGGCGATGCGGGTGATGCGCAGGGAGGGCGCGATGCGGCGAATCTCTTCGGCGAGAAATGCGGCGGTGGCTTCACCCTCGGTGGTGGGAGAGGTGGCGAGGATGACTTCGTGGATGGTGGTTACGGGATCTGCGAGGCGTGTGAGGAGGCTGGTGATGCGAAGTTGCTCCGGTCCGACGCCGCCGATGGGCGAGAGGGTGCCGTGGAGGATGTGATAGACGCCGTTGTAGCTGCGCGACTTTTCGATGGTGGCGATGTTGGTGGGCTCTTCGAGGACGCAGACGGTATGCTGGTCGCGGGCGGGGTTGGTGCAGTAGACGCAGGGATCGACCTCGGTGATGTTGTTGCAGATGGAGCAGAGGCGGAGCTTGGCGCGCAGGACGAGGACGGAGTCGGCGAGGGCGCGGGCGTCGTCGTCGGTGCCGCGCAGGATGTGGAAGGCGATGCGCTGGGCGGATTTAGAGCCGATACCGGGGAGCTTGCGCAGCTCGTCGATGAGGCGTGCGATGGGATCGGCGAAGCGGGACATGCGGCTACTCCAGACCGGGAAGGTTGAGGCCGCTCATGAGGCCGGCGACGGAGGATCTGATGGCCTCGTCGGCGCGGCGGCCGGCCTCGTTGATGGCGGCGGAGATGAGGTCTTCGAGGAGTTCGATGTCGCCGGTGGAGGCGCCGAGGGCAGTGGGTTCGATCTTGAGGCGGAGGATTTCTTTCTTGCCGTTCATGCGGACGGAGACCATGCCGCCGCCGGATTCGGCCTCGACGATGGTGGCGACGAGCTTTTGCTCCATCTGGGCCTGCATCTCGCGGGCTTGCGACATCATTTCTTTCATCTTGCCGAGATCAGGAAAGGGCATAGGAGAATTACCAGGTTCGAAGTGATAGGTTCGAGGTTCGAGGAAAAACGCGAAGTGTTAGTCGGGTTCGCGGAGATCGATGACGGTTTGGACTTCCGCGGCGAAGAGCTTTTGCGCCTGCTGGACCATTGGATGTTCAAGGGCTTTGGTTTTGACCGAGACCGTGCGGACGGAGCGAGGCTTTTTAGTGGGAGGCGCGGTTGCGGCATGATGCAGAGTGAGTTTTAGGATGCCAGCGTCGCGCAGGACGGAGCGAAGGATTTTTTCTGCTTCCGGATTGAGGACGGCGGGGAGCATGGTTTTGGAGAGGTTGGTTTGAATGCTAGCTTCACCGTCGGCGATGTTCCAGACGGCGTCGTCGAGGGCTTCGGCGGCGGAGGTTTGGTCGGCGGCGGTGAGGGCCTGGACAACGGCGTGCTGTAGGTCGGATACGGAAGGTTCCGGAGTGGGCGCGGGAGCGAGTTCAAGAGCGGTTGCGCCGCGGGTCTCGGGGAGGGGTTGCGGAGAGACGTAGGCGATGGGGATGGGTGCGGACATCTGGGGAGTGCGGCGGAGATTGTCCTGCTGGAAGGGAGAGAATCTTTTCCCACTCATGTCGGCATGAGACTCCGGTATGTATGGTGCACCCGACTTGGTTGAGATCTTTCCACCCACGCTGGGATGAGACCCCGTCATGGATGGGGCACCCGGTATTGTGGCGGAGGAGGCACTCGATTTGCTGACAGGAATCTGGCTGAGGGCCTCTTCGATGGGGAGGAGGCGGCGGAGATGGACGAGCTTGAGGAGACCGAGCTCGAAGTGGAAACGCTGTTCCTGGCGATAGCCCAGCTCGTCGAAGGTGCGCAGCATGACCTGCAGGAAGCGGCTGAGTTCTTCTTCACTGAAGAGAGATGCGGTGCGTGCTGCGCGGCGCTGCTCGTCGGGTGAGATTTGCAGGAGCTCGCTGCCGAGGCCTTCGGCGGATTCACCCTCGGGCGAGAGAGCTGCGATCTTTGCGATGAGGGCGTTGCGCAGGTAGCGGACGCACTGACGGGCGAGTTGAGCGGGTGAGTTGCCGGCGTCGAGAAGTTGATTGGCGGCGGTCATGACTTCGGCGGAGTTGTTGGTGTTAACGGCTTCCATGATGCGCTCGTAGACGGCGTTGGGAACGGTGCCCATTAGCTCGCGGATCTGGGCGGCGTCGAGGCGGGGATGGCCATCATCCTGCGGCGCGGATGCGATGGCCTGGTCCATGATGGAGAGGGCGTCGCGCATGGAGCCGTCTCCGGCCTCGGCGAGGAGTGCGAGAGCGGAGTCGTCGGCGAGGACGGCTTCAGCGGCGGCT
>Ga0181520_10008169_pt1 | contig 15010 bp, 13 predicted proteins | sample PEATcosm2014_Bin_29_FD_132451 | JGI IMG/M metagenome (GOLD analysis project Ga0181520, IMG submission 132451) | Peatland microbial communities from MTU Mesocosm Facility, Houghton, MI, USA - PEATcosm2014_Bin02_30_metaG | ecosystem: Environmental > Terrestrial > Soil > Wetlands > Peat | place...
CGGATGGTTCCAGACCTATACTCGGATAGTCATACCCTACCTCTTCCCCGTAATCTCGGCAGTCATCGTCATCGACGTGATTTCCTGCCTCAAACAGATGGAGATGATCTTCCTCTCCACCGCGGGGGGCCCGGGACAGCTGACGCAGTTCATAGCGGTCTACCTCTACCAGAAAGCCTTCGTGGCCGGGCAATACGGCTACGGCAACGCCCTGTCGGTGCTCTTCGTGATCACCGCCGTGGGACTCACGATACTGGTCCAGCGCCTCCTAAGGACGGCGCCTGAAGGGCGCTAGGGGACCGCCGTGGAAAATCGCAGGCTCGCGGCCGCGATCGGGAAGGCAACGCTCTATACCCTTCTCGCGATTCTCGCCTTGCTCCAGGTTTTCCCCCTCCTCTGGGTCCTCGATTACTCGCTCCAGAAATCCGGCGACCTCTTCGGCCCGGAGATACTCCGCCTCGGCTTCGTGCCGCAATGGGGGAACTACGCCCGCGCCTTCATCGACGGCAAGATCCCCAGGTACTCCCTGAACAGCGCCATTGTGGTGAGCACGGCCACCCTCGTCTCGACGATCCTCTCCTTCTGCCTCGCCTACGCGATCACGCGGATGCGATGGAAGCTCAAGTTCGTCGCCGCCCTCGCGGTGACCCTGGGCATGGTCATACCCATCCATACGACACTCCTGCCCAACTTCATCTGGTTCAACGTCTTCAAGCTGATCGACACCCATTTGGGCCTCATCATCCCTTACGTGGCTTTTACCCTCTCGTTCAACACGCTGGTATACTCGGGGCAGATCAAGACCATCCCGATATCGATGGAGGAATCGGCCTTCATCGACGGGGCGTCATGGCCGCGGATCCTTTGGAGCGTCGTGGCCCCGATGGCGGCGCCCGCCACGATCACGGTCGGCGTGATGACCTTCCTGAACAACTGGAACGAGTTCATCATGGCCAACACCTACCTCGCGACGGACGATCTCAGGACCCTGCCCTTCTCCATCATCAAGTTCCAGGGCGAGTACAGCTCGGACTACGCGGTGCAGTTCGCCTGCATGTTCCTCGTGGCCCTGCCTCCTCTGGCGCTCTACTTCATCTTCAGCAAGCAGATAATGGCTGGAGCCACCGCGGGCGCGATCAAAGGATGAATCGATGAGCGATACTGAATTCCTCACCTTCCCCAAGGACTTCGTCTGGGGCACGGCCACGGCCGCCTATCAGATCGAGGGCGCCGCCGACGCCGACGGCAAGGGCGAGTCCGTGTGGGACCGCTTCTGCTCGACGCCCGGAAAGATCGACGACTCGGGCGACCGGCGCATCGCCAACGACGGCCGCGTCGCCTGCGACCACTACCGGCGCTGGAAGGCCGACCTCGACCTCATGGCTTCCCTCGGGCTCAAGGCCTATCGCTTCTCCCTTTCCTGGCCCCGCATACTGCCCCTCGGCTCGGGCTCGCCCAATCCCCGGGGCCTCGAGTTCTACGACAGGCTCGTCGACGGGATGCTCGAGCGCGGTATCAGGCCTTTTGCCACTCTCTTCCACTGGGACCTCCCCCAGGCCCTCCAGGACCGCGGCGGATGGGCCTCCCGCGGGACCATCGACGCCTTCCTCGCCTACGCCGACTGCGCAACCCGGCGGCTCGGCGACCGTGTCAAGGACTGGATGACGATCAACGAGCCCTGGGTCTACGCCTTCTGCGGCCACCTATTCGGCGCCCACGCTCCCGGCCTCCGCGATCTCAAGACGACGCTCGCGGTGGCGCACAACCTCCTCGTCGCCCACGGGCGCGTCCTCCCGGTCGTCAGGACCAACGCTCCCGGCGCGAGGGTCGGCATCGTCGACAACCTCGAATGGATCGAGCCGGCGACCGGCCGGCCCGAGGACCTCGCCGCCGCGAAGCGCCACGACGGCGCCTTCAACCGCTGGTTCCTCGACCCGATCTTCGGCCGAGGCTATCCCCCCGACATGGTCGAGTGGTACGGCGTCGACATGCCCATCATAGAGCCCGGGGATCTCGAGGCGATGGCCGCGCCTGTGGACTTCCTCGGCGTCAACTACTACACCCGAAGGATAATGCGGGCCGATCCGGCGGGCCGCGGGACCGAGGGTCGATCCGTGCTCGCCGCGCTCCAGGTCCGTTGGCCCTTCTCGACGCGCGCCGACTTCGAGGAGTGGGAGATAGCTCCCGAAGGACTCTACAGGCTCCTCCTCCGAGTCGCCCGCGAGTACCCGTCCGCCGCGCTCTTCGTGACCGAGAACGGGATGTCCTGGCCGGACGCGCCCTCGCCCGACGGCCAAGTGCACGACCCCCTGCGCGTCTCCTATATAGCGCGGCACCTCGCGGCGGTCAGGCAGGCCGTCGACGACGGCGTGCCGGTCAAGGGCTACTTCCTCTGGTCCTTCATGGACAATTTCGAGTGGGCATTCGGATTCACCAAGCGCTTCGGGATAACTTGGGTCGATTACGCCACTCAAGAGCGCGTCGTCAAGGACTCCGGCAAGTGGTACTCGGCGGCGGCGCGCGCGGGAGGCTTCCCCCGCGAGGACTCCGAGCGCGAGCCGGCGGGCGGGGAATGACGCCGCGGGAAAGCGCCCTGTCCGCACTCGACTACGGAGCCTGGAACGAGCTTCCCGTCGCCCACTTCGGCTTCTGGCGCGAAACCCTCGAGAAGTGGGTCGCCGAGCGACGGCTCCGCCCCGACGAGATCGAGGGCATAGGAGACGGCTCTCCGACCTCGACCCTCATCGGCAGAAAGCTGGGCTTCGACTTCAATTGGGGAGACTGCTATCCCCTCGCCTCGGGCCTCTTTCCGGCCTTCGCTGAGCGAGTCCTCCGCGTCCGCGACGACGGTACCGAGGAAGTGCGCAACGCGGACGGGGCCATCGTCCTGCGCAGGCCCGGAGCGACAGGCATACCCGCCGAGATCGGGCACGCCCTCGTCGACCGCTCGAGCTGGGAGGCGGATTTCCGGCCTCGCCTGGCCTTCTCCGAGTCCAGGATAGACGCCGCGCTTCTCGCCTCGATGCCCCGACCCGCCGACAGGGCAGGCCCGCTGGGTCTCTATTGCGGCAGTCTTTACGGCATCATCCGCAACTGGCTCGGGGTGGAGGGACTCGCCTACCTCACGGCGGACGACCCGGAACTCTACCGGGAGATCATCGACACCGTCGGCGGACTGGTCCTCGCCTGCGTGCGGGCCCTCCTGGCCCGCCGCTCGGACTTCGACTGCCTGAGTTTCTGGGAGGACATCTGCTTCAAGAACGGGCCCCTAGTGGTGCCATCGCAGTTCCGCGAACTCGTCGGGCCCTGGTACCGCAAGGTCTGCGCCGAGGCCGAGGCCGCCGGCATACGCTTCCGTTACGTGGATTGCGACGGCGTGATAGGCGATCTCGTCCCCACCTGGCTGGAGAACGGCGTCAACGTGATGTTTCCCGTCGAATATGGCACTTGGCGGGGCTCGCTCGCCGATCTGCGCGCGCGCTTCGGCCGCGGCCTGCGCGGAGTCGGCGGCATGGACAAGAGCGCCTTCTCGAGGGACAGATCGGCCATCGACGCCGAGATCGAGCGTCTGCGTCCCATGGTGGACCTGGGCGGCTACCTGCCCTGCCCCGACCATCAGATTCCCCCCGACGCGAAGTGGGACCTGGTGAGATACTATTGCGACAGGTTCAGGGAGACCTTCCGGCGCCGTTGAGAATCTCCCCGGCGCCGGCCAAAGCCGGGATGCTTTCGCATTTTTGCCTTGCGCTTCCGCTCAAGGCCTGACGATGTCATTCGATTGAAGCGTGACGCCCGACTGCGCCAGCGCCCTTCCGTTCAAGGTAGCCCCGGTTTCCAGGTTGATCGCGGTTTGACTCAATATGATTCCTTGGAACTGCGAGGTCGTTCCCAGGGTCGCTTCTCCGGAAAGCTGCCAGACGATGTTCTTTGGCTGCGCGCCGCCGCTCAGGACGATATGGACACCATTGCCTACGGTGAGGTTTCCCGCTATCTGGAAAATCCACGTGTCGTTCGCGCCGCCCGAGAGCGTGATATTTCCGCTGATGTCAAGGCCGGTTCCCCAGGTATAGGTACCGGCAAGGAGCTGGGGTGTGCTGCTTGATAAAGTTCCTGCTCCCAAATTAAGGTTGGCGCCAGTCCCCGCCGCCGATCCTGCCGCGGCCGTGTACGCGGTCTGCATGTCGGATATGGCCTTCGTCAGGTTGCTGGAGGTAGGCGGCGCCATACTGGCCGCGTACAGGAAGCCGGTCACCTGAGCGGATGTCGCATATCCGGTCGCGTCCGTCTGCGAGAAGCCGGTGATGAAAGATTCGGCGGCCGGGCTCAAACCGAGATTTCCCGTGATCGCGGAACCCGGAACATTCGTAATCTCCGTTTTCGCCAGTACCACGTAATTACCCGCAGTACCGAGGTTCACCGGCGCCGGACCCGTTCCCGCCGGAGCCGTCGTGAAGCTCCATGTATAGTTCGCCGCCATCGCCTCGCCGGAAATATCCTTCACCCCGGTCGTAACCGTGGCGGTATACAGGGTATTGACGGCCAGACTGCTGGCCGGCGCGAAGGTAGCGGTCTTGCTCGCCACATCATAGACTACAGTCCCGGTTACGCCGCCCGATACCGTAAAGGTCGATGCGCTAATCGTCGCGACGTTCATTGCCGCGCTGAAAGTCGCGGTGATGGCGTCGTTGATGGCGACGCCGGTGGCGGAAGAGGCGGGTGATATTGAGGTCACTGTAGGCGGTCGCATCCAGATCGCATATAGAATCACGTCGACATCGCCCATCGTGAAAGTGGCGCTGGGAGCATAGAAGAATCCGCTCCCGTCAATTGCGGTGTTCCACGAAAAGGAGGAGTATCCTGATTTGACCAGACTTCCCGGATTGCCTGATACCGTGACAGTAGCTCCCTGCTGGTATGCGCTATTGTCGACGGGGATGCTTCCGCCGGTATTCCCGTTGCCATTGTATTTCAGCGTATAGGCTATCGTGCTCGAACCCGGTGAGTTCGGCGATTTGCAGGAAAATGAGGCAATCATGAAACAAGCCAGTAAAATAGCCGAATATTTCTTCATAACAGCCCCCCTGAAAATTGGAGAATACATGGCGTCAAGACCCGTCTGTCCCTATAGCCCATACGCATTGACGTCGAGCTCTACCTTAAGATGGGTAGGAATTCCGAAGCATTTCTGTACGGTAGGGAACAGAGGATCGAAATATCGACAGGAGGGTTAGCGGTCGCCGCCTGGAAGTCTCAAGAGCCGGTCTGTGCCTCGGCGAAGGCGCTCTCCAGCCGCTCCAGGAAGCCGCCGGGACCCCGATAGGCCGCGACCGCCTTCGGATCGGGCTCGATGGGCGCGCCGGGCCGGGCGGCGACAGCGCGGGCCCGGTCCGCCAAGGCGTCGCGCTCGTTCTCGGGGACGAGGGCGCATGCCGCGGCCACCGCCGAGCCGGCCGCGGCGCCGGCGTCCGCGATGGGGAGGGCGCGAGCCCCCCATATCGCCGCGACGCGGGCGAGCACGCCGCGGCTCGCCGCGGCTCCGCCGGTCACGGCCACTTCGTTCACCTTGCCCGCGAAGGATGAGGAGGCGATGGCGACGAGGCCGAGGCTGGAGTCCACCGTAGCGGAGTAATCGCGCGCGAAGTTGCCGAGAGACGGCGTCGTCATCGCGGGAGAATCCGGGAAACTCTCGTGCTCGGTCTGCACGATGCGTATGCCGGTGCCCGGCGTTTCGCCGGAGAGCGCCGCCTCGCTCGCGGCGAAATCGTTCGCGGCGAGTCCGTGCTCCTTCCTGACCGATTCCCATGAGAGCGCGCCGTTGGTGCGACAGCCGAAGAGGAAGGGACGGCCCAGGCCGTCGTACATCGCGTTGGCCGAGACATGGGGCTTTCCGCCTTCGACCATCAGGACGAAGCTCGTGCCCAGGGAGAGCAGGGCCCCCGAAGCGAGCACCTTGCTCTGGGGGTTGTCGCCGGAGCCGGCGATGATCGCGCACTCCGGCGAAAGACCATAGCGTTCGCAGAAATAGGCGGCCGCGCCGCCGATGACGGTGAGCGGATGCGCCAGGGGCGGCAGCCTGGAGGCCAGGGAGGAAGGACCGCCCTCCAGGCCCGAGGCGACCGCGGCGATCAGCTGACTGTCCCAGCGGCGACCGGACCAGTCCATGAGGCTCGTGCCGGACCCGTTGCCCCAATCGATGGGCGCTTTTCCATCGCCCGCGAGGACCCCGGCGAGGAAGGACGATATGAGGTGGAAACGGTAAGTCCGGGCGTATATTTCGGGGAAACGCTTGGCGACGCGTCGCAGCACAGCGCCCGAAAAGCGCAGAGGCGAGTCCGAGCCCGAGCGGGCGGTCATGGCTTCGCGGCCGCCGAGCGCGGCGCGCAGCTCCTCCGCCTCGATCCGGGTATTGGAGCTCATCCAGATCGGCGCCCTGTCGTAGGCGAGGCCGGGACCGATCAGAGACGCCAAGCCCGGGGCGGTCTTCGAGCCCGCTCCCGCGCCGGGTATGCGCAACGCGGCGATAGCCTCCGCTCCCGCCTCGCCAAGCCAGATCTGACCATGCTGATGCGCCGAGAGGTCCACCGCCGCGACGCGGCCGAGCACGGCGGGGCCGAGTCCTGAGAGGAGGGCGTCGAGCGCGTCGAGGAAAAGCGCGGCGGGCTGATCGGCTTCGCCGGGCTCGCGGGGCGGCAATATGGGGGCTCCTTCCGTAAGCCCGTACTTCGCCATTCGCGGGTCGTCGCGGTAGCGCACTCTGGCCTCGGCCACCGTGGCGAAGCTGGTCCTATCCAGGACGACCGCCGTCGTGCTCTGCGTGCTCGAATCGATGCCGAGGACCAGGTCCAGCTTTGCCATACGATCCCTCCGAAAGGCTTAGAGGAACCACGGAGACACGGAGAGGAAGAGGAGATCACGGAGAAGATAAGAATATTAGGAAGTAGAGTTTAGGAATAGGGAAAAAATGATCGCAAATCATTTCTCTTCTTTTCCCTACCAGATATTCTCTCTTCGCCTCATCCCCTCCGTGATCTCCTTCTTCCCTCCGTGTCTCCGTGGTTGCCCTTTTTTCTTATAAGTACCTGTTCACGATCGACTCGAGGTATTCCTGCTTGCCGGAGCCCAGGCCGAAATCGCTCGCGTTCGCCGTAGGCGCGTCGAGCATGGAAGCCTCGAGGCTCTTGAAGCTTTCCTTGCCGCCGCGGATGGCCGCTCCCAGGCCCTTCTGCCAGCCCGCGTAGCGCTCGTCGAGGAGCCTGTCGAGAGCCTTTTCGGCGATCATGCGGCCGGCCGCGTCGGCGCCGCGGGCGAAGGAGTCCATGCCCACGATGTGCGCTATCGCGATATCCTCGACCTTGAAGGACCCCCTTCGCACCTTGGCGTCGAAGTTGAGGCCTCCGGAATGGAGCCCCCCGTTCTTGAGCACCTCGTACATCATGAAGGTGGTCGTATAGAGGTTCGTGGGGAATTGGTCGGTGTCCCAGCCCAGCAGCTCGTCGCCCTGGTTGGCGTCGACCGAGCCGAGTATTCCATGGTCGCGGGCGAAACGGAGGTCGTGCTGGATGGTATGCCCCGCCAACGTCGCGTGGTTGGTCTCGATGTTGAGCTTGAAATAAGGCAGGAGGTCGAACTCCTCGAGGAAGGCGTAGCAGGCCGCCGCATCGGAGTCGTACTGGTGCTTGGTCGGCTCCAGCGGCTTGGGCTCGATGAGGAATTGCCCCTTGAAGCCGATTTCCTTCGCGTAATCGACGGCCATGTGGAGGAAGCGGCCCATGTTCTCGAGCTCGAGCTTCATATCGGTGTTGAGCAGAGTCTCGTAGCCCTCGCGACCGCCCCAGAAGACGTAGTTCTGGCCGCCGAGCTCCTTGGTGACCTCGATGGCCTTCTTGACCTGGGCCGCGGCGTAAGCGAAGACCTTGGGCTCGGGGCTCGTCGCGGCCCCGTGCATGAAGCGCGGGTTGCCGAACAGGTTGGCCGTACCCCAGAGGAGCCGGGTCGGGCTGGTCTTCATCAGGTCCTTCGCGAGGACCACGATCTCGTCGAGCTTCTTGTCGGTTTCGCGGAGGGTGGCGCCTTCCGGCGCGATGTCCCTGTCGTGGAAGCAGAAATAAGGGATCGACAGCTTTTCGGTGAGCTCGAAAATCCCGCGCATGCGCATCTTGGCGGCTTCCATGGGATCGGAGACCGAGTTCCAGGGGCGCTCGGCCGTCGGGTCGCCGAAGGGATCTCGGCCTCCGCCGGTCATCGTGTGCCAGAAGGCCATCGCGAAGCGCAGCTGATCCTTCGAATTGGCCGCCTGGTAATACTTGAAGGCGAGGGGATTGTCGGATTTCGGACCCTCGAAGGGGATCTTGGGAATGCCGGGGAAAAGATCGCTCATGGTTGTGCCTCCGCATGAAATATATATGCCCGGCGGCCCGTCTTGCAAATCCCGCCCTTTGACGATATATATCCGAAATTGATTAAGGCCTTCATTATACGGACCTTGCGACAGAATGGAGCATGGTCAGGAAGGCCTTTACCCGAAACCTTCCCCGGTTTTTGCACATGCGAATGCATGTGTACATTCCATCGCAGGTATTCGTATATACTCAGACGATGCGCTTCGAGGATGTCGTCTTCGTATACCACCTCCGGGACGAAAGGCAGATCGCCTGGCACGGCCGCTCCCACAGTCATTCGGCCGGCCTCTACGAGCTGCACTACTTCATCTCGGGCGAAGGCAGCTTCCGCAACCTCGGCGTCGTGCGCCGAATCGAGCCCGGGACCCTGTACCTGACTCCTCCCGAGAGCCTGCATCAGATCTCGGCGACGAACGCGAAACGGCCCATGACCTACTACGCCGTACTCATAGACGCCGAGGGCGAGGCCGAGCTCTTGGCCCTCCTCGACGGCCTGGGCGAGAGGCGGGGCCCCATAGCCGTAGGCACCGCCCAGCGCTTCTTCTTCGCCGACCTCCTCGAGAAGAGCGCCTCGGGCAGGCCCGAGCTCGTCATGGCCGCCTACCACGGTCTCCTCGCCTTCCTCTACGGTCTGGCGGCAGGCCAGGTCGCCGCGCGGGGCACCTCGGACAACGCCCACGTCGAGAAGGCCCTCGCCATCATGCAGGGCGCCATAGAGCGAAGCCTCGATCTCGGCACTCTTTGCGCGCGGATCCAGTTGTCGCGCGAGCATTTCGTGCGCGTCTTCACCGAGCGCATGGGCATGCCTCCCATGCGATACTACACCCGCCTCAAGATCGAGGCGGCGCGCGCCATGCTCTCGAGCACCAACTTGCGCGTCCAGGAAATAGCCGACAAGCTCGGCTTCGAGAACCAGTTCGGTTTCGCCCGAGCCTTCAGGCGAGTGTCCGGCATGTCGCCGACCGAGTATCGCGCCACCTGCCTGCAGCGCGCCGACTTCGCGGCGGAATGAGGAGATGCCCATGACATTCAGCTGCCACAATGAGATCGAGATCGCCGGCGGAACGCCGGACGATCGCCGCGCGTCCGCCGCCTTAGTCCTCGCGGCCGACTCCGTCGACGAAGGCTCCTCCTCGCTCACGGAGCTGCCTTCTTCCATTATTCTACGCTTCGATAGCGTCGACGGCCTCCCCGAAGAGGAACTCGAGTCGCTGGCGCCGCAGTTTCCCGCCCTGTCCTACACCCTGGTCTACTTCTCGCAGGACGGCGAGTTCTACGGCTACGCGAGGGCGGGGACGAAGGGAAGCGCCTCCGAAAGCGCCGATTTCGTCGAGGATACGCGCGACAGCGTGGCCGGACGTTACAGTGGAGACTTCATTGCCTTCGTAAAAGCGACGTACGCCCTGACACCAAGCGCGGGATAGCGCGCTTCTTGGCCTTTCTCTTCAATCGCCTCACTTTCGCGAGCGCGTAGGATACATGCATACGGAAGGTATGCAAGCAGGCGCTTGTGAACTCGCTCAATTCCATCCTTCTCGAGGGCAATCTCGTTCGGGATCCCGAGAGCAAGACTCTGGCAACCGGCTCGCAGGTCTGCAACTTCACCGTGGCCAGCGATCGCTTCTACCGGCAGAACGACAACACGGAGAAGGAGGTCTACTACTTCGACGTGGAGGCCTGGTCGAGGCTCGGTCTCGCCTGCTCGCAGAACCTCAAAAAGGGCAGGGGCGTCAGGGTAGTCGGCCGACTGAAGCAGGATCGATGGACCGACGGCGAAGGCAAGACGAAGTCCCGGGTGATGATCGTCGCCGAGCACGTAGAGTTCAAGCCGATCAGGCAGCCGGCGCCGGGCGCGGCCGCCGAACCGGCCGAAGCCAAAGACGAACCGGCAGCCGACGCTTCGGAGGAAGCCGCTGCGGTATTCTAGCCCCGATCGAGGCGGCGGCGGGCATCGCGATTGCGGCATCCGCGCTCGCCGTCGCCGCATGCATCCAGCGCTCGAATTACTTTTATAATTCAGGGCGGTGCCTGCAGGATTAGGCGGACGGCGGCCCTAACACCGCGTCGACGCTCGCGGCCGCCTCGAGGGCGGTCTGGGCTTCGGCGGCGGCCCGCGACAGACACTCCAGGAATCGCTCCCGCGTTGCGGGGTCTCGCATGCGCGCGGTGGGACCCGACACGCTGATCGCTCCGGCGAAGTCGGAACCCGGCAAGCGAAGAGGCTTGGCCATGCAAGTAAGGCCGACCTCGTACTCCTCGCGGTCGAGGCCATAGCCCGACTCGCGCGTCTTCGCCGCTTCCTGAATCACGTCCTCCGGATCGGTAAGGGTCCTCTCATTGATTTTCGGCAGGGGCCCCGAGCCGAGGATGGCGCGTGCCCTCTGTTCGGGCAGAAGGGAAAGGATGGCCTTGCCCACGCCCGTGCAATACAGAGGCAGACGATCGCCTGGGATAGAGCGCATACGCAGGCTCCTATCGGCCTCGGCGCGGTCCAGATAGATGGCGCTCGCTCCGGCCAGGCATGCCAGGTTGGCGCTTTCGCCCGTCTCGCGGGCCAGTCTTTCCAAGAAAGGCCTGACGCGCTCGACGACGATGGAGCGGACGGGTACGTGAGAGCCGAGCTCGAAGAGGGCAAGTCCGAGCGCCCAGCCAGTGCCCGAGCGCTCTACTACGCCTCGGGACTCGAGGACGGTAAGATAGCGCAGGGCGGTAGCCTTGTTCATGCCGGTCTCCCGGGAGAGTCGAGCCAGACTGACTGCGCCGTTCGTCCGCGCCAAATAGAACAACAGATCGAGGGCCTTGCCTGCCGATTCGCTCATAGGTCTCCGCCAATCCGCTATTTCAATTGCCGAAACGCAATATTAGCACCGTGAGTGATTAAATCAACCACTGAAACGGCGGTCAAGGCGAATGGCCGGTTCGCCCCTTGTCCCGATCGCCGATGCGCTTACCTCGGCGCTTGCCCGAGAGGACCAGGTATGCGGCGAACGACAAAGTCAGAAGGATGGTCGTGGACCCGACGACGCGCAGCGTGGCGAAGACCAAGCGGTGACTCGCGGGATCGGTCCGGAAGCAGAACCTCAAGAACCCGGCTATGGTCGGAGCAATGGTGCCCTGCCGGGCGCTGAGGAGCGAAAGCTTGATGTCCGCGGGCAGGAAGTCCGCGCCGTATATGTAATGCGTGACCTTCCCGTCCGGCGCCAGGAACATGATGGACACGGGATGGTCGAAGCCGCCGTCCCGGCGGGCGAAGCGGTACCCCACCGAATCGGCCAGCCTCCCGATCGCGAGGCGGTCTCCGGTGAGAAATCGCCAGTCTTCGGGCGGGAAGGGACGCTCTATCGTCTCCAGCGATATCCGCTTGGCGCGCCGGGCGTCCGCGGGCGTCTCGTTCTCGTCGATGCTGACGGTGATCACCTTATAGTCTTTGCCGGGCTCGGCTTCGAGCCCGCGGATCATGCCAGCGATACCGGTCAGGAGGAGGTCGCAGACGTTCGGGCAATTGTAGTAGACGAGGGCGAGGATGGTAGGGGTAGAGACGACTTTGCCTAGCTCTATCGGATTCCCGTACTCGTCGCGAAACTGCAGATCGAGAGGAACGCGTCCGCCGAGCTTTTCCTCGATGCCGACCAGTCCCGGCTCGGAGTTCGGCGTGCCGCCCTCGGCGGCCCAGCCGGCCACGCCGAGCGCGAAGAACGCCGCCGCGAAGAGCAATGGCCGACAGAACGGGCGGCTACGCGGCGGTCTTCGACGGAAATCGCGGGTTTGCCCGAAGGCGTCGCAAGCCGACATTCGTCTCATGACCGCAGTATAGCCGGCCTCGTCCGGCCTATCGAGTCAATTCGTATTCCCGCTCGATAGTCGCGGCGAAATCCTCCTCGCCCGCGAAGCGGAAGCTCGACATGCCCGCCCTGCGGGCGCCCTCGACGTTCGCCGGGCTGTCGTCAACGAAGAGGGCCTCGCCGGGAGGCACGCCCGCGGCCTTCAGGGCGAGCTCGTAGATCGCGATCTCGGGCTTCAGGAGCCCGTGCTCGCAGGAGAGGACGAGGTCGTCGAAGCGCGAGGACCAGGGCCGACCCTCCCCATCCCGGATGAAGCGGGCGCCGTCGGGGTGGATGTTGGACAGGAGGACGAGCCGCCCGATTCGGCCCCGCGCGCCGTCGAGGAAGGCGAACATGGGCGCGCGCATGTTGAACCAGCTCGCCAGGTCGGCCCGAATGAGACTCGCTATCGCGGGATCGGAGAGTCGCAGCCCGAGATCGCCGGCCACCCCGAGCCAGTAGGCCGCGCCGTCCGATACGCCGCGGTCGTAGTCGAGGCGCCGCCTCCAATAGGCTTCGAGGAAGGATGCGCGCTCGCCGGCGCCGAGGATGCCCATCATCTCGGTCACCTTGTCCTCGCGCTGATCCTGAGTGAGGACGCCCCCCATGTCGAGAATCAGGCAGGTAATGCGCTTCATGGCCGGGCCCTCAACCTTCGCGCCCGCGATCGGGCCCGTTCGTCTCCTCGGCCTGCCAGAAGCCTTCCTTCCAGTTGAAGCGGCCGGTCTCCGGCAGGAGCTTCCCCTCCGACGCCGCCCGCATCACCTGCTTGTAGAGAGGCTTGGAGAGCTTGACGCCGGAGAAGTCGAGGATGAACTTCGCTACGCCGTCCTTCTGGAGATAGGGAATGCGATCGACTATCGAAAAAGGCTTCATGGGCGTCACGACCGAGCCTTCGCCCGAAGAAGAGAGCTCGTAGGCCGATCCGTCGCGGTCAGAGAAGGACCGGAAGTCGTAGGCCGCCGCCAGGTCGGCCCTGATGCGGAACAGGGCCGGGTAGGAGAAGACTATCGGCATCCAGGAGCCGGCGGGCGCCACTTCGGCCACCTTCTGGAAATTCTGCTTCGATATCTCGAGGGGCGGCACGATGAAGCGCGCGCCTTCTTCCAGCAGGAAGGAGGCCGCCCACCGGTTGAAGGCGTAGAGGTAGGGCCCCGCGATGACGGTGAGCCCCTTGCCCCTGAGCAGGCCGAGATGGCCCGCGTTGTTGGCCGCGAAATGGCGCTGGCCCCTGCCGATCCAGTACTCGATCTCGGCGGCGAGCCATTCGCCGTCCGCTTCCGGGAACCAGGGATCGAGCCAGAGCACGAGACTGTCGCGCTTGAAGGGCAGCGCCTTCTCTTCCCTGCGCATGATCTCGGCGTTGCGGCGGTTGAAGAGGAGCATGGCTTTCTCGGGACGCGCCGCGTTGAGCACGTGGAGGTCCCCGGTCCTCCCGACCAGGGCGTAGATACCGTCGGGCAGGGCCGCCAGCTCGACTTTGGCGACATTCACCCGCGCGGGCTCCGGGGCGGCCTCGTGGCTGGGGAACTTCCGATAGCGCGCGAGGTCTCGCGGCAGGACGGGCTTGTAGCGTCCGGAGGTCGTCCTGGTCTGCACCAGGTAGACGATGTCGCTCTGGCGGAAGTCGGCGTCGGAGCGTACGAGGATGCCATTCGTGACCTGCTTCACCTCGCGCACCTTGGCCGTGAGCCGCTCGGAGTCGTCGGGGCGGTGGAAGCGAAGCGAATCGCCCTCGACGAGGCCGTCGAAGGAGTCGAGGAGGGCGTAGCGACCGTCGTCCGTCACGCGGATGTCCCGGACCTTCCCGAGCGATATCCCCGTACCTCCCGATTGACGGGGCTTGATGAACTCCGGGTCGAGCTTCCCGGCGAAGAAGAACGCGGTCTTGCGGCGGGCGAAGTCGGACTGGAGCATGGCCTGGGCCTTCGCGAGGGCGCGCTCGCGGTCGAGCTTCCAGTTGTCGATCATGTGCCGGTATGCGGCCACCACGGAGCCGACGTACTCGGCGCTCTTCATCCGCCCTTCGATCTTGAAGGATTCCACGCCCGCTTCCATGAGCTCGGGAACGTACTCGATGAGCTGGAGATCGTCGGGCGAGAACCAGTAGCCCGACTCCGCGTCGTTGGCGTAGAGGCGCCGACAGGCTTGGGCGCAGGCGCCGCGATTCGCGCTTTTGCCCCCCAGGTAGCTCGAGAAGAGGCAGAGCCCCGATTCGCTGACGCAGAGCGCTCCGTGGACGAAGACTTCGAGCTCGAGATTGGTGGCGCCGCGGACCGCGCGGATCTCGTCCAGGGACAGCTCCCGAGCGAGCACGGCGCGCTTGAAGCCGCGGCGCGAGAGCAGGTTGACGCCCTTGGCCGAGGCCACGTTCATCTGGGTGCTCGCATGGAGGTCGAGCTTGGGAAAGTGCTCGCGCGCCATTTTGGCGACTCCGAAGTCCTGCACGATGATGCCGTCGGGCCCCACGCGCTCGAGATACTGGAGGTACTGCCACATCCTGTCGGCCTCGCGCTGCTCGAATACCGTATTCACGGTCACGTAGACTTTCTTGGAGCGCTTGTGGCAGATATCGACGGCGGCCTCGAGCTGATTGAAGGCAAAATTGGTCGAGCGAAGGCGGGCGTTGAAGCTGCGCGCGCCCAGGTAAACGGCGTCCGCCCCCTCGCCGAGGACGGCGTCGAGGGCTTCGGGATTGCCCGCGGGGGCCAGGAGCTCTACTGTCGGCATAAGGATGAATATATCAGGTTTTCTCTATCCTGCTAATGGGGGGCCGCCGACCGGGAGCTC
>Ga0181520_10008171_pt1 | contig 15005 bp, 16 predicted proteins | sample PEATcosm2014_Bin_29_FD_132451 | JGI IMG/M metagenome (GOLD analysis project Ga0181520, IMG submission 132451) | Peatland microbial communities from MTU Mesocosm Facility, Houghton, MI, USA - PEATcosm2014_Bin02_30_metaG | ecosystem: Environmental > Terrestrial > Soil > Wetlands > Peat | place...
CGGACGAACTGGCAGCCTCCCTGGTCATGGTGTTGTCCGCGTCGGGTGACGGTCTGCCCGTCTCATTATCGATTGCGCCAAGTACGGCGGCCCCTACCGAGATGCGCGGCACGGCCGCCGTGCGGTTCCGCGCCTTCCTTGAGGGGGAAACGGCGTCACGCTGCCGGTTTGTCGGGCAACGCCTGAGCTGGGATTGGTCCCATGAACCTGCGTCGCCTTGATCTCGGTTGGCGCGTCGTCGCCACCGGATTTGCCATTGCGGTCATCTTCGTCGGCGGCGGGTTGCTTGCCGCGTTCGTCCTGCCCTGGGCCATGTTGTTGCCGGGTGACCCTCGCGAACGTTCGCAAGAGGTGGTGCGGCTCACCTTCCGTTGGTATCTGCGCGGCCTCCTCTGGATCGGGCTGGTGCGGTTGCAGATGGATGGCGAGGAACGTCTGATCGCCAGCGGCGGCCGGATTGTCGTGGCGAATCACCCGTCCCTGCTGGACGTGGTGATTCTGATGGCGATCATCCCGAAAGCCCAGTGCATCGTCAAACACCAGTTGTGGGATAGCCGCCTGTTGGGGGGGCTGGTCCGCCGGGCCGGCTACATCCGCAATGACCTTGAGGCTGACGCTCTGCTGGCCGCCTGCAAGGAAGGCCTCGACCGAGGGGCCGCCCTCATTGTGTTTCCGGAAGGAACGCGAACCTGTCCGGGGGCATTGCCTCACTTTCAGCGGGGATTTGCCAATCTGGCAATCATGACCGGTGCCGCCATCGTGCCAGTCCTGATCGACTGCCAGCCGCCGACCCTGACCAAGGGAGAGCGATGGTGGCAGGTCCCGGAGCGGCGGCCGGTCTTTCGCGTGGAAGTGGGCGAGTGCGTGGATGCGGCCACGTACACGCGTTGCTCGCAACGCGGACTCGCGGCGAGAAGGCTTGTCGCGGATCTCGAAAGGAACTATGCAACACGTCTGTCGGGTGATACGAAGGTTGGAACGCTGGAGATGGGCATCGCAGAATAGAATCTTTATTGCTCCTGCCAAATCGACAAAAAACGAACTAGATAACAGGGAAGCCCACAATTGCAGGATCTGGAAACGGAGATAAAGGTTCTCCTGATAAGCGCGCTGTCGCTTGAGGACATTTCTCCGGAAGAAATCGACTCCGATGCTGCTTTGTTCGGCGATGGGTTGGGACTCGACTCGATCGACGCGCTGGAGCTTGGTGTTGCCCTGAGAAAGGCTTACGGCATCCAGATCGAAACGGTGAATGAGGAGATCAAGGCCGCCTTTGCCAATGTTCGAAGCCTGGCTCAATTAATTCGTGGCCACCTGGGCCAAATGGACAAGCAACCATGATCGTGACGCGCGAACAACTTTCTGAAGAGTTGACCAATAGCTTGGAAGAGCTGTTCGAGGTACCGCGCGAGAAAGTCACTTTGGAGGCAAGACTCTTCGAAGACCTGGACCTTGACAGCATTGACGCGGTTGACTTGGTCGTAAAGCTTCAAGGACTGGTCGGCATGCGGATCAAGCCCGAAGATTTCAAGGCGGTGCGCACGGTGGGCGATGTCATTGATTGCGTCGAAAAGCTCCTGGCCTCCAATGTGGCGTGCGAAACAGAAGTCCGCGGCTAGTTTGCTGGCTGTCGGCGGCGTCGCTTACCCGTTCCTCGTCTATTATGGCATTGCCCGCCTTTCGCCGTGGGTCCTCATTGCCGTTGCCCTGGCCCTTCTGCTCGTCCGCATTGCCCTGACGCGTCGCGGAAGTGTTCTTGACGCGTGGTTGGCCCCGTTGGTGGTCGGCGGAGCTGGGCTCGCCGTTCTCGCGCTGTTGAATCCGCCGGCGGCGGTGAAGGCCTATCCGGTGATGATGAGCCTCGCGGCAGCCAGCGCATTCGGCATGTCGTTACGTCGTCCGCCCAGCTTGATCGAGCGTTTTGCGCGGTTACGGGAACCCGATCTGCCGCCGGCCGGCGTCGCCTACACCCGCAAACTGACGATGGTGTGGACCGTTGTCCTGTTGGCCAACGCCGCTGTCGCGGCGGGGCTGGGAATCTGGGGCAGCCTGGCGGTCTGGACCCTGTGGAACGGTTTGCTCGCTTATCTGGTGATGGGCACGCTGTTTGCCGGCGAACTGGTTTACCGCCATTTCGTCCGGCTGCGCGGGACCGGGGCGCCATGACCGCAATCCCGCTGTGGCGGCTGTTAGCGGAAGGACGTGCCGAAACAGCGACGATCGCCGTCAAGGACACCCGAGCCGTTCCCTTTGCCCGGTTTGCCGCGTCCGTCGCCGGTGGCGCCCAGCGCCTGCGCGCTGCCGGCTATTCCCAGGTGATCTTGTCGTGCGACGACAGCTTTGCTTTTGCCGTCGGGTTTTTTGCCGCACTGCAGGCCGAGTTGGACGTGGTTCTGCCAGCCAACGGCAAGCCGGCGACGCTCGCCGCGCTCCATTCGCCGACCGCTGTGGTCGTCGATGCCGACTGGTTGGCGGCGGTCGAACCCGCCACCGTCGCTTTGCCGCCGCTGGAACCGATGGGTTCGTCCATCCTCTTCTTCACCTCGGGGTCGACGGGCGCGCCGAAACCGGTGACGCGGAGCCTGCTCGAGTTGCAGGCCGAAATCGACATGTTCGCCAAGCTCTGGGGCGAAGACAGTGGCGAGGGCATCACCTATGCGACAGTCCCCCACCAGCACCTCTACGGTCTGACCTTCAAGCTGCTGTGGCCGCTGAGCGGCGGGCGTCCATTCGCTGCTGAAACCCACGCCTTGTGGGAGACCTTGTTGCCGCGACTGGACGGCGATTCCATGGTCGTCAGCAGTCCGGCCCATCTGGCGCGGATGGGTGGATTGGCGCCGCTGCCACGGCACCGCTGTCCGCGCCGGTTGTTTTCAGCCGGAGCGCCTCTGCCCACTGACGCCAGTCGCGAGGCGGAGGGGATCCTTGGCGTTGCCCCGACGGAGATCTTCGGCAGCACGGAGACCGGCGCCATTGCGACTCGGGTCCAGCAGGACGAACGGACACCGTGGCAGTTGCTGCCCGGCGTCGAAGCGCGCTGTGACGGGGATGGCAGATTGTGGCTGAAGAGTCCGGCCCGGCAGGTAGACGGTTGGCTGCGCACCGAAGATCGGGTGGCGCCCGAGGGCGCGGGATTCCATCTCCTGGGACGGGCCGACCGGGTCGCCAAGATCGAAGCCAAGCGCATCGATCTGGCGATCGTCGAAAGGCTGCTCGAAGGCTCGGAATGGGTGGAGACGGCGGTGGCGCTGGTGGTACCTGGACCGCCGGCCCGACTTGCCGCCGTGGTCGTTCCAAGCCTGCAAGGATGGGAGAGGATCAGGAAAGTTGGCAACTTCAAATTCGGCCGCGCGTTGCGCGCGGTGCTCGCCCTGAATCAGGATTCGGCCGGACTCCCCCGATTGTGGCGCTTCGTCGAGCGGATGCCGACCCTGCCACTCGGCAAGCACAATGCCGCCGCCTTGCAAGCTTTTTTCGGGGGCCGCGATGATACTCCCGCGGGTTGACCGGGTGCGGATCGCGCCGGACGAAGTCACGCTTGACCTGTCCATTGCGGCGGACCATCCGGCCTACCGCGGCCATTTTCCAACCATGCCCATCCTCGCTGGCGTCATCCAGCTTGATTGGGTTCTGCAACTTGCCGCCATCCACCTCGGTATCCACCACCCTGCGGCGACGGATTTCCAGGTGAAATATCGCCTTCCCATCGAACCCGGGCAACCGCTGTCGCTGTGGCTCTGGCGTGACGCGGCGCACGACCGCCTCACATTCGAATACCGGATCGCCGGCGAGGTCGCGTCGGTTGGCAAGATCGCGTTGGTCCCGCGATGAATCACCTCTGCGCCATCGTGCCAAGCTTCAACCACTGCGAGACCATCGGCGGCGTCATTGGCGAGCTCCGGCGTGCCGGATTGCCCGTCATCGTCGTCGACGACGGCAGCGACGAGCCTGCCCGAACGGCGCTGGCTTCGCTGCCATCGTCGGATGGCGGCGTTACCGTCCACCGTCTTGACACCAACCAGGGCAAGGGCGGTGCCGTCATGGCCGGTCTGCGTGCCGCCTCCGCCGCCGGGTTCACCCACGCGTTGCAGGTCGACGCGGATGGTCAGCACGATTTGTCGGCACTCAATCTCTTGATTGCGGCCCAGCTGCGCCACCCGCAGGCCACGGTCTGTGGCAACCCGGTCTACGACGCGTCGGCGCCAATGGGACGCCGCATCGGGCGGAGGATCACCCGTTTCTGGGTCGCCGTGGAAACGCTGTCGCTGCGGATGCCCGACACCATGTGCGGCTTTCGCATTTATCCGCTGGCGCCAATGATGGCCCTGTTGTCGCGGGTGAGACTGGGAACGCGGATGGACTTCGACATTGAAGTCTTGGTTCGCCTGGCGTGGAGCGGCATACCCATCGCCACCGTGCCCGTGATGGTCCGCTACCCTGACGGCAATTCGTCAAATTTCAAAATGCTCTACGACAACTGCCGGATCTCCTGGATGCACACGCGACTTGTCGTTCAATTGCCACTCAAGTTACCCGGTCTTCTGTTGCGTGGGGTAACGGTGCTCGAATACACCGGAAGAGGAAGTAACGATGATTAGCGCTGAGGTGCCGATCAGGATTCAGTTCTACGATCTGGACCCAATGAACGTGGTGTGGCACGGCAATTATCCGCGCTATCTTGAAATCGCCCGTTGCGCGCTGTTGGACAAAATCGGCTACAATTACGTCGAAATGCGGGATTCCGGCTATGCTTGGCCAATCGTCGACATGCGTATCAAGTATGTCGGTCCGTTGCGTTTTGCCCAGGAGGCGATTGTCACTGCCCAAATTGTCGATTACCTCAACGGTCTTAAGATCGACTATCGCATCCGCGACCAGGCAAGCGGCGCCGTCATCACCAAGGCTCGCACCTTCCAAGTTCCGGTGAGCCTGGAGAACGGCGAGATGCTTCTCGAATCGCCGGCGATCCTGATCCAGAAAATGCAGTCTGCCGATGAATAGGTGGCTGCTCCTGGTTGGTCTGGCATTGGCTCTCCCGACCGGCGCGGCCCGATCTGACAGCGCCGATCCGGCCGCCGGCATGGTTGCGCCGGACAGTGTCGTGCGGGGGCGATTCGTCCAGGAACGGACGCTGGTCGGTTTCGCCGCGCCGCTGCGCACCGAAGGACATTTCGTGCTGATCCCGGCACGCGGTCTGATCTGGCAGGCCGAGACGCCGTTCAAGGTTCGAACCGTCATCACCCCGACGGCGCTTAGCCAGCGGATTGGCGACGACGAGACGACCCGCCTCACCGCCGATCGGATCCCGGCCCTGGCCCGGCTCGCCGACATGCTGACAGGGGCCCTTTCAGGCAATTGGCAGAGCCTGCTGCATGATTTCAAGGTCGAGCGTTCCGGCAGCAATACCGCCTGGCAGGTGACGTTGACCCCGCGCGATGCCGTGGATGCGACGACCCTGCCGTTCGACAGCATTTCCGTGCGGGGTGGTCGGCTGGTCGATTTCATCGAGTTGCACCGTCCAGGGGGCGACAGCGACAGGATCAGTTTTCTGGACCAGACGGTGGGCGCCGCGGCACTCGATGAAAATGAAGGCCGGATCCTCGACGGCCAGACGAAATGAAACATCTCGGCATTTCCCTGTGGGTGGTCGCCATCGTCTTCTCCGGCCTCTATCTTGGCTACCGCGCCCATCAGGGAATCCAGTTCCGTACCGATCTGATGGCGCTGTTGCCGAGTCAGCAACAGGACGCGGCAACCCAGCGGGTCGACGACGAGGTTTCGGCGGCGGTTGCGCGGAAGTTCGTTCTCTTGGTCGGCGACGCCGACCCCGCGCAAGCGCGCCTCGCCGCGGCTGAACTCGGACGCCACCTGACCCAGGCCGGACTCGTTCATTTGTCGATGGCGGCCATTGATCACGAGCGGCTGGCGGCCCTCGGCAAGCTCTACTTTCCTTACCGGGCGGGCCTGATCGATGCGGCGGACCGGCAACTGCTGCGGGACGGCAAGCAAGACGAACTCGCAGACAACGCCGTGGCTAAGCTCTACGGCTTTTTCGCCACCGTCGGCGCGCAGCAGATCCGGCACGATCCATTCCTGCTGATGACCGACTTTCTGCTTTCACTTCCTTTGCCCCAGTCAAAGCTTCACTGGGACGACGGGTTGCTGTCCACGCAGACGGACGGGACGACCTGGGTCATGCTGACCGGCACGATCACCGGCGCGCCATTCGCCCTCGAATTCCAACGCCAACTGTCCGACGGTCTCGATAGCGGGATGGCGATGATCAGCGCCGCCCATCCCCATGTCGAGTTGCTGCGACTCGGCGCGGTGTTCTTTGCCAAGGCCGGGGCCGATCAGGCGATGGGCGAAACCAACCGCTTCGCGACGATCTCGACCATCGCCACGGTCGTCCTGGTCCTGCTGGTCTTCCGGGCGATCGGCCCGTTGTGGCTGACGTTGCTGGCAATGGGGTCCGGGATCCTGGCGGCATTGTCGGCAACGCTGCTGCTGTTTGGCGAACCCCATGTCATGGCCCTGCTGTTCGGCGTCAGCCTGATCGGCGTGGTGGTCGATTACAGCCTCCAGTACTGCACTGAAATCTTCGCCACGCCGCCGGACACCCCCGCGGCGAGGCTGCGGCGCGTGCGGGTGGGCATCTCGATCGGCACCGCCACCACCATGATCGGATATCTGGCGCTTCTCTTCGCGCCATTTCCGGGCCTCCGCCAGATCGCGGTCTTTTCGGCGGTCGGGCTGTTCGTTTCGTGGCTCAGCGTGGTGGCGTTGTTTCCGCTGCTCGATCGAACGAAGACGCCTTCGCATGGACGCGCCCTGCTGCGGATTGCCGGCCGATTCGCCGCGCCATGGGAACGACAGCCGCTGCCGCGCTGGTTGCGCTGGGCGGTGGTGGCGGTGGGGCTGATTGTCCTTGCCGGCTGGTTGCACTTGACACCCGACGACGACGTCCGCCGCATGCAGTCCCTGTCGCCCCGCTTGCTCGCCGAGCAGAATCGGATAACGGGCATCATCGGCAAGACCGGCGGCGGGCAAATCTTCGCGGTCGAGGCGGCCGACGACGAAACCGCGCTGCTCCGCGAAGAGGCGCTGATCGAGCGTCTGACACCGTTGCTCGGAACCTGTCTCGACGGCTTTCAGGCCTTCGCCCAGTACGTGCCGTCGCAGGCCCGTCAGCACGAGAATCGGGCCCTGGTCGAGCGGTTGCTGGGAGCGGATGCGCTTGGCCGGCAAGGTCGGCGGCTGGGCGTCCAACTGGATGACGCGACGGCGAACGAAATGGCGGCGCCCTTGACCCCGGCCCAAGCCCTGGCGGGTCCGCTGGCCTTCTTGGCGGATCTGGTGGTGCCGGCGGAAAACGGTCGGGTGGTTCATCTCGTGTCGCTCGACGGAGCGCGGCGGCTCGACCTTCTGGCGGACGCCGCGCGTGGCATCGATGGTGTGCGGCTGATCGATCCGGCCGGCGATTTCAGCGCACTGATCGGCAAATACCGAGTCCGTGCCCTGCTGTTAATGGTGGTTTCGGTGGTTTTCATGGCGCCGCCGCTGGTCTGGCGTTATGGCTGGCGGCGCGGCGCCATCGTTCTGGTGCCGCCCCTGATCGCGGTGATGGCGGCGCCGGCGATCCGCTCGCTGGCCGGTGGAGGATTCACCTTCTTCGATGCCATCGCCCAGGTCCTGATCCTGTCGATCGGCGTCGACTATGCGGTCTTCTGCGCCGAAACCACCGCCGAGCGGCGCTCAGTGACCATGTTTGCGGTCGGTCTCGCCGCGCTGGCCGCGTTGGCGTCCTTCGGCCTGTTGGCCTTCAGCAGCGTTGCCGCCGTCCACAATTTCGGTTTGACCATGAGTCTCGGCATTGCCGCGTCTTTCCTCCTCGCCCCGATGGCACGGGTGGCGTTGCCGGGCGGCGGCACGTCGGAGTCGAGCGGCCATTGGGCCGGTTTGGCCGAGCGCGGCACCTCATGGGGCCTGCATTTCGTCACGATCAGCTATCGGTTGTTGGGGCGATCCCTGTGCTGCGCCATCCTCCACCCCATTGCCTTGTTCTTCTATGTCACGGCGGCAAACCGGCGGCGGTGGACTTGGGAGTATTTGGCACGGGTTTCCCGCGCCACCGGCCTCCGGCAGCGGCCATGGCGCGATGGGTTTCGTCTGTACCTCAACTTTGCCGTGCGGGCGTTGGACAGTTTCATCGGACTGCGCCATCCGGAGCGGGTCGGTACGTTTCATATAATCGGAGACGATGTGCTCGCCGACTACGTCAAGGCTGGCGCCGGCGGCGTGCTGATTGTCTCGCATCATGGCAATGCCGAGCTTTGCCGGACCACCTTGTCGGCTCAGTTCGGCCAGGTGGTCAATGTCTTGCTCCACACCAAACAAGCGGTTCGTTACAACGAGCTCCTGAAAAGCATTCGGCCGGATTTCTTGGCTCACACCATCCAGGTCAGCGAAATTGGACCGAACACCGCCGTCGATCTGATGGCACGGGTCGAACGGGGCGAATGGATCGCCATCGCCGGCGACCGGCCACCCTTGACCGGCGTCGAGCGCACGAGCTGGGTTCCCTTCCTGGGCGACCCGGCGCCGTTTTCCCAAGGTCCCTATGTTCTGGCATCGTTGCTGGGCTGTCCGGTTTTCCTGCTCTTCTGCGTCCGCACCGGCGAGGGCCATACGGTTCATGTGGAGCATTTCGCCGACAAGATCGATCTGCCGCGCCGCCAGAAAGAACCGGCGCTTGCCGAACTGGCCGCGCGCTATGCGCGCCGGTTGGAGCATCACTGCCTGAGCGCACCAGATCAGTGGTACAATTTCTTCGATTTCTGGGGATCTCCGACCCGTCAAGACAATCAAGGAAACGACGTTGGTTAGGCGATCGCCCGCACTTGGCAACACGTATTCCTGGCCAGTCCCGGCCTGCGGCGCCTGGCCGACCGACGAGAATGCCCATCAGGTCATCATCGTCGGTTCCGGCATCGGCGGTCTGTCGGCCGGCGCCCTGCTCGCCAAGCGCGGCTTCAAAGTGTTGGTTATCGAATGCCATGATCGCCCAGGCGGTTATTGTTCCTGCTGGGACCGGGTCGTCGACGGGCCGAACGGACCGCTGAGCTTCCACTTTGATGCCGGGGTTCAGGATATTAGCGGCCTTGGCCCTCGCGGCCCCATCCATCAGTTGTTGCTTCAGCTGGAGGCAGGGCATCGGATCGACTGGCGGCGGGTCCATCATCTCTATGTCAAGGATGGCGTCAGGTTCGAATTCGGCGGCGACGCGACGCAACTGGTGTTGGCCCTGGCCAAAGAATTTCCTGAGGAGGCCGACGGCATCGCCGCATTCTTCCGCGAGATCGAAGCGGTATACCGTGAGATGTACGCCGACATCGAGCAGACCGGCGGCGTCCCAACACCACCGACCTCGATCGAAGCCGCCTTGACTTGGCCGTCCAGACATCCCCACGCGGCGCGCTGGATGAAACAACCCTTTGCCGCGATGCTCGACACCTTTCTCGACAGTCCGCATCTCAAGGACATTCTGACCACGCTGTCCCGCTACATCACCGACGCCGCGGACAGCCTGAGCGTCGCCGACATGGCGCCGCTATACGGGTACTACTTCGACGGGGGCGCCTATCCACTGGGGGGGTCCCAGGTCCTGGCCGACCTGTTGTGCGCCATCATTACCGAACATGGCGGGACGGTGAGGTTCCGTACGCGGGTCAACCGCATTCTGGTCGAGGACGGGGCCGTGCGCGGCGTCCAAGCGGTGAACGGCCGCATGGACTTCGCGCCAGTGGTTCTGGCGAACGGCGATGTCGTCTCCATGATGAGCGGTCTGGTCGGGTCGGATCTGTTGCCGCCGGCCTATGTCAGGCGGGTCGATGCGCTTATGCGTGGGCCGTCGGCGATGCTGCTCAGCCTGGCGCTCGATATCATTCCAGACCTGCCGGCGCGCATCTTTGTCCGCCACGAGGGGCTGGAAATGGGCGTCGGCCACCCCAGCGTTATCGATTTGTCACTGGCTCCGCCAGGCCATTCCGCCATTACCGTTGTGCATCTGCTGCCGGAAAGCGAGGTGGCGTCGTGGGGTCGACGGCTTCCCGGATACCGGGAGCGCAAGATGAAACTGGCTGATCGTCTCACCGACGCGCTGGAAGCAAGCATCATTCCCGATCTTCGCCGCCACCTGGTGGACCGACAGGTCGCCTGTCCGCCGACCTTCACCCGCTTCGCCCGCACCATCAACGGCAACATCTATGGCGCGGCGCGCAATCAATGGTGCCCTGGCATTATGACGCCGGTGCCGGGCCTGATGCTGGCCGGGGCCGGAACCGCCACCGGCGCCGGCATCGAAGCCGTGGTCGTCTGCGGAACCGTCGCGGCAAATTTGATCGCTCCCCCCAAAGTCCACGAAGAGAAGCCGCTCAATGTCGATGCCGCTCGCTCCTAGGCCGTCGATCGCCGCCAAGCCGTTGCCGCGCAAGGCACTTGCCATCGGCGTCGTTGTTGCGGTTGTGGGCGGGTGCGCCGGCCCGCTTCCACCGGCGTCACCGACCCATGATGTTCAACTGACCCAGGCGCGGACCATGCGGCTGCCTGAGTTCAGCGGGTTGGATCGGCAGGTCGAAGCGGCTCAAGTGGTGACCGCTCGCTACGGTGACCAGACTTACGTCTTCGAGGGACGGCTGAGCATCACGCCGGAGCGGTTTTCCATGGTCGCCATGGACGCCGCCGGCCGTCGCGCCCTCACCATCCGTTGGACACGCGATGGCATCACCTACGAACCGGCAAGTTGGCTGCCATCGGTCATACGGCCGGAAAACATGCTGGCGGATTTCATTTTGCTCTATTGGCCGGAGCCGATGGTCGCTAGAACCATTGGATCGGCCGGCGGCGTCCTGGCGATCGCGCCCGGCACCCGCACTCTGCTGATCGATGGCAGAGAAATCGCGCGCGTCGACTACCCGCCGTCAACAGGCGACGACCCACTTTCGGGACGCGTGCAGTATCGAAACTTGGCGTGGGGGTATTCGTTGGTCATCGAGTCGAGGATACTGCCACCGTGAACCGGCATCTGTTCGTTTCCGATTGTGGCGTGGTCACGCCGTTGGGCGCCGACAAGGCGTCGATCGCCGCGGCGCTCTTTTCCGGAACATCGGATCGCTTGACGTTGCGCGACGACCTGATCGTCGGCCGGAGCGTCCTGGTTGGCACTGTCGATGACGAACTGCCGGCGCTGCCGGCCGGATTTGCCGGGCACATCTGTCGCAACAATCGATTGATGCTGGCGGCTTTGCGCGAAATCTGGCCATCCGTGGCCGGCGCGGTCAACAGGTATGGCGCCGACCGGGTCGCCGTGATTTTGGGAAGCAGTACGTCGGGCATCGCCGAGGGAGAGCAGGCGCTGGCCGTCTACCGGCAGTCTGGGGCGTGGCCACAGGGATATCACTACAGCCAGCAGGAGCCTGGTGGCCTCGGCGAGTTCGCCGCGCAGGCGCTGGGTATCAGCGGACCGGCCTACACCATCTCGGCGGCCTGCGCATCGAGTGCCAAAGCGTTCGCTTCCGGTCGCCGGCTGATTCGCGCCGGCATCGTCGATGCCGCTGTGGTCGGGGGCGCCGATACCCTGTGCCGCACGACGCTTGGCGGTTTTTATGCTCTGCAGGCAATTTCCAAGGGACGTTGCAATCCCTTCAGCGTCAACCGCGACGGCATTACCATCGGTGAGGGAGCCGCCGCTTTTCTGCTCAGCCGTGACGAAGGCCCGGTGGAACTGCTCGGCATCGGCGAGTCGTCCGACGCCCATCATCCGACTGCGCCCGATCCAACCGGCGGCGGGGCGGCGTTGGCGATCCACGCCGCGTTGCGGGATGCCAATCTCGCCCCTGCCGACATCGCCTATGTCAATCTGCATGGCACAGGCACGCCGCTGAATGACGCCATGGAAGGCCAGGCGGTCTTTTCGGTCTTCGGTTCGGAGACACCGTGCAGTTCGACCAAGCCGCTGACCGGCCATATGCTGGGGGCGGCCGGCGGCTGCGAGGCCGCGTTTCTGTGGATGATGCTGGCAAGCGCGGACGAGGCGCCTTGCTTGCCTCCGCATTGCTGGGATGGCCAGGCCGACCCGGCGCTGCCGTCCCTCCATCTGGTTGGCGCCGGCGCGCGGCCGGTTGCCGGTCCGCGCTTGCCGATGCTGAGTACGACATTCGGCTTTGGCGGCAGCAACGTGGCGCTGATATTGGGGCGGCCCTGCTGATGACCGCCGGGCCCCTCCCAAACCCGCTCGAATTATTGCCGCACGGGCCCGAACTCATGCTGCTCGATCGCGTTATCGCCGACGCGCCGGAGATGGCGGTAGCCGAGGTGGTGATAACACCCGACAGCCTCTTCTTTGTCGACGGTTGCGGGGTGCCGGTCCATGTCGGCATGGAATACATGGCACAGACTTGCGGCGTTTTCGCCGGGCTGCGGGCGCGCAAGGCCGGGAAGCCGATACGCCTTGGTTTTCTGCTCGGCACGCGACGATATCGCGCCGATGGCCAATGGTTCCGTGACGGCGAGCGGTTGGCAATCGTCGCGACGCAGACGCTGCTGGACCAGTCGCTCGGCGTTTTTGACTGCGCCATCACTGTCGACGGGTTGGAGAGGGCGCGCGCGCAGCTCACCGTCTATCAACCCCCCGAGGACGAGGACAACGCATGAGCCGGACGATTCTGGTAACCGGTGGCAGCAAGGGTATTGGTCGCGCCATCGCTGAACGACTTGGACGGAACGGGTTTCATGTCGTCGTCCACTACGGAACCGATCGCGTTGGTGCCGAAGCGACGCTCTCCACCATTGAAGCCGCTGGTGGCAGCGGTCGTCTCATCGGTTTCGATGTCTCGGCGCGCGACCAGTGTCGGGATTGCCTCGATGCGGACCTGGCCGAACACGGCCCCTATTACGGCGCCGTGCTCAATGCCGGGATCGCCCGCGACGCGGCCTTTCCGGCAATGTCGAACGCCGATTGGGACGATGTGGTGGGAACCAACCTCAACGGCTTCTTCAATGTGTTGCACCCGGTTGTCATGCCGATGGTATCGGCGCGCCAGGGCGGCCGGATCGTCACGCTGTCGTCGGTTTCGGCAATCACCGGCAATCGGGGCCAAGTCAATTACAGTGCCGCCAAGGCCGGTATCATTGCGGCGACCAAATCGCTGGCCATTGAGTTGGCGAAACGCGCGATAACCGTCAATTGTGTCGTACCCGGAATTGTCGAGACCCAAATGATCGCTCACCTGCCACCTGGCGACATAACCAAACTCATTCCGATGGGCCGTCTCGGCCGTCCTGAAGAGGTCGCCTCCATCGTCGGCTATCTTTGTTCGGACGAAGCCAGCTACATCACGCGCCAGGTCATATCGGTGAATGGGGGGATGATTTGATGCGCCGAGTCATGGTGACCGGAATGGGAGGCGTGACGGCGCTCGGCGAAGACTGGCCGACGATCCGGGGGCATCTGGCCGCCGGCCACACGGCGATCCGTGCCATGCCGGAGTGGGAGCGATTTTCCGGCGTGAACACGAGACTGGCCGCACCCGTCACCGATTTCTCGGTCGAGGACAAGTATCCAAGAAAGTCGCTGCGGACAATGGGGCGAGTGGCGCAATTGGCGGTCTACGCCGCCGAGCGCGCCCTGACCGATGCCGGCTTGTGCGGAGACAAGGTGGTGTCCGGGGGGCGGCTCGGCATCGCCTTCGGGTCGTCGTTCGGCAGCCCGGAATCGGTTCTCGGCTTTTACGAGCTGAAACATAGCGGCGCCTCGAAACATTTGAACGCCACCAACTACATTCGCATGATGAGTCATACGGCGTTGGTCAATGTCGGACTGTTCTTCGGCGTGACCGGTCGCCTCATTCCAACCTCGTCGGCCTGCACGTCGGGAAGCCAGGGAATCGGCTTCGCCTATGAGGCGATCCGGTTGAACCGCGCCGACGTGATGATCGCCGGCGGCGCCGAGGAGCTCGACATCACCGACTCCGCCGTGTTCGACACGCTGTTCGCCACCAGCGTGAAGAACGACACGCCGTCGACAACGCCGCGCCCGTTCGACCGTGCCCGCGATGGCCTGGTCATCGGCGAAGGCGCGGGTGTTCTGATTCTCGAAGAGTACGAGCATGCGCTGGCGCGAGGTGCGTCGATCGTCGGGGAGCTGGTGGGGTTTGGGACGAACTCGGACGGCGATCACGTGACCCAGTCAAATCCTGAGACGATGCAACTGGCTTTGCGTCTGGCGCTCGACGATGCCGGCCTGCCGCCCGAGGCGATCGGCCTGGTCAATGGCCATGGCACGGCGACGGAATGGGGAGACATCGCCGAGTCCAAGGCAACCGCCCAGGTTCTTGGGCCACGCGCCCCCATTCATACGCTGAAGGGCCATTTTGGCCATTCGCTCGGCGCTTGCGGCGCGATTGAGTCTTGGCTTGGCCTTGAAATGATGCGGGAGGGCGTGTTCTGGCCGACCGCCAATCTCGACAACGTCGATCCACGCTGCGCCGAACTCGATTACATTGTCGGCGAGCCGCGTCGGCTGAACGTCGAGTATTTCATGAACAACAACTTTGCCTTTGGCGGGATCAATACGTCGCTGATTTTCAGGCGGTTTATGTAAGAGGCACGCGAGTGAACGGGCGCTGCCCGGCTTCCACTTCGACCAACCCGAGAACATAGTCGTCCTCGACCGCCAAATGAGTTAGCCGCCAGCGGCGGTCCGCGGCGATGGCCTGCACCAGTCCGCTGCCGTCGTCCGGCGGGATAAGATCCTCGCCATTGACCAGCATCTCAAATCCTCGACCGACCGCCTTGCACAATGCCTCCCGCAGCGTCCAAATGCGATAAAAGGCGGCCATGCCGGCGCGCGCCACCTCGGCCACTTCCTGTGGCCCGAAGGCGGCCTCGGCGAGTTCGACAAACGCCCGGCCGGGCGAGACCATCTCGACGTCAATCCCAACCTCACC
>Ga0181520_10008172_pt1 | contig 15005 bp, 14 predicted proteins | sample PEATcosm2014_Bin_29_FD_132451 | JGI IMG/M metagenome (GOLD analysis project Ga0181520, IMG submission 132451) | Peatland microbial communities from MTU Mesocosm Facility, Houghton, MI, USA - PEATcosm2014_Bin02_30_metaG | ecosystem: Environmental > Terrestrial > Soil > Wetlands > Peat | place...
CCATATTGACTGTTCCTTTCCATTTCTCCGCAACTTACATCAGCGCGGTGGGGTTAAGTTCGGTTATCTTGGATCTGCAAGCGATGGGCCTCCGCGTCATTTCGCCAGCAGCTTTTTGATCGAATGCAATTCGAGGCGGCGCTTTTCGGTGGTTTTTGGATAGGCCATCTTGAGATCACCCAGCGCATCCAGAACGATTTGCGAGACGATGAGCCGAGCGTTCTCCTTATCGTCAGCGGGCACAACGAACCACGGCGCATGATGCGCGCTTGTTGCATGAAAGCAGTCTTCATAGGCTTTCATGTAGTGTTTCCAGTATTTGCGCTCGTGAATGTCGGATGTGCTGAACTTCCAGTTCTTATCTGGTTCATCGATGCGCGCGAGAAATCGCTTCCGTTGTTCCTCGTAAGACAAATGCAAGAAGATCTTGACGATCTGCGTGCCATTCCGATGAAGGTGCTTTTCCAGGTCCACGATGGACCCATACCGCTGCTCCCAAATGTTCTTCTCGTCGCGCAATTCTTCAGGAAGTCCCTGACTGCGAAGAATCTCCGGATGCACTCGAACAACCAGCACTTCCTCATAATAGGAACGGTTGAAGATGCCGATGCGTCCGCGCTCGGGAAGTCGGCACGTCGTGCGCCAGAGGAAATCATGCTCCAGTTCTTCAGCGCTGGGCTGCTTGAAGCTGAAGACCTCGCAGCCTTCTGGATTGACGCCGGACATGACGTGACGAATGGCGCCGTCTTTGCCGGCGCCGTCCATGCCCTGGAAAATGAGCAGCAATGCATACTTGTGGGAGGCGTAATGAAGTTGCTGCAATGCGCTCAGCTTCTCCATATGCTGGTGCAGAAGCTCCTCATACTTCTGCTTCGACTTGCAAAAGGGATCGACAACTGTCGGCCACTTGCCGAGGTCGATCTTTTTGTCAGACGGCACTTTGTATTCTTTTGAATCGATGGTCATCCGGCTCCTTCGGTGTTGCCTATGCTGCGGTCTTTTTCTTTGCCGCCTCTTCGATGTGAGTTTCTCGCTCCGCTTCAAGCCAGTCCTGATCTTGCTGGCTTTCGCCGTGAACGCGCTGCTGATAGATTTCATAAGCCCGTGTAGAGATTGCCTGCATTTCATCCGCGGAAGTGCTGGCTTCGACGGATGGCTTTTTGATCGGATCGAAGATGCGGTAAGCAAGCAGCTTCACACGATCATTGATGAGTGCCCAGACCAGAGCGTAAGCCCATACGAATCCCGCCCATTTCCAGCCGAGCGGCGCCATGAATACTCCATAGACGGCGACCAATGTCGCAATCGCTTGCGTGCCCACGACTGCTATCATCAGAATCTTCGCCGGGCGTATCGACCAGAATGGCCCGCGTGTGCGCGTCAAGAAGATAGTTAAATGGCCGGCCACAGAGAGCTTGAGGTACATCAGTGTCTGGACGGTTAAGCGGTCCATATGGAAGACGCGTTCGCCCAGATAGAACAAGAGAAACGCAGAGACAACGCCAATCACTCCCAGCACGGTGGAGATGGACAACACAAGCCGCATGTTCCAAGATTCCGGCTTGTTTCTATATAGGACGTTGTCATAGGCAATCGACAGAATTGCCCCGTCGTTGAGCAGCGCAATCATCACAATCATGACTGCCGTCACTGGATAGAAATTGAAGACCAGGATGGATAGCGTCATGAAGAACAGCACACGCAGCGTCTCCGCGATGCGATAGATGGCGTAGCTGTTCATGCGCTGGAAGATGCGACGACTCTCTTTGACCGCGTCGATGATTACAGAGAGGCCGGAGGTGAGAAGAACGATAGAAGCTGCCGCTCTGGCTGCGTCTGTTGCACCGGAGACAGCAATGCCGCAATCCGCCTTCTTCAGCGCAGGCGCGTCGTTCACGCCATCACCGGTCATCCCGACAATGTGTCCGCAGCTCTGCAATACATCCACAATATGAAACTTGTGCTCGGGGAAGACCTGCGCAAAGCCGTCTGCCTTTTCGATCTGCTCAACGACCTGCGGAGACTCTTTCTTCTTTGTGTCGCCAAGCGCGTTGGCGTCCAGGATTTTCGAACCCAGGCCCAGTTCCTTCGAGGTCTCCCGTGCAATGGCAATCTGATCGCCCGTCACCATCTTGATCTTCACGCCCATCTGCACAGCGTTGGCAATGGTCTCTTTGGCATCCGCGCGTGGCGGGTCGGACAAGGGCAGAATGCCGACAAACTTCCATTTGCCTTCTTCATCGGCTTTGGCCACGCCCAGAGAACGGAAGCCACGGCCGGCAAAGTCAAGGATGGCTTTCTCCGCCGCTGTCTTGACATCGCCGGCATTGGTAGCCATCTGCAGAATGACCTGCGGCGCTCCCTTTGCTACAAAGTACTGTTTCCCGTCTGCGCCTTTGACAGTAGCTTCCGTGCGCTTGTGCACCGGATCGAAGGGCATGAAGTGAAGCACCTGGCAACTCTTCAGTTCCTTGTCATCCTTCACACCGCCGATTACCGCCAGGTCGATGGTGTCCTTGTCTTCCGCGCGAGAGGCCAGCGCAGCCCAGAGAACAATGTTCGCGGCAGCAATTCCGTCTATGCAAAAGGGATCGCCCAGTGTGAGTTTGTTTTGCGTAAGTGTGCCGGTTTTGTCCGAGCAGAGAACGTCTACGCCAGCAAGTTCCTCAATGGCTGAAAGACGAGTTACAATCGCTTCCTTCTTGGCGAGCAGGCGTGCTCCGACGGCCATCGTTACCGACAGAACAGTCGGCATGGCAACGGGGATGGCGGCCACCAGAAGCACCAGGCAGAACTCCAGCGTGGTGAGAACCTTGTCTCCGCGGAAGAGGGCGAAGACAAGAATCAAGGCGACCAGCGCTACCGCCAAAATGATCAGGTAGTCGCCGATCTTCATCACAGCCTTCTGGAAGTGGCTGACGGTGTGAGCCTCCTGCACCAGTTGCGCGGTCTTGCCAAAATAGGTGTTGGTACCAGTGGCATAGACGATTGCGTCAATCTCACCCTGACGTATGATGGAGCCGGAGTAAACAGCGCCGCCGGGCTTGGCGCTGACGGGAAGCGACTCTCCGGTCAGGGCGGACTGATCCACCTCGATGGAATCGCCGTCGAGCAGTCGCGCATCCGCGGGAACGATGTCTCCCAACCTAAGACGGATTACGTCGCCGGGAACCAACTCGCTCGCCTTGGGATCTTCCCACTTGCCATCTCGCTTGACCTTGGCCTTGACCGCCAATCGCGCCTTCAGAGCGGCAATGGCATTCCCCGCCTGGTGTTCTTCCCAGAATCCGACTAGAGCGTTTGACAAAAGAAGCACAAGGATGACAAAGAAGTCGAGCCAGTGTTGGACGACCCCGGAGAGAATCACGGCGACTTCAATCATCCACGGAATCGGACCCCAGAAATAGGAAAGAAATTTCAGGTATTCGTTGGTCTTTTTTTCCTCAATCTGGTTCGGCCCGTACTGCGCCTGACGCTTCACTGCCTCGGCCTGCGTCAGTCCGTCAGCAGATGTGCCGAGCTTTTTCATCAGCTCAGGCATGGCGAGTGTCTTCAGCGAATCTTTGTCATCCTTGGGATCGGCATTCTCTGTTTTCGATTCCATTTGAATTCATTCTCCTGCTCCTGCTCTATTGACCAGAGGTTAATCCCGCAATCCGAGCAAGACAACACCGGAACCTGCGATCCGACCTGATCTTCAGCTTCCAAATCGTGCAGGCCGGTTAGCACATCATCGCTTCCATGAAAGGGATATCCTGTCAAGCGAAGATAGCCGGCGATGAACGAATGAAGGGGTGGACAGGGCCGAGCATGGTCGCTCGGACTAGCGCTGTCGCCAGAGATCAAAAGATGTTGTGTCATTTGACTTTGAAAAGGTCGTTTGATTCATGGTCGTAACTCTGCTCCGCGTGCGAGGCCTTTTCCGCAGCCTTTTCAGCTACGCGCTCAATCCGCTTTTCCGCAGATGTCTCCGAAATGGATTCTTCAAGTTTGGATGCTTCGGGATTCTCAAATTGTTCCGACATAGTTGTTCTCTCCTCTCATCAAGATGAACCGTGTGCCCAAAATAGTTCTGGTCAGTTTTGCTCGCTTTTCCAAGTCGCCGAGTCGCTCAAGGCTTGTTTCTCGTGAAGTGGTTCCTTTTGCACAGCGATTCGTCAGTCAGCGATAGAAAACTTGTGTCGAAGCAGTTCGCGGTTCTATTGGCAGAGCGAGCAGCGCAATGCCTTCTCAATAAACCGCGCATTTGGTTGAAAAACCAGTGCCTTGATCAGGCACTACCGCAGAATCCAGAAAGAATGTGCAAAATGAATGCAACTGCAGTTGAACCGGTTGTAGTTAAGTCATCCCTTCAAGCTCCTATAGCAAGCCAGAGGTACGTCTACATCGCCGCGATCTTCGCTGCAATTGGCGGCCTGCTCTTTGGATACGACACCGGAGTGATCTCTGGCGCACTGATTTTCATCAAGCAGAGTTTTGGGCTGTCCATCTTTCAGCAAGAGCTTGCTGTCAGTTCGGTTTTGGTTGGCGCCGCAGTCCTGGCCATCACCGGAGGCAGTCTGTCAGATCGATTCGGGCGCCGGAGGATGCTGCTCATCACCTCGGTCGTATTTATTGCAGGCGCATTGGTGTGCGCGGCAGCAGGGTCGATTCAGATACTGATCCTTGGGCGAGTCATCGTGGGAATGGGCATCGGTCTTGCGAGTTCAGTTGTTCCCCTTTACATCTCTGAGATTTCCCCGGCGAATGCGCGCGGCTGGCAGGTATCGCTATTCCAGCTGGCAATTACAGTTGGAATTCTGGCTGCATATCTTGCAGACTATGCTTTCACGCCTTCGGCTGCATGGAGATGGATGCTGGGCCTTGCCGTGATTCCAGGGGCGCTGCTAGGCACGGGCATGCTCTTCCTTCCGGAAACCCCGCGCTTCCTAGCCCGCCATGGTCACTTTGATCTTGCCCATAGTGTATTGGTCAAGATCCGCGGCACGGAAGACATCGAAAAGGAATTTCAGAAAATCAAGGCGGCATCTCAGGAGTCGGCACTGCGCGGACACGTCTCCGACTTGCTTCTGCCCGCGCTCCGGCCAGCCCTGATGATCGGTATCGGCCTGGCAGTCTTCCAGCAGGTCACGGGAATCAACACCATCATCTACTATGCGCCCTATATCATTCGCACTGCGGGAATCAGTTCGCTTCAAGGTTCGATCCTTGCCACTGCGGGCATCGGAACCGTGAATGTGTTGATGACTCTGGTTTCCATGTGGCTTATCGATCGCGTAGGAAGACGGCCGTTGCTGCTGACGGGGATAGCTGGAATGATAGTCAGTCTTGGAGCGCTTGGTTTCATTTTTCATTTGCAAACCAAGGGCGGAGAACTCGCTGGACTCGCCGTAGTCATTCTGATGTTCTACGTAGCTTCGTTCGCCATTAGTCTGGGACCGATCTTCTGGTTGCTGATTGCCGAGATCTATCCGCTAAAAATTCGCGGTCTTGCGGCAGGAGTCGCGGCTGGAACAAACTGGCTTGCCAACTTTGCGGTTTCGCTTACCTTCCTGACGCTGCTGAAACTGCTCGGACCAAGCCTCACCTTCTGGCTCTATGGCGTTCTAGCGATCGGTTCGTGGCTTTTCTCCTACTATCTGGTTCCAGAGACCAAGGGGCGCTCACTCGAAGAAATCGAAAGCTTCTGGCATAGAAAGACCGCTCAAGGCTAAACGCCTGCGACCAGCGTGTGTGGGCAGGGCCTCAGGCATTGAACTCATCTCGATCCTTGGTAATGTATTCAGGATTCGAATTATGAAAGAAGGCTTTGTGAGAATTGTACTGCTGTTATTTTACGTCTCATTCGGTATGTCTGCAGTTGGGCAAAGCAATAATGGCAACTACCGTCTGGCTTCACAAAGTGTTTCAACAGACAAGACCGTACACTTCGCGGACTTGAGCCAGGAGCCAGACGATCTTCGACAGGAACTCGATGCGGATGCGATTGCACTTTCCAAGATACCGTCTGACCCAATTCTGAAACCAGATCCATTTGGAATATTCCTTGATCCCTTCGAAAAGTTGACGGATCAAATCAACAAATCGGCTCACTTGAAAATCGGCGAAACATATACCTTTGTCAGTCAGTATGCAACGATAACTCCGGACGGCGTTCGACACGCGCAGACCAGCGGACGCGCGGATTTTACGGGCGCTCTAAAGGTGTATGACCACGGTAGCACCGCGGGCGCACTCAGCCTGCTGGTTCGCTCTGGAACCAATATCGGGATCAGCCAACAATTTAACCTCAGCGATAGTCTTGGTTCCGCGCTGACCCTCAACTGTTTGCAGGGAGGTGGCCCGCAAGAACCAATCATGGTGAATATCCTCTACTGGCGAGAGGATCTACTTCATAAGAGGCTATCGCTCTATCTCGGAAAGATCCATCCCAACGAATACATCAGCCTAAGTATGTTCAACAATGACGAACGCGCGCAGTTTCTGAACGGAAGCAGCGACGGCAACCTGACATTTGCATCTGATGGAGCATACGCAGGCGGAGCTGCTGTTGAGTACCAGGCGACATCGCATGTCTACATTCATGCGCTCACGATCGATACCGAGGGATCACCGCAAGGAAACCTTAAGACACTCGCAGATCGAAAGTATATGGAATCAGTTGAAGCAGGTTGGTTTTCTGGTACTCCGGGCAAACAATTCCGAGATTACCGCATGAACTTTTGGCGCGATGACACTGAGTCGTTGGGCAGCGGCGTCGGAGGCGGCATTGGCTTCGAGCATGAACTGCGCAGTGGATGGACTCCCTTTGGCAGACTGGGTTTCGCCTCGAATAGAGGAACTTCGATCAAACAGGTTGAAGAACTTGGCATCGATCAGGTGAAGCCATTTGGAAGACGCGGAGATATGTTCGGCATCTCTTTGAGTCACTCGGAGCCGGCCTCGGGAGCTAAACACCACGAAAGCGTCTTGGAGACTTTCTATCGGCTTCGCTTGACGAAGAGTGTTGACCTTGGCCCGGACCTTGAATTATCGAACCATCCAACGTATGCAAGCAGAGCCTATACCTCTGCGTTGCTCGGGATGAGAATGCGAATCATTTTTTAAATAACAGAGCCTTCAAAAGGTCGAGGGCATGTTCGGTTAAGAGGAGCGTTTATGAATACCACACAGAAGTGCGAACATCCAGGCTGTAACTGTCAACCCGCAAACGGCAAGAAGCATTGCAGCACAACCTGCGCAGATACAAAGAGTACAAAGTCCCCCTGCGAATGCAAGCACCCTGAATGCAAGGCGACTGGCCTGAAGATGTAGCAGAGAATCACTCCTGACTCATTGGCGAGTCTCGGATACCTGTCCGTATTTCAACAGAGTTCAACCGTGAAAGGAGAACAACAGCCATCCATCTGTGCCAACAAGATTGCTGGTGTGCGCGCTGGACTCATGCACGATGTTTTCTCCGCTCACCAGGACGTGGAAGACGACGATATGAATGTCTTTTCGCTTGGCGGTCAGGTGATCGGGCCGGCACTGGCATGGGAGTTGATCGAGACGTTTTTGAAGGCTCGCTTCAGCGGCGCGGAGCGGCACCGGCGCAGAGTCGATAAAGTGAATGCGCTCGAAATGCCTAAGGTTGCGCATCGACAGTAATCTTGGAACTGGCCTTATTCTGATGCGAATGAGGAGCGGTCGACAGTTGCGGTTTGCTGGTATCGGGCTTCACCTGGTCAGGATGGCGAAACCTGGATGCATCTGGTAATGACCGTGAATTAGTACTTACGAAGTGCGCAATGGAGGATGTTTCATGATCGAGATTCTGAAAGACTTTCCCGACAATGTTGTTGCGATTTCCTGCGAAGGGCAGGTCACAAAAGAGGATTACGACGGAATCTTTGTTCCGGCAATTATCAAGACGCTCAAGCGGCACGACAAGATCCGACTCTTCTACAAGATTTCTGCAAACTTCACCGGCTACGACCCAGGGGCCATCTGGGAAGACTTGAAGATTGGCCTCGAACATCCCACGCGCTGGGAGCGAGCCGCTGTAGTCACTGACGTTGACTGGATTGTGCAAACGATGCGCATTTTCGGTTTTCTAATACTGTGCCCATCGAAGGTATTTCCGCCTTCAGAGGTCGCAGAGGCGCAAAAATGGATCATCGCCTCCAGTTGAGATCGGATGGACACAAGCAACCATGGAATGAAAAGCAGCGCCGGAGGAATGAAATGAAAGCCGCACAGAAATTGCATGAAATCGGCCAAAGTATCTGGCTCGACAACATCACCCGCGGCCCGCTGGCCAGTGGCACACTTCAACGCTACATCAATGACTTCTCTGTCACTGGCCTTACTTCGAATCCGACAATCTTCGATCACGCAATCAAAAACAGTCACGACTATGATGGCGCCATAGGCCAGAAAATGGAAGAGGGCAAAACAGGTGAGGAACTCTTCTTTGAATTGGCGATCCGTGTTCCAATTGCTCAGAGCCGCACTCTTCACAATGAAACACTTCCTGGACTAACGATTCGTGGCTTGGCTACGGATCGTCGTGGTGGCAGACTGGAGTTTTTTAAGATCTGAGCCAACAGAGGTGTTCGCGGTCGTACTATCTTTCTCCACTTCTTATGAATATTCAGGCGATTTGGAGACGAGCAAAGATCGGAATCTTTATCACGTCCAGGATCGCGCCAAATGTGATCGCCGCAGCAAACTCACCGGCTATGATCGCAATAGGCAATGGCGCCATGGCGATGCCCAGTGCAGCGAGCGTTGAAATAATTGCAACATCGGCAACGGATGAAAGCACGAGCCAGATGCTGGGGCGCAATCCCCAGAGGTACTGGCGTCCGCGAATGACATAGGTCGTAGCTTGGCTGCCAAAGACCATGCCAACCACCGTGAGTGTCTGAAGCGCCCCAATGCCTAGATGCAACTGGAATTTGCCGACGGCCAGGAGTGCCGTGGAGAAGACAAGAAAGCTGATGCCGATGATAACGCCGGCGCTCGTGATCCTGCCGATCTGCCAGGAGTTTGGCGTCTTGGAGGGTCGCACTCTGTCGGTGGTCAGCGACATCGCGAGGAAGTCGCCTGTGATCATCACTATCACCATCAGCATGGGCGTTAGCACGGCGTGCCCTGTCATGACCAGGCCAACCGCCAGCAGGAGCACCTGAAATATTTTCTTCTGAACCGAGTTGAGAGTGTAAGTAAGAATGCGTTGAAAGGTGATTCTGCCTTCTTTTACGGCGGCCACAATACCGCTGAGTCCAGCATCAGTCAGAACAACACCAGCGGCCGATTTGGCAACATCGGTTGCAGTCGAGACCGCAATGCCGATTTGTGCTTGGCGCAGCGCAGGCGCATCGTTGGCGCCGTCGCCGCACATTCCAACCGTATGCCCACTCTTTTGGAACGCTTTGACGAGATCAAATTTACCCTCCGGAAGAGTGCCTGCAAAGACCGCGAAATCTTCGGGGTTTATGCTCTCTGGCAACTTGCCGGCGGGGCAGACTGCGCCCTTCAACCCAACTGCGAGAGCAACAATTGCAGCAGTGGCCGGAGCATCCCCGGTCACCATGACTGTGCGCACGCCCAGACTGTCCAACTCCGAGATGAGAGAGATTGAGTCCGTCCGTGGCGGATCGCTGAGGGCAATAAGACCGATGAGACGCATGGAATCTGAAGAGCCTTCTGCGACTGCCAAGACCCTGTATCCTTGTTTCTCCAGATCGTCTGCAATTTTGGCTGCCACAGGCGAAGCCGCTGCGAGAGCTACAACTGCGGTGTAGGCTCCCTTGATGATATGCAACGCGCTGCCGTTCGCATTGCTTGCCGTGGCCTCCGAGATTTTTCTGGCAGGATCGAACGGCACAAACGAAACCAATTGGGCCATGCCAGAATCCGGCTTGTGCGAAGCAGCAGCGCGAATCGCTGCATCGACAGGATCCTGGCCGCCTTCAGAACTTGCCAAAGATGCCATGTCGAGAACATGAGCCTCGTCAAATCCAGGCAAGCAACGAACGCTGGTTACAGAGAGTTCGTTGCGTGTCAAAGTTCCGGTCTTGTCCGAGCATAGGATGTCAATCGAAGCGGCTTCATCCACTGCGGAAAGCCTTGTCGGCAAGACGCCGAGCTTCGCCAGAGCGCGCGCACCGATTGCTGCGGCAAGAGTAAATGTTGCTGGCAGTGCCACGGGAATGATGGCGAGAATCGATGTCAACAAGAGTGGAACGATTTCGCTCCACGGCATCACATGGGTATATGCATAAATGCCGATGGCAACAATGACGGCGCTATTGAAGACTGCAAGATTACGAACAATCTTGAGTACGGCCTTTTGTTGCGTACTCACAATATGCGCGGTGCGAACAAGTTCCGCAGTGCGGCCAAATTTCGTTCGACTGCCGGTCGCCGTTACGAATGCAGTAGCTTCGCCGCGCCGGACGAGTGCCCCAGCATAGGTGTCAGTGCCCGGACCGGCTTCAATGGGTAAGGACTCGCCAGTGAGCATAGACTGATCCAGTTCGACCAATCCACCAGCCAGATGCACATCGGCGGCAACCACGCCGCCCAGCGACAGTTTCACCAGATCGCCGCAGGCCAATTCCGCCGCAGGTATCGTCTTCCACACGCCATCGCGCTGAACTGAGGCGTTTAGAGCTAGACGCGACTTCAGCGCTGCTAGCGTTGCCTGCGCACGGCTTTCCTGAAAGTAAGCAAGCGCTGCGTTCAATACCAACAGGCTTGCAATGACAGCTGCTTCATATTTTTTATGCAGAACGATTTCAAGCACGATGGATGCTTCAAGTAGCCATGGGATTGGCGCCCAGAACTTGTCCAACGCATTGCGTAGCGGATGCGCCGATGTGTCCGGCATTGCATTCGGCCCGTCTTTTTCAAGACGGGCACGCGCCTCATCGCTGGTGAGGCACTTCGTCGTAGTGTCCAGACCAGGCTGTACAGCCTTGACCGAAGACGCCAGTACGGCAACGTTTTCAGCGCTCACAATTGACCACCTTTACTTCCGGCCTTGCTAGGGCGCTATTGGCCGGATTCAAGAAGTCTTCGAACCAGTGTCGGGCTTCGCCGAGCGAAGAAGCAAAAGCGGGCACTGCGCGAGCTTGACTACCTTTTCGGCTATCGAACCGAAGATCAGTGGGTGCCAGCCGGAGATTCCGTGCGTCGAAATCACGATCAGGTCTGTATGCTCGCGATCCACAACTTCCATAATGTTTCCGGCAATATCATTGCCGATTTCGACGCTCGATCTCGCCCTGACTCCTTGAGCAGAGAGAAATGCGTGAATCTTTGCCAATTGTTGCTCGGCATGAGCCTTCATCTCTTCTGGAAAAGAGGTATCGGGAACAGAATAGTCCACGGTGGTCATCACTAGCATCGGAACGATATTGACTAGAAACAACTCGGCATGGAAATGCAAAGCGAGGTCAGTTGCCATCACCAAAGCGGCCTTTGAGGACGGGCTGAAATCAATTGGCAGTAGAATTTTCTTCGGAATTGAAGGGAACGAGCGAACTTCAGTCATGATGCTCTCCTTTGAGAATCAGTGTGACGTTTATTTTCTTCGGTCATTCCAGCAAAGGCTGTGCACTTTTGAGCACCTGCTTTGTGTTTCCTATTGCACAGCGCCACATAATCCAAATTGAAATACTCGCCTTGGATGTGTTTCCACTGCACAAGTGTCCTTCAAACAGCAGTCCAAAGGGGCTCGCAGTCAATTTTGAAAAACGGAGAATACCATGATGACGACAAATTCTGTAGTTGCGATCTATGACACCCATGAGCAAGTCGAAGATGCAGTCAAGGAATTGCAAGAGGCGGGCGTCGATATGAAAAGCCTCTCAATTGCAGCAAAGAATACGCACACGGATGAACATGTCGTTGGCTATTACAATGCCGGCGATCGCATGAAGTATTGGGGCAAAGTCGGAGCTTTCTGGGGCGGATTTTGGGGACTGCTATTCGGCTCCGCCGCATTTGCCATCCCAGGTCTTGGGCCGATTCTTGTAGCCGGTCCGCTTGTGGCTTGGATTGTCGCCGGTCTTGAAGGAGCAGTGGTTGTCGGTGGCGTAAGTGCTGTGGGAGCAGGCCTCGTAAGTATCGGCATTCCCAAGGACAGCGTCCTGAAATATGATGTCGCTCTGAAGACCGACAAGTTTCTCCTGGTTGTCCATGGCACACCGGATGCGGTAGACAAAGCGAAGAACATCATAGCGGGAACCGAGCATAGTTTCCACACCACTCACGGCGAGACTGTCTGCGCCTGAAGTCGATGAATTTTCAGTGGAGAGTGGGATGAACCAAGACAGACTCTTGGATCATCCTGCTCGATATTGACATTAGAAATTATAAGAGCAATCCGAAATATAGATTGAGGGGCCTTCATGTTCTGAGGCGAGTCCCAATTCTGGATGAAACTTCTTTTCCCGCGATTTGTATCGCGCCGCAGTGGGAATATCGTTTACTGGGTTAGTTCCTTGATATGCCATGTTTTCTCTGTTCCGATCCTGTGTTGCGCAACCGAAATCACACTCGCGAAGACACCTGCGATCTTCCGTTATGCGGCTCCGTACCCCTCGTAGTGTGCTTGCCGATATACTCCCATCGCGAACCGCATACCATCTGTTCAATTGGATACAGTCATTTCATTTTGGCAGATAGACAATCAAACGTGTGATGAACGCCCTTCATGCATAAGCCTTTTGCGGCGGTGCGGCAAGTCGCAATCGGTAGCGAGAAAGTGGAAAGAAATGCCTTCGATGCAATTTGATCCCGAACCGAATACCTACCTCGTGGGCGGCGGTATCGCCTCCCTTGCCGCTGCGGTCTTTTTGATTCGCGATGGGTTTATTCCTGGGAACACAATCACCATCATCGAGGAGTCTGCCAGAATTGGTGGCAGTCTGGACGCAGCCGGGAATCCCGATGACGGCTACGTGATGAGGGGCGGCCGGATGATCGAAAGCAAATATCTTTGCACCTTCGATCTCTTTAGCGCGATTCCCACCCTTGATGGAACTCGAACTGTAACGCGGGAGATCTTCGACTGGAATGAAACGATGAAGACCGCGTCCAAGTCCCGGCTCTTTCGAGATGGACTCAGTATTGACGCGCCCGCGTTCGGCTTGAGCGAAAGTCACATTCTGACGCTGGAGCGCTTGGCGCTTGAGCCTGAACAAATGCTCGGGAGAAGCGTCATCTCCGATCAGTTCGATCCTGAGTTTTTTGAGACGGACTTCTGGCATATGTGGTGTACCACTTTTGCCTTTCAGCCATGGCATAGCGCGGTCGAGTTCAAGCGCTACCTTGTACGCTTTACGCATATGGTCTCCGGATTCAATACCCTCACCGGAATCATGCGAACCGTCTACAACCAGTACGATTCGATGGTGCGGCCGCTTCGAAAATGGCTTGAAGAACGCGGCGTGAAATTCATGTTGAAGACCAGCGTGACCGATCTGGTTTTTTACTATGAAGGCGACAGTTATTACGTTGACAGAATCATTGTTGACGACGGCGCCGGCCTGAAAGAGATAGCTGTTCAGAAACAGGATAGGGTTGTCATCACGCTGGGCTCCATGACAGAGGCTTCCAGTCTCGGCTCGATGGACTCATCGCCGGCATTGCTCGGAAAGCCCAATGAAGGGTCATGGGCGTTTTGGGAAACGATCGCCGAAGATCATCCGCAGTTTGGGTGCCCGAAGAACTTCTCCGACCACATCGAACAATCCAAGTGGATGTCTTTTACAACGACTCTTCACGACCCAACATTCTTTCAACTCATCCTCAATCTCACCGGAAATTTCCCCGGTGAAGGCGGCCTGATTACATTCCCTGAGTCCAGCTGGCTGGCGTCGATCGTCTTGCCGCACCAGCCGCATTTTATCGGACAACCTGAAGATTTGCAGGTTTTTTGGGGTTATGGATTGTTTTTAGATGTACCAGGAAACTTCGTCAAGAAGCCTATGTCGGCATGCACAGGGCGTGAAATCATGACCGAAATCCTCGGCCATTTGAACCTTGAAGCACAAGCCGCCCAAATTATCAAAACTGCCAATTGCATTCCATGTATGATGCCTTTTGTAACCAGTCAATTCCTGCCTCGGAGCAAAGGGGATCGTCCACAAGTGATACCTGAAGGGTCGAAAAACCTTGCCTTCGTCGGCCAATATTGCGAACTGCCGGACGATGTGGTGTTTACCGTTGAATACTCCGTTCGCTCCGCTCAGACTGCTGTCTACTCCATGCTAGGTCTTGAGAAAGAACCGCCACCCGTATACAAGGGACACTACAATCCGCGAGTTCTTCTGGAAGCGTTCATGGCATTGCACGAGATTGGCGTTTAGGCAGTCAGATATTGCCAATGATCTGTCTGGAGCAACTTAACCAGTAATTTTCTGTTCACCGAGGAAACACTTCATGCCTTTCTTGTTAGACCCGATTCAAATCGGCGAGATTACTCTGCCGAATCGTGTAATCATGTCTCCCCTCACTCGCCTGCGTGGCACATCCGATCACTTGCCTACTGATCTTATGATCGAATACTACACGCAGCGTGCCTCTGCCGGCCTGATTATTTCTGAAGGAATCCCAGTTGTCCCGCAGGGGGTGGGCTATGCGAATGTTCCAGGCATTTGGTCGCCACAGCAGACCGAAGCATGGAAGCCGGTAACGGAGTCCGTTCATCGCGCAGGAGGCTGCATCTTTGCACAGATATGGCATGTAGGCCGTATCTCCGATCCGCTCTTTCTGGAGGGGCTACTTCCCGTTGCACCAAGCGCGATCCGTCCTTCTGGTCATGTCAGCCTCGTACGTCCTATCACTGAGTATGTGACCCCACGCGCACTGAATATCTCGGAGATTCCCACCATCGTCGAGGGATTCCGCAAGGGCGCTGAGAATGCAAAGATTGCTGGTTTCGACGGTGTGGAAATCCACGGAGCCAACGGCTACTTGATCGATCAGTTTCTTCAAGACGGTTCCAA
>Ga0181520_10008173_pt1 | contig 15003 bp, 8 predicted proteins | sample PEATcosm2014_Bin_29_FD_132451 | JGI IMG/M metagenome (GOLD analysis project Ga0181520, IMG submission 132451) | Peatland microbial communities from MTU Mesocosm Facility, Houghton, MI, USA - PEATcosm2014_Bin02_30_metaG | ecosystem: Environmental > Terrestrial > Soil > Wetlands > Peat | place...
ATTTGTGCCGCCCCCTTCGGGGGCTGTTCTTATCCAAGGAGGGGCTGCTTTCCAGGCTCTTGCGAGCCTGGCTAAACTCTTTCGGCCCTTCGGGCCTTTTGGGGCAACGGCCCGTGATTCGCAACGCAAGATGTGGGTAAAGCATAGCCACTTGTGGAGAGGGGCCGGGGGTGAGGTGCCGTTGCCGGGGTGAGGTTGCCGTAGGGACAAGAAACTTCGTACCTTGACATCCGTTCGGAAACAAACACGAAACGCAATGGCAATTCCGACGTAACATCGGCCTGCGACACTACGCTCGTCGCAACCAACTCACTGCGAGACGCCCGACAGGGGGCTGTCGGGTTCGGGACACCGTAGCAGACGGTGAGAGACCCGTGCTACAGCGCCCGACTCGCAACAGGAGGTTCCAAGATGAGCGTACGCACACCCACCGCTCGAACGCTGTTCGTGTTTCTCGCGGTGGCCATGCTTCTCATGGGGATCGTGGCCATCGCACACGCCCAAGACGCGGGGACGCCGCCACCGCCACCGCCGTCGGCGGACCCCGGCGGCGACCAGACCGGCGCTAAGGCCGACATCACGGCCAAGGATGCCGCGCACCCCACCCCGGACGAGCTTCTCGACCAGATCGGCCACAACAAGATCGCCATCAACTTCGTCTGGGTCCTCATGGCCGGGTTCCTCGTGTTCTTCATGCAAGCCGGCTTCGCGATGCTGGAGGTCGGGTTCGTCCGCGCCAAGAACGCCGTGCATACGATGATGATGAACCTCATCGTCTACGGCCTGGGAATCATAGGTTTCTTCCTGACTGGGTTCGCCCTCATGTTCGGGAATGCCGGGCCTATCGCCTCACTTGGCGGCGGATCGGGTCTTTGCCACGAGTTCACGCTCTCACTGTTCGGCAAGGACTTCGGGTTCTTCGGCTTGACAGGCTTCGGCCTCTCGGGCATGGCATACGACTGCGCAGTCTTCGGGCTGTTCATGTTCCAGGTCGTGTTCATGGACTGCACCGCCACGATCCCGACAGGCGCGATGGCCGAGCGGTGGCGGTTCAAGGCTTTCATCCTCTGGGGCCTGGCTGCCTCGATGATCTACTACCCGCTCTTCGGCAACTGGGTCTGGGGCGGCGGTTGGTTGTCGAAGCTCGGCTCGAACTTCGGCCTTGGCAACGGCTACATCGACTTCGCAGGCTCGACCGTCGTTCACGCGATGGGTGGCATCGCCGCCTTCGTTGGCGCAGCGATGCTTGGTCCCCGTATTGGTAAGTTCGCCGCAGACAAGAAGCCTCGGGCGATCCCGGGCCATGACATCCCCATCGCCATGCTCGGCGCGCTGATCCTCGGCTTCGGCTGGTTCGGGTTCAACGCAGGTAGCACCCTCGCCGGCGGCGATGTTCGTCTCGCAGTCGTCGCGGTCAACACGGCGCTCGCGTCCTGCGCGGGGATGCTCTCCGCGATGGCGTACATGAAGCGAGTTCACGGCAAGTTCGATGCTCCGATGTCCACCAACGGCTATCTCGCCGGCCTGGTCGCCATCACCGCTCCGTGCGCGTTCGTCCCGGCCTGGGCGGCTGTCGTCATCGGCTTGGTCGCCGGAGTTCTCGTCTGCGTGACGGTCATTTTCGTTGACAACGTGCTGCACGTCGACGACCCGGTTGGCGCGGTCGCAGTGCACGGCGCATGCGGCCTGTGGGGCGGCCTTTCCCTGGGTATTTTCGCTGACGGCACGTACGGCAAGGGCTTCAATGGCGTCGATCACACTGTACGGGGGTTGCTCTTCGGCGGCGCCGGCCAATTCGCGGCCCAGTGCATCGGCGTGCTCACCTGTCTCGTCTACGCGGCGGCGGCATCCTTCGTGATCTTCAAGGTCATCGGCGCGATCACACCGATGCGCAGCAAGCCCGAGGATGAGGAGATGGGTCTGGACATGCCCGAAACCGGCGTCCTGGCATACCCGGACTTCCAGACCGTGCAGAACTGATCCGCGCAGGCCGTTACACCAATTGCCGACAACCCTTGGAGGGATACCAGTGAATATGCGCAATCTAGCCGTTGCCGTTGCGTTACTCGCCGTCTGTGTTGCCGCCGCTCACGCCACACCGTCAACGCTGATCTGGATTCCATCGACGGACATCCAGGCCGACAAGACCTGGCATCTTGGCATCGACAACTACTTCGCGCCCGGAGACGGTAGCGCTCCGACCGACTACGGCCTGACTTACGGCTTCCTGAATAACAAGGCCGAGGCCGGCGTCGACTATTTCGGCGGCGCGGAGCACGCCTGGACCTTCAATGTCAAGTACCTTATTACGCCTGAGAAGGGCGAGACCCCGGCCGTCGCGGTCGGCTATTACAACGCCGGCACCAAGAAGGACGTCACCGATGCCAACATGGTCTACGCCGTCGGCTCCAAAACCTTCGACAACGTCCGCCTGACGCTCGGGGCGTGCCACGGGAAAAAGGCGACCCTCGGTCAGGGCGAGACCATGCTGCTGGCGGGCCTCGACGGCTACATGGACAAAAAGAAGAAGTGGTGGTGGGGCGCCGACTTCCAAAGTGGCAACAGCGTCTTCGGCGCGCTCAACTTCGGAGTGGCCTACTCCTTCGCCGACAACGTGAGCGTGATCCTCGGATACGACATCTACAACAACCGGGACCTGAACCCGCACAACACGATAACCACACAACTGGACATCAACTTCTGACCTGGGCGGGGAGCACCTGCCCGCCTGAAAGGGGCCGAAATGCCATGAAGAAGATCGAGGCGATCATCAAGCCGCACCGGGTTGATGCCGTCAAGTCCGCTCTCTCGGCCATCGGCGTACACGGGATGACCGTGTATGACGTGCGGGGCTTTGGCCGCCAGAAAGGCCACACCGAGATCTACCGCGGAGCCGAGTACCACGTCGACTTCGTGCCCAAGACCAAGGTCGAGATCGTGGTCGCCACCGAGCTCTTGGAGCAGGTCCTCGAGGCGGTCATCGGCGCCGCGCGCACCGAGAACATTGGTGACGGGAAGATCTTCGTCACCGATCTCGAAGACGTTATCCGCATTCGGACCGGAGAGCACGGACCCGGAGCGATCTAGGTCGCGTGACCTCACATGAACGTACCAGACGCAGTAGCGGCCGCGAAGCACCGAGCCCGGGAGTTGCACGACTCCCGGGCTTCGGGCCGCTTGGTCGCCAGGGAACTGTCCGCGGCGATGGACGAGATCGTCTGCTTGATTGCCGAGGAGTCGGTTGCGGAGTTGGGCGAGGCTGCTCGCGGCCAGATCTGGTGCGTCGTCGCGCTGGGAGGGTGGGGGAGGGGCGAGCTTTGCCCAGCATCGGACCTCGATCTTCTCCTCCTCCACCGCCGCCAAAGCGAGACCGTCGAGAAGCTCGCGCGCGGGCTGTTCTACCCGCTGTGGGACGCACAGCTCGATGTCGGGCACGGGGTCCGGACCGTGGCCCAGTGCCTCAGCGTCTCGACCCTTGACCTCGCCTCACGAACCGCGCTCCTCGATGCCCGCCTGATCGCCGGGCAGCCGGTGTTGGCTGAGGAGCTAAGGCGAGGCATCCTCAAGCAACTGCGCCGCGGGCAAGGTGAGGGTTTTTTCCGTGCCCTGGCGAACGAACGCGAGGAGCGGCACCGCCGTTTCAGCGCCGACGCCTGCCGCCTGGAGCCGAACCTCAAGGACGGCCCCGGCGGGCTGCGGGACGTTCACGGAATGGGTTGGGCGTTGCGCGTTCTTGCCGAGATTCGTGCCGCCGAGCGTCGTCCCTCGCCCGAGCCCTCACCCGACGAAAGCCCGGAAACGGCTCAGGCAGCCGACTTCATCACTCGGCTGCGCAACCATCTACATTTCGTTGCAGGCCGCAGAACGGACCAGCTTCTCGCCCGGCATCAGGCCGAAGCCGCGCAGTTCATGGGCTTTGCCGATGAAGCCGAACTGCTCGAGGCGGTGTGGGTCCACATGGACGTCATCCGCACCGCCGCCGAGGCGCTGTGGCCCCGGCTGGGCAAGTCGAGAGGATGGCGGTAGGGCCATCTGAATTCCCGTCTGGCTTACCTCGCTATCCGGTATACCTGAGTGTCGCCCTGGCCAATGGTGATCTCGATCTCGTTTCCTTTCACCGGCACCGTCTTCCCCGAAACCATCTCCACTGCTTGCACGGTTCCTTTCAGCCCAAGGAGGCCCGCGTCCAGCTTGATTGTGGCCGTCGTCGCTGCACTTGCGGAGCTATGGACCGTAAGCAGCACCGCCCCGTCGCGTCCGCTCCCGAACCTTTCCAGGGTCACCCTCGGGTCGCTCGACCACGCGCCGGTTATCGGCTCCCAACCCGCCGCTTGAAGCTGCTCGATGATTGGCACGTACTTCACCATCGCCGGACGGTTGAGCATCGTGCTGGAGTTGGCGTATCCGCCGGGGAAGAACCCGTACCGCAGGTGCCACTTCACCCAGGCCTCCTCCTTGTGCGCGTCTTGCACCGGAAGGCTACACACGGGCTTGTGATAGGCGATCGTTCGCGCAAAGGGAGCGACGCCTTGGATGCCCCACTCCCAGCCGTGAATATCGAGCAGTTGAAAGGTGAACGGAAACTGCGCGGTGCAAGTGTTCGCAATGATGAATTTGCCTTGCGGGCGCAAACGTTTCGCCGCCTCGTTGGTCCATTCGTAGGTCGTGAAGTTCTTCACCAGCGCCGGGTTCCCGGTCGAAGTCTCGAACGTGAGCGGGATCGTCTCCCAGGCGAACTGCTCCCGCCGCCGGCCCAGCGCCGTGTCGCCGCAGTGGAAGTTGTCCATCGCGATGCCATCGGTGCGCCCGCCCTTCGTCTCCATCGACGCCTGGCATTTCGGCAGCCATTCGTTGAGAAAGAACTCGCCGATCCCGCCCGGCATGTAGGGGTTTGCATCACAGGGGATGTACTTGGCGATCAGCAGGTCGAACTCCGTCTTCGATGCTCCCCCGTAGATGTGCCCTTGCGGATCGTAGATGAGCGACTTGAGATACGCTGCGGCGGTCTTGCGCAGGGCCTTGTCGCGGTCTCCGAGGAACGTCGCGTATGGGTGATCGTACTTCCACGCCGGCAGCGGCTCCTTGCGGTTCGGGTCGGCGATCCACTGCAGGCGCTTGACCACGTCCTCGCTGGTCGCCGTGGTGAACTCCTCCATCGTCTGGTGCATGTTCGTGGCTTCGATGTAGGGGAAGGCGTAGAGGCCGTGGTCGTTGTCCCACCTGCACGCCTCGGGGCCTGACAGGCCCCAGTGGTAGGCATACCCCAGTTCCCCATAGTTCGGCACGTCGGCCACATTGCCCCAGCACACCCACCCGCCGTCGCGCTTGACGCGCTTCTCGAAGAACTGCGGGAACATCGTGTAATACTTCTTCGCGCACGCCCGGAAGCCCCAGTCGGGCGCGAAGGTGAAGATCGAGAAGCTGAAGCCGGCTTTCGAGGGGAAGTTCGCCGTCGCCTCGGTCAGCGCGAGGTCGAAGACGATGAAGAACTGCTGCGTCTCCGCGCAATAGGTCATTCGGCAGACGCGCGGCTGGTCCATCGGGATGCCGAGGGCGATCTCCGCCGGGCCGCTCAACGATGCGAACGGGTACAGTGAGTTCAGCCCGTTCGCGCCGGCGGGGAAGGGCTGCTCGGTGGCGCAGGTCAGGTATTCTTCATCCGGCGACACATCGCGCGACTGTTCGATGCTGTCGCCCCATTTCCAGCGGCGGTCGTTACGCACCGGAAGCGCGAAGTAGACGCTGATCGCGCGATCGGTCTTCGTCAGGTCGGTCAATTCGCCCGCGATGTCGATGCGGTCGGCCCGCTGCGTGTAGGTGGCGTTCAGCGCGACGTTCAAGGCCCGGCCCGTCTGCGCGAGCCCACCCGCGCGTTTCGTGAGGGTCCCGCCGACCGGGGTGAAGGCCGACCTCGCTTTATGGTCGCGCAGGAAGAACCCCGTGAGCGGCGTTCGCCCCTCCGGCTGCAGGCGCTTGCGCCCCACCGACACATCGGCAACTTGCCCGGCGCTCGACAGCGACATCGCGAGGCCGTCCCCGGTGGTCAGCGTGTACCGGGCCTCGTTCGGATGCCCGGCCTCCAGCGACGCGCGCGGGAAAGGCCTCGCGTCGAAAACGATCCTATCCCCGGTGAGCGCGCGCAGCTTGCCCACGAGCGCCGCCACCTCGTCAGCCGATTTCGTTGCCAGCAAGGTGAAGTTCACGTCCAGCGACTCGCCCTTCACCAGGGTAGCCGTCTTGGGCGTGCAGATCAGGTACGGGAAAGCCCCCGTCTCTCCGGGCGCGGCGCCCTCGCCCGTCGCCGGCGCGCGACCGATTCGCCCGTCGCTGATGATGCCCACACCCTCGCCCGACTTCTTCTGTGAGATGTAGACCCACTTCGCGTGCGGCAGCACCTGCCACTCGTTCGCTTGGAACTCCTGCGCCGAGGCACCGGGCACCGTGTAGTGCGTAACCTGGCTACCGAAGCCGAAGTAGTAGTAGCAGTCCCCGCCCCCCTCGCTGACGCGCCGCACTCGCGACCGCACGGTGAGACTCGGCAGTCCCGCCTGCACCTCCAATTCCAGCTCAAGCCGGTAGTCCGGCGTCCCTCCGGTGGTCTCCCAAACGCCGCTGACGGTCTTCACTCGGGCGTCATCGCGCAGGAGCTTCGGCTCGGTTAGAGACTTGAGAGTTAGCCACACGCCGACACCTTTCGCATCGGTCCCGACGATCTGCGCCCGCAATCCAAAGGGCTGGATCAGGCCATCGTCGCCGACGGAGTAGATGTGATCGCCGGTCCGGAGCGTCATCTTGTGCGGCTTAACCGTGGCGGAGAAGGGCTCGGCGGCGAGGGCGGCGCTGCAGCCCAGAATCAGCAGAACAACGAGGCGCTTCATGGGTGTACCTCCAGTCAAGCATAACGCCCTTACATTACGCCGCGCCGCCGCCGAGTCCCTGCAAGCGTCATGTAAGAGGTGTGGGCTCTTCCTCAATGTGTATGGGTAGATGCCGCAAACTGGTCCTGGAGATCGTCGCCAGGTGATATCCGTACGCTGCATAGGATGAGTCGTTGCCGCCAGCCCCGAAGGGGCGTCCGCCAGTTGCCTGACTGACGTTCGTATGTGTTTAGCGACACTTCCTTCAGACCATGTGGCAGCGCGATTCATCGCGCGGATCACGTCGCATAGTTACCAACGCTTCGACTTCGACGGAGTGCTTGCTTACAACTGACGGCGCAATGGACGGAGGCAATTCGGCCCGCATTTAGCGCGATAAATCGCGCTGCCATATAGTCTGAGGAAACAGTCGCTAGACAGGTACTGGCGCTCGCGTCAGCCAGGCAATGGGCGGCCCGCCCCTTTGGGGACTTGACGGCATTCACTCGTTCATCGAGATGCGCTTACGAGGCTTCCGTCAAGCTACCCGTACTCATTGAGGAAGAGCCTGAGAGGTGTGGGCAAGCAAGACAGGGAACTTCGTGACAGAAGAAGTCGTTGCCGTTCTCCGTTGTCGTTCTCCCCTCTCTACTCGTGGAGAGGGGCCGGGGGTGAGGTCTGCCGTCCATCCTTATCGAGGTACTTCCATGCGTCTGTCCCTTTGCCTCCTCGCCGCTTTCGCCGCCTCATTGGCCTTCGCCTTCGACGGCGAACGCCTCACCGCCCGCGACGCCGGCTTGTATGTCGGCACGGCCTCCAACTACATGTACGGGAAGACCCCGCTTGCATTCACCATCGAGCAAGTGTCGAAAGGCACTTCGCCGGATGAGCTGTGCAAGCGCGTCAAGCGCCTGGACGCTAACGGCAAGCGCGTCATTCTCGACTTCTTCTTGTTCGACAAGTCGGACGAGCAGGCGAAGCCCGCGGCGGACTACATGGCCTTTCTCGATGGGTTCCTCTCGAAGCTGCCTATCGGCAGGATCTATGCGATCACTTTGTCCGAGGAGAACATCTACTGGAACGGGCACGCTGAGATGCTGTCGGCGTTGTACGATCTCGTGAAGGCGAAGTACCCGGGGCTTGCAGTCTACCAGTGGTACTCGCCCGGGGCCTCCGCGCCCGGATTCGGCTGGCCGCTGCTACCGGCGGACGGCTGGGTAATCGACGAGTACTGCATGCCGAAAGAGCCGTTCGAGAGCCTGGTGAAGAAGTATACGATCCTTGGCACGCCGCTTATCCACATCGCCTGGGCCGCGCCGGGGTGGAAGGAGTTCGCCACCTGGGACAAGGTCTGGGCCGACCAGCTTGCGATCTGCCGCCGCTACGGTGTCCCGATCTCGTTCTTCTGTTGGTGGCCGAAAGACAGCACACCGCCGCCGCCGGGGGGTAAGGACATGTGGTCGTGGGCCGCGCCGGAGGGCACCGAGCACTACCGCGTCTGGCACCAGATGGCGCTGCCTTATGTCCAGCGCCTGCGCCGGGGCATCCACGATGCGCAGGGCTCCGACCACTCCATCGGGCGGCCGATCCCTATCGCCGGTGATGAGAAGGGCCTGTACGCATACCACGACGACTTCCATACCTCGCCGCGCTTCATCGAAGATGCCAGCATCGACGGCTTCCACGACCTGCGCTGGTACGGCAAGCGGCTGATGGTCAGCGCCCAACGGACCGCCACACTGACGTATCGTTTCGAGTCCCCCTTCACTCTCCACGACATCCACGCGGCGGTCTATGGCGATGCCCCGGACACCTCAATCACGCTCAGCCTCTCCGCCGACGGGAAGACCTGGACTTCGGAGAGCAACGTGGACGCAAACGCGGAGGTCTCGCTCAAGGAGCCTGCCGGCGCTGGCCTGCGCCGATTTCTCGTGCGGGTCGAACTGTCCGGCATGCAGAAGTGGCCCGCCGATATTGGGGATCTATCGGTGGCCGCGCGCGTCGATGAGCCGGCGGCCCCGCAGGTCACATTGACGCCAGCCAAAGACGGCGCGGTGTCGTTCACCGACGACTTCCGCAGCCAGCTCTACCTGCACTCCGGTCGGGTGACGAACGCTTCGGGGGTCAAGTGGCAGAGCGGCTCATTGCTGATGTACGGCAAACAGGGGGGGGCGAACGAGACTGCGATCGACTACCACTTCGTATGCGACAGGCCGGTGCGCGACATCGCCGTGAATCTTCAGTGCGCCGCCGACGCCGCCAATTACGGGTCCTCGGTGGCCCTTTCGACTTCGCTGGATGGCCAGGTATTCTCTGATTCGGTTGCCACGAATACCAGCGGCAAGGACCCCTTCCGGGGCGAACTCACGACGAGCCTGCAGCCGGACAAGGCAGGCATCAGGGACTTCTGGCTGCGGATGAAACTCGCCAACACCTGCGGCGTAGCGACAACCACCGCCTCGCCGGTCGTCAACCGCCTGACCGTCACAGGCAAACTTGCCGTGCCGTAACCCGCCGTTATCCGTGCCGGCGGTCCGCCGTACAGGACCGCCGCGACGTCTCTGTGGTTACTCTGCCATTCCCGCCGCCACCGGACACACAACCCTGAATCCCACATTGCGCGCCTGGCAGTCCGGCGGGTAGCTCTCTATCTCGGGGGGTAGGAGGGGCATACGCGCTGAGTTAGGGCCAGACGCCGTTCAAGGAGGGGCCGGACTATGAGAGCGCCAGTCGTATCGGCGCTCGAAATATCCGGCCCTGCCGTTTGCCGCGCCCGCACGGCAGGGCCGGATACTTGACCTGAAGCTGGCACACATGGGATGAAGTCGCGTTATAGCGACAGCACATACTCCACCAGGTCGTGCAGCTCCTTCTCCGACAGTTGCGAGGTCTTCCCGTGCTGGTCGTTCTTGTTGTGGTCCCTGACCACCTCACGGATCGTCACTACGCTGCCGTCATGCAGATACGGCGCGGTGCGGAAGCACTCCACCAGCGTCGGGGTGTAGAAGTTAGGCTTGGTGTCGGTGGATGGCTTCGTGCCGACATCCCAAGGCTTTCTGTCGGTGAACAGCGGTCCCGGATGACACTTCGCACAGCCCACGTCCTCCCGCTCGAAGATCGCCTTGCCGCGCAATGCCGCCGCCGAGAACGATCCGTCGGGGTTGCGGTGCGGGCTTCGCGCCGGCGTCAGCGAATCGATGTACGCGGCCGTGTCGTCGTTCTCCTCCTGCGTCGGAACATGGAACAGGATGAACTTGTAGCCCGCATCCACAGCGACCTTCATCGATTCTCGCACGCCTCGAGACATCACCGGCGGTGTCTGACCGGAGAGCAGCATCGACCTTGCGTGTCTTGGGTTCCCGGGGCCGTCGTTGAGAAGGTCCCAGGCCAGCCCATCGACGCGCGCATCCGGGTGGCAGCTCGAGCACGACTGCCAGCCCTGGAAGCAGACCGAAGCGTCGTGGAAGAGCATCTCCCCGTGCCGCGCCTTGTCCGCCTGCGGTTGCTGGCCCAGCGAGATCGTCTGGACGAGCTTGCCGGTGCCAGGCTCCAGCTTGGTCACGGTGCCTGAGAAGTAGTTGGCGACGAACACGCCGGCATCGCTCGCGAGCACCCCGCGCGCGCCGGTTCCGCCGGACGGCATCCGCGTCCGCACGCCGGCCCGGTACAAAGCGGTCAGGTCGTCTTGCAGCTCGGTCGGCGAATCGGCGGGCCACTCGTTCACGAGCTTGTGCAGTTTGGCGGTGTCGATGATCTGCACTTCGTTGACCCCGGCGTGAGTCACGTAAAGCGTATCCCCGCTCTTCGAGATCGCGATGTCCCAGGGATTCGCCGCGCCGCGGTCGAGGTCGTCGAGCAGGACGGTGTTCACGCGCTTCTTCGCCTGAAGGTCGATGATCGTGAGCGCATTGGTCGAAATCCAGCCGCGCTCGATCTGCGTCGGCGGCACGAGCCACCGCGCGAGGACATGCACCACATAAGCGAAATGCCCGTCCGGCGAGCAGCAGACTCCGCTGGCATCGGTCGCGCCAAGCGAGAGCTGCACGTCGGTCGTGGAGCCGCTCGCGAGGTCGACGAGGGTCACGTTGGCCCCCAGCCGGTCGTCGAGGTCCGATCCCAGCGGCAGCTCGTTGATGACCACGAGCGTCTTGCCGCCCGGCACAACCGCGACGAACCGAGGCTCGCGGATCGCGCGGATGCGGCCCGTCTTGGCCATTTTGACGGTGTCGATGACGGACACATCGTTGGTGAACTTGTTGCAGCAGTAGAGGGTTTTGCCATCGGAGGACAGCGCCAGCCCCATCGGCTGCCGGCCGACGCCGACCTCGCCGATGATTCTCCTGCTCGCGGTGTCGATCTTGCAGACCCGGTCGGCTTTGCCGCTCGACACATAGAGCGTCTTGCCGTCCGGGGAGAGCACCGCCCCGTTGGGGTCGTCGACCGCGATCGACCCGGTGACGCTGCCTTTGGCGGTATCGATGAGAGCGACGCACTGCGCCGTGTGATCGACGGCATAGAGCGCCTTACCGTCGGGCGAGAGCGCGAGCGCCAGCGGGGAATGGTAGACGGGCCCTTTGGCCGAGATGCCGGGCCGGGTCAGAATCCCCGCAAATGCGCAGGCGATGCAGCAGGACAGCAGTACGATCTGGGTGCGTCGCTTCATGTCCGGTCTCCGATCGTCAGTCGGTCTTCTCAAAGGGGATCCAGTGGCATCACATGACGCCAGTGGCTCAATATGACTTCAGTGGCTTAATATGACTTCAGTGGCTCAATATGACTTCAGTGGCCGCGACAATCTTGTCGCGGATTCCCCTTCTCCCTCACGGCATTCCCCGACAAGATTGTCGGGGCCACTGAGAGGACTGGGGCCCTGGTGTGCCTGCAGTTCCTGCTACTCCTTCAGCAAGCTCGCCACATCCAGCTTCAGCTTCCGCAACCGCTCTTCCTCGTCCGGGCTGAAAGCCCCCTGCCTCTGGGCATAGGTGTCCATCCAGATCACCAGCCGCGCCATGTCGTCGGCGTCCAGTTTCACCCCGTGGTGTCCCTGGGCAGAAGTGATCTTCGCCAGCAGCGGGCTCTTCTGCGCCTCGCAGTTGCCGACCTGCGAGATGCCTTCGCTGTAGCATTGCCGCACGTGCTGCGCCAAACTCGGCTGGCCCCAGTTGATGAGGTTATCATACGAGTGCGCCGCCGTCAGGTCGAATCTCGCCGCATCTTTGTGCGGGCTGTCGGGGCGGTGGCATTCCACGCACCGCCGGTCGAGCACCGGCTGTACGAGCCGGTCGAAGCGCAGCGGCCACGACCCGTCCGGCCCCACCGCGATCTTCGACGCCTCACGCGCCACAGCCATCGGGCGGTGGCTCGGCGGCGTGGAGTTGCGCGGCTCGTGGCAGCCGACGCACGACAGCGTCTCGTTCGGCTGCACGCACGTCACCGTCCGCATGGTCTGGATTGCGAAGCCGTCCTTGTTCAGCGCTTGGAAGAAGAACGATGCCCCTGCCGGCGCCTTGAAGTACGCCGACCCGTCCGCCTCCACCGGCACAGTGCCCAGCACGTACTTGCCCGGGTCATCGGCGGTGATCCCGATGCTCGGCGTGTTCATGTTCGGCTGCGTCTTGGGCGGCACGCCGACGATCCGCAGGCTTGTAACACTCCCGCGCGAGACGCCGGTCAGCCCACGGTAGATGTCCAGCAGCACGAAGCTCCCGTCCGTCTTCGGCCAATCCACCGAGCTTGCGATCACCGGCGGCTTCTGGCGCGGCTTGATCGGGATCGGCGTTACCGACCCGATGTCCGGGTCGCGATAGATCAGCTCCAGGTTCCCGAACGCGTCGTCGAGGTACAGCCCGCACCCTTTCGCCCCCGGCAGCGCTCCCTGGCTCATCACCGGCTCGGGGCTCCAGGCCGTCAGGTAGTATCGCTCCGACAGCGGCCACGGGCTGTTGTAGTAGGTCAGCGGCCATCCCTCAATCTCCGGGAAGCAGACCTCGGGGGTCAGGCGGGTGAGCGGATCGAGGCCGTCCGCGCTCTTCATCGGGTCGAGCAAGACGAGCGTCCCCGCCGTTACCGAATGGTGCGCCGAGGCCGTGAACAGGATCTTGTCCGATGAGGGGATGCTGCGCGCCTCAAAAGCGGCGTAGGGATTGGCGGTGAGGTTGCCGTAGACCGCTCGCGGGTTTGTCCCGTCGGGGTTCACCGACCAAAGTTTCATGTAGGGCATGTTGTTGCGGTCGATGTAGTCCCAGCGTGCGTACATGATGCGCCCGTCGCGGGCGATGGAGGGCGTCCACTCGAAGCTCTCGAAGGGGGAGATGCACCGGATGCTCCCGCCGTTGTCGTCCATGACATGCAGCGTGTAGACCGCGACCGGACGCGAGGGGTCGCCGCCGCAGCGCACGTAGGAGTCCGGCAGGGTTGCGTTCAGCGTCGCCTCCGCAGATTTCGGCCCGGTCTGGATGAACACCCCTCGGCGGGTGGACAGGAACACGATCTCCCCGCTCGGCAGGTACCGCGCATCGAAGTCGTCATACCGGCCGTGGGTGAGCTGCCGCAGCCCCGTGCCGTCGATGTTCATCTCATACACATGGTAGAACGCGTCCTCGGGCACGTTCGCCTTGGTCTGCTTATCGGCGATCCCCGACACCTCCGGGTGGTACTTGCAGAAGGCGAAGAGCACCTTCTTGCCGTCGTAGGAGAGATCGGGATCGACGAAGTTGCCCGTCGGGAAGCTGGTCGTCAGGCACTTCATCTGTGGGTTGTCGCTCTTCAGGCCGGTCAGGATGCACACTCCGCCGCCCGGCCGCGACCACCAGCCGTAGTATTGGTCCGACATGTGGCTGTAGCTCGAGGGCTGGCGCTTGACGAACAGGACGCTGTCGAAATCCAGCAGCGGATTGCGCAGCGCCAACGTCCGCACCGCCCACCGCGCCCGCTGCCAAAGCTGTGCCCGGTCGGCCTTCGTCTTCGCCGTGGGCGCGGCGGCTGTGACGTCGGCCAGCTCTGTCTCGCAGGCGGTGGTGTCGACGCCCGCGCCCTTCAGGTCCGCAACGAGCCGCTTCCCGCGCTGGAGGACTTGCTCCAGCATGTACTTATTGTCCGGCTCGGAGCCTGGTTTGACAGTGCGCTTCGACCACAGACTGAGGCTGCTTTGGTCCGCATCGGCCCACAGGGCGATGTTCTTCGCGGGATTCTCGACGCCGTACACCTCGACCTCATCGAGGTGCAGGAAGTTGCTTCCCGGCAGTTGGATACGCAGGAAACGGGCCTTCTCCCCATGAAGCGCAACTACAAGCGGCTTGCCGTCGGTCGCGCCGTAAAAGACGGTCCCGTCGTGCTGGTACACCTGCCGCCATGACTTGCCGTCATCGGACAGGAGCACCATGAGCCGCGAGGCCCGGTCTGCGGCATCGCAACGATTGTAGATGACCGTCCGCGCCAGCGGTTGAGATCGCCCCAGATCGACCTGCCACCAGGGCTTGTCATCTTGGCTGGTATGGAATCCCCACTTGCCGTCTTTGACGCCATCGACCGCGCCCAGCGCATCGTCGCGGGTGCTGATGGGTCGGCGGTCGCGCTCTTGGAGTAGCCAATCAGCCTCGATCTGCCGCTGCCGGTCGCCGAGATCAGCCGCGGAGGCCCTGCCGATAAGCATCCCGGCACACCAAAGCACAACCAACCAGCGTCGCGCACGCAGGTCAATCATAAAAGTGCTCCTTTGCGCCCCGCTATTGTTATGGAGTTCCGCGTAAGACAGGCGCTTCAGCCACGCTCTTTCGTGTGGCCGCGCGGTTCACCGCGCGCTGCGCGCCACAAATGGCGGTACCTGTTTAGCGACCGTTTCCTAAGACCATGTGGCAGCGCGATTTATCGCGCCAAATGCGGGCCGAACTGCCCTCCGCCCATTGCGCCGTCAACTGCGAGCGAGCACTCCGTCGAAGTCGAAGCGTTGGTAACTATACGACGTGATCCGCGCGATAAATCGCGCTGCCACATGGTCTGAAGAAAGTGTCACTAAACGCATACAAATGGCGCACCCACATGATGTAGGGGGGCTGCCTCGAAAACCCGCGGGGCGGACGGCGACCTCACCCCCAACCCCTCTCCGCAAGCGGCTATGCTTTACCCACATCTTGCGTGCGAATCACGG
>Ga0181520_10008174_pt1 | contig 15000 bp, 10 predicted proteins | sample PEATcosm2014_Bin_29_FD_132451 | JGI IMG/M metagenome (GOLD analysis project Ga0181520, IMG submission 132451) | Peatland microbial communities from MTU Mesocosm Facility, Houghton, MI, USA - PEATcosm2014_Bin02_30_metaG | ecosystem: Environmental > Terrestrial > Soil > Wetlands > Peat | place...
CCCGTACCAGGAGGGGGACGGCTAACGGCTACGGCGACCGCACCCCCCGGCTATCTATTACTCACATCTTGTGAGCGAGTCGTTGGAGCCGTTAAGCCCCCGAAGGGGGCGTCGGAGGTTAGCCCTGCTGGCGTGAGCGCCAGCCCGGCGTAAGCCCACGGTACTGAGCATCCTACACGGTCAGTAAGCCCCCGATAGGGGGGCGACATAAATGACGGCGGGGCCTATCCTGTACCGCCCCTTCGGGGCTGATGGGCTATTGGAGGCCGGGAATCCGGGGGCTTGCGCCAGGCTGGCGCTTGCGCCAGCACGGCTAACGTCCGGCACCCCTTCGGAGTGCAAAGGCGAGACGGTCAGACCGCCTCGACTCCTTCCCACCAAGATGTGAGTAATGGATAGTACCCCCGGCCCCCCTCCACATGTGCAGAGAGATACGGCGAACGGTTCTGGCGGGCGAGACGCCCGCCCCACGCGCGACAAGATTGTCGCGCCCACTCTGTTTTCGAGGCAGTCACTTGCATCATGCGGCCGCGCCATTCATGGCGCGGAACGCGCGGTGAACTGCGCGACCACAGGGAAAATGAGCATAGACGCCTGCCTCACACATCATTTTCGAGGCCGCATCGAGACCTTCCCGGGCTACTGCGGCGCGGGTGGTTGCCCTCCCGCCGGAGGGGCTCCCTGGCCGCCTTCCGGTCTTTGCTGGCGCTGACCTCGCAGGGCCGTCTCCCGGCGCGCTTTCTCGGCGGCGGCCCGCTCTGCGTCCGAGGTCTCGGAATCGTACCGGCGAACCATCTGGCGCATCTCCGTGAAATTGCCGGCATAGAACATAGTGTCTTCCTGCGTGATGACGCCAGCCTCGTACAGCTTCATCAGCGCCTGGTTCTTCGTCTGCATGCCCCAGTGGCTGCCGTCGGTGATGGATGAGTACATCTCAGAGGGTTTGTCCTCTTCGATGAACTTCTGGATCGTCGGCGTTACCACCATGATCTCGATCGCGGCGACGCGGCCGACGCCGCTGGCACGCGGGACCAGCGACTGCGAAAGGACTCCGCGCAGCGAGCGGCTCATGCGCAGACAGATCATGGGCCGGTCCTCAATCGGGAACATGTTGACGATACGCTCCATCGTCTCGGCGGCGCTCGTCGTGTGAACCGTGGAGAAAACCAGATGGCCGGTCTCCGCCGCCTGCATGGCGACGCCCATCGTGATCGTGTCGCGCATCTCTCCGATGAGGATGACGTCGGGGGCCTCGCGCATCGCGTATTTGAGGGCGTCGGGAAAATCCTTGGTGTCAATCCCGATCTCGCGCTGATTGACGAGACTGTTGCGATCTTGGTGCACGTACTCGATGGGGTCCTCGACGGTGATGATGTGGCAGGCCCGGTTGCGGTTGATGTGATCGATCATCGCGGCCAGCGTGGTTGACTTCCCGCAGCCGGTGGGGCCGGTGACGAGGATCAGCCCCTGGGGGCTCATCGCCAGGTCGGCGAGGACCGGAGGCATGTCGAGGTCGGCGATGGTGAGGATGTCCAGCGGGATGATGCGCATGACCAGCACGACATTCCCGCGCTCTTTGAAAATGTTGATCCGCAGGCGGCAGACGTCGCGGATAGTCAGGCCCACGTCCTTCTCGGGGTAATCTTCCTCGAAAATGCGTATCTGACGCTCGTCCATCAGTGAATGCGCGATGTACCGGGTGTCGTCCTCGGTGAGGACGGGGAAGTTGTCCGTCTTGTGCATAAGCCCGCGCATCTTGAGCGTCGGCGGAGTGCCGGGCTTGTAGAAGACGTCCGACGCCTTCATCTGCACGCCGTACCGGATGACATCCTGCCAGTTTTGCACTGATCTACGCCTCCTGGTGTGTCAGATCACGCTCTTGGGGCGTGGCCCGAGGGTATGGCCCAACAGAAAGCCGTCCGGCCGCGTCCCAAGTTCCCAGCATGTTTCCGTTCGCAAGGCCTGTTTTCCTTCACCACCCCGGATCCAAGGGTCACGAAGCGACAAATTCGCCGCGCGCAGGGGGGATTCCTTCAAAGCATGGCCTGTGTGGGGAGTTGTTATCCAGCAAATGAGGGGGGCAGTATCCAAGAGCCAGGAAAACGGCAGCGGCGGAGAGCGGCCAGCGGGCGGGAGGCTTGCCGCGTGCGCCCGGACAGAAACGAAAACGGCGCAAGCGTCGTGTTGAACGCCTGCGCCGTCTTGGATGTCGTTGGTGGAGCAGGGGGGATTCGAACCCCCGACCTTTTCCATGCCAAGGAAACGCGCTCCCCCTGCGCCACTGCCCCACCTAATCGGACGCCCCCAATATAGCAGATGACGCCGAATGCCGTCAAGTGCGTGCGACCGCGCTGGGTGCGTCTTTCGATTGTAGGTAGTATTACTACGCCGGTTGCGCAGCCCGGGGCGGTAATGAGATGCGATGCGGAGAAAGGGACGGCGAGTGACCACAGAGACACAGAGAACGGCAACGTCCCTCAAACGCCTATCGTGGGGCAGGCCGGCCGTTTCCCAGCCGTTCTCTGTGCCCTCTGTGTCTCCGTGGTTCAATGCCGTTCGCCTTGCATCTTGACGGTCAGCCTCTGACAAGATTCAGGGCGCTTCGCCTGCCGGTTGTCAAAGCGGCATAGTAATGGTAGGTAAGCGGCGGGCATCAGGCCGTATTCAACAGCCAGAGGACAGGCCGTCGGGGCTATGCTGCTACGGGACTATCCGCCATGCCGTAATCCTCAGAATTCTATCAATCCTGTTCCTCTCGCCGTTCCCCGCCGCCACGCTTGCGGCAGCAGACCCCAACCGGGCCGAGAGAGAGGAAATCCACCTGGTAGAAGACAACGAGCCCGGACTAGCCGACCGGGCTCTGCGAAAGCGATGGTGAGACCTTTGGTGCGAAGGTCTACCCTCGCGCCGATTCCCCTTCCGTAGCCGGGGACTTGACTCTTCAAGGCAGAGGGGCGAGACGCACCGCGGAAAGTGAAGGAGGGAGGGTGTGCCTTCGCTTCGCTTAAGGCCGCCGCTCATACGGCCTGGCGTCTCGTCCCTTTATCTGCTGTATTATATAGACGTGTCGGTTCGCAAAAAGGTTCCGCGTATCGCGCAAAAACCTACCTGACTAGCCATTACAATCGTTCGGGTCCTTTTGGGCTTGCTCGACGGTTGGCTGAAGGGTTTTGCATTTGCCGCCGAGTGTGGTAAGATTGCCCGCGTGGGTTCGGCTAATCAGCGCCTGGAAGTGCGCGGGGAGCCTGAGGCTTTTCGCGTGTTTTCGTGTGCTTTCTGGAGCGCGGTGATTTGAAGCGTCGGGGAATGCTCTTGGTTGTTTCAGGACCCTCCGGGGTCGGCAAAGGCGCAGTCACCAAAGGCCTTCTCCGGCTTCATCCGGAAGTGCGCAAGTCCGTCTCATGGACCACCCGCCCGCCCCGGCCCGAGGAGAAGGATGGCGAGGACTACGTCTTCGTCAGCGAGGAGCAGTTCCGCGAGCACTTGCAGGCCGGCGGCTTCCTCGAATGGGCGAAGGTGCATCGAAGCTGGCTTTACGGGACGCCCGCCGGGCCGGTCAGGCAGGCGCTCGCCGAAGGCACCGATATCATTTTGGAGATCGACTGCCAGGGCGCGCGTTCGGTTCGCAGCCTTGTGCCCCTCGACGCCGTGCTGGTTTTCATCGCCCCGCCGACGTGGCAGGCGCTGGTGGACCGGCTCACCGCGCGAGACACGGAGGTGCCGGAACAGCTTCAGAGGCGTCTCGCCAGTGCGCGCCGGGAGCTTTCCGTCCACGGGCCGGCAATGGGCATGTTCCAGTACGTGGTGGTCAATGACAAACTGCAGCAGGCGGTCGATGAGTTGACGGCGATCCTCATCGCGGAGAGGCAAAGCGCCGTGCGGGCGATGTGGCGCGAGTTTGGCGAGGAACTGCTGCGGGAGGCGGATCGGGATGGTTGACCTCACCGGGCGGCGGGTCGTTGTCGGCGTCAGCGGCGGGATCGCCGCCTACAAGGCGGCGGAGCTGGTCAGCCGCCTCAGGTCGCGCGGGGCCGATGTGTGGGTCGTCACCACGAAGAACGCCGCCGAGTTCGTCGGAGCGGCGACATTCCGGGCCCTCACCGGGCATCCCGTCGCCTCGGAGATGTTCAACGAGAACATTGAGTGGGAGATGCAGCATCTCTCACTCTCCGACTTCGCCGAGGTCGTCATCATCGCACCGGCGACCGCGAACGTGATCGGCAAGATCGCCGCCGGATTGGGCGATGACCTGTTGACTACGGCGGTTCTCGCCGCCGAGTGTCCGGTCATCATCGCGCCCGCGATGAACTTCAAAATGTGGGACAACCCCATCGTTCAGGGCAATGTAGAGAAGCTGCTGGGCCTGGGGTATGTGATCGTCGGGCCGGAGGAGGGGCGGCTGGCCGAAGGAACTTTCGGCAAGGGACGGCTGGCGGGCCTCGATGCGCTCGTCGGGGCGATCGAAACGGCGCTCATCCCCGCCGCAGGCGAGGGCGAATCGCCGCTCGCGGGTAAGCGTGTCGTCATCACGGCCGGGCCTACCCGCGAAGCCATCGACCCGGTGCGGTACATCAGCAACCGCTCCTCGGGCAAACAAGGGTATGCGCTCGCCGAGGGGGCGCGCGACCGGGGCGCGACTGTCACGCTGATCTCCGGGCCGTCGGCGCTTCCGGTCCCGGAGGGGGTGCGCTTGGCGCCTGTGCTGACGACAGCGGACATGGCGGAGGCGGTGCGGGCGCTGGCTGAGGAGATGGATGTGTTCATCGCCGCCGCCGCGCCGGCCGACTACGCGCCTGTTGCGCGGGCGGAGCACAAGATCAAGAAAGCAGCCGAAACCCTGACCCTCGAGCTGCGGCGCACTGAGGATGTGCTGGCCTGGGTGGGATCGAATGTCCCGGCCTGCATCAAGGTGGGCTTCGCGGCGGAGACGGTCGACCTCGCCGCCGGAGCGCTGGGCAAGCTGCATGAGAAGCATCTCGACCTGATCGCCGCCAACGATGTGTCGCGCTCGGACGCCGGTTTCGAGGTCGATGAGAATGAGGTCGTCATCTACCGCGCCGACGGAAGCGCCCGCGAAGTGGCAAGGGCATCGAAGCGCGCGGTAGCGGCAGCGATTTTGGATGAGGTTGAGGGGATCATCGAGGCGAGGTAGAGGCGCAAGAGCCAACGGCTTCGGCGGGCGAGACGCCCGCCCCACGCGGCCTGGTATGTCCGCCCGGCTCACGCGCCCCGGTATATATGCCCGGTTGTTCGAGCAAACTGTCGTTCGTCAACATAGCGCAAGGCGGCACCATATTGGGCCGTAGTCCGCGCAAGAGGAGGGACTCCCTTGGCAGAACGTGTTTACCGGCTGACGGCGGAATCCGTGACCGAAGGCCACCCCGACAAGATGTGCGATCAGATCTCCGACGCGGTGTTGGATTACGCCCTCAGCGAAGACCCGACCGCGCGCGTCGCAGTCGAGACGATGGTCTCGACGGGCACCTGCATCGTAGCCGGTGAAGTGACCACGCAGTGTTATATCCCCGTTGAAGACGTGGTGCGCGGCGTGATCGAGGACATCGGGTATACTCGCGCGAAGTTCGGCTTCGACTACGAGACCGCGGGCGTGCTGGTTGCCCTCCACAAGCAGTCTCCGGACATCGCCCAGGGAGTCGATGTGGGCGGCGCGGGCGACCAGGGGATGATGTACGGCTATGCGACCAACGAAACTCCCGAGTATATGCCGGCCCCCATCATGCTCTCGCACAAGCTCGCGAAGCGGCTGGCGGACGTGCGCAAGAGCGGCGAGCTGAGCTACCTGCGCCCCGACGGCAAGACCCAGGTCACCGTCGAGTATGAGGACGATGTCCCTAAGCGCGTGGTGAAGGTTCTCTTGGCCGCGCAGCACGGACCGGGGCTGGATCAGTGCGATATCCGCGCCGATCTGATCGACGCGGTCATTGACCCGATCATCCCGGACGAGCTGAAGGACCCGGGCATGGAGATCCTTGTGAACCGCACCGGGAAGTTCGTCGTCGGCGGGCCGCAGGGCGACACGGGTCTCACCGGCCGCAAGATCATCGTCGACACCTACGGCGGGGCCGCGCGACACGGCGGCGGAGCTTTCAGCGGCAAGGACCCGACGAAAGTCGACCGCTCCGGCGCGTACATGATGCGCTACGTGGCCAAGAACATCGTCGCCGCCGGCCTCGCGGACCGCTGCGAGCTTCAGGTATCGTACGCGATCGGCGACCCACAGCCTTTTTCGGTGGCCGCGTTCTGCCAGGGCACCCAGAAGATCAGCGAGAACGACATCTGCTGCATCGTCACGGAATTGTTCGACCTTTCGCCGCACGGGATCATCGACAAGCTCGACCTGCAGCGCCCTATCTATCGCAAGACCGCGGCGTACGGGCATTTCGGGCGCAGCGAGCCGGAGTTCACATGGGAACGTCTGGACATGGTGGACGAGGTGCGCTCGGCAGCGGGACTGTGACGCCGAGCCTGCCGCGCCAGGCCTCTTTGTTCGACGAAACGACCGATAACATCGCCGGAACAGAGGGCCGGCGCGAAACGGCGCCTGACCGGAGCCGAAGGCTTTGCTGCCCGCTCGTCGAGGTCGTCATCGACAAACCAGCCCGGTCTCTGGACCGGGCTTTCACTTACCGGGTGCCCGAACGCCTCGCCGGGGCGGTCGGCGTCGGCAGCTTCGTCCTGGTGCCTTTCGGAAAGGAACGCGTGCCGGGGTACGTGATCGGCCTCGTCCACGAGACGCCGGAATTCAAGCTGCGCGATGTGATCTCGCTGCTGCTCGATGAGCCGCTGTTCTCGGAGGCCGAAGTCACCCTGGCCCGGCGGCTGGCCGAGGACTGCTTTTGCTGCCTGAGTGACGCGATCCGCTGCTTCCTGCCGCCGGGGTCGGTACGGAGGCCGCGGAGGATGCTGCGGGCGGCAACCTCACCCCCCGCCACGGAGGGAGACGGCGAACGGCAGACGGTCTCCTACCCCCCTACCCCCCTCCCTTGTAGGGAGGGGGAGAACGGCGCACGGCGGACGGTCTCCTACCCCCCTGCCCCCCTCCCTTGTAGGGAGGGGGGAGACGGCGGACGGCGAACGGCGACCTCACCCCCCGCCCCCTCTCCACTTGGTGGAGAGGGGGAGAACGGCGCACGGCGAACGGCCTCCTACCCCCCTACCCCCCTCCCTTGTAGGGAGGGGGAGAACGGCGGACGGCGGACGGCCTCCTACCCCCTCGGTCGCCTGCGGCGACCATGTCCCCTCCCTTGTCGGGAGGGGGGAACGGCGAACGGCGAACGGCCTTCGGCGGACGAGACGCCCGCCCCACGCGGCAATGCGGCGGTTGATCTCGACGCTCTTGCCCGGCACGCTCCGAAGCAGGCGGCTGCTTTGCGGAGGATTATCGACAGCGGCGGAGAGTGCGAGTACGATGCCCTCTGCCGCCTTGTGGGACGCGACGGGACGTCCGCCGCTGTGACGGCGCTCATCGCCAAGGGTCTCATCGAGGAGTCCCGATCTCTGCAGAGGCCGGCTGCAAGCGAACGCAGCATTCGGGTCGTCGGCCTGGTCGAGGCGGAGGTGGATTGGGAGGAGGAACTGGAGGCTCTGCAGTCGCGAGCGCCGCGGCAGGGAGAGGTTATCGAGGCCCTGCTCGAGGCTGACGGCGAGGAGGTCCCAGCCGCGGGTCTGAATGCGGCGGCGATCCAGGCCCTCGCGCACAAAGGTTTCGTCAGCGTCTCGACCCGGCGTGTGGAGCGCCGTCCGCAAGACGGAGACGGTCTTCGTCCGCACGAGCCGGAGACCGTGACGCTGAATCCCGCCCAGGATGGCATACTCCGTCGGGTGCAAGAGGCCCTGCAGGCGCGGCGGCATGAGCGGCTGCTGATTCACGGGGTCACCGGCAGCGGCAAGACGGAAGTGTACCTTCACAGTATCGAGGCGGCTCGTCTCCTGGGACGCGGCGCGATTGTCCTCGTGCCCGAGATCTCGCTGACACCGCAGATGGTTGGGCGCTTCCGGGCGCGGTTCGGGGACCGGCTGGCGCTCCTGCATAGCGCCCTCGGGCCGGGCGAGCGGTTCGACGAGTGGGAGCGCATTCGCCGGGGGGATGCCGACATCGTGGTGGGGGCGCGCTCGGCGGTCTTCGCCCCGGTGCGCGACATCGGCGTCATCGTCATCGACGAGGAGCACGACCGGGCCTACAAGCAGGAGAGCCCGCCGCGGTATGATGCCCGCGATGTCGCCGCGCAAAGAGCCGAGAGCAGCGGGGCGGTGCTGATACTCGGCAGCGCGACGCCGGCGCTTGAGACTTACTATCGGGCCGCCGAGGCGGTGGGGGACTTGCAGCTTGTCGGACTCCCGATGCGCATCGACGATCGCCCCCTGCCTGAGATCACGCTCATCGACCTGCGGAACGAACCGCCGTCCGACCGCGGAAGCCACCTGAGCGATGAACTCGTCGAGGCCCTCTTACAGCGCCTCGATGACGGCGAGCAGTCGATCCTGTTCCTGAACCGGCGCGGCTTCTCGACCTTCGTCATGTGCCGGGAATGCGGGCACTCGCTGCGCTGTCCCGACTGCGCCGTATCGCTGACGTACCATCACAAGACGAAGCTTCTGCGGTGCCATCACTGCGACTTCGCCCGGCGCGTGCCCGATACATGCGATGCCTGCGGCAGCCGCGAGGTCGGCTTCCACGGCGTCGGCACCGAGCGCGTCGCAGACCAGATTGAGCGCATGTTCCCGCAGGCGGTCATCGCCCGGATGGACCGCGACACCGTCGCGCACAAGGGAGCGCACGGAGACATCATCCGACGCTTCCAGTCGGGGGAGGCCAATGTCCTGGTCGGCACCCAGATGATCGCCAAGGGCCTGCATTTCCCCAACGTGACGCTGGTTGGGGTGCTGAATGCCGACACGGGCCTCAACCGGCCGGACTTCCGCGCCGCCGAGCAGACGTTCCAGCTTCTCACTCAGGTGGCGGGACGGGCGGGCCGCGCCGACAAGCCGGGGAACGTCCTCATCCAGACGTACAACCCGGATCACTACGCCATCGCGGCAGCGGCGGCGCATGATTTTGCCGGCTTCTACGCACAGGAGCTCGAGACCCGCCGGGAGGCGCTTTACCCGCCTTTCGTGCACCTGACGAACATCGTTTTCGCCGATGTAGACGAGCAGACGGCCCAGCGCGCGGCGCAGAAGATGGCCGCTGTCTTGCGCGGGCAGGGCCTGTCCGGCGGAGACATGCTGCCGCAGTTCCTCGGGCCGACGGAGGCTCCGCTGCACAAGCTGCGAGGGAAGTATCGCTATCACCTGATCGTGAAAGCGGAAAGCCCCGAGGAGACGCGCGCAGTTCTGACCGAGGCGCTGCGCAGCCTGGGGGATACCCGGACGACGACGGTGGCTGTAGAGATGGATCCGGTGGATATGATGTGAGGAAGCCTGTCAATAGAGGCGGCTTTCATGCCCGGTTTCGGCACTCTGAGACGATGAAAATGAGCCGGAACGGCCCTACCCCGCCCGCTTCGCGGGCACCCCTCCCGTACCGGGAGGGGAGAGGCAAACGGCGGCTTTCGTGGCAGTTGCAAAAGTCTGTAGGAATACCAAGACGTGGGGTGTCACAGGTCCGCGAAGCGAGGCTGTGACGGGGACCCCACGCCGTCCGGGCAGCCACCCGCTCTGGGGTCCCCGTCTGTAGCCGCGCTCTGCACGGCTCGCGACACCCAGGGCTTGGCTCGGCGCGCAAGGACGCTATCCCCGACTTCGAGAAGATGCGAGGAGTGCGATGGCGAAGCTGAAGATACTGTTCTGCGGCGATCCTGTTCTCCGCAAGAAGGCGCAGCCCATCAAGAAGATCGACGACGAAGTCCGCCAGCTACTCGCGGACATGGCCCAGACGATGATCGAGGCCCCGGGGGTTGGGCTGGCCGCGCCGCAGGTGGGGGCCCCGGTGCGGGCCATTGTCGTGAGGACCGAAGAGGACGGGCCGCTGTACCAGCTCATCAATCCCCGGGTCGTGAACTGCAAGGGAGTCGACGAGGGCACTGAGGGCTGCCTCAGCCTGCCGACCCTGCAGGGAATTGTCGTCCGACCGGCGGAGGTCACCGTTGAGGCGCTCACGCCGGATCGCGAGGAGATCTGCATCCAGGCGGACGGGTTCCTCGCGCGGGCGCTGCAGCATGAGATCGACCACCTCGACGGAGTGCTGTTCATCGACCGCGCGGAGGAAGACACGCTCGGTTGGATGGTCCCGGACGAGACGGAGGAGGGCGGGTACCGCATCGATCCGACGACGCTGAAAGAGGTCATGCAGGCCTTCGAGCGCCTGAGCAAGTCCCGTAAGAAGCAGGAGTCGGAGAGTTGAGAATCGCGTTCTTCGGCACCCCGGTGCACGCGGTGCCGTATCTCGATGTCATCACCGCCGAGCACGAGCTGGTGGCCGTCGTCACCCAGCCGGACAAGCCCCGCGGGCGGTCGGGCGCGCTGATGGCCCCGCCGGTCAAGGAAGCCGCCCTCGAGCTGGGGGTGCCGGTGTGCCAACCCGACCGGTGCGGGTGCGATGAGCTTCACGATACCCTCGTTTCACAGGGCACGGACCTGGTCGTCGTCGTGGCGTACGGGCAGATACTGCCGTGCCATTTGCTCGACCTTCCGCGGTTCGGGGCGGTCAATGTGCACTACTCGTTGCTGCCGAAGCTGCGGGGGGCGGCGCCCGTCCAGCACGCAATTCTGGAGGGCTTGACAGAGACCGGCGTGACGGTGCAATATGTCGCGGAACGCGTCGATAGCGGGGACGTTATCGCTCAGCGCGCGACGTATATGTTGCCCGAGGACCGGACGGACACGCTCACCGCGCGGCTGACAATTCTCGGAACGAGTCTGATGGGGGAGGTGCTGGAAGCCCTGGAGACTGGACGGGCTCCTCGCCGCCCTCAAGACGACGCGGACGCGACTTTCGCCCCTCTGCTGAGGAAGCAGGATGGCTGCATCGACTGGGCGAACAGCGCGGTGGGGATAGATCGGCAGGCGCGTGGCTGTTATCCCTGGCCCATCGCCTGGGTGGGCGATGCCGCTCCATTGAGAATCATGGCGACGCGCGTAGCCCGAAGCCCAAAGGGCGACCATGAGCCCGGCGAGATCGTCGAGGTTGCCAGGGATGGGGGGGTGGTCGTCGCCTGCGGTGAGGGGACGGTGCTGATTACCGAGGTGCAGCCTGCGGGGCGTCGTCGCATGAGCGCGGCCGACTACCTGCGGGGGGCCAGACTGGCTGTCGGTGATCGGCTGAGTTGATCCCGCTTGGCGAGACGGGGATGCGTCCCCCGGCAAGGTTTCCCGATGCCGGTTGATCGCTGTTCTTCAGCGCAGAGGTCCTTATGAGCCAAGAGCTCCTCGCACAGGCCCATGCGTACCGCATAAGCGGCGACTATGGGTCGGCTCTGCCGCTGTACCAACAGGTGCTGGCCGACAGCCCCGACCTCGCCGAGGCGTGGTGGGGCTTGGCGCACGCCACCATGAACGGCACGGGCGACTTCGACGCAGCCATCGAGCATTTCGAGAAGGCGTGCAGTCTCGATCCGACTTCTCAGCTCTATGTATACGATTTGGCGATGATGCACACGATGCTGGGCGACGACGAGCGGGCTAAGCCGTTGTTCGAGCAGTGCCTGGCGATCAGCGCCACTTCGGAAATCGCGGGCAAAGCCCGCAACCAGCTTCGATATTACCAGTGATGGCACCTTACAGCGAGCAACCGTGTAGCAGTGAAGTGTGGGTACCGAACCAGGCGGAACCACTGAAGTGAAAATGCCCCGAGTCGACCGACTCGGGCTGTGTCGTTTCCGGCCGCGGAGATTGCAGGCGGCAAGTGGGGCAAGCACGGCTTGCGCACTCATCCAGGCAACAGATGCAAGGGATACCGCGTGACTGACAAACCCGAAGCCCTTGAGGTCACCGTCCAGTTCCAGCCCTCGGGCCGGCAGGTTAGCGTCCCCGCCGGGACGCGGCTTTCCGACGCTGCCGAGCAGGCGGGAGTGCAATTGAACCTCCCCTGCGGCGGGCACGGCAAGTGCGGCAAGTGCCGTGTGTCGGTGCTGACCGGGGAGATCAGCGACCTGGCCGGAGACGAGCGCGACCATCTCACCGAGGCCGAGCTTGCCCACGGAGTGCGCCTGGCCTGCTGCGCGCGGGCTCTGGGCAACTGCGCGATCTACGTCACGCCGACTGCGCGCGTCATCGGCGACAAGACGCTATCCGAGGATCTCGTGCGTTCGGTCGAGCTGCGCCCGAACGTGCGGCAATACCATGTTGAAGTCTTGCCTCCGTCGCTCGAAGACCAGCGTTCGGACTTCAGACGCTTGGTGGACGACCTGGAGCCGCTGTCCGGGCCCCTGCACGGCACCGTATCGGCGCTGAGAGGTTTGCCGACGGCCCTGCGCAAGGATGGCCACCGCGTGTGCGCCACTTTCGTCGGGAACCGCCTCGTGGACGTGGACCCCGCCTCGACGCCGCCGCGATGCCTCGGAGCCGCCGTGGACATCGGAACCACGACTGTCGTGGCCTACGTGATGGACTTGCTGACCGGGGAGCAATTGGCGACGGCGGCGGCTCACAATCCCCAGGCTCGCCACGGAGCCGATGTGATCTCTCGCATCGAGCACTCGACCACTCATACGGATGGCCTGGCGGAACTGCAGCGCGAGGCAGCCGATGTCGTGAACGAGGTCATCGAGATCGCCCTTGGCAAGTTCGACGGGCGTCACCAGCATATCTACGAGATGACCGTTGTCGGCAACACCTGCATGCAGCACCTGTTCGCAGGGCTGGACCCGCATTACCTCGCCAGATCGCCGTTCATCCCTGTCACCAGCGACCCCATCAGGATGTCGCCGGATGACTGCGGTGTGAAGATGCACCCTCGCGGGCGCGTCTGCTGCCTGCCGGTGGTCGCCGGTTTCGTGGGCGCGGACACGGTGGGCGTGATCCTGGCCGCCGACATGACCTCGCGCACCGATCCGGTGCTTGCAGTAGACATCGGCACGAACGGGGAGGTCGCTTTGTGGTCGGGGGAGAAATTGCTGGTCGCCTCCTGCGCCGCCGGCCCGGCGTTTGAGGGCGTGCAGATTCAGTACGGCATGAGGGCCGCGCCCGGCGCGATCGAGGGCGTCTCCTTCGTCGATGGCGATCTGTGCATTAGCACTATCGACGACCGACCCGCCGTGGGGATATGCGGTTCCGGCATTTTCGACGCGATGGCGACGCTGCTCGAATCGGGGATGTGTGACCCGATGGGCCGGATGCTCAACGGGCAGGTGCCCGAGGGGATGGCGGCGAATCTCTCGCGACGGCTGGACGGCGAGGGGCCGCAGCGCAAAGTTCTTCTCGCCACGGAGGGCAACGGGGCCGGGGCGGAGAATATCTACATCACTCAACGCGATGTGCGCGAGATACAGCTTGCCAAGGGCGCAGTGAGGGCGGCGATCGAGGTCTTGCTGAAAGAGGCCGGCCTCACGGCGGATGACCTTGGCGAAATACTGTTGGCAGGAGCCTTCGGCAACCACATCAACCCGGCCAGCGCGGTGCGGATCGGGATGCTGCCCGATGTGCCGCTGGACCGGATACGCGGGGTAGGGAATGCCGCAGGGGCGGGAGCGATCCTGGCGCTGCTTTCCATAGATGAGCGAGGGCGAGCGACCGAGATTGCGCACCAGGCGACGCACCTGGAGCTGTCCGGCAGGCTCGACTTCCAGATGACTTTTGCAGACACGATGCTTTTCCCGGGCGCGAGCTAGTTTTTTCGAGCTACACGCAGGGAAAGGAAGGAACGAGGGGAAACACACTCCCCTCGATGCCGTCTAATCAGGCCGCACCGAAGCTCAGACCAAAGGGGACACACCCAACCGAATGGGAGGTTTTGCAATGGCCGACCTGCAAGCCCTGGCAGATGCCGTGATCAACGGCAACCGAGAAGCAACAGCGAAGATCACACAGGAAGCCGTAGACGCGGGCGAACCCGTGGCGAATATCTTGAATCAGGGCCTCATCGCCGGGATGAACGTCGTGGGCGACCGGTTCAAGAAGAACGAGTTCTACGTGCCTGAGGTCCTCATCGCGGCGCGCGCCATGCACGCCGGGATGGACATCATCAAGCCGCTCATCGCGAGCGCCGGTATCGAGGCCAAGGGCAAGGTCGCGATCGGCACCGTCAAGGGCGACCTGCACGACATCGGCAAGAACCTCGTCGCGATGATGCTCGAGGGCGGCGGCTATGACGTCATCGACCTCGAAGTCGACGTCGCGCCGGAGAAGTTCGTGGCGGCAGTGAAGGACCAGGGCGCGAACATTGTCGCGCTGTCGGCTCTTCTGACCACGACGATGCCGGCGATGAAGGACACGATCGACGCTCTGGCCACGGCCGGCATTCGCGGTCAGGCCAAGGTCATGATCGGCGGCGCGCCCGTCACGCAGAACTACGCCGACGAGATCGGCGCAGATGGCTACGCCCCGGACGCCGCGTCCGCCGTGGACAAGGCTGCCGAGCTCCTCAGCTAGCCGACCGTTCCTCCGACCAGTCCAGGTAGCCCGGTATCCATCCGGGCTACCTGCATTTGCCTGTGGCTTTTGCCGGGCGAACGGCAACCTCACCCTGACCCGCCTACAGCGGGTAGGCCCCTCTCCGCAAGCGGAGGTACCTGTTTAGTGACTGTTTTTTCAGACCATGTGGCAGCGCGATTTATCGCGCCAAATGCGGGCCGAACTGCCCTCCGCCCATTGCGCCGTCGGTTGCGAGCAAGCACTCGGTCGAAGTCGAGGCGTTGGTAACTATACGACGTGATTCGCGCGATAAATCGCGCTGCCACATGGTCTGAAAGAAGTGTCGCTAGAGGCGATTGCAAAAGTCTGTAGGAGCACTCTCCAGAGTGCGAACAAGCCGTTATTCCCGCTATAATGAAATAGATAATGACTAATGTATGTCATTATGGCGGCATATTAACGGCAATCGCG
>Ga0181520_10008175_pt1 | contig 15000 bp, 14 predicted proteins | sample PEATcosm2014_Bin_29_FD_132451 | JGI IMG/M metagenome (GOLD analysis project Ga0181520, IMG submission 132451) | Peatland microbial communities from MTU Mesocosm Facility, Houghton, MI, USA - PEATcosm2014_Bin02_30_metaG | ecosystem: Environmental > Terrestrial > Soil > Wetlands > Peat | place...
TCGGAGGCCACGACTTCAACCCAGCGCCTCCAACCAGCGTCGGAATTCGGCCGCGGGTTCTGCGGTGCGGAAAATTGCAGCCGAAACAGCGACTGTGTTTGCGCCAGCAGCAAGAACCAGAGGCGCTGTTTCCAGCGTGATGCCACCAACGGCTACCAGCACGGCCTTCGATCCGGCTTGCTCGCGCAACCGTCGGACGCCTTCAGCTCCGATGCTCGCCTTCGAGGTTTGCTTCGTCGTTGTGGCGTAAACAGGTCCGACCGAAAAATAGTCCGCTGGCACTTCGAGGAATCCGGGCACAAGCGCATCGCTGCCGCCAAATGTTCCGACGATGCGGCTCGGGCCAAGAAGTCGGCGTGCTGCGGAAGGTGTCAGATCGCCCGCATCCACGTGCGCTCCATCAAATCCTGATCTTTCAATCAGATCAACTCGATCATCGAGAATCAACTTGATGGTTGGCGCTTTCATTGCCGTGCGCAAAATCGCCGCGTCTGCCAGAATCTCGGCATCTGTCCCGTTCTTGTTCCGGTATTCCATCAGACTTACGCCCGCATCTGCCAGCGACGCGCCCAGCGTTCTCAGGAACGTTGCCCTGCCTGTGGAGGGAATGCACGACGAATCCAGAATCGGGTAGATCTTTGGAAATAGAAAACCCATGCTCACAGACTAAAAGAGACTGCTTCTTTCAGTCTGTGAGCAGATCGATGGGTCACACGACCCTAGCAGCCCGCGGTGAAAGTCGAAGCGGCCCAAAATCATCCCTCAGGGGCTGAAGCCCATCGTTTCTTTCCTCCATTTACGGCACGGCTGAAGCCGTGCCCTTTCAAAAACTCAACTTTGACCACAGACCGCTAGGCAGGCCTAATCACATCTCATCGGCTGAGGGTCCGTACATGCCTGGAACCTTCTGGCCAAGTAACCGCAGATACACGCCTAGCTGTGCGCGATGATGCACCAGATGATTCACCACCCAGGTCCGCCAAACATCGTACTTTGAATCGTCGATCCATACCTGATCGCCCGCGACAAACTTCCAGTTTGAATCCCATTTCTCCGGAGTCATTTTCGCAAGCGCGGTTTTCGCATTGGCAACCTGCTTGTCAAAGAGCTCCAGCAGCGCCGCTTTCGTCGCAGGGTCAGGCGGGTTATCTTCAGGCTTCCAGTCCATCCGGTCCACTGTGAGCGTATGCAGAGCCCAGTCGCCGGTGGTGCCCGCCACATGGGCAGCCAGACGTCCAAGGGCCATCGATTTTTCGTGCGGTTTCCAGCCGAAGTCAGCGTCCGTCGGAATCGCATCCAGGATCTTGCGCGTGCTTGCGGCTTCACGTTCGTACTCGGCGATCAGTTCTCTTTGAAAGTCCATTCGGGCAACCTCCCAGTTGCGCAGCCAGCATACCCGAAAAGCATGTGAAAAGGCGAAGAAAAAGCGATAATGGGTGAGGTATGGGGTATACCCCCTCCCCTCGTTTCTTGCTAAAGATCTCTGCCCATTGGACTTAGCTTTATCAATAACTTACGCTAACCTGAATCGAATCATTCGCTTATGGCGAAAGATGTCTCGGCAAAGGAGTTAGCAGCTTTTCGCCGTTCGCTCTCTGCTTTCATGCTTTGGCCTAGCGTCTATTGTGCGCTGGGAGCTGGTAATTCTTCGTAACAAAGACGACGCGGCGCAACAGATGACATGGATGGGCGTCCATATTTTCGAGCTACGGATCTCTGTATGGGGGACTGATCGGCGTACCTTTAGTGCGCGGATTACGGGACTGATTCAGTAGTCCCGCTCCGACAAAACTAAAGTTGCATGGGTTTCTTCTAGCATCATACGTTTTTGGTAGATTCGGTGGTAATATTTTGACTGTCGTCCACAATTGGGCGATATTGATTCCGCCACTGGCGGTCCTTACAAAAGAGTTGCGCTGCAAGTTCCTTTCAAACAGAGCGTATGTATTTCACAGAGAGCCCCGTCCGAGAGGACGGGGCTTTAGTCTTGGAGGCGCGCCATGCAAGTGCAGACCTACAAATCTCTGTTCAACAAATACAAGGGTCAACCGGTAGGAGAGGTATTCGCTCACTTTCATCCCGACAAAGACCCTCTCACTGGCGCTTTCGACTTCGACGCACCGTTCAAGAAGATCGCGGCAAAGACTCTGGAAGGACCGGACGCTTGGGATTTCACTCAGGCGAAATACCAGAACAAGTACCATACTCGTCCGCCTAAATTGCGCAACTATCTCCTTTACACCTTTGCTCGGTTGCGCGATCTGGAGTTGAGCGAGCCGGGGAGATATTTCCTTACCTCAGACGATGGGCAATGGTCTTGCTTCAACAGTGGGCTTCAGGATAAGCATTCTGCTGATCTCTTCATGATTTTTGAGAGATATCAACCTCTTCCTTCGCATCCGATCGGTACTGTCCGTTCTGATTGGGTGTATCGGGGAACAGTCACCTCTCGGGAGCAGGCGTATAGGAGCCATTTCGGTACACAACATCCCGCGCTCGCTTGGTACTCCAATGACAGCGAGGATTACATCTTCAATACGCAGTACACGATGGATACCGACATTTTTGACCATATGTTTGATCGGGCGAAGGAGCGGTCAGGTTTTGCGCAAGATGCATCTGATGAATCTGTGCGCAACTATCTGCGGGGGTGCATAGAGAATCTTATCCCGAAGATAAGGCGGAACTACAAGACCGCAATCCCCGTGTATTTTATCGAGGAACGTCGGATGCAGATGCTTCTACCCTTCCATTCCTCCAACGGTCGAGATATTTCATGCTTTTTAGTCGAACGGGATGACGTAAATTCCTGCTACAAGATCAAAACAATTCTTGACATGGATCAAGCATTCTTTGCCGCTCGTTTGATCACCCGTCCAGATAAAGAATGGCTCAACCCCTGATTGCCTTGTTCTATGGGGTGCGGAGCCGGGGCCTGAATCATTTGGCGCAGGCTGTGTGGCATGTGCGAGCCGCGCCGAATAGCGCAGCCGTCAACTTTCAGCTTGCCGACTATTGCTCGCGTCGTATGATCTTCCCCGCTCGGTCGCGTTCAAGCAGATCCAAAAAGTCCATTACGAACTGGGTTGCCAGATCTCTGCTGGAGATGAAAGATTGGTCTCCGCGATTTAGGCGCCATCCGTATTCACGCGTGAGCGACACGTCTGGAACGTACTGCCTCTCTTTGATGATTTTTGGCTGAAAATAAAAGAAATTGCCAGGCGGCAAAATGATCAACCTGTCGAATTCACGAATGATGAGGGCCGCCTTGTGCAGCGATTCCGCATAGGGTTGATACCAGATCAAACTCATGCTGACTTGGTCCTGGCCAATGGTGCAAAACTGTTCGATATCCCGGTGCTGAATCTTTACCCTGTGTTCGATCTCGAAGTGACCTCCGGCGTTCACTCCGTCGCACTGCTTCACGACCGCTGCGAAGAGAGCCTCCACCTCCTTGAAGATCGCCATTTCCGAGGAGAGTAGGAAGGCCTTTTCCCTGCGATAATCTTCTTCGGCTCGGAGAATCTCAGCCTTTCGTATTGGTGTCAGCGGCTGGATGTGGCTCCCGCGCTCTTGTGCACGCGCCTTGATTGCACCAACAGCTTGCTCAAGGCTGAAGTCGGCGTAGTTGAATCGCACATTGGTCTCGGGCAACCATTTGGGCAAATCTGCCGTGGGTTCAATTGTGAAAAAGAATAGGCTTCTAAAACCGGTGTCTAGGCAGCTATCTTTGATCGCTACTTCCTCGACGGCCGTCCACGGAGTTTTGCCCCATCGAGGCCGGTAGAGTACCAGGTTCAGGCGGGATTCACTTCGGAAAGGCTCCCGCATGGACTCGAGACCGTCGGTACCGGCTAGCTCTTCTTGGTTGCGCGGGAAAAAGAAGATCTCGAGACCTTTACTCAATTGGTCATAAAGCGCTTTGGCCAAATTGAGGTCTTGGTACAGAAAAGAGATCGCAACGTCGTATCTTGAGAATTCGGAAGGCATTCTTTGCCTCAGCGTACCACTGGAATTCCGAAGCGGCACAAAGCGGCGGGTGGCGCCGGCCCCGGTGAGATCTCCAGACCATGCCGGGGGCACCCTCAACTTGATCGTGCGCGGTATGAGACCCGGGCCACCCGCCGATTCCTAGGTTCAAAACGAAAACGCAGAGTTCGAATTCTGGTCGGCGAAAGGAGCGGGACCGAACACTACGAACGGTGATCGAAGTCTTCGCCGCGCCGCCTACGGGGCGCGAAAACATGCTTGGGATTGCTTTCCCAGGACGACGCTTCGCTCCGTCCTGGGCTATTTTCCTTTCTTCCCTCCGGGAAGATTGCTGCGATCGCTCCGCGCCCAGCGCCGAGCACGGACAAGTTGATGACGGCACAGGCCAACTAACGTGGCAGCGCGAAGCTTATATACGCGCCGCCCGTGGGCGACTTGGGATCGCGGCCGCCACTGGAAACCGTGACCACATATTGGCGCCCGTCCATCATGTACGTCGAAGGCGTGGCCATTCCCGCGAAGGGCAACTCATATTCCCATAGCAACGTGCCTGTTCTCGTGTCGAAGGCGTGGAATTTCCGGTCGTACACTGTGGCACCAATGAACAACAGCCCGCCGGCAGTTACGATCGGGCCTCCGTAGTTCTCGGTGCCCGTGTTCTTCATGCCACCCTTGGCCAAATCCGGATATTCCCCGAAAGGAATTTTCCAAAGATATTGGCCTGTTTTCAGGTCAATCGCGTTGAGTGTTCCCCACGGCGGAGCAATGGCCGGATAGCCCTCGGGATCAAGAAATTTTCGATAGCCGGTGAAAGTGTATTGGTCCTTGCCAGCCTGTTCGGCTTCGTCTTGCGCGCTCGCATGGACCCCAAGATAGCGCAGCAGCGCTTCCAGTTCCGGTCCTGCGAGATCGGACATCGGCGGCATTCTTCCCTTGCCCTCGTGAATCAGCTTGATCGTCTGCGCCTCCGAAAGCCGACTGCCCAAACCCACCAGCATGGGAAACGACGGCGGAATGCCTTCCCTGTTGTCGCCATGGCAGATGGCGCACCGGGCGGCATACACATCCGCCCCCCCCGCATCTGCAGTTTGCGCGGTCGACGGTGGTTCGGGTGTCGAACTCAGTTCCTTCTTATCGGCCGTGTCGTTGCCGCTGCGCAGATAGTCGAGTAGCGCCCGCAGATGTTCGTCGTCAATATTTGGAAACGAAGGCATCCGTTCCGTTCCCTTACGAATTGCGTCCGTGATTTTCTGCTCGGTCAGTCGCTTGTCGATGTCAATCAGACTCGGAAATGTTGGCGGAGCGCCGGCTCGATCCATGCCGTGACACATGGCGCATTGATCGTTGTAGACCTGCTCTCCCATCCCGACAGTCTTCTCGCGTGGAACCAGGCCACCAAGCCACGCCATCTCGTTCTCGTTGACGAAGAGAGTCTTCGAGACCGGGTCGATCGCTGGGCCGCCCCACTCGGCGCCGCCATCGAAGCCCGGGAAGACGACGGTCTGCTGGCCCACAGCCATGGGGTAAAACTGACCGTCGCTCCGGAATTCGCGAAACGTCTTCACGGCCCACGCGTGCGCTTCCGGGGTGCGCGTCGTGAGCATGTCTTCAGTCAACTGTTGCCGCTCGGCATAGGGTCTGGGCCAATCCGGCAACGGCTGCGTTGGTGCGGTCACTTCACCGGGGACCCTGCTGGCCGGATACGGATGTTCGTGAACCGGGAAGAGCGGCTCGCCGGTGACGCGGTCAAACAGATAGAGCCAGCCCTGCTTCGTCGTTTGCGCAAGCCCGTCCACCGGCTTGCCGTTGCGCGTGATTGTGAAGAGCGCCGGCGGTGAAGGAAAATCGCGATCCCAGATGTCGTGATGCACGCCTTGAAAATGCCAGAGGAGTTTTCCGGTCGCCGCATCGAGAGCCAGAATCGTGTTGGCGTAGAGATCGTCGCCGACGCGGTCGCCGCCATAGAAATCCATCACCGCCGAGCCGGTTGGCGCATAGAGAATGCCGCGTTGCGCATCGAGCGTCATTCCGGCCCAATTGTTGACCGCGCCCGCCGTCTTCCATGCATCTTTTGGCCATGTTTCGTAGCCGGGCTCGCCGGGCAATGGAATGGTGTGGAAGACCCAGCGCAGTTGGCCGGTGCGCACATCGTAGGCGCGAATGTAGCCAGGTGGAGCAGGGTGTGTCTCCGGATTGCGGCCACCGACAATGATCAGATCCTTGAAGACGATTCCCGGCGTGGTGAGAACGACGGACTGCGTTTCGTAATCCCGGCCCAGTTCTTTGCGCAGATCGATGCGGCCGTTTTCCCCGAAGGACGGAATCGGCTTGCCGGTCTCGGCGTCGAGGCAATAGAGGAAGTTCATGATGCCAGCGAACAGGCGCTGTTCTTTGCCGGCGGTCCAATACGCGAAGCCGCGCGCAGGCTGTGTGCCGCCGATGCCGGAGTCAAATTTCCATTTGAGTTTGCCTGTGGCCGCGTCGAGCGCAATCACCTTCTGCGTCGGCGTGTAGCCATAGAGCGTGCGCCCCACGATGAGCGGATTGGTTTGCATCTGGCCTGATTCGCCAGTGTCGAAGCGCCACGCAAGCTGCAGCTGGTGCACATTGGCACGGTTAATCTGCGCAAGCTTCGAGTAGTGGTCGCCGTCTACGCCGCCGTTGTACGCAGGCCAATCGACAGTCTTCTGTCCGGTTGCAGCAGTCCCCGGCGCAATGACGACCAGCGCAGCGACGACCGCGATTCTTGCCCATCTGCTTTTATCGCCGCTGCGACGATCGAAATACTGAGTCAATTGCACGAACCCATGGTACCTGTGGGGAATTGGAGTGCAGTGCAGAACGATGCGATTGTACACGGAGAGGTCTGGCCGTCCAGGCAGGGGCGCCAGGCCGAGTGCAGATTTCCCACTAGATAATCCAACGTTTCCGGCCTAGCGAAAGCGCGAGGAAGCAAAGGCCGCGGAAAACGCTTCTTGCCATCCAGCGATCGCGACTCCATTTGGGGCGACATCGGGAGCGAGAACTGGCGATCCCTGGGGCGGAACTTCGGTGGGAATGGGAAGATTGGGAGCCGGCGGTTGATCGATTTGCAAATAGTTTCCGTGCCCATACTTCCAGTCGTCGGGGATCTCGAAGGGTGGCCGGAGATTTGCAGGCCATTGCTGCGATGGTCCGGTCTGCCCCAATGCCGCGTGCCACCATGGGTGCCCCGCGGCGATGATGCCGCCCACCAAATTTCCCAAGGGAAACAACACCGACAGCACCTCGTCTTTATTCGAAGCCAGGACGGAAATTGCCCCTATCTTCGCCGCGGCGGATTGGAACTCAGTATTCAAACAGTTGTCGTCGATGGCGCCGGCCATCAGCACCACGCGACGGACGGGCAGCTTCATCTGCGAGACAGTCTCAAGTATCAGCCGGGCTCCGAGGCTGTGGGAGGCAAACGAAATGCTTGCCGCGTTGGTGAAGTTCGCATCGAGAAATGGGGCAATCAACTGGGCACCCGCTTGATTCGCGATCCTGGGCTCATCGGGATAATCCAGCCCGTGAGCCCAGATCGAATCGCCTGGCCAAAGCAGGCCTACGAAAGCAGAGGAGGGCGGAAGCTGGAGCAGACTCTCCCAGTTCGACAGACAGGCAATTCCAGCCTCTCGATTGACGTTGAACCCGTGGGTTGCGATCAGCACGTGCTGGCCACGGATATAGCTGAGCAAATCCGCCGGCAGGAGCCCGCCATAATTGTTGAGATCAGTGCCTTGGTTGATGGCGACAGAGGTTGCCAGTTCACCGCCTACGGGCTGTAAGCGAACATCGAGAAATCGTGTCATGGAAGCCTCTTTACTTCTTGATCGCTTGCATGGTGTTTACGGCCGTTGCCAGAGCGCTGGAGAGATCCTTGGCGATCGGCGCGAGCGGCGTGGCCAGCAGCCCGGCAAGAAGCGCAACCCACATATCGTTGGAATGCAGGTAGGCCGACCAAGAAGCGTCGTTCAAGCTCCATCCCCCGAGGAACGCCAGGACCACCGCAAAGCAAGCCGCCAGGATGCGGGTCCAGTTGGTATAGGTTTGATCGGCGTGCTGATACACCTCGTCGAGCAGAGCAGTCAGAATGAAATCGAGCCGGGAATAGACGTCGGTTTGACTCTGCGTAAGGGCAGTGCCGCTGGCAAGGCTGGCTGCGATGGTCTGGAGCACCGCGGAATTTACCCCCGTCGCTTTGGCGAGTTTGTCCGCGTTGTCGGAGTTCAGACTCTGCTTGATAAGGGACTTGGCGATGGCCTTCTGGCTGGCGAGGTCTTTGCCGTCGTACCAATTGGCTTTTAATGTGTCGGCGATTTTGTCCTGGGTGAGGCCGGCCGACGGCGTGCCGGGCGTCAATGCATTCACTGTCGTTTTGATCCGAGTAAAGCCGATGCGATTGACCCCGCCCCCAAGCACCTTGGTTGAATCGACGAGGCCGAAGGCTGCGGTTCCCAGTCCGCCGATTGCTGTAACGATTTGCGGAAGATTCTGCAATAGGCTCATATCCCGTCCTCCCTCTTTTGCGCGGTTCGACCGAAAGCGCGAAAAGCGTGCCTGCAATAGAAGTCCTTCCATTGCAAACGGAAAAAAGGCCGGACCTCCTTTCGGAAATCCAGTCTTCTCCAGTCGAAGTGCAATCTGCGCGAGGGGTTTACTCGGAGTTTTTGGCCAGGAAGCGTTCCATAAATTTGGTGTCGAACTTGCCTTCACGGAAATCTTCGTCCTTAAAGATGCCCTGATGCAGTGAAATCGAGGTTTCGATTCCCTGCACTACGAATTGGCTCAGCGCACGTTCCATGCGCGCCATAGCTTCTGCGCGATCGACGCCGTAGGTGATGAGCTTGGCGATGAGCGAGTCGTAGTAAGGGGGGACGACGCCTTCGGCGTATTGCGCTGTGTCGACGCGAATGCCGTTGCCGCCGGGGACGTTGAAGGCCGTAATCTTTCCCGCGGAGGGTGTGAATTTTTGCGGATGTTCGGCGTTGATGCGGCACTCGATGGCGTGTCCGCGCATTTCGAGCTTTGGTGGCAGGATTGTTTCCAGCCGTTCGCCGTTGGCGATGCGCAGTTGCGCTTTGACCAGGTCGATGCCCGTGATGAATTCGGTCACCGGGTGCTCCACCTGAATGCGGGTGTTCATCTCAATGAAGTAGAGCTTGCCGTCCTCGTCCATCAGGAATTCGACCGTTCCTGCATTTTGGTAGCCGATGTGGGCAAGGCATCGGCACAACGTGCGTCCAATTTCTTCGCGCATTTGCGGCGTGACTTGGAGCGATGGCGCCTCTTCAATGAGCTTTTGGTGGCGGCGCTGGATGGAGCACTCGCGTTCAAAGAGCGAGACCACGTTGCCGTGCTCGTCGGCGAGGATCTGAAACTCAATGTGGCGCGGCTGCTCGATGAATTTTTCCATGTAGAGTTCGCCATTGCCGAAGGCGTTGGCTGCCTCAGTGAAGGCGGCATGGAAAAGATTCGGTAGTTCCTCATCGGTGCGTACGATGCGCATGCCGCGGCCACCACCGCCGGCCTTGGCCTTCAAAATGACCGGGTAGCCAACCTTTTCTGCCCATTCCTGCGCTTCTTCGGCTGTCGAAATTACCCCATCCGACCCTGGCAGAATGGGGACCTTGGCATCCTTCATGGTCTGGCGCGCCTTCTCTTTTTCGCCCATCATGCGCGTGACTTCGGGCGGCGGACCAATGAACTTGATGTTGGAGGCGCGGCAGACTTCGGCAAAATTGGCATTCTCGCTGAGCAGGCCATAGCCGGGATGAATCGCATCGACGTTGGCAATCTCGGCGGCCGAGATTACGGCGGGTACATTGAGGTAACTGTCGGCTGGGCGCGGCGGACCAATGCAGATGGCCTCGTCGGCAAAGCGCACATGGAGCGAGTTACGGTCGGCTTCGCTATAGACAGCAACCGTGCGGATGCCGAGTTCCCGGCAGGCATTTAGAACGCGCAGCGCGATCTCGCCGCGATTGGCCACCAATACCTTACGAAACATTCAGGAACCTTTGAAGAACAGCGGGGTTAGTTATGAGAGCGGAGTTAGCGGAGCTAGCGGTGTTAGTAGGGTTCGCGTCTTTCTTCGCGGCGGCGGCTTTCGGCCTGTCTATCCCTTCGGAAACTAGTACGGCCGGATTGTCGATAACTGGCTCCGCTAACTGCGCTAACACCGTTAACTCCGCTGTCGTATGGAAAAGAGCGGCTGTCCAAATTCAATGGGCTGTCCGTTCGAGACGAGGCACTTGACGATCTCTCCGGATGCATCGGCTTCGATCTCATTCATGAGCTTCATGGCTTCGACGATGCAGATGACCTGTCCCTTCTCGACGCGGTCTCCCGAGTTGACGAAGGCCGCTGCGCCAGGAGATGGCGAACCGTAAAACGTGCCGACAATCGGCGACTTCACAAGATGCAGCTCTTCCACGGGCTCGGGTGCCGAGGCTGCAACAGCTGCTGCACCAGCCGAAGGAGGGGCTTGGGTATAGGCAGGCGCGGCAGGAGCATTCGCCAACATTCGAGCCAGGTCGGACAACCTCGCCGATGAGCCCTCCGGTTGATCGAACTTAAGCCGGATCTTGATGTCGCCGCGCTCGAGGTCAAACTCCGCGACCTGGTATTGCTTCAGGAACTCGATCAGCTCTTTCAGATCCTGGATATCTTCTGGTTTCATTCGTTCCTTGTCTCCCGCGCACTCGGCGGCGGGATGAATGCTCAAAGCTCGATCAGGGTTTTGGGTGCGGGAGTCAGCACCTGTCCTCCGGATCGGGTGACCGCAACCATATCCTCGATGCGAACACCGAACTCTCCCGGAAGGTAGACCCCGGGCTCGATCGTGATCACCATCCCCGGCACCAGCCGCGTTGTCTGTCCGGCACCGACGCGCGGCGATTCGTGGATTTCCAACCCAACCCCGTGTCCGGTGGAATGGGAAAATGCTTCAGCCAGACCCGATTTTCTGAGCACAGAACGAGCCGCCTCGTCGACATCTCCGCATCGGGCGCCGCCGCTCACTGCCGCAACGGCAGCTTCCTGGGCCTGGAGCACTGCCTCATAGGTCTCACGCTCTTTCGCACTCGGTTTCCCAAGATGCACTGTGCGCGTCATATCGGAGCAGTAGCCCTCACGGATTATACCGAAGTCGAGAGTCAGAAAGCCCTTGCGGGGAACCAGGGCCTGTGTTGCGCGGCCATGCGGCAAGGCGGAGCGCGGACCTGAGGCGACGATCGTCTCAAACGACATGCCCTCAGCGCCTCGCTGGCGGGCCTGGTATTCGAGCTCGGCCGCGACTTCGAATTCGGCGAGACCGGGACGGATAAAGCCCAGAAGATGTTCGAAGAGTTTGCATCCCAGCAGGGCCGCTTCGCTCAGGATGCGCAACTCGTCCTCGTCTTTCACCCAGCGCAGGGGCTCAACGAGCGGTGCTGCCAGCGGAATTAGAAACGCGCGGCGGAGATGCGATGGAAGCGCGGCACGCAAGCGGGTTAACTCGGCAACCGTGGTGCGGGTTGGGTCGAATCCGGCAGATTCGATGCCCGGCTGCGCAGCGAGCCATGCGACGGCGTTCGCCGCAGGCGGGCTGGAGACGATCTGTACTTTCGCGGCGCCGACTTCCTCTGCGGCTTGAGCCGTGTATCGGCCATCAGTGAAGAAGCGTGCGGCGCGGCGGGTGATGGCGAGAGCTGCGCTGGAACCCGTGAATCCGCTGAGATATCGCAGATCAGGGAGATGTGTGACAAGGAGTCCATGGAGGCCCGCGCGCGTCATGCGACGGCGCAATTGGCCGATGCGGCGGTTGTGGTCCATCAGGACAGAATAAATGAGGGAGGCGGGGCCGAAGGGAACAGGGATCAGGGGATGACGGACTCACGGAGTGCAGAGGTCGGTTGCCCAGGCTTCTAGTGCGGGAAGGCCGACGGCATTTTGAAACCCGGCGTCGTTGCTGATCAAAACGGCTCCGACGGCGATGGCATGAGCTGCGATTTGCGTGTCGAGAGGGCCGAGCGGCTTTCCGATGGTTTCCTGTCTCGCACGAAACGTTCCGTAAGTGGCGGCTTCTTCCCTGCCCCATACCAGGACCTGCAGCCGTCCGAGAAAGGCGCGCAATGCGTTGCGGCGGCGATCTCCGCCGGAAATGCGATCAAGCCCGTACCAAAGCTCGGCTTCGGTGATGCACGAGATGCAGGCGGCTTCGTTCGGTCCGAGGGCGGAGAGGCGCGATCGAGCTGCTGGGGATGTGTTTTTGAGGATATAGCTGACGGTGTTGGTGTCGAGCATGTAGAGCCGGATCACAGCCGCTCGCGTTCTTCAGCAACTCCCTGTTGGCGGTCGTTCAAGAATTCCGCTGGGAACCCAGCCTCGTCGAGTGCTGTGAAGATCTCATTCCATGTTGAGGGAGCCTGGGAGAGAATCAGGTCACCAGTTTGCGGGTCGCGGCGAACGAAGACCTCTTCGGTACGAAAGCGGAACTCAGCCGGGATGCGGACGGCCTGACTGCGGCCAGTCATAAAGACACGCGCTTTTTCTGACTGGGTCATGGGGGCCTCCGAATCTGATACCCATCATGCTATATATCGGAGGAAATGTCAAGCCGAGTGCGAGCACGCCGCAAAAGCAGTTCGAGACGGATCAGGGATCAGCGGCCAGTCTGGGATGGGTTCGATGATTTTGACTGCAATTCCTCATGTCGGGATTTCCAGTACCTGGATTTCAAACGACTTTCTTCCGCGACGTTATAAAGCATCTCGCGATCGCAGCAGCCACCTTTCGACTGTGCTCGACGAGGCCATCGCCATCGGAATCTTGACTGCACATGAGTGCCGATTCTCCTTCGGCGGCGCTCGGGCTCGGTTTTGTAATCCCTGACACCTGAGCCCTGTTTTTACATTGCTGGTCGAACAGGCTTCTTCTGGTGCGGATCGAGCTCGGCATCCGCAGCATGGATGTCCGATTGGCGGTCCATCCACTCATCGAGCCGCGAGCGCTTGAAGCGCCAACGATTGCCCAGCTTGAACGCAGGAACGAAGCCTTCCGAGGCGTATTTGTAGAGAGTGTCTGGCGAGATACCAAGGTAGTCCGAGGCCTGGCGAATATCCATGACCTCGCGAACTTCAGGAACGAGCAGATTGGAGCGGGCAGCGGCGTTGCGCATAATTCCCCTAGCTGAAAGGCAAATAGCCCCAGGGTAGAATTCCGGCAGGCAGGCCGGTACTCCTGTATATAACGCGGTTTCACCTGTCGCTTCAAGGTTTTTCAGGAAGTTATGGTAAATTTACGGGCTTTCAGGTCACAAAAAAGCTGATCGATCATCGGACGCTGGCTGCAGAACCCAGCCTGTTGAGCTGCCCAAGTGAACCGATCACAAGGGCTTGTGCCGTTGAGCCGGAAGATGCCGGATAAAACTGGGGCAGAATCCAACCTGTGGAAAACTCGACGGACTGCGACCGGGATCGGGTCCGTGAGGAGCAATCTGCCAGCCCTCCCGGACGGGACCCTAGTTCGTTGCGAAATTTTGATCGTCGCGGCGATGCAAGGTCGGCCGATCGTCGCCGTCCGAGCTTTTGTCGCTGGCCTGGGTATTGCCGCTGTCATCCGGGGCATTGCTGGCCCGACGAAGCGATGGTTTCTTGCCATCCTTGTTATCGATCAGGCGGCGCTTGTTTTCAATGCGCGCCAGGCGAGCTTTCACGTCATCGAACTCGGACGTCGTGACCGTGTACTCGTCTTTCGCTGGCAGAATTCGGGCGATCTCTTCCTGCGAATGCAGGATGCGATCAGGTGTTTGCGGATGGTCGGAAAATGCCTTGGCGACGAGCCCTGGCTTCCGTTTTTCGAGAGCCTGAATCTTCTCAAAGAAGCTGATGAAAGCCTGCGGATCGTAGCCGGCGCGATACATGTACTGCACGCCAAGGTAATCGGCCTGCGCCTCAAAATCGCGCGAGAACTGGAGGAAGGTGATGGGCACGGCGAGCGATGCGGCTTCGTAGATGCCATAGCCTGTCCAGCCGCCGATAAAGATCAGAGGAATGGTGCCGAGCTGCGCGTAATTCATCCGTGTCATTTCTCGCGCTGCGTGATGGGCGCAAACATGGGCCGTTTCGTGGGCCATCACACCGGCAAGTTCGGCTTCTTCGTCGGCGTTCAGGATGAGGCCGGAATTGACGTAGAAGAAGCCGCCGGGCAGCGCCATGGCGTTAATTTCGTCGGAGTCGATGACCTTGATGGTGAACGGGACCTTGCAATCGGAATTCTTCACGATGTTCTGGCCGATGCGGTTCACGTATTCCGTCACCGTGGGATCGGTGATGAACCGCGTGCTCTTCTCAATCTGGTCGGCGTAAGACTTTCCCATCTTGATTTCGGTATCGGTTGAGTACCAGTTCCCCAAGCCTCGCGCGCCGATATCGCGATTGCCGACGGCGTTGACGTCCTCGATGCTACCGGGCTTGACCTTGACCGCCTGGCTGCCGGGCTCAACCACCTTCTCCGGGTCCACGTCCTTCGCAGCCACATCGCCCGTCACTGGAGCCGTGCCTGGCGCTGGGTCGTTCTTCGAATTCTTGTCCTTCTTTGAGTCTTTCGCGGAGGGCGGAGCTGGAGGTGTATCCCCGGCCACCGGAGCAGTTCCGGGCGCGGGTTGTGCCGCGGGAGCATTGGCCGGCGCGGGAGTGGTTGAAGCCGGAGTGGACTGAGCAGGCTGATTCGCCGGCGTGCTCGGCTGACCCGAGGACGAGCTGGACGGAGCGTTCGCCGTGCCGGTTTGGGGTGTGGATTGTGCGCACAGCGTGGTGGTGACGGCCAATGCCAGTCCAGCCAGCACGCCTGCCTTGAGCCCGTTGAAAGGTGCTCTCATGTTGAATCCTCCGGCCCGGACAAGTCGCGTGAGGGATTTTTCGCTTCGCTCGACCTGTTAGACGTTAGTATCCGCCCATATGGCAGCCGGAAGGAAGAGGAAATCGAGCGAAGTTGTGAATGGGATCAAAA
>Ga0181520_10008176_pt1 | contig 14999 bp, 11 predicted proteins | sample PEATcosm2014_Bin_29_FD_132451 | JGI IMG/M metagenome (GOLD analysis project Ga0181520, IMG submission 132451) | Peatland microbial communities from MTU Mesocosm Facility, Houghton, MI, USA - PEATcosm2014_Bin02_30_metaG | ecosystem: Environmental > Terrestrial > Soil > Wetlands > Peat | place...
AAGCCGCCATCGTCGCCGGAGCGCGCTTCCGCCACGGCTTTGGTTTCGCCGTGGGGAATCAGCTTGAGGGTTGCCCCCCGCACCGGATCGCCGGAGAGCGTGTTCACCACCGTGCCCGCAACCGCAAATCCGGGCTGGGCCGGAGCGGCGTGCAGGGCGTGGGCGCGGAAGGGCAGGATCAGGCAGATGGCCAAGACCAGCATAGCGGCGGGCGACAGGGATGTCCCCCGTACAGCAGACCAGGAGGTCTGCGCTGCGAATGTCCTAGTCTCCAGTCCCTCAGTCCCAAGTCCCTCTCTCATTTTCCCCCCACCTCCAGCGTAAGCTCCGCCTTGGCGCCGGGTAGGAGGGTGACTTCCTGGGCGCGCAGCCGGGCCAGAGCGGCGCGATCATGGAAGGCCAGCGGATGGGGACCTGCAAAGGTGTAAACCCGGTAGCGCCCTGGGGTGAGGCTTTCCACCGTCAGGCTGCCGCCGCTGGTGGGCCGCAGCGTCAACTCGTTCAGATCGTGGGTAAAGTCGAAGTCGGGCACCACGTAGACGGTGTAGTAAGGCTCTTCGCCGGACCCAAAGCCCATCACGGCGGCAGGCAGGCTGAGCGTGAGCTGGGCGCAGTCGTGGCGCAGGGTGAGGGTAAGCGGCGGCGTGGAGCCTCCCACGGCCACTCGGACTGGCTCCCGCGCCATCGGCGCTCCGGCCGCGGACAGCGAGTCTTCGCAAAGGTCCTTCTCGGAGAGCTGGGGATGGAGCCAGTAGACGCCGGGAACCGTGTAGGTGGCCGCCAGTGGGCCATTGAGCGGGCCGCTGGCATAGGCCGAGACCATCCCGTCATCCACCCACCCGGCGGCTTGGCTGGCCAGCACCACCATCTCGTGAGTGCGCTCCTCGCTCGTGGAGCCACCCAGCGTGTTCACCTCAATCGGCGGAGGCTGCTGCTCAACCAGCGCTACCCGGGGCACGGTGAGCGGTTTGCCTGCCACCGTGAACTCCACCACCCCAAGGGAGGGGTTGCGATGCGTTTGCCGGCGCGGGCCATTCAGGTCGAACGAGGGAGCGGTGGCAATCAGCATCTGGTAGTTGCCGTCGGGCAGCATCGCCACCATCGAATTGCTGCGTGGGTTGTAGCTGCTGCGGTACTCCAGGGAGCGGCCTGCGGCATCCATCAGCGAACCGTGTACGGTAGCAGCGCCCAGCGACGCCGGCTGGTCTGCAATCCCCACGGAGACGCGGTGGAAGGTCTCCTGCGTGAGCGTGAAGGCGATCTGTTGAGTTTGGCCCGCGTTGAGCGTGATCGGCGTCAGCCCGCCGGGGTCCCGCGCATCCGGGTAGTAGACGGCGGCGTAACCGGCAGCCTCGCGGGCGGGGTTGGACGCGTCGGTGTCTTCCTCGGTCGCGTTGTCGTCAAAGCGCGGTGCGTCGGCGTCCAGAAAGGGAGAGGTAAACACCGCGTACTCGCCGGGCACCAGGCTGCCAAAGCGGAAGTTGCCGCCCGCGTGGGTGCGAGCCTGGCTCTGCAACTGCCATACCCTGTGGCCGCTTTCAATGCTGCGCCGCGCCAACTGCACAACCACCCCGGGGGCTGGCTCGCCGTTGGCCAACTGCACCATGCCCTCGATGGCCGCCGCCGGGCCCAGCACAAAGCTCAGCTCCGGCATGCCTTCAGCCACCACCACGCTGTGGTTGCCGCTGGCATGGATGGATTCGCGTCCGCCTCCCTGCAGCAGTTCCACGGCCTCGCCGCCAAAGGGGCGATCCTGAAAGCCGGGCTTGGTCACGGTAAAGGTTTGCGCACCGGCCGGAACCGCGGTGAGTTCAAAGCTGCCATCGCCCGCGGTCAGAGCGCCGGAGTGCGCGTCGCCCTCAATCTGCACCAGCGCGTGCCCCACGCCCTCGCCGGTCAGGCTGTTGCGCACCACCCCGTGCACATTGAACCGGGCAGTGTTGGCGGGAGGGGGTGGTGTGCCGTCGTCCGGCGGTGGCCCGCCGTCGATGGGAATGGGCGGCTCCATGGGCGAAGGCACGCCCTGCGCCCAGCCCCGCCCAGCCATCAGCGCCAGCAGCAGCAGCGCGTGTGCCACCCATCGGTTGCTGCGCCGGGTTGTGCCCCGTTGACTGGATTCGTTCATCGTCCGCGCGTACCCGCACCGTTCCACGCACTATTCTGACGGTTCAGCCGCGAAATGGAAAGGGTTGGCGGACGAATCTGCCAAAGCAGAGCGGCAGAGGAAGCTCGCATCGTGAGCCTGGAGGCAAGCTTCCTCCACCACGAGGGCCGATGATTGCTCAAGGGCTAGTTCGAACCGGTTCCGGGCAACGGCACTGTGAGGAGCGTGTTGGAGTCCGGCATCGTGAGATAGGCAACGTTAAGATTGGCATCGACCGAAATTGCAGCTACCGGGGATGGAGTTGTCTCATTGACAAGAACAATGTGCCCGGTGATGTCGGTAATGGTAAAACCAGTCGGCGTAGCGCTGACCACGGCCCAGCCATCCTGCACCACAAGGGGAGGCGTTCCGGGCAAATTCGAGTTGATTGGAATGGAGCTTGTCCCTAGCGTTGCTGTGAAGCCCTGTACTTGTGCCTGGGCGAGCGGTCTATAGTAGGTTCCCAGCGATGAGACGGTGTGCGAGGAAACGGCGGCGTACAGTGCGCCTGTCTTGACGGTGACCGGATTGACCTCTTCGACGTTCACGTTCCCGCTGCTGTCGGTTGAGGTGGCAATCAACTCGCCTACACTGTTGCTGTAGGCGAGAGCGGAGAGAGTTTTCTCGCCTGTAGACTGCGTCGCCACGACACCCATAGTTTGTGTGTTGACTTCTGCCAGAAAACCTACGCCACCGACCCAGAGGACGCCTGCCGAGGTCAGTGCGACGGAAGTCGGGTTTCCTCCGACGGCTACGGTTGCGGTTGGCGTTGCCGTATTCAGATTGACTTGCGTCACGGTGCCGTCCGTGTAGTTTGCCACATAGGCCGTGCTTCCATCGGATGTAACGGCCAGGGCGACCGGTTGGTTGCCGACAGTAATCGTGTTGAGAACGGAGTTATAGACGGTATCGAGAAGGCTCACGGTGTTTGCACCGGAGTTGGCGACGATGGCGCGGGTTGTGCCGGTATAGGTGTCGGAGATCGCATCGCAGCCCTCGCGGGACGCCACGCGCTCAGAAGGCCCGGTGTAAGTAACAACCGCTGTGGGATTGGCGCCGACACCAATGTAATTGCCGCCGACCCGAACCTGATTGGTAGAGTAAAGAGTCACTACCGGCGAGGTGTTGTAAGTGCTCGATGTCCAGGTTTGCTTCTCACATCCGTCCCTGTCCTCCCATGCATCGGTCAGGGCGTTGACGGCTACGCCGAAGGGGTTGCCCGGGATGGTTTGGCTGCTGGCGATGGAGAGGAGATTCGTGCCCGCCGTCGAAAACCCGGGCCCTGTATTCGTCTGGTTCACGATGGCAAGTGAATATGCGCTCGACGAGAGGGACGACGGAAAAGGAAAAGTAGCTTGGGTGCGGTCAGCGCTGACATTTGTTGCCGTAATCGTGTTTACCAAATTCTGGTGGTTATCGTAGATGTATAAGAGCGGCAATCCAAACTGAGTCATGATTGGGCTCTGACCAGTGAGTGTTAGTGTCTGTGGCTGTTGGCCAGTGATCGCAAATCTTGTCGACGCGGGCGGAATGCCGCGCTGCCCATTGTAGTAATAGTAGCATGTGTCCTCAACGCCAGCCTGAAGGAACGTGTATTCATTGTTATTGGCGTAGGTGTAAGTTGTAATTGGCCACCCATTATCTCCTAATATTGTGCCGGTTCCAATGCCATTATCAGTCCCACAATAGAAGTTGAATGTAAATCTATGGTTCCAGAAGCCAGGGGCCATGCCATTCTTAACGAAATACCCGGTTGTATTTTCCAGTTCTGAAACGTTAATTCCTGTTAACTCATCATCGAAGCTATTTGGGAAGCCAGCCCAGTTCCTGCCATAAGTCTGTTCTGACCCTTGGGGGAGAGAGTTTGGGTCGGGCCTCACCCAGATCCCCGCGACTGGAACGAACGGTATCGGCACTGGCGGGGACATTACCCCGTTCGCGTTCTGATATCTTTGGGCTGCCGCGACGTTGAACCCTCCGTTTTGAGGCGAGGTTGGTTCTTTACATCCAGAGAGTCCAATAATATAGATAATGCACCAAAATTGAATGAGTGCCAATGGGAGTCTGTGCAACATCATCATCTCCTTTTCAGATTCCAAGGCCTTTTGCGAGTCTGTCGAGCGCATCGGTGGATTCTCTTTGTGAGTGCGAGGAAAAGTATTGGATAAGGTGCACCCGAACTGGCGGCATGTACGCTAATACATGGGGGCCAGGGTTTAACTGAGGGAGAGTTGTTCCCGTGTTCTCGATTAGCGACTCAATCACCCAGACAGCTTCGCCTGGATTGCAGTACTCGCCGTTCCTACTCTCCGAAATGATTGCAGGCAGCTCATTCTTGAAACCCCGGCGTGACTTCTTAACTTCTGCAACATCGGCTCTAACCGAACCCGGTGCTCCAGTCCGCCTCATGAGATCGTTGAAACTCTCTACGATGGCAGTCTCCGAGATGAGTTTTCGCTTCCCCTTTCTAGCCAGCAGCTCAGCTCTGGCTAGGCGGTCGGTGAATGAAGCCCGATAGGCTGCGTCAAGGTTATCGATCCCGGCTAGCATCCCTACGAGTCGTTGGATGTATTCGTGAAGCCCAGCCAAGTCGGTAGCTTCGGCTTCCTTGTTCAGAGTCACAAAAGGATTCGGTGCGCCTTGTGGGGTCTGCGAATCAGTCTGTGCAGGGTAGATGGTCACCGCAGCGGCAATTGCCAAAATTACATAACTCAATACACGCACAAGCCTTCTCCTGAATTCGGGAGAAGTATGACAGATCGTTCTTGAATGTCAAATGAAAAAAACAGGAAAATCGGGGAAATAACCGAATCCTTGTTTCAAGCACATGTACCATCTAACATAGATTGCCGGTTCAGGGTAGTTACCTAGGAGATCGCACGGAGAGTAATAGTTAAGCTTGTCCGGCCAAATTATCCCGCCGCGGGCAGCGTGAACAGGAAGCGGCTGCCTTGCCCCACTTCGCTTTCCGCCCAGATGCGTCCGCCGTGCTGTTCCACAATGCTGCGGCAGAGGGCCAGGCCCAGGCCGGTGCCGCCCAGCGCGCGGGAGTCACTGGCGTCGCCTTGCTGGAAGCGGTCGAAGATGGTTTCCAGCTTTTCCGGCGCGATGCCCCGGCCTTGATCCTCAACCGTGAAGCGCACTTCGCCGGGACCCATGGCCAGGGTACCGGGAGCGGGCGGGGCGCTGGGCTCGGCCATGAGCTGGATGGTGGTGCCGGGCGGCGAGAACTTGATGGCGTTGGCCACCAGCTCGTTCAGCACCTGCAGAACGCGTTCTTCATCGGCCAGCACGGAACAGGGTTTGGCGTGAATCTGGAAGTGGATGCGCACCTGGGTGGCGGCGGCGTGGCCCACGTCGGCGGCGCGGCGCAGCAGGTTGGCCGCATCCACCGTCTCGCGGTTCAGCGGCAGCTGGCCGGAGCGGATCTTGTCAAAGTCCAGAATGTCGTTCACCAGCCGGGTCAGCCGGTCGCTGTTGGCAATGGCCATCTCAATCAGCTGGTGCTGCTTCTCGGGCCGCTTGTCCAGCGAGCCGGACAGGATCAGCCCCAGCGAGCCGCGCAGTGAGGTGAGCGGCGTCTTCAGCTCGTGGCTCACCGTGGAGATGAACTCGTCCTTCATCTTTTCCAGACGTAAACGTTCGCTCACATTCTGGAAGGCAACCACCATGCCGGAGATCTGGCCGGCCTCCAGAATGGGGCTCGCCGAGTATTCCACCGGAATGGGCACCCCGTCCTTACGCACAAAGATCTCGTCGCGCATACGGATGGGCTCAGCGCGGCGCAGAGCCTGGAAGATGGGGCTGGCGGTGCGGGTGTAAGCCGCGCCACCGGCCGGGCCGTGATGCACCAGTTCGTGAATGTCGCGTCCGGTGAGCTGCTCCGGCGTGTAGCCCAGAGCCTTGGCGCCGGCCTGGTTGATAAAGGTGACCTTGCCCTCCAGGTCAATGCCGTAGATGCCGTCGCCCACGGAGTCGAGGATGAGTTCGCGTTGGCGCGTGGCCAGGCGCAGTGCCTCTTCCGCTTCATACTGTTCGCTCACATCCATCCCGTGGTTGAGCACAAAGGGGCGTTCGCCAGGCAACTGCATGCGGCGGCTGCGCACGGCAATGCGGCGGTAGTCGCCATCGCTGCGGCGCAGGGTAAAGGTTCCTTGCCACTCTTCCTGGCTTTCCAGCGCACTCAGCGAGTCGGCAATGATCTCCGCGCCCAGGGCGTCGGTCAGCTCCGCCAGCGCCCGTCCCACCAGCGCCTCCGCGCGGTAACCCATCGTCTCCGCGGTGAAGGAATTCATCGACGTGAGCCGGCCGTCCATGGTGCAGGTAAAAACAAAGCCCAGGGAGTTCTCCACCACTTCGTGGTAGCGGGCTTCGCTGGACAGCAGAGCCAGCTCCATCTGCCGCTGGCCGGTCACGTCCTGACCGCTCACAATCAGGTATTGAATCTCGCCGTCGGGGCCAGACAGCGGACGCACCGTCCAGCTGACGCGCCGGGTGCTCTCCTCGGAGTGGGCGTCGGCAATGCGCCAGGGGGTTTCATGGGGGCCGGACTGCTGGCCAGTTGCGGCATCGTGCAGCTTGACCGCAACCCAGCTGCGGTCTTCCGTTTCCAGCATCTGGTCCACAAAGGGGCGGCCCACCGCCGCAGTCATGCCGAGCCCGGTGAGCTGGGCGCAGGGGTAGTTGAGCCGGACCAGGCGGCCGGCCGTGTCCAGCACCACCACCAGCGCCGGAATGGCGTCCATGGTGGCGGCCACAAAGCAGCGCTCAATGGCCAGAGCCCGCTCCGTGTGCTGCCGGGCTCGCTGGGCCTGCTCCTGCAGACGAATGCGATTGTAGAGTTCCAGACGCGTAATCACCTGGCGGCCCAGAATCTCCAGCAGGGTCAGGTGTTCCTGCGTAAACTGGCCCGGCTGCGGGGCCAGTACGGCCAGCACGCCCACCACCAGGCGGTCGCTGCCAATCAGCGGCACACCGGCATAGGAGCGGCAGGGGTAGGCGCTGGGCAGGGGAATTCCCTCAGGCAGAAAGCGGTTGTCCTGGCTGGCATCCTGCACCAGCATGGGCTGTCCACGCTCCACCAGCCATTGGCAGGCCGTGGTGGCGCGAGGCTGATCGCTGGCCTTGAAGCCATAGCGCGCTTTGAACCACAAACGATTGAAGTCCAGCCAGCCCACGTAAGCGTAGGCTGCATTAGAGAGCGCCGCGGCCAGCTCGGTCAGCTCGTCCAGCGCCGGATCGGGGTTGTGGTCAAAGAGAGCAAAATCCTGTCGCAGGCCAGCATCAGGTGCGTTACCGAGTTGTAGGCCCTGCATGGCACACATAGGAGCCCTCGCCAGAGAGCCAGTATGGCGGATAACACACAGAATTCCTCTTCCCCAAACCGGGTACAAGGGCAAAAAAGGACTACAACTGGAGTACTCGGGGTAGAACGGCATCCAAGTACCCTGCCGAAGTTACCTAGGTGGGATAGAAACTTCTGGATGGATTAGAGCATTTTTCCTTTTGCGCTAGACCTCCGTGCCCCATCCATTTCCGCGTTCTTTGCGGAAATGGGTGGGATACCCATGAAGCTAGAGCGGTTCCAGAATAGGCATACCCAGGCCAGAACCCTCAAAGGTCGTCGTTCCCTGATGGTCGCGCCGACTTGAGAGCAATGGTTTCTAGGTACAGCAATTCTGGAACCGCTGTAAAGTCTACATCCATATCCATTCAAAAAATGCTCTCTAATGCCCGGGCAGTCTGCAGCAGTCGCCAGACTCCGCGGGCTCGGTGGCACCGGCGTCCAGAACCACCTTCCATTGGCCGTCGGGCTGACGGCGCCAGATGGTCATGTAGCGGCCGCTGACCACTACCTCGTTGCCGTTGGCGTCCTTGCTCTTGCCGTCGTAATGGCCCCAGGTGTAGCCCATGTCGCCGCTGGGGCCCATCAGGGCGTCGGTCGGCGTCCAGCTGAGCCGGTAGACCTTGGGCGACCAGTTGGCGTTCTTGGCAATGGCCACTTTGCCGATCAGCGGGGCTGCGCCGTTGCCCAGCGCTACGCCGTCCTCGGCAAACCAAGCGGCAAATCCCTCGCCCCCGCGCTCCAGCACGTCCTTGTCAAATTTGGCTTCCAGGTCGTAGAGCAGCGCCTTGCCGGGCTGCATGGAGGCGTCGGTCAGCAGATTCGTGGCCGGCTTGGCGGGGTCAGGAAAGGCCAGCTGGCTCCACGCCGTGCGCGTGCCTGCCGCTGTGGCCAAAGCTGCCACCATCGTCGCGATCAGAATCCGTTTGCTGTGCTTCGTCACTGTCTTCTATCTCCCTTGTGAGAGCAATTCCTTCACCTGCCCATCCTACAGCGGGCATCGCATGCAGCGGACTCTTGGAGCATTCGATCCCTGGTCCCCAACTGCGAGGGACCAGGGGCACCCGGCGCGAAGCGCGCCTGTTGCATGCAATGCCTTAGTGGGTGTAGTGGTCGCCCTTCTTCTGTCCACCAAAATCGGTGGACAATCTGCAGCTCTTCAAGTGGCCATCCTGATACAAGACAACCCCTGGATCGCCGTGCAGCGTGGAGGAGACCAGGCCACCGTGCGCGCAGGGAACCCCGTCCACTGTTTGATCGCCGGCAAGAAAGAACTGGCGCACCTTGCCGTCGGTATAAAAGGCCACCACCGGACCTTCGGATGCGCCCAGCAGGCTTCCGCCCTGAGCGTGGTAGCCGCTCACCACCGTGTCATGGCTCAACTGCACCAAGAGAGGCTTTCCATCCGTGGCCAGGTCGATGATCGAACCCGGCGGAATGGTGATCGAGCCAAACGGAATCTCCACGGCCACGGTGCAGCTCTTCAGCTTCTGGTCGGCATAGAACCAGGCCCAGCCCTTGGCGCAAGGATAGTTCTGGATCATGGACCCCTGGCTGAGCTTGCGCCGTTCCGGCACCTGCGCCGACGCTGAGACTGCGGCCAGCGCCATACCCAGAAGAATGAGCGTGCATCCGATCTTTTTCATCTTGACCTTCTGCCCCAATGGGCCCTGCGGTTATAGATCCGGCAACTAGAGCATTTCCCTTTTTGCTATAGACTTCCGTGCCCCATCCATTTCCGCGCTTTTTTGCGGAAATGGGTGGGACACCCATGAAATTCAGGTCTATACCATTCCAGGAAATGCTCTAAATACTGTTAGTGTGCCCCATCCATTCCCTCGTCTTTTGCGGGAATGGGTGGGAATGAGATGCCACGATTCAATGGCCGGATCGTTGGAGCGCAGTCCTCTCTGCGCGGTTATGCTGTTGCCTGTTGCTCCGGGGCCGTGCGCTGCCAGCCGTAGGCCAGCACCATGCCCAGCAGCGTGAGGAGGATGATGGCTAGCACCAGCACGCTGCCCTCCGGGCCGTCAGCGCCGCCGCTCCAGAAGGTGTTGCCGGTGGGCTTTGAGATCATGAACGAGCCCTGCGCCTGCATACCGCTGTCGGCCGTGCCGAAGAAGTAGGTTTCAGCCCAGTCCCATGCGGCGTGGAAGCCAATGGCCCACCAAGCCGAGCCGGTGAGCCGTACGCTGGCTACAAACACAAAGCCGATGGCGGCGGCGGCAAAGATGCCAATCCAGTTTTCGCCGTTGTTGCCGGTGTGGATAGCGCCGAAGAGCGTGGAGGTGACCCAGGCAGCCAGCCAGAAGCCGGCGGATTCAGCCTTCTGGAGCGCCAACCACAGGCAGGGAGCCAGTCCCAGCAGCACCAGCAGGTAAACGCCCCACACACCGTTGCCTTTGGTGAAGACCAGCAGGCAGCCGCACAGGATAGCTTCAATGCCAAGGGCCCACCACAGGTTGATGCCGCGGGTCCAGGTGGCTTGCAGGTAGCAGCGGAAAAGGCCTTCTTCATGAAAGCCAACAATCAGCATGGTGGCGCCCCATACCAGTGCGTACTTGAGCAGTTGCGGCGTTGCCAGTCCGGAGGAAGCAATGGTGAGCCAACCACCGGCCTTGAGCGTGCCCACGAGTGCGCTGAGCGCCGCAAAGCCCGCAAGCGTGCCCACCACAAAGTGGCGCACCCGGTTGGGTCCGATCAGGTTGTATTCCAGCAGGTTTCGCTTCCGCCCCTCAATTAAGGCCACAATGGCCGCGGCGCCGGCCAGCCCGGCCAGCAGGATGAGTTTGTCGAAGAACGTGCCTCTGGGGCTGACGTGGTCTGAATGCAGGCCGATCAGGTGCGCAAAATAGAGAGTTGCGGCCACGATGCTGGAGACGATCAGCATGATCGGGATAAAGATCGCGATGGACCAGCCTGCCCGCAGGCCGTTGGCCCCCATAAAAAACCATGGAAGACTGCCCGGTTCCGGCGGACCCTGGGGCGTGGGTGGCATCGCAGCCTCAGTCAGGGTGGGGAAGGCCGCCAGCGCGTCGTCTGCCGCGGCCTCTTCAGTTACGGGTAGCGCGGATTGCGTGGCATCAAGCTGCGTCGAAGGGACGTTCGGTTGGTCTTCCGGCTCCATGGAGCCTCCTTCTGGATCTAAGTCTGGCTTGGAAAAGTGTCACTCGCATTCTACCGGCGCGCAGGGTGCTACGAAAGCGGTTTGTGCAGGGTTCCGGGCTTTATAGAGAGGCCGGCCCATCCCGCGCCGTGTGCCAGATGCCAAGCACTTCCACTGTTTCTGCTTCAATCCGGTAAACGACGATGTACGCTGTTCCCGGAACAACGGCCTCGCGGGTACGAGGGATGCGGCCTTCGCGCCCGGAGTAGGGCATCTTGCCGAGCCTGCTCACGGTTTCAAAGATCCTGCGCCGGACCGTTGCTGCACCCACTGCCAATGGGTCGCGGATGTACTCGACCACTTGCTGCAGGTGGCGGACAGACGCTACTGACCAGAGGATCTTCATCTGCCAACCTGTGCCCATTCAGCGATCATGAGGCCAACTTCTTCATCGGGGATGGTGCGGCCTGTATCGGCATCCCTGATCCCTTCTTCCACCATCGCCCGGAACCGTCTCTGCTGCTCCAGGTAACCCTCAACGGCCTCGTTGAGCAGGTAGCTGCGGTCGCGGTCCAGGTTCTTGGCAAGCTGGTCCAGTTCAGCCACTTTGTCGGCGTCGATGCGGAAGCTGATGGTGCGCGGGGAAGCCATAATACAAGATAATACGCTGTATTATGGGCGGGTTCAATCCCCACCGCACCCAACCACAACCTCCCCAGTCGATCCAGCATTTCGCTATCTTCTTGACAGAACGAGCCATCCCCTTGATGCTTACTAGTTCCGGTTTTTATTTTTTTCACCTTCACCGCCAGGAAAGGTTCGCTGATTTTGCGGATTCGCGTCTTCTATCACGACAAATGTTTCGACGGAGCTTGCTCCGCTTCGCTGTTCACGCGCTTTCATCGCGAGTGCATTGGCACCGCTGCAGGCTACGACTACCAAGGCTTGGTGCATCGCGCCGGCGCGCTCTTTGAGGAGAGCGACTTTATTGGCGAAGAAAACGCCATTGTGGACTTCAAATACTCCAGCTCGCCCAAAATCACCTGGTGGTTCGACCATCATCAGTCCGCTTTTTTGGACGAGGCCGATCGCGAGCACTTTCTGGCCGGACAGCGCGATCCGGTCATCTCCATGCGCAAGTTCTTTGACCCCAAGTACACCAGTTGCACCAGCTTTCTGGCCCACATTGGCGAAACCCGCTTTGGCTTTGATACCAAGCCGGTGGCTGAGCTGATCCACTGGGCCGACATTGTGGACGGAGCCAAATACGAGAGCCCGGAGCAGGCCGTGGAGATGCCCGCTCCAGCCATGAAGCTGACCCTGATCATCGAGTCCACTCAGGACCCCACCTTCATCCCGCGCCTGATTCCGCTGCTCAGCTCCATGCCGTTGGCGGAGATCCTGGAGCAGCCCTTTGTGGCGCAACTGCTGCCGCCGCTGATGGAAAAGCACGCCGAGGCCATCGAGCTGATCCGCGATCGCAGCGAAGAGCGCGACGGGACCATCTTCTTCGACATTTCGGACCATCTGCTGGAGGGCTTCAACAAGTTCATCCCCTACTACCTGCACCCGCAGGCGGTGTACTCCATCGGGTTGTCGAAGTCGAGCTTCCGCACCAAGGTGGCCGTGGGCTCCAACCCCTGGACCGAGGTGGACCCCGCCAAAATGGTGAACCTGGCCAAGGTGTGTGAGCGCTACGGCGGTGGTGGACACGCCCGCGTGGGCGCCATCAGTTTCTCGCCCAACAAGGAAGACGACGCTCGCGCCGCCGCGGCCGTGATTGTGTCGGAGCTCCGGGAGCAGGACCCGCGGTAAGCAAAACTCGACCGGTTCAAAGATCAGAAGAGCCTCTGGCCATTGTGGCGGGAGGATCTTTTGATCTTGGGCAACTGGGGGTGGGTCGCTGAGGGGATGGATTTGTATTTTGGCATCTTGGATTCCCAGGTCTCAAAATCTAGACCCTTCGACTTCGCTCAGGGCAGGCTCTGGGGCACCCAAGCGTTGTACGAAATCATGCGGCCAGAGACCTAGTGAGCGGTGGTAGACGGCTGTGCAACTGGATTCTGGTGTTGTGGCTGGAGGGCCGCCGGTTTGCACTCTACCGGCAGCGGATAGCCCTCCACCACGCTGGTCAGCACCTGGCTGCCAGGCAGCTTGGCGTTGCCCACGTCGTGGAAAGCAATACCGGCTTCCGTGAGCCGCTCGCTCCAGGAGTCGGCAAAGCGGTGGGTGGACACGTCGTAGGTGAGGCGCGAGTCGCGCAAGGTGCGCAGCTCATGGCCCAGGCGAAGCGAGGCACGGGTCTCCCAGTCCAGCCTTACATAGGCCACTACCCCGGCATCCACCAGCAGCAAGCCGAGCAGCGCATAGGCAAAGCCGGTGCGCCAGTGGCCGTTGGCATAGCGCAGGGTGAAAGCAATGGGCAGGATGGGCAGCAGCCAGAGCTGCGGTCCGTAGCGCGGCCACCAGAGCTGATGGTCGATCAGGAGCGATGTGGCGACTGCGGCCATCATCGTCAGCAACAACCAGCGATGTTCGTGGCTTCTGGTTATTGCCAGGCCCAGGAGCGCGAGCGAGAGCAACAGGCAGCCGGAGAAGAATGGCCCGAAGCCGGCAACACGGGTCTCGTGGTACTTGTAGGCGTAGAGGTCGTCCAGGGTGGCCGTGAAGGGCCACATCAGCTTGGCGTCGCGGCCCTTGATGTAAGGTTGATTGCCGGGGCGGCCGAAGATGGAGTACCCAAAGCGGACAAACCGGTTGTGGCCTACCATGTTCTTCGGAGTCTCCCACCGCTCGTTCAGTTCTTTGCCTTGTTGCGCGAGGCTTGGGTATTGGGCCGATCCGAGCAGCGGATAAAAGGGCTGATGGCGGTAGATGGTGTTGGTTACGTAAGGATTCCAGCCCCAGACGCAGACGGCGAGAAAGAGCGTAGCCAGTGCCACCGTGGCGGCGCGCAGAAGCCATGCACGCCGGAAGCGCGCGCACCAAAGGGCGGCCACAAGCAGCCAACAGCAGAGAAAGACGAGCCCGTTGAACTTGGCGTTGACGGTAACGATGGTTCCGGCCGCGCCCGCTGCCACCGCCGCAATCGATGGCCGGTGCAAGCAGCCGATGAGCGCCGCCGCAGCCACAAGGAGAGCAGTGGTCATGGCAGCGTCCACCAGGTAGGTGGTCACCTCGCTCATCGCCACCGGATTCAGGGCCATGGCGGCGGCAATTGCCAATGCGGGCCAGCGGTGCATTCCGCATTGCAGGCCCAGAGCGAAGACCGCCGAGAAGCTGGCCGCCAGCAACAGCCAGTTGTAAGCCTTGCCCCACTCGATGTGTCCGGTGGTTTGGTAAAGGGCGGCGGCAAAGTACCAGGGACCCTTGGCATAGTGCCGTTCCCACAGCTCCAGATGGCTGGCAAAGCCGCGCATCGGATCGGTGAGCGGGTTCCAATCGCGCGCAATGTGGAGGATGCCGGTCTGGTGATACCACTCGCCGTCCCAGGAGAAGTCGTAGAAGAAGGCGGAGAGGGCCACGGAGGCCAGCACCAGAGCGAGCACAAGGGCCACCAGCACCGCCATCGCGCGCCACGAGGTATGTACCCGCCGCATCATCCAGCCGCCAGCAGCCAGAGCCGCAACACCAGCCGCCGGTGCGGCCAACGCAAAGCCCCTCCCGCCAGCCAGCAAGGAGGCCATGGCGAACAGTTGCACCAGGCAGACGAATAAAACCAGGACGGCGGCGAGAATCCAACTCCTGCCGGCCAGCCAATCGGTTTCGTTGCTGCGATCAAGAGAATGTACTGAGGTCATATTGGGTCGATTCAGAGTGTTTGCAGCTTCAGCACCCGAGGGCAGTGAGGCAACAAACACTCTATCCTGTGGGCCTGCGCAAGGCTACGGGAATCGATGCAGGGCAGGCCGCTCAGCCCAGGGTTGCCATGGACACCAGCCACAGCGCCAGCGCTCCTATCAGGTGCAGAAAAATAATCTGACCCAGCGCGGAGGCCACTGAAAGCCCGCGGTTCAGGCTGTTGCGGGCCAGCAGGCCTTCCAGCGGGAACTGCAGGTAGAGCATCAACTGGGGAAGGGTGCGGGTCAGCTCGTCGCTCATGCCGATCTCATGCAGTCCCAGCAGTTGCACAAACGGGAAGACCAGGCGCAAGCCCCACGGGGCCAGAGGGCTCAGCAGCGACCGCAGCAGGGGAGAGCCTATGCCCAGGGCCACGCCCACCGCCAGCGGCAACCAGGCGATCCAGCTCCTGGGCCGGGGGTGCGCGGCCAGCCATTGTTGCTGCCTCGAGGGCATGGTGGCCCCATCCAGCTTGCGGCCAGTGCGGCGTACGGCGGGCATCTCCGGAAGGGGTGAATCCTTGCGGCTTGCGGCGCTGACCTCCGTGGGGCCGGCAACTGCAGGGG
>Ga0181520_10008178_pt1 | contig 14994 bp, 9 predicted proteins | sample PEATcosm2014_Bin_29_FD_132451 | JGI IMG/M metagenome (GOLD analysis project Ga0181520, IMG submission 132451) | Peatland microbial communities from MTU Mesocosm Facility, Houghton, MI, USA - PEATcosm2014_Bin02_30_metaG | ecosystem: Environmental > Terrestrial > Soil > Wetlands > Peat | place...
CTAGAGCTTATCGCAGATCTAGCGCAGGAAAAGGGCGAAGATTTGTATGTGACAGTTGGGGGGAATGCTCAGCCCAAAGGAGAGGGAGAATTCTCGTCTGTCGGCTGAGGAATCCGACGCGGCTGGGATGGTCGAAGGCCAGCCTCTGCTACGCCCTCTCCTTTGGGAGAGGGTAGGGTGAGGGGGATTCGAGTGCGGCTAACGCTCCAAAAAGTAATCCGCGCCTCGCATGGCTTTGAACGGCCTTTTTGGACTTCACAATTGGTCCCGGGGCACTAGTGCGGCGACCCTGAAATTCCGATACATTTGTTGCGTCGCATTTGGCTTCTGGCTAGGCGCGACGAGGGAGCAGGTCCCCATGGACCTGTGACCGAGGAGCAACAACGCCAGAAGCCAAATGCGGCGCAACCCTTCGGGCGGCATGTCTTTTGGCCTGAGCCTTCGTTGCTCGCTCCTCACAGACCCATGGGGGTATGCTCGTCGCTCGCGCCTCGGCTGAGGCCAAAATCCACTGCCGCAAATGTATTGGAATTTCAGGGTCGCCGCACTAGACTTTGGAGCGATGCGAAGGGAACAAATAGCATCGGATTCTTTTTACTCGTTAACCAAGGAAAGGCTCATTATGCGTTCATGCGTCAACGTCAGCTTGTTGCTTCTGCTGGTCTCCCCTCTGCGGGTGTTTTGCGCCGATTCACCCACGACCACGGAGGCCACGTCCGTGGAGTCAAAGATTTCGGAAGTGACCGTCTATGCGGACCGGGCCCGGGTGACGCGAACGGCCAGCGTCGCGATACACGGCGGGCTGGCGAGGGTCGCTTTCTCCAAACTGCCGGGTTGGATTGACGAGGGCTCGGTGCGCGTCCTGGTGACGCCGCCCGGGACGGCCGAATTGGTGGATGTGCAGGTCGAGAAGACCTTTCTGGCCCGGCCGGATGACGCGGAGATCGGCAAGGCAGAGGCGGCGGTTACAGCGGTGGCGGACGAAATCGCGGCGCTGGACGATCAAACGGCAGTGCTGGACGCCCAACTCAAGCAGACCGACGCTATTCGCGTGTTCTCGCTGGACAAGATCCCCAAAGATGCGGCGGTGCGTGAGGTCCGGGTTGAGGAATACGGCAATGTGGTGAAGTTCATCGGCAGCTCGATGCTGGAGCTGTCCAAAAGCAAGCGCGAGGTGGACAAGAGACGGCATGAGCTGCAGCCCGAACTCCAGGCGCGGCAGCGGAAACTTGCCGACCTCCAGCAGCGCGCTCACCTGGAGCAACGGAATGTGGTGCTGACGCTCAAGGGCGCGCAGGAGGCCCAGGTCGGCCTGGCTTTGACCTATCTGCTGCCCGGAACCACCTGGGAGCCCATTCACGAACTGCGCGGATCGCAGGACGGCGGGACGGCATCGATGGCCTCCTTCGCGATGGTGACGCAGACCACGGGCGAGGATTGGGAGGGGGTGGCGCTGACCTTCTCGACGCAACGCCCGAACGCCACGGCCCGTATTCCCGAGCTGGAGGCGATGCTGGTCGGCAACAGCCGGCAGCTTGGGCGCGTGCTCAACCCCGATGCCGATTCCTTCCAGGCCGCGGTCGCGAATTATGAGGGCCAGAACAATGTTTGGAACAGCGTCCTCAACTCCAAGCGCCTGGATGTGCAGCAGGATTGGGCGATGAACGTTTTATCTCAGAAAACTCGCCAGGCCAAGGCGGTGGAGGTTTTTCAGCAGGTGCAGCAGCGCGGCACGACCGCGCAATTCCCCGCCCCGGGCGCTCAGACCGTGCGCTCGGACGGGCGGGGCGTCCGGGTGCCCATCGGCGCGTGCCGGTTTGCCGCCACGCCGCGCATCGTCGCCGCGCCCGAGATTTCGCTCAATGCCGTGCAAACCGCCGACCTGGTTAACACCTCCGGCCAGCCGCTTCTTCCCGGCAAGGTGTTGTTGTATTCCGAAGGCGCGTTTGTCGGCACCACGGAGACGGAATTCGTCGCCCCGGGCGAGAGTTTTTCGGTGTTCCTGGGCGTGGCTGATCGGCTGAAAATGAGTCGGACCTTGGACCAGAAGCGAAGTTCCCTGACGTGGACCGGCAAGCGAAAGCGGATGCTGGCGTCATTCCTGGTCACCACCGAGAACTTGTCGGATAAACCGCTCGCGTTTCAACTCGCCGACCGCGTTCCGGTTTCGGAGACCGACGAGATCCGGGTTTTGAACGTGAAGCTCCAGCCCGAAATCAAGCCGGACGTAAAAGGTCTGGTCAAATGGGACGTCAGCCTTTCGCCCAAGGAGAAGAAAGAATTCCGGATTGAATACACGCTCGATTATCCGCCGGAATTGCCGACGGCGGCGGTGATGGACTCAGCCGCGCCGGCGGGGGGGCGGACGATGAACGCGCCTTCGAGTTCATCTTCCAGCCTTTTCCACGACATCGGCGACCTGGAGCAGCGACTCAAGAAATAGCCCACGGGCTATCGGCGAGGCATTTTGCGTGCTCTGACGGCTTGCCAAACGACCAGGCCCAGCGGCAAAAAGCAAATTACCTGGAGCCATCCGCTTCTCATTGCGGTTCCGGCCATCGATAAAAACGAGTTGCCGGCGATGAACGCTCGGGCCGCCTCGTCATTGGCATGGCGGGCGAACGCTGCTCCGCCCAGGGCGAAATCGTGGGCGATGGCGCTGCCACCTTGTGCGGCCTGCCAGGCGATGGCGCAACCGCCGGAGGCCAGGCAGCCCACCGCCAATCCAGCCGCCGACCAGATGCCGATTCCCAACCCGCCACACGCCAACAGGCCCACGGCCGCCCCTCCCACGCTGATAACGCCCAGGCTAGCTCCCCCGATGCTGATGCCGCCCACCGCAACTCCGCCAATCGCCAAGATGATGCCCGCCGCCGCATCGCCAATGGCGATCCAGCCTGTCGCCGGCCTTAGTTTCTCCCCGACCCTCCTTCCTGTCCGGATATGAATCAGGGGCAGACCGAACAGCCGCCATTGGCTGCGATACTCGAAGAGCGGCCAGCCTGCCTGCCCTTGCGCTATCGCCTCAGGAGGCAGTTTCGCAGCCTCCTCGAGCCGAATCCGAGCCTGACCTCGGCTGGACCAAAAGATCAGTGAGAACAACAGAATAACAAACCCGGCTACGGTGCCGCCCATGAGCAGGCTCAAACCCACGCCATGCGAGCGCCAGAACGATACTGTGGCAAGAACAAAGAAGCACAGGGCGGCGGTGAAGGTGAGCGACAGGCCGACTGCCATCCAAGCCACTCTCTTAATGAACCTCCGCTCCCGGTCCGACTGGGCACCCTCAAGGCTGGCTTTGGTTCCCAGCCAACCGCCCGCAATACCCAGGATCGGTCCCAGAATCGCGGCCAGGACCACGCCGGCTCCGGCAAAGGCGGACGAGGCCTTGAGCAGGCCGCTCACCTTGCCGGCGGCAGCTCCAAGGCCGACCGCGTGGGCAGGGGCCGTCATGGCTGGCAATGCCGCCAGGATGCCCATCGTGAAGGCAGCGCCTGGCGCCGAGCGTCCGAGGGCGCCCTGGACGAACGCGGCTACCTGGTCCTCGAGCATCTTTCTTCCGCGGGCCAGCCGTTGTTTCACGGCGTCCTCGCTGAGTTCCAGCGCCTGGGCCACGCGTTCCACCGACTGGTGCTCGCGGTAGTACAGCACCAGCGGTTCGCGGTAGAGCTCCGGGATTCGGTCCAGTGCGCGCCAGAGGATGGCTTCCTCTTCCCGGGTGATGGCCTCTTCCAGCGGCAGAGGTTCCCTTGCGGGAGTTTCCTGCACCTGGTCCAGCGGTTCGGCGGCATGCGTCGGTTCGCGCTGCTGATCGCGCCGCTCGGTGCGGATGAGATTGCGGGCGATACCGCAAAGCCAGGAGCGCAACTTTCCCGGCTCGCGCAAGTGCTCCAGTTGCCGCCAGGCGGTGAGGAAGGTTTCCTGGGCCAGGTCTTCGCTCCGGCTGAGGCTGCCGGTGGCGCTGTAGGCCAAGGAGCAGATCAAGGATTGGTAACGAGAGACGATTTGGCCAAACGCCTCCCGGTTGCCGTCCCGGCTGAGGGCTACCAATTCGGAATCGTCGTTGGCTGTGAGTGGCATCGCTTTAGTCATCATATCACAGCATAAGTGACGAAAAAGCCAGGCCGGTGACAGGAAGACGGCGGAATTGCGAATGTCGTTGCCCTTGGAGAGCGTGTTTTAAAAAGCGCCCGGTCAGGGGACCGGGCCTACAGGATCGCAGGATTTCCGCTCGTTTCTGTAGGCCGGGTGCCCCCACCCGGCGTCATTGGCAATTCTAAAACACGCTCTTAGCGTGTCACTGGTTTTCTGCCGGATCGGTATCGACCGTCACGGCCGTCTGGCGGGACAGGAAGTAGAGCCAGCAGCTCGAGACCGGGCGGCGGTAGATGCGGGATAGAGCCACTGCGTAAAGTCTGAGCTGGGGCTGATAGGCCTTTACCTTTTCGCCCAGGCTGTCCGGGCCCAGATGGTCGGTTTTGAAATCGATCAGCCAGATCTCCCGCGGCTGGATCACGGCCAGATCGGCGACACCTTGCACCACCACAAAGTCGTCGGCCAGGTCCGATGCGGGCGTTTCACCGGTGATGGCCGCCAGTTCCCCGGGTGAAACGCGCATGGTGAACTGAAGTTCGCGTTGCACGAATTGCGATTGGGCACGCACCTTGAGGCCCAAATCCGAACTCCAAAAAGCCGCGAGCCCTTTAAAATCGAGCAGGGCGGTTTCTTCGGCGCTCAAGGCGCCGGCTTGCTGGAGGCGGCGGGCCTCCTGTTGAAGCTGCGCGGCGCTGCCGGTTTGTTCCAAGGAGACCAGTTGCAGAAAGACATGATGGGCGGTGCCGATTTCGGCTGAGGAATAGCGCGAAGCGCGGGGCGGGAAGTGGGACGGGGCGCTCGAGCCGAGCGAGGCCCGGGCTCGGGATTCGATGGCCGGCACCGCTTCCTCGTCGGCTTCGGCGGCCCGCCGGCGCACGGCGGTGACGGAGGTTTTGGCGGGCTGGCGCGTGGCTCCGACGAAGCGATAGCGCCATTCAAGCCGTTGCTGGAGTTGCTCCCAGGTTTCCGGACCGGCGGCGAGAGCCGGGCCGGCGGGTTCTTCCGGCGGCGGAGTCGCGGCGGTTTGCACCACCAGAGCGGTGTCGTCGTGGACGGTCCAGCTCCAGCCGGCCAGTTCGCCTTGGGTAGCGTCGGCCTGGGCCGCCGACTCCGGGTGGCCGGCCATCTCAGCGGCGAACCAGAGGCTGATCCAATCGGCGTAGCTGCGGGCGGCCATCAGAGCGGCGGTGCTGACGGGACTTTGTGGTGTGCGGAGTTGTTCGAGCCGGGTCTTGGAAAGACTGCCGCTGAGAATCAGACGGTCGCGGGCTCGAGTCGTGGCGACATAAAGCAGCCGCAATTCTTCGCCCAACATTTCACGGCGCTGACGCTGGCGGGCCAGCCAGTAGGGGAGACTGGGGTAGCTCTTCCCGGTATGCGGCGGCTGGATTTGCGGACACAGGCCGTATGCCTCGTCCAGAATCACGTCGGCTCGCAGATCGGAAACGTTGAAAGGCTTGCCGAGGTCGGCGACCACCACCAGGGGAAACTCCAGCCCCTTGCTCTGGTGAATGCTCATGAGCCGGACGGAATTCTCTCCGCTCACAGGCGGGACGTCCGGCTCCGTTTCGGCCTCCTGCTGCGCTTCGATGAACCGAAGGAAGCGATAGAGTCCTTGGCGCTGGAACTGGTCGAATTGCTGGGCCAGGCTGACAAGGCGCTGGACGTTGGCGTGGCGCTGCGGGCCTCGAGGCTGGGTCAGAAGCCACGCCGCATAGTGGGTCTCGGCCAGCACCGCTTCAAGACAGCGCGAGAGTGAAACCTGCCGCGCCAGCCGCCGCCACCGGGCGAAGCAGTCGAGAAAGGTCGTGACTTTGGCCAGCAGGCTGGTGGGAGACGGGTTGACAGTGGCGGTTGCGGAGGATGCAACCTCCGCAGGCGGGCCGGCGCCGCGGGATTCCGGCGCCCCTTGCTGATGCCATTTGACCAGGGCGGTCCAGAAGCGGGTCTTGTTGCCAGCAAGGCGGATGATGGCGAGCTCATCCAGAGTCAAACCGACCAGCGGGGAGTGGAGCACGGCCAGGAGGGGCAAGTCCTGAAGGGGATTGTCCAGCACGTTGAGCAGGCTCAGGAGGTCCGAGATTTCGAGGCTGGCGTAAAACCCTCCGCGCGCGACCAGCAACGGGATGTTCAACCGAGAGAACTCCTTGGCGTAACTCTCGGACTTGCCGGAGGGGGCCCGGAGCAAAATTGCCATGTCGCTCCAGTCCACTGGCCGGAAGGATTGGGTCTGCTCATCCCAAACCGGTTGCCGGGCCTGCTTCAATTCCCTCAGGCGCAGAGCTACCAGGCGCGCTTCTTTGTCGGCTTCTTCGAGGTCGGCCACCTGGGCCAGGGTTTCGGCGGCCTCCTCGCCCTCGGCGTCCTCAAGGCCGCCTCGAACCCGCAGATGCAGCTCCACGCAGGGGGTGGAATCGGAGGCGGCGCTTAGGTTCCGGCGCTCTTCGGGGGCGCCGAAGCGCAGCCTGGTTTGCTCGTCATAGGGCACCCCGCCGAGGTCTCGCTGCATCAGGACATTGAACAGCGAGTTGACGCCGTTTAAAACGCCTTCGCGGCTGCGGAAGTTCTCCACCAGCGGAATCGCCTGGCCGGCCGGGTCGCGCCAGGTCTCGACATAGCCCTGGAAAATGCGGGGATTGGCCAGCCGAAACCGGTAGATGCTCTGCTTGATGTCGCCGACCAGGAATCGGTTTGCCTGCGTGCCTTCGCGGCTGAGGGCTTCGATAATCTTGTCCTGGGCCGCATTGATGTCCTGGTATTCATCGACAAAGACGAACCGGAGTTGCTTGCGCCATTGCCGCGCGGTCAGGGTCGGCTGGTTGCGCTGAGTGTCCCACAGCAGTCGCAAGGCGCACTGTTCGAGGTCGTGAAAATCAACCACGCCAAGCTCGCGTTTGGCTTCGGAAAAGCTCTCGGTGAACTCGCGGGCCAGTTGGAGCAGCGTGGTCATTTGACCCCGCACCCAGGACCAGTCCTCGGAAAGCGCCGGGAATTGGGGATGGGCCATTGACGGCTCAGCCGCGCCCGGGGGCGGCGGTGAGGGCAAGCCGTCCACGGAGGCTTGAGGGTTCTGCGGGGCGGCGAGCGAGGACAGGAAGCCGGCCTCTTCGAGAATGGTTTTGAGAGGGCCCACCCATTGGGTCTTTTTCCCACGGGGACAGTCCTGGGCGGCGGAGGCGATGCCGTCGAGCCCGGAGCGGAGCAGGGCAGGGTCGGCATTGGCGCCGGGCAGGGATTCGAGGGCCGCGGCGGCTTTGGCGGCGACGGGGTTTCCGGGGGCCAGCGCCTTGAGAACGGGCAGCCAGCGCGCGCGGGCTTCGGCAACGGCCTCGAGGAACCATTGCCGCCAGAGCACCGGATCGGGTGAGGCGAAGATATCAAGCTGCCGGCGAAACCACTGCGCAGGGTCGGGGAGGGTCTGGGTATAGTGATGGAGGCGGAGGAGGAGCCTGCGGATCGGTTTATCGCCGCCGCGCCCCTGCGCCTGGATGAGCTGCTGGACGGCCTCGGCGGCGCGGCTGCGGCCCGCGTAGTACTTTTGCAGGAGACTATCAAGGGTCTCCTCGGCCTGGAGCCGGGCCTCTTCCTCGGGGATTACGGCCAGTTGCGGGTCGAGTTCCAGCTCGTAGAAATGCTGCCGCACGAGCTGGAGGCAGAAGCTGTGCAACGTGCCGATATGGGCGGTTTCGAAGAGGGCCAGTTGCTCCTCCCAGCGCGGATCCTCCGGGGCGCGGCTGCGTTCCTCCTCGAGCCGGGCCCGGATGCGCCGGCGCATCTCGGCGGCCGCGGCATCGGTGAAGGTCACCATGAGGATCTCATCGAGGGAGACAGGCGGAATCTCATCCAGCAGACAGTTGAGGCACCGTTCGACGAGGGTGCGGGTCTTGCCGGTGCCGGCGCCGGCAACGACGAGGACGTTGCCGCGGGCCGCGATGGCTTGCTGCTGTGTGGAGGTGAGACTCATGTCCGCGCCGCGGGCAAGGTGCGCCAGGCTGTGTGGAGGCGCAACGGGAAAATGGGGCGGGGGCGGAGGGCGCTTATGCGGAATTCTTCACAAGGACGCGTCTCCACCGTGCCACCAAGCCAGACATGGGACCGGGGTGGGGACAGCTCGTCCCCACATCCGAGATGCATCAGAAACTGCTTATGAGGGCGAGCCCCACTGTGGCGAAGACACGTGAAAGGTGAAACGCTGACTTCAGCTTCCCTCCATGGGTCCATATCACGTGCTGGCTTTTGCAGCAGGCAGGGAAAAAGAGAACGTGGCGCCTTCGTCAACTTTGCCTTCGGCCCACACCCGTCCGCCATGACGTTGGATAATTCGTTGGACCAGGGCCAAGCCGATGCCGGTGCCTTCGAATTCCGCCTTGGAATGCAAGCGTTGAAAGACACCAAAGAGTTTGTCCGCATGCTGCATATCGAAGCCTGCACCGTTGTCTTTGACGAAATAGACGTTTTGTGCGCCCTGTGCGGAACCTCCCATTTCAATGAGCGGGGGATTACGTTTGGAGGAGTATTTGATTGCATTCGAGAGCAGGTTGTTAAGAACCACGCGAATCATAGCGGGGTCGGCAAACGCCGGCGGCAGCGGGCGGGTCGTGATTTGTGCGGCGCACTTTGGATTGGTGGCGCACTGTTCCGCGAACGCCTCTTGCGCGAGGGCATCCATGTTGATAGAGACACTTTGAATGGCTTGTCGACCCGTGCGGGAGAACGCTAGCAGATCATCAATCAACTGGCCCATAAGGCTGGATTGGTGGGCAATCTCGTTCAGCATTCTCTGCCCCGTTTGCGTCAGGGACGGCGCACAAGACAGGAGAAGGATGTCCGAATAACCAGCAATGGCTCGAAGTGGCGCGCGCAAATCGTGAGAAACCGAAAAGCTGAACGCTTCCAGCTCGCGATTGGCCGCCTGAAGGTCGGCAGTCCGCACGGCCACCAGTTCCTCAAGATGTTCCCGGTGCCGCTTCAATTCGGCTTCGGCCCGTTTTCGCTCGGTGATGTCCCGCACCGTGGCTTGCAGAAAGTAATCCCCGTTTAATTCCATCCGGTTCAACGAGACTTCGGCGTCAAACCCCGTGCCGTCAAGCTTGCAATGCCGCCATTCGAAAGTGCTGGATGCCCCGGCCAGGGCCAGGCGTATCTTTTCGGCCGCTTTCTCGCTGGAACCATGGCCATCCGGTTGAACGGAAGGAGAAAATCGCGCCGGCGTCTGACCGATGATATCCTCCTCACGGCAGCCATACATCGCAAGCGTTGCCGGATTGCAGCTAATGAAATGGTCCCCCTGCATCATGAATATGGCATCACGAGCCGAGTCATGCAGCGTCCGGAACTTCGTCTCGCTCACGCGCAGTTCTTCCATCTTTTCGTCACGTTGCCGAAGAACGATTGCCGGTAACAATCCCACCAGAGACGCCATTACCCAGGCAACCTGCAAAGGAGTAATATAAATTCCCGACGAAATCTGATCTTGGGTCAGGCCCGTGAAATATTGCGTGGTAAAAAAGAGAAATGTCAGCGCCACCAAAACACCGATTGCCGTCGCTCCCCGTGTTCCAAACCTGATTCCGGCCCACATCAACACCAACAGAATCGGGCTCTTGTTCGGAGACATGATGCCGTTTGAAAACAACAAAAAATACCCACAGACGGCGAACGATGCCACCATCAGCAAGGCGGCTTCCAGATATTTTTTGCGTTGGCTGAAAAAGTGTTGCTGATACTCATCATGCCCGGAGAACCAAACCAGGATCAGCGGCGTCACCACCATGACCGCCGACATATTATCGAACCACCAGGTTAGCCACGACTGCCCAAAGGAGTGGTTCAAACCCGAGGCAACCAGTGTGGTCGCGCCAATGATGGCACCCAACATGGTGCTGCCAATCCCTAAAATAATCGTGATCCAGAAAAATTCTTTTGCCGTGCGCAAATTCGGTCTTTCGGCCACGAAACGGCGCATCAACCAAGCGCCGGTCACTGCCTGCACCGTGGTCGCGCCAAAGAATGAAAACAGCACAGCCAGCGGCGTTCCTTGTACCAGGTCAAAGGCGAGATTGGCGGTGAAGGCTGCAAGAATAAGCCAGGGCCAGGACCGGGTTTGATTCAAAAGCAACATGGCCACATACAAACCGGCTGGCAACCAAAAGATCCTAAACGGGATGGCGGGCGGGGATAGATAATTACTGGCCAGGGCGCAGAGGAAGTAGGCGACGCTGAACAACACCGCTTTCTGCCACAGGGAAGCCGGGATTTTTCCAAGAGAATTCCCGCTAGCGGCCCCGGCCCCATTCACCGGGTTGCCTGAACGGCCGTTCGAAGGGCAACAATCCATTGCTTCAATCTCCACCTCGAGCATGCCAATTTCAATTCAAAACCAAGCCCGGACAACTCTGTTAGCGCCGGTTTGAAAGTGGTGTGAAAACGCCGATGTGAAAATGCGGCTGGGCTTTGCGCGGTGCGGGCGTAAAAAGGGCGGCTGACCTTAGAAAAGAAAAGGGGTCAACCATAGTTTGGTTCGGTTTCAAGCAATTTCATCCCCCTTTACTTGCCCAGGTGGGCTTGACATGCGCCGGTTGCAGGACCCTGGCGCCTCTGGCGGTGCGGCTTCGCTTTCGCCTGCCATCCGGTCTTCTGGCAGGCTTCGACCGGCACCTTGATGAAATCCTGCCGTTCGGCGTGGTTGAGGAAGATCTTCTCCCGGCGGCCGCCTCGGCTCATGACGTGGTACGCAGCCCCTGTGAACATTGAACGCCCAAAGCCGGCTGAAAGCCGGCGCTCCGGCTCCGGGGAACCGCCAGCGAGGGCAGTATCGCGATGCGCCTAACTCCAAAGCTGGCGGGCATTTGTAATTGATTCGCTGCTTGCCTCTGCGTACAAAAAGGGGTTTTTGTTCGGGAGTGCCTTTTTGGCCGTTGGCGCCTGGATCCTCTTGGGAATTGGAAGTCAATCTCGACCTTCCCGGGCTCGACTTCAAGGAGAGCTACCTCGTTCCGATCTACGCTTAGTACTCCGTAAATCAAGATTCATTACAGAAGGACGCGAAGGACGCGAAGGGCCAGAAAGAAACTCCCCTTCAAAAACTTTCTTTACGCAGTACTTATAGCGGGAGCGAAACCACGAGGAGCCATCCCGAACAACCTCAGGTTGCGTGACATCTTGCTGCCGGCCTGGTCTAAACCGACGATGAGCAGCAAAGGCAAAAATGGCGGGTTGGGCCCCAGTTTGTCAGAAGCAGCCGGATTCTCGCTACTGGAACTGCTGGTGGTGACAGCTATCGTGGTCATTCTGGCTGCGCTGATGCTGCCGGCACTCTCGGACGCCAAGGCCAAGGCCGGCAGCACCACTTGCGCAAGCCGTCTGCGGCAAATCGGCCTGGCCCTGACCATGTACACCAGTGAGTCACAGCGTTATCCTCCGCTGGCCGATCGAAGGTCACCCGACTTATGTTTTCATAAGCTCTACCCGTATTATCCGGTCCGTTGCACCAATGCTTCCTGGAATTGTCCAATTTACGTCGCCAACAAGGGCATTCTTTCCGAGAGCCTCGTGCGCAGTAATTCGGTAGGCATCAGCTACGCCTACAACGACGTGGGGATTGTCAGCGGTTGGCCCGACTGTCCGAGATCCATTTTCGCCCTGCAACTGGGTTTAGGCCATCTACCGATGGACAGCAAGAAAGACCTGGCAGTTGCAGCCCCGAGTGAAATGTATGCGGTGGCGGATGCCCGAGCCGAGACTTTCGGCCGGGGAATTGCCGGCGGTATCAAGATGTCCGTTTGGCTGTTTGACGCCTATAGCTACTTCACGGGTGCTGAAACGCCTCCTCCTCACGCGCAGGGTTACAATATGCTGTTTTGTGATGGACATGTGGCACTGGTCAAGCGGCGCGACTATTTGTACCCGCCAAGAAGCGCCACCCACTGGAATAGCGACAACCAACCACACCCGGAAGCATGGGCACCGACAAATCTATGGGCGGTGCAGCAATGAGCATGAGCAGGCCCTTAAAGAAGCTGAGGGCAGGCCGCTCAGGATGGGGCGCGTTGACACTGCTGGAATCGCTGGTGGTTATGAAATGTGATGCGTGATGCGTGAGGAACCGCTAATGGAACGCTGATTGGGCGCTGATTTGAGCCGGAGGAACGGAGGCCTACCTTCCAGTGAATTGGCCGCAAGGGTTTCCCTAGTTGGTTGCTGGCATCAGTTGGGGGAAACTCACTACATCCGGTTGTGGGTTTCATACTGTCGCAGCCGGAGAGCGGTATTCCCTGGCCGCGAAAGGGCGACTTGGCAACGGGTCGCCCTTTTCTTAAATGGAACCGGCGTCGTCGATAGGCTTGATGTTCCAGGAATGGGGGGGCATGTTCCCGGAATGCGCAGTGACGAAGGCCATATCGAACAGGAGCGGTGAAGACAACCGTTCCAGAGAACCTTCGCTCACCGGAGACCGTCCTTCACCCATCCTGACCTTACGACAGATGAAACCCAATCGAAAGCTGGCCGAAACGACAACGCCGGACGGAGGCCGGCTGATTCTTTACGAGCATGACGGCGCCTATTGTATCCGGCTCAATGGGCAGGACCTGATGCACTCCTCGGTGACAGCGTCTGAACTGCGGCTTGGGGAACTGGCCGCTGAAAAACTCTCAGATCTGACAGATTCCCGTTCGCTGCTCGGAGGTTTGGGACTCGGATTCACCTTGAGAGGTTTGCTTGAGAATAGCGGTCCCGGAGCAAAAGTTCACGTCGTCGAACTCATTCCCGAAATCGTCGATTGGAATCGGAATCTGCTGCCTCATCTGAACGGGCGGCTGCTAGACGACCCGCGGGTTGAAGTGCTACTGCGGGATGTGTGGAGCGTCATTGCAGATGGGGAACCCGCTCAATATGACGCCCTGGTCCTCGACGTTGACAATGGCCCCACCGGCATGGTCCAAAAGCGGAACACCCAGATCTACAGCCGCAAGGGCCTTGAGCGGGTTTTTAACGTGCTCAGACCCGGCGGACGCGCCCTCTTCTGGTCTGCTGGTGGCGACGCGGCCTTCCGCGAACGCCTGACCCGGGCTGGCTTCAGAACCGACGTCGTCCCAGCGCCGCTATATGCCGGGGCCAAACGTTGCGCTGTCAGTATCTACGTGGCTGACAAACAGACCACGAAAGGCGTCGACCTATAGCTTGGTTCGGTTTCAATCGGTTTGGTTGCCCCTTGTCCTTTAGCCGCCCGATCCGCTTAGGCACCGCGAAAGAATAACTTGAGCAACTCTGGCTGGTCCTTTTGTCCGCCGGCTTCGTTGCTCACTCGTTACAGATCCGTTCGGATATGCGCCTCGTTCGCGCCTCGCCAGCGGCCAAAATCCCCGCGCCATAGTTGCTCAAGTTATTCTTTCGCGGCGCCTTACGCTGCCATCTGCAAAAGAACTTGAACGTGCTTCAAGCCATCGGCGACCTTGGCCAGGACGCTGGGCAACTGATCGGGGCCTAAGTGCAGGACGCACATGGCATTGAAATTCTCGGTTGAGGGCTCCAGTGCCCCGGTGGCTCCGTCTTTGAGCCCATGAGCCAGGCTATTGGCCAGTCGAACCGTTGCCCAGAGCTGGGAGAAAGTCTCCAATTGCAGGGTTGAGTCGTGGTGCCGAAGAACCGGCAACAGGACATTGGTCGGCAACCCCCATCGAGCCAGCAATTTAGCTCCCACAAGCGCGTGGGAAACCTGGAACGCCCCCATTTCGGCCTCCACCAACCCAGAGCCCCAGGTTCCGGCCTGTTGAAGAATCTTGCCGTAAGCCACCGGTTCGACCGATGCCAGGATCAGTTTGCCCACATCGTGAAGCAGTCCGGCCGTGAAAGCTACCGCCTCAGATTCGCCGGCTTGACCGGCCACGACGGATGCTGCCACCGCGGTTGTAACCGAATGTTCCCACAGTTTTCCGATATCCAGCCCCGATCCTTTGGGCGCCAGGGAAAGGGCGCGGGCGGCCACGAGCGCGGTCACCACACAATAGACCTCATAGAAGCCCAGGCGGGTGACCGCTTCGAACATGTCGGAAACCGGCTCGGCTCCGCAAAAGGAGGCGCTGTTGCATCGCTGGAGCACTTCACCAGTCAGAGACGGATCATGGGAGATCAGGGTGACGATTCGGTCGAGGTCCCGGTCCGGTTCACTGAACAGGTTCAGCAGTTGAGTGGCTATGGTGGGGGCGGGAGGAAGATGCCCTACCTTGTCGAGAAACTGGTCTGCCAAATCCATAATTTTAAAATCGCAAGAAATCAGGCATTAGCTGTGGAGGGCGGGAGAAAGGGGGCATCCACAGTTTGGAACAGCAGGTCCGGGGCTGAGGCAAAGGCGGTTCCTGAGGGAGGAGCGAGGGGACGCTCGAAGGCGAGGCATTCCACCCGCCGGAACAGGGCCACGGAGCCGATGGCGCGGCCGCCCCGCGAACTGAAGGCGGTGAGCATGCTGACGCCGACGCGGACCTTTCCTAAGGTGCGCTGCGCCTTGGCTCGCCATACTGCGCTATCAGCCAGACTCGTCACGATTCCAGATCAGTATCGGCAGATTCGACCGAAACTTGAGCGGGGTCCCCTTCCAGGGCCGTTGGGAGGGGTGTAAGCGGCTTTCAACGGCAGGCGATGAAATCGTCGGCTTGTCGGCCGGGGGAAGCGCCCGGGGCGAGCAGGGCTTTTAGGCGGGCGACCAGTCGCTTAATGTCGTGGCTGCCCAGGTTATCCGGGAGGACTATGTCGGCGTGGCTGGCTTGCGGCTCGACGAATCGAAGATGCATCGGCTCGACGGTGGAGCGAAACTGGGCGGCAATGGAGGCGTGGGTGCGCCCGCGAGTGAGGACGTCGCGGCAAAGCCGCCGGCGCAGCCGGGTCCGGGCCGGGCTTTGAACA
>Ga0181520_10008179_pt1 | contig 14993 bp, 11 predicted proteins | sample PEATcosm2014_Bin_29_FD_132451 | JGI IMG/M metagenome (GOLD analysis project Ga0181520, IMG submission 132451) | Peatland microbial communities from MTU Mesocosm Facility, Houghton, MI, USA - PEATcosm2014_Bin02_30_metaG | ecosystem: Environmental > Terrestrial > Soil > Wetlands > Peat | place...
AAAAGCTCGGGAGACTTCTCCCAAAAAACGTCCACGATTCCCACCCACGCCGCGGTCGGTCGGAATTTGCAGCAGCGCCCCGTTTCCATCACCAATCAACCGCAAGGAAACCTTATGGTTCGCGAGGGCTGAGTCCGGCGCGCGAAACACTGCGCGGACAAATTCGTTGTCGAGGAATGGGGACCGCACCGAGAGTTGCGTCTGTTCCAGCGCCAGCCCCCCGAATTGATGCCATGGGGCTTGCTTAAAAACGGCAAAGGAAACCGCGCGACCACGCAGGTTGCTGGCATATGTTTCGCTTGCTCGCCTGACGTGGCCAAGGAGTTCCCCTGCGAACAATCCCGGCAAAGATACCTGGGGCTTAAACGAGCGGACCTGCCGAAGGACCTCGCCCCCAAAGAGTCCCGTCATCCTGACCGGCGCAATTTCGCGTGCCCGCTCGCTCAGGTAGAGGTCCGGGGCGCGGCTCACATCCACGCATCCATCGGTGAGGTAGACCGCGCGCTCGGCGTAATGGGGAAATCGTACCAGGAAATCTTCGCCCGCCGGGATCACTTCAAAGGGCTGCTGGCAGAAGTGGGAGATCTCGCGCGCCACGATGACATCCTGGCAGTCGCGGAGCATTCCCCCGTAGGTGTAAAAGGGAAGGGAATGGCGCTTGGGCTTGTTCCAAGCCACGACCATTCGGGTGTCCAACCCCCCCGTCATGGACATCGCGATGCGCTGAGGCCCGCGGAAATACCGAGGGAGGTTTCGCGAGAAGGCCTGCCGAATTTCCTTGTAGGAGGACTCCGGATCGAGTCGTTCCTGGTTTTCCCACTCCTTGGGGTGGAAATAGCTGGTCTTGCGCTCGAGGGAGCCGTGGCGAAAGAACCATGCCGAAGCAGGCGGCAAAACCCGGATGCCGGCAAAGAGCGTGCGATTTTCCAGGACCGCGCCGCAGGCGACGAACTCTCCCCAGCCCTGGAGATCCATCTTCCTTAGTTCCGGACAGACGGCCAGAATGGCTTTGGCTTCCGCGGCGAAATAGAAAGCGTCCTCGGATTCGTGATAGTAGATCCGGTGCATCCCATAGCGATCGTTGAAAAGCACCGTGGTCTTGCGGTTTTGGTCGGCAAGAAGCCCGTGGAATCGGCCGTTCAATCCCGCCGGGAATGATAGATCTTCCTCATAAAGGTGAACGAGATAAGAGGGGCCATTCCCCTCGAGTTCGTGCCCTCGTTCCTTGAGGCGCTGAGCTGTGTCCGGCTCGGGAAATTCCTCGCCGGAAAAGACCATGAGCACGTCGCCACGTTCATTTCGCAGCGGCATTCCGTCCGCGGCGGAGCCCTCTGGCGCTACCCACCCGGCGTAAATCCCTTCCGACTCCTCCGCCCATGTGCCTACCGCGTAGAAGCTCTCGTGACGAAGCGCTTCCACCATTTGCCGAAGTTTTTGTTCCGCCCAGTCGCGCGGGAGCCGGGTTATACAGCCTACAATTCCTGGCATGAGTGCTCTGGCTAGGGTTCGATCCTCAAGGACGCATTCCGCTACACGCTCTCGAGGCCGGGGAGTTTCTGCTTGTACCAGTAGCTGCGGATTTTGCGGTAGGTGCTGGCGACCGGTTCCGGAATCCAATCAATCGTGCCGCGGTGCAGACCCATACGAAGCGCCATCCGCCCCACGATGGTGAGGGGCACGTAATACCGCGGCACATCAACTTTCTGGAATCCATTGTGGCGCTTGAAGTCAGCCAGGCTGTCTTGCTGCTTCTTACCATAGGAGAAGTTCGCGTACCAAAGGTTGGCGATTTTCCGGTCGGCGCACGATCGAACAGCCTGTGCGACCAGAGCGTTGGTGGGAGCCTTGTCACGTTGCTGAATCATCGAGACAATCTGCATCAGACCGGCTTGACTCCAGTCTTCATTGGCCACCAGCTTCACAAAACCGACCAGGTTGTCCTGGAGGTATGCCCCGATGAAGATGGTGCGGTCCAGAAACGTCCCGTTCATTCTGCGGACGGCCTCCAGATCTTTCCCGTAGTGCCAAAACCTTTTGCCCTGCCGGATGGGCGTCTCGTTGTAGATCGCGTGTATCCCCTGAACGAGAGAGTCGTCAAACGGCACTTCCCGCACGCTCACTCCATTCTTCGCGCTCTTCCGGACCTTGTTCCTGACCTTGAAATCAATCTGATGGGCCATCCAGTGGTCGAATGTGGAAACGGGAAGCGCCGCAATGTTATCCCATTCCATCGGGAAGCTGTGCTTCGGCGAAGTGTCAGACAATTTCTGAATGAAGGTGAAAAGGTCAGCCCGGGTTCCGGATTTGCGCAGCGCCACCACGGCGGCATCGGGGTCATCGAGAAATTGGTACCCCTCGCCATCGACGTGGGCAATCCGGACCAGCCTGCCCTCAAACTGCATTTCCTTGCCACAAACTTCCATGGATTACCTCTTCATAAGCTCGTTGAAATCAAGGTCGGTCGAGGCCCTTCGCTCCGAAAACGCGAGGCGCTTCCGCGGCCTAAGCCGCGACGCCCGCTTAAGCGTCCAATTCCCAGACCGAAACGGGGATCGGCTCGATATGATCCGCTTCGCTGGGTACGGGAGCGCTCGGTGGCCGGTCTTCGGAGCGTGGGGCCAGGGCGATAGCCCCTGGGAGTAACGCCAACCACAACAATCCCCCGGGAAAGGCAGCCTCCGTCATATTATAGAACAGCAGGATGGTCCAAACGGCGAGGGAAAACGATCCAAGACTAGAAAACGGTTTGAGCCTCCGGCCGATGTTCCGGTAGCTGGCCATCAGAAACGCCAGTAGCAGGCAGAGACCGATGAGGCCCAAGTTGAGGTAGACTTGCAGGTAACCGTTGTGCGCCTCATTGATCCGAAATGTCCGCCAGACCTCCGCGAGTCGCGAACCGAGCCAGAAGCTCTCGTATCCAGTCCCGAGGAAGGGATTCGTGTGAATGCTGAGAAGGATTGCCCAGATCTGGGTTCTATCCGTAAGCGTCGGGTCCCGGCCAACCGCGCCGGCGAACACGCCATTCAACCCCAAACCGAATGCGAGGATTAGATAGAGGACGAAGCCGGTAGGAATCATGGCCATGAGGAAACGGGGGCTACGCTGGAAGGTGCGAGTGTGACACAACGCGATCACCATGCAACCGATTGCCAGGCACACGGTGGATGTGGCACTTTCGGAGGCGTGCAGCGACCAGAGTGTCATGATGATGAAGGCAAAGTTCACCAGGAGGGTCCGTCGCGTCCGCGATCCTTTGCGCTCAGACCAGCGCGCGACCGTATCCCAGAAAAAAAAGAGGGCGCTCACCAGACATGCAGCACCCAGCATGTTCTTGCTCGTGGCAGCTCCCACATTACTGGCGGCACCTGTCCAAGTGGTATATTGCCTGCCCATGTCCGGATAGTATTTGATGAGCAAAATGGAAAGCGGGATGAGAAGGTAGGAGACCCGCCGGAAGACCGTGCGGATGGCCTCTAACGGGCGAGGATCAGATAGGGCGACGAGGATCACGACGTAGTTGCCGAGGTCCCGGAACCAACGCTTGAAAGCCACGAACGTATAGTCAGACCACAACACGCTCGCCAAGGCAAATAAGAGAAGGGCCATCAGTGCCACGTTCCGCGCGACAAAATCGCCCCACTGAAAAGACCGCGAGACCAGGATGCCAATCGCCAGCAGGATCAGAGCGGTGAAGACGGTGCGGTCCAGGGGATTCCCTTCCTCAAAAGCCGCTGCCGCAAGATGCACCTCTTGGCCGACCCACTGCGAAGGGAGTCTCGATCCGACAATGAATATCCAAATGACCGGCACCCACAATGCCCACGATGCCTTCGGCTCCCGGGCGGGGTCGAAGCGAAGCAATGCCAGCAGCAGGACCAGCCAGATGCCAAGCGCTAAAGAGGGAGGCACGGTATCCGCCTCCCTCCAGGAAGATTAACCTTGACCCCTCGAATATTCACCTGCCAACCTCACGGGGCATACGCGTGTCTGCACTCTCAGTGAAAGCCATGTCGACGTAATTCTCCCGGCTTTGGCCGCCAGTTTCGCCGGTGCGTTGTGGCTTATGGGTGCGCAATCGCAAACCCGGCAGATGGCCGCCATGAACTCCTGTGACCTTGGCGCAGGCCGCGTCCGGCTGGCTTTCCGCGGTTTCGAACACGACCGATCGGCGCATTTGGAACCAGGAGACCGCTTGCCCCGCCGTGGCAAACCACGCGTCTTGACTCTGTAGGTCCCGAACCAGGTCGCGATAGCAACTGCCCCACAACCTTTCCGGAGCGAGACTGCGATCGTGCCAGTTGATGGTGAGGCAGCCTCCAAACTGGGCGGCATTCCTAACCAATCGGTTGATGAGAACTCTCGCCTCCCTTACGGATAGACCGAGATGATCGGGATAAAACAGCGCCGTATCCATGATATGCAGGGGTAATTCCAGCAGGCGGCTGGCCGTGAGCGGCTGGTACCCTTGCGTGGTGCCGGCGCGATACCCGACCGTACCGTTGTACCCTATCGTTGAATCGTATGCTGCTCCGGCATTCTCCAGGGTCACCGGCGACTGCGGGTCAAAGTAGAGCCAGTGCATCCGGACGCCAATGGCTGAAACTCCCGTCAGCCGTCGAATTTCCTCCAGCTCCTCTTCCCCTCGAGCGCTATCGAGCCATGCATCAATCCCGTGCAGTCCCACTTCGGAACCCGCACTTAGCAATTCTTTAATTGTATCGGTGAAATCCTGAGCCGCATAGCCGGCAGCGCGAAACTTTGGCGCGGGACCCTGGCGGGTCTCTCCGGAGCGGTTCTTGAAAGGAATGATGAAAAAAGTTGAGGGGAGGCCCTTTTCCAATTCCCGGTAACGATCAGCAAAATCTCGCCAAAAATCCTTCGCCATGCCCAGATGGACAAAGGGCAATTTCAGCGCCGCCGCCCAGTTGGCGACCAGACCTTGAACCGGGATCCGTCCGCGAATGAGGTCGCGCAACGATCCCAGGATAGCACGGTAGAAAAACCCGAATGTGGTGTGATCCCACTTATGCTCGCGGATCGAGGGATGGTCGACATCGTGCGTCAGGCAAACGATGAACCGGTGCCCCAGCGGAACCGGTGGAATCTCAACCAGGGGAATTCCGCACCGCGTGATGATGTCTCGCAACAACGCGATGTGGAGCTCAAGCGCCGGCAGACTGGCATTCGCGGGTGGCTGACCGGCCGCCAACAAGGTGCGAACCTCAGCAAACAAACCATAGCCGATTCGGGCCCGCGCCCCTTCGACGGAGGGGTCTAAAAATGCCACGCACTGGCGGCTGTGTTCATCCTTGAGAAGGCACCCGTCTCTTTCCGCAAACGTGACGGTGCTTCCATAAACGGGTATGCGGTTGTTCTGATACGAGAGGATGCAGGGGTTATCCCGCTGGGCGCCGGTCGCGATCTTCCCTTCATCGTCAAATTGTGTCTTCCTCCCGGCATAGAAGACGACAAGCTTCGCGGTTCCGTCGCATCGTTCGCCCTCGGCACAGACAAGAACCTCGTAGTGCCGATTCGGGCGATAGGGTTCCCAGGGAGTTTTAAAAAGCTCGAAGAACTCGCGGACCACATCCAGGTCCGAGGCAGGCGCAATGACGCCTATCATTAACTGGCGCTCCTAGCTCAACGCCGCCACCGGCGTCTCGTGCGCCCGCAGCCATTCCTCGAAAACGACGAGGCTGAAAAGGATTTTATGGTTGTCCTGCCGGCCGGAAGCGTGCTGCTCGAAAAGTTCGCGCACCGCACTCGCCCGAAGATACTGAAAGATTCTGGAGCCGCTATCGAGGAGGGTATCCTTCATCCCGCTGTCGATAGCGCCGCGGAACCAGTCATCCACGACATTGACGGCGAACCCGCGTTTCGGCCGCTTCAAAATCGACTCGGGAAGAAAGGCGCGGCACACTTGGCGGTGGAGCCACTTTCTCGAACCCTTCCGCACCTTGAGGTTGGCGGGCAGCCGCTCGACGTATTCCACAATTTCTTTATCCACAAACGGGACGCGAAGTTCGAGACTGTGCGCCATGGAAAGCTTGTCCGCGTACATGAGGAGCTCGTCGGGAAGCGTGGAGCGCACCTCGAGGAACTGAAGCCCCCCAAGCTCGTCGGTTTGAGACATGAGATCTGACATGCTCGCCCAGCAATCCAGGATGGTGTCGCCGGAATTAGGAGCCAGCAACCCTTCTTGAAACAGGTGGTCGACCTCGTCTCCGGGCAGGATCGACAGAACATGCTGATACCGGCGCATTCGATCGGGAATTGCCAGAGAGTGGACGCCGCGTTTCAGGGTCTCATTTCTCGGTAAGGCGCCAACCGCCGACGAAAGAGGCGCGCGCATCCAACCCGGTAATCCCGCCCACAGCGTGCCGTAGCGGACACCGAGATGGCGGCGATAACCTCCAAACAACTCGTCCGGGCCTTGTCCGACGAGGGCCACCTTGACGTCTTGATGGGCGCGCTCGCAGACGAAATACATCGGGACGATCGAGGACGTGGCGATGGGCTCTTCCAGGCAACCCACGATCTTCGCAAGCGTATCCTCGAAGGTCGATCGCGTAATCGTGACCGAGGTATGGTTCGAGCCCAAAATGCGAGCGGTTTCCGCGGCATCCGCCAGTTCGTCGTCAGCGAAAGTGGAGCCGTAACCGACAGTGTAGGTCGGCCAAGAGTCGCCATTGAGCTTCATCAAGGCAAGCAGAAGCCCGGAATCGATGCCACCGCTCAAGAGCAGGCCTACCGGCACATCGCTGATGAGCTGGCGCTTGATAGCCTGTTTGTAAAGCGCCAGCAACTCTTCTTTCGCCTCGCCGGGCGACTTTGGCGGCGCAAAAGGAGTGGGCTGAAATCTGTACCATCGGCTCAATTGATACGAACCGTCTTCGACAGTCAGCTTGGTTCCCGGGGCGAGTTTGTTTATTCCCTTGATGATGGTGTACGGAGACGGCGTGTAACGATAGCGCAGGAAAAGATTCAGCGAGGTCGGATCGATTTCCGCACCCTCCGGCATGGCGGCGCGAACGGCGCGCATTTCCGAGCCGAAGTACAAATGATCGCCATCGATCCGGTAGTAAATCAGTTTGATTCCGAAGGGATCGCGGGCGAGGACAAGCCGGCGTTTCTGCACGTCCCAGATGGCCAGACCGAACATACCGTTGAGGCGATTGAGCACGTCGTCGCCCCACTGCTTGTAACCATGAATGATAACTTCGGTGTCGCAGTTGGTGCGGAAGACGTGGCCGTGCGCCTCGAGTTCGCGGCGCAGCTCGGGGAAGTTATAGATCTCGCCGTTGAAAACCACCCACACGGATTCTTCCTGGTCCGACATGGGCTGATGGCCGCCGCCGAGATCGATGATCGAGAGCCGGCGAAAGCCGAAACCCAGCGGGCCGGCGATGTAGTAGCCCTCGTCATCCGGACCACGATGGACGAGGGTGTTGGTCATCGCTTCAATGGTTCGGCGCTGAACCGGTTCCGGGCTTCCGAAATTAAATTGTCCGCAAATGCCACACATAAGTTGCTTTTAGTTTGTCGACTTGCACTCCATGGGCTGAAGGGAAGTGCTTGCCAGCCTGTCTTGGGCACTCTTTAGGTTTTGCGCGAGCACGAAGCAGAGGCTGCGAAAGACCTGCGACTGCGCCCAGCGATGCATGGGGACATTGTCCCAACCGAGCAAGAGTTGGCGGGCTCGAAACGAGCCATCAGGTTTCTGCCACCGTTCCAGCAATTCCGTGACGAGTGTCGACAGGGTCCGGTCCAACTCGGGAAAGCGGCCCGACAACAGGACGGCCAGGTTGATGCACTCCGCACAATCGTAGAGCTCACGGCGATAAACCGTGAGACGCGGCCGCTTGGAAAATGGCAGGGGCAGACCCTCGGGATCGAGCAAATTCTTCAGGTAGTAGCTGACCCCACGCTCAATGGCGCTGCGCGTGCGCGGACCCTCGGTAAGTTGCTCGATTTTTGCCAGGGCCTTCAGCACAAAGCAGGTATGAAAGTGATCAACAAAATCCCTTGCGCCGTCGGTTGAATAGTACCAGGAACCGTCGGCGTTTTGAGACGCGAGGACGAAGTTCAGGTTTCGCTTCGCGATCTCCAGATAATGCGGCTCCGAAAACTCGATGCCGGCCTTGGTCAGAAGAAACGCTCGATAGGCGCTGGCGTTGATCACTCGGCAAGGGTCGTCGGGCGCGGGAGTATAGCCACAAGTGGCGGTATCCGGGGCGACCTCCAAATCGCGATAACTCTTGGCGGCATGCTCGGCGATGGATTGCATAATCCGCAGCCACTTCGGGTCCCTGTCAATCGCATAAATCTGCGAGAAAGCTTCGTAAACATAGGGGAGCGTCGTGATCATCGGCGTCCCCTCTTTCATCGTGCCGGTTCGCGTCTCCCAGTTGAAAGGATAGCCCCAGCAGTAGTCCTCGAAATCCCGGCAGCGAGTTTCCTGGAGGGCCTCGAGGAAATGAACAGCTCGCTGGTAATACTGATCGGAACCGAAGACTTGCCCAAGGAACGCGAAGCCCATGGCGTAGTGAGCGTCAGCGATAGGGAAGCGCAGGGGCTTGAAGAATAACTTTCGGGCCGACGGCAAAAAGGCCTCACAAAATACCATCGGAGCCACCGCAAGTGTGCCGAGCAAAGGCCGGCTGTAATAAAGACGCTTGGCGCCTCTGCCGAGCTTTCCCGCGTAAAAACTTTGATGATCGTAGGAGGTCTCGCCATAGCGATCAAGCCAGCCGCGAAAATGGTCGACCGAGGTGACGATTTTTCCCACCAGTGCTTCGTTCATGGTGCCCGCAAGGATCTCGGGTTAAGTGCGCTCCAAGTTGAAATTGTCAACCCGTTTGAATCTAACTAGGGACCCAAGGATGGCCTTGAGCTTGGTCATCTGTTCTTTGCGATGGAAGGCCATCAGTTCCCGCGAGACGGGGCGCGGTGTCCGGCAGAGAAAGGCCCAACAATAACCCAGCCAGAGGGCCAGGCCGTCGAGGATGTAGGGCGGCTTGGTGGCGCGGTAGGCACAGCGAAAGAGTTCCCAGATCGGGTGCCCCCCAAGGTAGTAGTCCTTTTCACCGTAGGAAAAGGAGGATGCGAGCACGCTGCGTTCCGCGGTCCCCAAATGCCGGTAGTGAAAGAACGACCTCTCGCGGAAAGACTCGGTTTTCCAGCCCATCATGCGGGCTGTCGTCACCGCCATCCAGTCGATTCCCCCCGCGCGGTGGGGGATGTAGCCGCCGATTTCCTCCCAGCATTGCCGCCGGAATAATTGGCACTGGCCGGAAACGTGCTTGCGCCCCTCGAAGCTATCCGTTTCAGAATTGTAGCCTTCCTCGCGAAAGACGGTTCCGGCCACGCCTAAGGTCGGATCCTCCGCGAATTTTCTGGCCAGGAACTCGAGATGGTCCTTATCAAATGAAATGTCGGCATCCAAGTTGCCGATGATTTCATACTGGAGGCCGCAGACTTTCTCATAGCCGGCGTTAAAAGCCCCCACCTTGGCGGCAAAGCTGCGGTCACGGCGTTGAGGCATCTGGACGAGTTCAATCCAGGAATTCTTCGCCAAATAGCGGGTTACGATCTCTGCCGTGCTGTCGGTTGACCCATCGTTCACAATCACCCATTTCACCGGCAACGCGGTCTGATGGATGACCGACTCGATCGTCTTCTCGATAAAGGCTGCTTCATTGCGGGCAGGGGTGACGAGAACGTAGGGCGGGGCAACGGAGCATTGGTCCGCCTCACTCCCGACGGATTTTGGCGCACCCTTGCGGACATCGATCATAAGGTGTTTTCCGTCCATACATAAACCGGACGAGGATCGTGAGAGCTCAGAGTGATGAATCGAATTTACGATGTTGAAGACATCGCGCTTTGCGTTGCGCGGCCGGCCTCCGCCGTGGCACCGACTCTCGAGTCTCCCGTGCCTAATAGTTTGGCGACAAGCCCTATGAGCCGCGCTCTCTCCATCGGCCAGCTATGCTCGTGAAAAACCCCTTGCCCTCGTGCCGCCAATTCGCCCGCTTCGGCGCGATGGGAGAATGCATATTCGATCTTCCGGGCAAGATCCTCCGCGCTCCCAAGCTCGAAGAAGAGCAGGGAAGCGTCGTCGAAGTAATCCAAAATGCCTGCGGCGCGAGGGGCAATCACGGGCTTACCCAGCGCCAGGTATTCGAAAATCCGGGTTGGCGTATTAATCTCCGTGAAGGCGTTGCGTTGGTTGGGAACGACTCCCACATCGCAGTTTTCGATTTCGCCCACCAGATCTTCCAATCGTCGGGGTCCCAGATATTGCACTTGGTCCTGCAGGCCCTTCTGCCGGGCCGTCTCCATGACTTGTTCGAGAAAAGGGGTTTTGCGTCCATATATTCGCAGTTGTGCAGCGGGGACGGTTTCGCGAACTTTGGCCAGGGCATCGACCGCAAGATCCAAGCCGTTGCGCTCGACCAGTGACCCGTGGTACATGATCACAAAAGGCTTGGCCGGAGCGTCGCTGCCAAGCTCTTGTGTGCTCGGCGGCCGCAGCGGGAAAATTGTCTCATCGGGAGCATTCATCACGACCCCGATCTTCTCAGGACGACAACTTCGCGAGGCAAAGATTCGCTTGCACGCGACATTGACGGTAAGCACCAAATCCGCGCGCGCCATGCTCCATTTTTCCAGCGCGCTTATAAACCGAACGCTTAAGCTACTCTTGTCAAGGCCGAATATTGTTGTCATGAGTTCGGGCATCGGATCGTGGAGGTCGAGGATTACCTTCGCTCCCAACATCTTTGGGACCAATGCCGTCAAGACTAAAATATCCGGCATGTTATGCACATAGATCATTTCATAACGACGCCGAAGCGAACGCATCGCCAGGATGACTCCCGAGACGAGAATGAAGGCAGAATACTGGTAGGCGTAGGACAGCTTGCCGCCGCGTCGGTTGGTCACGGGGATACGAAAGATGTCGAGACCGTCTTTTGTCTCGCGCTTGGGCGCCTTCTCATCCCCAAGACATATCAGGTCTACCGTCATGCCCGCTTTGAGAAGGGCGTCTGCGGCCCGCCGCGGTCGCGGATCAGAAGGATAGGAAGAAAATACCACCATCCCCACCCGCTTTCCCTCTAGGGCCGCACTAGAGCAGGGAACATTAGATTGAAAATTCGATGAGAGATGCCCCGAGGCACCATTGGTTTTCATACAGCCCTCAAATACTCCCCTTCACTCCGCTCATGGTTGCACCAACGCCATCTGCAACCTCATTGCTCGACTCGCGCTCGATCTTCAAATTGTTGGATTCTTGAATCGCCTCGATAATCACAGTGCGATCGAACTCGCTTAGAATTTTGATATTGGGCATGACGCAGTGCCCACCGATGATTCCAGGAAAGAACTTAACGGGAGGCAGGTACTTTATTTCTTCCCAAAACGAGCTGATTTCGCCGTAATCCTGGCCGGATTGATCGCAATACCTCTCGACCTCCTGCGCCCAGGCGATCAATACGCCAAAGTACGTCGTTTCTGTCAGCTTCGCCAGCTCTGTTGCTTCCGGAGACGACAGGATTTTGGTTTTCATCCCCAGCGACTCGAAATGTCTTGCGGCGAGCTCGCCCATTGCAGGATCGATGGCGCCTACAAATTTTCTATAGATTAGAAGTTCCTCGAGCATGCGAGCATGTTTGCCCCGCACCGGGCTGTTGACTACGGCGACGCCTGCTCGCTTGGCTATGCTTCGCGTTGTCCCGACCGCCACAGTACTGTTGACGATAGTCAGAGCGGGCCTGAAATACTCGATGTAGCGGACAGTCTCACCAACAAAATCCTTGATCGCGAAAGGGTAGCAAACGTGCAGGACGTCGACCTGCCCGGGCCGATCGATGGGTGAAATGTCTACCCCCACGGCGTCATGGTGCTTGGAAACGAGCTCGAAGAGGGGCTTTCCCACTTCTCCCAGCCCAGCGATCACAACCTTGCTTTTTTTTGTCACGACCTTTGAGCCTCCACCTTTGAACGGTTATACTTTGGCGATCAGCGACGCCGTCTCACCACAAACGAAATCCAAAACCTGCTGGGCAATTCGCTCTTGCTGCTCGCGCGTCAACCCGGGAAACATGGGCAACGAAAGGATGCGGGGCGCAGCTTCTTCGCAAACAGGGAAATCACCCTCGTGGTAACCGAGATGCTTGTAGGCATTTTGCAGGTGCAGGGGAATCGGGTAATGAATTCCCGTTCCGATTCCAGAATCACTGAGGTGTTTCTGAAGTTGTTCGCGGTTTTGAACCTGAACGACATAAAGGTGGAAAACGGACTTGGACCAGGAGGGCTCGAAGGGAAGAGATATCCCCTCCGCAGCCTCGCCTAAGAGCTCCCGATAACGCGAAGCGCATTCGCGGCGCTTCTCGTTCCATTCGGCGAGATGACGAAGCTTGACTTGCAAGAATCCGGCCTGAATGGAGTCCAGTCTGCCGTTGTAACCTTCCATATCGTGATAGTATTTCTTCGCTTGGCCGTGCTCGCGAAGCACCCGGATGTGGGAATCGATAGCGCTGTCGTTGGTCGTGACGGCCCCGCCCTCGCCGCAAGCACCAAGGTTCTTACCGGGGTAGAAGCTGAAAGCCGCCGCCCGTCCCATTGATCCTGCTTTAAACCAGCGATTCTGGCGCTTGGAAAAATACTCTGCACCATGAGCTTGGCAGGCATCCTCAATAACCAGCAGGCCGAACCGCTCGGCCAGGGCCAAGATGGGGTCCATATCCGCCGTTTGCCCGTAGAGGTGGACGGGGACGATGGCAGTCACAGGCCTACCAAGTCGCTTGTTAAACACCTTTCCCGAGGCTCCGTCGACTTGGCACTCGACCTGAAGGTACTTTTGAAGCTGGTTGGGGTCCATACTGTAGGTGCGCTCGTCAACGTCCACGAAGTCCAGGAAGGCCCCCGCCTGGGTGATAGTTTCCGTTGTGGCGATGAAGGTGTTTGGGACGGTTACAACAACGTCTCCTGGCTTCACGCCCGCGGCAATTAGAGCAAAGCGCAGAGCATCTGTGCCGCTGCCGACGCCGATACAGTGCTGAGTTCCGCAGAATCTGGCGAAAGATCTTTCGAAGCCCTCAACCATGGGTCCGCCAACGAACCCGACGGTGTCCATAACCTGCTCAAATACGTCTGCCAACTCGTTTCTGAGTTCCCGGTGTGGTGTAACGAGGTCCAGAAAAGGAATTCGATCAGTTTGCACTTTTTGCAGCCTCCGTCTTCTGCTGGTCAAGCCTTCTCATCAATTTGGCGGGGTTTCCCGCGAAGATCACATTGGCAGGAACGTCTCTCGTAACGACGCTTCCTGCCCCGATAATCGAATTTTCGCCGATGGTTACATTGGAAAGAACCGTACTCCCCGAACCAATCGAAGCACCTTTCTTCACCAGGGTTGTTTCCACTTTCCAATCTGCTTCGGTCTGGAGCGTTCCGTCGGCATTTGCCGCGCGGGGGTAGGTATCGTTAATGAAGGTCACACCGTGTCCTATAAAAACATTATCTTCAATTGAAACTCCCTCGCAAATGAAGGTGTGGCTTGATATTTTGCACTTCTTGCCAACTCGGGCATTCTTTTGGATCTCCACGAAGGCGCCGACTTTCGTTCCGTCTCCAATTTCGCAGCCATAGAGATTGATGAATTTTGAGAGCTTAACGTCTTGCCCAAGTTTGACATCAGGCGCGATGCATTGAAAGGTACTCATACCGAGACGGTCTCCCCTCTCAGTTTTAAAGATTTTCCCGCTGCTTCCAACAGTCTGACCACGCGCAAGCCCGCCCTGCCATCGTTGAAGGGAGTTTGGTCGTTCTCGATGCAGTCCAAGAAGTACTGCAGTTCAACCTTGAGCGCCTCAGTTTGCTCGATCCTTGGCGCCCACATATCTCCCGAGCGGTAGCTGACGAGCAATTCGTAGACACCCTCCCGGCTAGTAATATTGACTCCCTTGTCGTAGATCTTGACCTTTTCGTCGGCTTCCAGGTCGTTCCAGACCAGCATCTTCTTTTCTCCCCCGATCAGGGTCGTCCGGACCTTCACGGGAGACAGCCAGTTCACATTGATGTGAGCAATCGTGTTTTCGGGGAAATAGACGGTGATAAATGCGACGTCGGCATGGCCGTTCAGGTGCGCCTGGCCAGTCGCGACGACCGCCTCGGGCTCCTTCTGGATGAGGTAGTTCATGTTGGACAAATCATGGGGCGCGAGATCCCAGATCACGTCAATATCGTGCTGGAAGAGACCCAGATTGACCCTTGTGGAGTCGTAATAGTAGAGATCGCCCAGTTCACCATGATCGACCAGTTGGCGAATTTTTCTCACTGCTCCGGTGAAAAGAAACGTGTAGTCCACCATAATCTTGAGGTGCTTCTTTTCGGCCAACTCGATCAACTCTTCCGCCTGGGCGACGCTTGAAGTTAGGGGCTTCTCGAGAAAAACGAGCTTTCCTTTCTCCAATGCGGCCTTTGCCAATTCGAAATGAGTCCACACGGGTGTGACGATGGCCACGGCATCGATGTCTGGAGAACGAAGGACTTCATTTGCGTCAGCCGTCACCAGAATATTCGGGTAGGAATGTTTTGCCATCTTTTGAGCCTTAGGGGTCTTGTCGCATACGGCCACAACCTGCGCCGAATCTAGAGCTTGCAGGTTGCGGACGATGTTTGGCCCCCAGTAACCGTAGCCGATAATTCCTGTTCGAATCATACTTTCTCCCATTGGGTAGCTTTCGCGATTCTCAATACGCCCCGGACGCCCGAAAAACGGCCATGGGCGTGCGCAAAAGGATTTTGATGTCCAGCCAAGGAGACCAAGTCTTGGCGTATTTGATGTCCATGCGAACCATTTCGTCGAACCTAACTCTGCTTCGACCTTCAACCTGCCACAAACCCGTAATGCCGGGTTTGACCTCCAGGAAACGGCGTCGGTGCCAAATATCGTAGGTCATAACCTCGTAGGGAATGGGCGGCCGCGG
>Ga0181520_10008181_pt1 | contig 14990 bp, 14 predicted proteins | sample PEATcosm2014_Bin_29_FD_132451 | JGI IMG/M metagenome (GOLD analysis project Ga0181520, IMG submission 132451) | Peatland microbial communities from MTU Mesocosm Facility, Houghton, MI, USA - PEATcosm2014_Bin02_30_metaG | ecosystem: Environmental > Terrestrial > Soil > Wetlands > Peat | place...
CGGCCGCCGTCCAGCATGCCGGCGACCGAGTGGATCATCGACACCTCCAGCGCCTCCATCGGCGTCAGGTCGGGCAGCAGCCCGGGCAAGCGCGCGGCCAGCATCGACTTGCCCGATCCGGGCGGGCCAAACACAGCGATGGACAGGGGGCTCTCCGGCCGGGGATGCGCAACGTACTCGCTGACCAACGAGCCTATGGTGCGCAGGCTTTCGATCTCCTGCCGGTCGACCGTTAGAAGATTATTAAAGCGTCCCAGCGGCACCGACGCGAGTTTTTCCTTCGGTCCGAAGAGAACAACTTCCGTTGCCCGCTGCTCCAGGTTGCCCTTGCACTGGTCGGCCAGGATGCTCCAGAAGCTCTATGACATCTGCGCGGGAACTGCCGTTTCCCTGAAGGGGCCAACCTTGCCCCTCGTTTGAATTCCACTCTCCAACTCGTCCCTTGTCCCGCAAGCGGCTTCTTCCGCCTCAAGCGCGCCCGTAACCTGATTCACCGGGAACTCGATCGTCACGTCTTCCGCGGAGGCGCCGCGCTGGCCATAGCCCTCGCGATGAAGACAGCGGAGAGCCCACAGGCCCGAGCAGATTCCCTTCTGCATGACGGGGTTTTCCGGTTCCAGCATCAACTCCCGCACAATGCCGGCAGCGAGGCAGGAAGAGTAACCCACCATCCGTCCCGGATAAGACCTCTCCCACGCCCCTTCGATGCCTTCCGGATCGAATAACAGGCTGTACCGCGCCTCGGCCTCGCTCTCCCTCGAACACAGGAACGCACCGTCCGCATTGAAGGAGACAACCACATGGGCGCACTTCTTCAGGCTGCCCAGGGCGCTGTTGTAAGCAAGCTCCCAGACCAGGTCCTGCGCTGTGCGCTCCCAGGAAAGCGCGCGGCTGATCTCTACCTCAGTCAGGCGAAGATCGTTCACGGTCATCATCGCAATCAGTTTTCCGGAGTGATGCTTGCAGAGGTGATCCCAGAGAGGGCCGTGGGCGACAGGCCTGCTCATCTTGACCAGCACCCAGGGCTTACTGCCGGCCGAGAGGGCGTCAGGCCAAAGTGTGGGGTCGTCGCGGAATCCAAGGTTGGCATCGTCCAGCACTACGATCTGGGCGTCGGCATCATCATTCAGGACCCTGGCCCAGTCTCTCCGGCCTTCCGCCGCCGCGCGTCGGGCGCCCATGAAATCCTCCACGCGCCAGGCCTGCTTTTCCTTCCACTTAGCTGTCTGAGTGCCCTTGGCGGCATAATCGAAGAGCTTCCAGGAAGCATAGGAATGATGGTAGCGCGGATCCTCCGAATCGATGGCCTGGCCAATACCGGTTTCGAGCCGGCGCGGAGTCTGCGGCTCCAGAAGTTCGTATTCCGCGCGCGTGCGAATCCCCGCTACCACGCCCCGCACCAGATCGGCCAGCAATCCTGCCCCGCCCCGCTGCCATCTAAGCCGGGTCCATACATCCGGCTCCCACAACCCCCTTTGCGGCGCAAGCCGCGGATTCCGCGCCAGATTCCAATCCAGCGTAAAGTCCCCGGTGACAACCACAGTCTTCGCTTTCATCTGCGCGCTCCTCTGATGGCTCCTCTGCGTCGGAGAAGATGCCTTCCCCCGAATCCAAGCAATTCTATAGCTTTAGCAGCATCGATCTATAAAAACCTCGGAATACTTTTCGCACTGACTCGAATCAAGTGATCGGCGGTGTCCGGGGTTGACAGTCCCACCCGCCCTTTTCCCCATTTCACGCCCCTTCGCCCCACTGGAGAAGCAACCCATTCAGTGATCGTCCCTTCCCATTCGCGCCTCGGGCATCCTGATAGTCGAGGCAGCGATTCCAAATGGCACATCTCTGGGTCCGGGACGAGAGCGGGTGGGGCGCACAACGGCTGGACGGCGTTGGCATCGACCTTGCTGGTCTGCTCGCCAGCCAGGCCGCCGCGCCCGAAAACCCTGCGACGCACTCGCAACCAGCCCGCCTGATATGCGCCGGCGCAGCCGGAACTCGGTCCTGGGCTCTCATAGCCCCTTCAGCCTCCGGCCTCCGCGTAAACGGTCGCACGCTGCCCGCCGGCCTCTGCGTCCTCGACGACCGCGACGAAATCCGCTCCGGCGCTGACAAGCTCTACTTCTCCACCGAGACCCTTGCAACAGTTGAGCCATTCCCCGGGTCCGACCGGCAGGTCTTCTGCGGCCGTTGCCGCCAGTTGATCGAACCAGAGTCCCCATCCGTTCGCTGCCCCGGCTGTGGTGTCTGGTACCACGAGTCGGCCGATCTCCCCTGCTGGACCTACGCGGAAAAGTGCACGTTCTGCGACCAGGCCACCGCCCTCAACGCAGGTTTCTCGTGGTCTCCGGAGGAGATGTGACGCCCGTGAAGACTCATCACATTGTCGTGGCCGGGGCCGGTGGGAACACAGGGTCGCATCTGTTGCCGCACTTGACCCGCATGGCCAATGTCGAAAAGCTCACGCTCGTTGATCCGGACATCTATGAGCCCGCCAACCTGTCAGTCCAGAACATCGAGAGCCGGGACGTTGGCCGGCCCAAGGTCGAGGCCCAGGCCGACAAACTGCGCCGTATCAATCCGTCACTCGAAGTGATCGCCCTGCGGCAGCGAATCGAGGATGTGCCGCGCGCCGGGCTTCTGTGCGATCTGATGCTCAGTTGCCTCGACAGCAAAGCCTCGCGGCAAAACTTGAATGAAACAGCCTGGAGATTGACCACCCCATGGTTCGACTGCGGCGTCCTGGGCAGCCAGAATCTCGTTCGCGTGAATGCTTATGTTCCCGCGCAAGACTCGCCTTGCCTCGAGTGCGGATGGGGCCACGACGAGTACGCCACGCTTGAGCAGGAGTATCTGTGCGGCGCGGGCGCCAGAGCCTTCCCCACCAGGTCGTCCTCTGCGCTTGGGGCGCTTGCCGCGTCGCTGATGGCCATCGAGGTTGCAAAGTTCCTCCGCGATGTATCGGCTGTGCCCCTTGCCGGCCGCCAGCTTGTCCTCGATGCCGAACACCACATCATTCAAATGAGCTCTCTGCGCCGTAACCCGTGGTGCCGCTTCGACCATCGCAGTTGGATGATTGAGCCATGGAACTGTCGCCCCGAATCGACAACGGTCGGCCACGCTTTGGCTGAGCTTGGCTGCCTTCGCATCGAAGGCCATCGCTTTGTTGCTGAGCTCATCTGCCCGGGCTGCAGCCGCCGGCAGGATGGACTTCGCCTGAACCGGCCCCTGGCGCGGTGCCCAGAGTGCAATCGCCGCATGGTGACCGCGGGCTTTGGCGCGATGGATCGCCTGGATTCGACCTCTATCAACGGCTCTTCGCATCTGACGCTGGCGCAGATTGGCCTGCTACCCGGAGATATCGTGAGCTGCGGCACCCGGCATCGCCGGATTGTGGAGGCGCTATGAACCTCGACCAATTCAACAACACCGATCCGATCTTCCGACGCTTCATGGAGCGCCAGCTCCAGGATGCGTTGGAGCTCGAGCACTCCAGCGATCTCTTGCGTCTGCACATACCTCCCATGGAGCCCCCTCATGTCGTAGCAGAGTTTCGTTGCACAGGATTGGTGCGTGAGGGTGCCGGCGAGATCAAAGAGGCCAGCGAGTTTCATGTGGGCATCTGGTTCCCGCCCGACTATCTCCGCAGGGCCGATCCGTTCGAAATGCTCCGCATGTTTACGCCGAACGTATGGCATCCCAACGTCAGTCGCGAGCATCCGCTCATCTGCATCGGACGGCTCACCCCTGGAACCACTCTCGTCGACATTCTTTACCAGCTCTTCGACGTACTCACGTTCCAGAAATACAACCCGCGAGAAGACAATTCGCTTAACAAGACGGCGTGCGCATGGGCGCGTGAGCACCACGATCGGTTCCCCATCGACCGTCGTCCCTTGAAGCGTCGGCCGCTTGCTTTGGAGGTTCAGGCCCTATGAGATTCGCCAATGAAGCGGCAGAGACTGCATTCCGGGTGCTCAACAAGTGTTCCGGCGAGATGACGCTTGAAGGACCATGGCGCTGGCGCTGTGTAGTTCAGAACGGCGCCCTGTTGCCCATCGCAGCAACTCTCGACGAGAGCTTCCTCCATCTTGACTGTCGCCCGGAGGTGGCCAGGCAAACTGACTGCACCAACGAGCAGGCGATTATGAACAACCGCAGTCTCGGCGGCGGAGTGAAGGTCGCGCTGGACGAGGGAGACAATGCTCTCCATCTGGCCGCCGACATCTTCGTTCAAGACGAGAAACAGCTCCTCGATCGATTCCGCTCCGCGCTCGATGGTTTTCATGACGGCTACCGTTTGCTGAAGCAGCCTGCCTCTCATCCCGGCCCGGCGGAAAAAAATGGCAGCGGGGTCGCGATCGATCTCCATGAGCTGATGTGTGAGTCGTCATGGCGCTTGACGGAACGTGGCCCCTGCGAGTTCTCCACCGACCTCGAAGCGCGGTCGTCTCCTCCAACTCGACTCCGCGCAACCAGCCGCGAAGTTGCTTTGACTGCGGAACTGGTTCGGACGAGCACCGTCGCTGATTGCAGCAAGAAGGCAATCGCCTTGTTTCTCCTGACGGCCAGCTCTTCGCTGCGGCTCACGCGTGCCTATGGGTCGGAGACGGATGGCGCGTGGGCCTGCGGCATGATGGTCAGCCTTCCGGCCGTGCCGGCAATGGAAGAGATCGAGCACGGCTTGGCGGCGCTCTCCATTGCGCACCGCCTGTGCGCGAGGGAAGCAAATGTGCTTCTCGATGAAGGGGCGGCACGCTTCTACCTCGCCGCCCGCGATGTTCCAACCAGCAACGATCAATTCCACGAACAGGAGATCTGACAATGGGCAAACCAGAAGCAACCCTCGAAATCCCTCTCGAAATCAGCGACGTCTCCGGGCAGAAGGTGTTCTCCGTCGCCAATGCGCCAACCTCAAACACGGTAGGGGAGCTTGTTCACGAGATGCTGGGCAAGATGAACCTCCCGCGCAACGATGCAAGCGGCGCGCCGTTGACCTACCAGGCACGGCTTGAGCGGGAAGGCCGTCATCTCAACGCATCCGAGCGTATTGGCGATGCGCTCGAGCGTGGCGATCGTCTCACCCTCCAACCGAACATTGATGCGGGATTGGCATAACAGAACTTTCCATCGAGGAAACGGCGATGAGCCTGACATTCCCCTACCGCTTTGCGGTCGCCATGCACAGCGAGGACGGAACCAATCTTGGAACCGTTCTCGCCCAGCATGATTTTGAGCCGGCATGCGAATGGACGCGTTTTTATTTCCAGCGAAGAGGCCAGCTTGGGCTCGATGGTAATGCAGCCGTTTCTAAAGTGCTCCCTCTCTGGGAACACACGCTCGGAGAGCCTTACTGCCGCGGCTATCGCATTCAAATCGATGCGCCAGGATTGAAGCCTGTCGCTTCGGATTTTCCCAAGACGCATTTCCGTGAGTTCGCGGCCACGGTAGCCTCCCGCTATGTCGAGCAAGAGAGGCTGCGCGCGGGCGACTTCTACTCCTACCTGTTGGTTGCTCACCCTGTGCCCCAGCCGGCGCCGGCAGCGAGTGGCCTTTCAGTCACAAACGCATCGCCTCGTGTCCCTGCCCGGGAGGCCCCTCTGCAGAGCTATCTCGACCAGGCGACCCCAATCGGAGTCATTGACTCGGACGATATGCCGGTATTCGTCTCCCGTCAGGTCCTTGCGCAGGCGGCAGAACGCACTCATGCGGAGCAAGGCACGGAAACTGGCGGGATTCTGATTGGGACGCTCGGCCGCGATTCCAAGATCGGTGAGATATTCGCCCAGATCACGGCCCAGATTCCCGCGGAACACACCAGCGGCACCAACGTGAAACTGACCTTCACTCCCCAGACATGGGCCGCTGCTGACGCGGCACTCCGCCTCCGCAATCGGGGAGAGGTCTTCCTGGGGTACTGGCATTCGCACCCGGTCAGGGAATGGTGCAAAGGCAAGTCATGCACGCTTGAGGCTCAGAAGTCCTGCCACTTGGCCAAGGACTTCTTTTCGCCCGACGACGAAGCCGTGATGAGAGCTGCTTTCCCGCGTGCCTACAGTGTGGCGATCGTCGCAAATGACACTGCGTTCACTGACCTCACGTTCAGCATGTTTGGCAATCGGGAAGGTACCACGCAGCCACGAGGATTCTATGTCTTGGAGGAAACGGCAAATGGCTCGTAGAACAGAAGAGCAACCGAATGAAATGAGCAGGATGATTGAAGAGATCCTGAGTGCGCAGCCCGGCTCGCTGTCCATGGACGATCGGCTTGCTGCACTTGCGCGCATCCGCGAGAGCGGGATCGATTCTCCAGGTGCGATCGACCGCCTGTTCGTGGAGCGGATCACCACTCTCCTCGGAGCCCTTTCTTCCGTCCAGGAAGAGCACGGAGAGCTCCGCGAACTGATCAAGCGCTTGACCGCTCCACCGTATTTCCCCGCGGTCTTCTTGGCCACTGTAAATGCAGCCGGCGTCGAGGGTGCGATCGTGCAGACCGACAACGAACGCCGTGTCGTGCAATGTGCGCCAGAGGTTATCGCAGAGGAGCTGGCCCCCGGCGACGAAGTCTTTCTTGGCAGCGAGCGCAACGTCCTGGTCGCCAGGTCCAATACGCCGAGCTTCCTCACCGGCGAAATTGCCACGTACAGCCGTGACACCGGCGATGGGCGTCTCGTCCTTCGTTCACGCGATGAAGAGCTGGTCGTCTTGGCGAAAGCGGCCCTGCGCGATGCTGGTTTGAAAGCCGGCGACGGGGTGCGATTCAGTCGCGCAACCGGCCTGGCCTTCGAGAAGATCGTCCCCTCAAAAGGAGATGAATTCTTCCTTGAATCCACGCCTCTCGATTCCTTTCAGGATATCGGCGGCCTCGACCGTGAGATCGCTCAACTGAAGCGGCTCATGACCTTGCACCTCTTTCACTCGTCCACGGCGATCAGGTACAGGCTCCCGCGCAAGCGGTCGGTGTTGATGGAGGGCCCCCCGGGCAATGGCAAAACCAAGGTGGCCCGCGCCGCGTGTAACTTCCTCGCCACTCTTTCGTCAACGGGCCGCTCCCACTTCATCAATATCAAACCTGGCGGGCTGAACTCCATGTGGTACGGAGCGACGGAGCAGCGCTATCGCGACATCTTCCGCATCGCTCGCGAAGCCGCTGCCGCCGATCCTGACGTGCCCATCGTCATGTTCTGGGACGAGATTGACGCCATTGGGGGTAGCCGCGGCGAGTCCGTACACCGCATCGATGACCGCATGTTGAATGCCTTCATGGCTGAGTTGAACGGCCTTGAAGATCGCGGCAACATCCTCATCCTCGCAGCCACAAATCGCCTTGATTCTCTCGACCCGGCGCTCTTACGCCCCGGAAGGCTCGGCGACCTTGTCCTCCACTTTCCTCAACCGCGCGGCAACGCGGCGCGCGCCATTCTTGCACGCCACATGCCGCCCGACATTCCCTACGCTCCTGCCGCTTTGGGCGCAGCTTCGGCGCGTGAAGCGTTGCTCGACCAGGCCGTAGCCCAGCTCTTTGCTCACAATGCCGATACTGAACTCGCTACCCTCACGCTGCGCGATGGCAAGAACCGCATGGTGCGTGCAGCCGACCTCGTGAGCGGTGCTCATCTCGAGGCCATCGCCCAGGCTGCGCTTGAGCGCGCCTGCGTCCGCGAAGCCGAAGGTGGACCAGCCGGGGTGTCCACTGCCGACATGAATGCCGCCATCTCCGATTTCTTTGCCTCTGCGCCGCGCGCTCTTACGCCGCGCAACGCCCGCAACTACCTCCGCGATCTTCCCCAGGACGTAGATGTTGTCCGTGTCGAGCTGGTCGAGCGCAAAGTGAGCCATCCTCACCGTTACCGGGTGGAGGCGGCCTGAGATGAAAAACCGCACAACACAAAACGCGAGTGGAATCGCCCTGCCAAAACTCTGCGGCGCCGACATTGAACTTGGCAACTTCATCGCCGGCATGGAGCGGATCGGCGGTACTGGCTACGACGCCTCCCATGCCCTGCTCGCCGAGATCAGAGGCCTTCCCGTTTGCCCGAGCAGCTACTTCGACAGCTATTGGTCCACAGCGTTAGCGACTCCGAAGGCCGAAGCAGACGCTCGCACCGAGTCTTGTGGTCCGAAGAATAGCTCCGTTTACAACCCACTGGATGTCGGTCGGCGTTTTCTGCCGGGCACCGGCGGAAGTGCGTACATTGATCTCAATCACGCTGAGCTTTGCCTGCCTGAAGTTGTCAGTGCATTCGACCACGTGGCTGCGTGGCATGGAATGCTCCGCATTGCAAAGACCGCGCTCGATTCCGCAAATCGAGACCGCCCAGCCGGCGAAAAGGTTCATGTCCTGGTAAACAACAGCGACGGCCTCGGCAATTCATATGGCAGCCATCTCAACTTCATGATCAGCCGCCGCACCTTCGACAACATTCTCTTCAGAAAGGCGCATTATCTCCAGTTCCTCGCCTCATTCCAGGTCTCCAGCATTCTTCTCACCGGACAAGGGAAGGTCGGCTCTGAGAATGACCGCCCCAGCACGCCCTACCAGATCAGCCAGCGCGCCGACTTCTTCGAAACATTGCAGGGAGTCCAGACAACCTATAATCGGCCGCTCATCAACGCCCGCGACGAGACGCTCTGCGGACAACTTGGCAACGACGATCCCTCAGCTCCAGCCCGATGGCACGTCATCTTCTTCGACAGCGCTCTCGCGCATGGAAGCTGCCTCTTTCGCGTGGGCCCCATGCAGCTTGTCCTCACGCTCCTCGAACTCGGGCTCGTGAACTCAAGCCTCATCCTCGATGATCCCCTGCTTGCGCTCCAACTCTTCAGTCACGACCCAACCCTCAAGGCCCGCGCCGCTCTCATAAACGGCCAGCATAGGACGGCGCTTGAGCTGCAATGCGCCTTTCTCAACGAAGTCAAGCGCCACGCGGCACAGGGAGTCTTTGCGGGAATCGTCCCCCGGTTCGACGAGATCATCGCGCTCTGGGAAGACACACTGAACAAGCTGCTCGAGCACGACCTCATGGCGCTCGCCCCCCGTCTTGATTGGGTCCTCAAGCTGATGGCCATCGAGCGAGCAATGGAACAGAGCTCTGGCCTCGATTGGGATTCGCCCCAGACCAAGGTCATCGATCATCTCTACTCCAGTCTCGATGACAATGGCTTGTTTCGAGCGTATGAGGCCAATGGCTTCACAGAGCAACTGGTAACTCCTGAGCGCGTTGCCCACTTCAGCAGCAATCCGCCTTCCGATACGCGCGCGTGGACGAGGGCCATGCTTCTGCGACGTGCAAGCGATGACGGAGTTGAGGTCAACTCGGTCGATTGGGACCGAATCACGTTCAGGATCAAGGGTCGGCACAACTGGCCCTCCTATCGCACTCTCGCGCTCGCCGATCCGCTCGGCTTTACGCAGGCCCATGCTGAATCCATCTTCGAGGAGTGTTCCAATTTCGAGGACCTGCTCGACGGACTGGAATCTCTGCCCGTCGGGCAATCACCTGTCTTCGACGAAATCGCAGTCAACTAAACAAAGGAGGGAACCACCATGCGCTTTATTCAAAGGCTTAACGACCCCCAGCAAAACCATGCAGGGTCCGATAATGACTCGGACTCTGGCGAACGGCTCCAGCAGATGCGCGCGCAGGGCGACAGCTTGCTCGCAGCGGGCGATGACGCAATTCAACGCGCCCTTGCTGGCAGCAATTCTGAGGCGTTCTTGCGCGGCACAAGGCAGTTAGGTGGCCAATAGACATGTCCGATCGGCTCATGGGCGTCGAGACCGAATATGCGATCGGTGGAATGCAGGGAGAGGAGGCCGCCGATCACCCAACCATCATTCGGCACCTCCTCGATCTGGCGCATACCTCGTTGCCCAACCTTCAGGACGGAAGTTCCTCCGGTCTGTTTTTGCAGAACGGCGCCCGCCTTTATTTGGACTGCGGAATGCACATGGAATTCTCCACGCCTGAAGTTTCCAATCCCTGGGACGCAGTGCGCTACGTTGAAGCCGGCCATGACACGATGCTCAGCCTGATTCAACGAGTCGCTCAGGATCGCATCCCCGAGACCCAAATTGGTTGCTATCGCGTCAACGTGGATTACTCCGGGACAGGTTCTACCTGGGGCTGTCATGAATCGTATTTGCATCGAATGCCGCCTGCCGATCTGCCCCGGGATCTGATCCCGCACCTGGTCACGCGGCAGATTTATGCAGGTGCAGGTGGTTTTGAGCCGTTCTCATCCGGACTCAAGTTCACTCTCAGCCCCCGGGCAGCCCATATCGATCGAACCACTTCCTTTGACTCGACGAATGCTCGCGGAATCTTCCATTCGAAGAACGAACCCCTTTGCTCTGGATATAACCGCCTGCACGTGATCTGTGGCGAGAGCTTGTGTTCACACCTCGCCATGTTCGTGAAGTTCGGTGCCACTTCTCTCGTTCTCGCCATGGCCGAAGCTGGCCTGGCCCCAGGCAGCGCTGTCGAATTGGATTCGCCTCTCTCCGCATTGCGCATCGTCTCGGGCGATCTGACGTTGAAGCGGCCTCTCAAGATGAAGGGCCAGATTCACCGGATGACTGCTCTCGACATCCAGAGGCGCTACCTCACAATGGCCGAAGACCACTCACGCGACACGTTCATGCCCCTCTGGGCGCCCGATGTTTGCAGGGAGTGGCGGCGCATTCTAAACGCCCTGGACTCCGGCCTGGACGCCGCCGCCAAGATGCTTGACTGGCCGATGAAACTGCTTCTGTTTGCAAGCCACGCTGCGCGCCGCGAAATGGATTGGTCCCGCCTTCCACTCTGGAATGCGATTATCGAGCGCATGCACCGCGCCATGGAGCTGCCAAGAAATGGTGAGATCTTCCCACTCGAACGGGCTATCTCTCCAGGTTCGCCTATTCCGGAACTCGCGCGCCGGATTGAAGCCTTCTTACTCCGGAAAGGACTCGATTGGGACGAGCTGCGTCTGATCCTCAAACTACGCGCGGAGTTTTTCGAGATCGATACGCGTTTCGGGCAACTCGGGCCCCGCGGAATTTTTGCAATGCTCGACCAGGATGGAATTCTTGAGCACCACGTCAGTGGAGTGGACAACATCGAGCACGCCACCCGGAATCCTCCCGGCAGGAGCCGCGCCAGAATCCGTGGCGCAGTCGTGAGCAGGCTCGCAGGATACGAAGAAGGAAGATGGGTCTGCTACTGGGACCGGATCTTTAGCCAGAAATACGGTCGGATGCTTGATCTCTCCGATCCATTTGCGATGTCAGAGGTCTGGAGCAACATCCCCAAGGAAGAAGCTTCCTAGCTGCGCGCCGAGCCCAGCCTGCGTCGCTTTTCCAGGATGCCGGCAACTAAGCAGCAGTGATCGCATGAAAGGCAGGCACGCCATGGCAAGTGAATTCAAACTCGAACCCGCGCTCGAAACAAAGCTGAAGCGCCTGCGCCTGCGCCCGGAGCTGCCCGATCGGGACACTCTGGCTCTGAAGCGCGTCCCTGCAAACCGTCTCGCTTTCAACAAGGCAAGCACCAATCTGCTCATCAAGCGTTCCGCCGAAGGGATGCCCTGTGTTGTCTGTGTGGATGAAGACTTGGACTATTTCGGCGAAGACCCCGCGCTGGCCCAGGCGTTCGCAGCAGGACCGACACAGCAAGGCTGGAGGATTTTGACATTCGGCGGGTCCTTGCACGGAGATCTCTCCGCTGCGTTGGATTTCGCACTTGAGGTTCTCGGGGCCGAGCATGTTTCCTCCCGGGACCATGAAACGAAGACCCCCTCGCGGAAATCGCTTCTCGATGCGTGGTCGCAGAAGATCACGAGCGCGCCTGCTAATGCCTGTTCTGCGGCAACGCTCTTTCGCAATGAGGAGATCGAGCAGGTTGCAGCATGCACCCTGACCTTTCAGGGACGATTGCCTCTTATCCTCGGCAACCCAGGCACTGGGAAGACCAACCTCCTGCACGGTGTCGCGAGCCAGCTGGCAGCCCGCAACGATGAAGTCCTGTCCGTCAACATGGGTTCACTCGTGGCTGGCACCCTCTTCGAGAGTGAGCGCGAGGCTTTGCTCGCGACCCTGCTGCGCGAGGCCCGCGACGCCGGCGTCGTGCTTGCGCTCGAGCAAGCCGAGTGGGCGATTGTCGGCGTAACACGCGGTCTTGTGTTGTTGCGCGAAGCGTTGGACCAGGGCGCACGCTTGATTGCCACAGCCCTGCCCGATCACGAGCGGCGATTCGCTTCGAATCCCCTGGCTCCGAGGCTCGAGCTCATCCGGCTCAGCGAACTTTGCGCCAGCGATACATGCCGAATCCTGGAAGAAATGAGCCCAGCGCTCTCGGCCTACCACGGCGTTGAGATTGACGCTGAGGTCGAACATGCGACAGTCGAGCGCTCAATCTCCATGGATGGCTCACTCCCCGGCAAGGCAATCCAGCTGCTCGATCTGGCTGCAGCCCGCGCCAGCCTCACCGGAAACGCAAAGATGACGCTGATGGACGTCTATGTCACCGCATCCAGAATGTCGAGTGAGCGCGTGTGACCATCCGATGAGGGGAGCCGGCGCGCGATCGGCGGACTCTACGGCATCAATTTGGCGCCGCGCTTGAACGCAAATCGAACGCCCTTTTGCCGGTGTGTCTGAATCAGATTCCAGTCATATCCGGCTTTGCGCAGCGTCTGTCTCAGGCGATGCACCAGGTTATTCACGTAGCGCCGGGGAAATCGCCGCCCAAACAACTCCAACAAAAGGTCAAGAACCTCGTCGCGCGATCTCCAACCCACCAGCGGGTCCTTCTCGCTGCGCTCCTTGTCTCCGGTGGCGATGAATCGGAAGACCTCCGCCAGTTGAGGCGCCAGCACAAACTTTCGCCCACCGTCGATCGAAACCACTGCATAGCCATCGTGACGGTCCTCAATTTCGAGGTTATGCGCCACGCGCCCCGGCCCGGGGAGCATTGGTCCCACCCGCACTGGAATGCGGCCGCGCAGCAGTGCCATCAGATCTACGTCAAGGCGGTCGAGTCGGTCAATCTGCGCATCCAGACAGGACCGCACCAGTCGCACCTCGTGCAACATATCCCGAAGCGAAGCCTCAAGGTTGAAACGCGGGCCCGGCGGCTCCATCTCATCAGCCATGGCTCACCCCTTCCCCGAGATCGCCATCTGCCCACATCAGGCATCGCGCTCTCCCGGTCATAGGGGTCAATGCACGCCCTGCGCCAGATAATTAGAGTTTTCAAATCAAGAGGTTACAGAAGGCCCGCGGTTTCAGGGTTGAGTTATGGAGGTGAGTTATCCGCGCCTTCCTTGAGAAAGACTCCCAAGGACCGAACGACAGGAAACTGTCGGGTTGAATTATCTCCGATAGGCATAGTCGTTCTTTACGTTTATTATGAGTGACGCAAAAATTCTTTCAAAGGGAAGCGATCTCAAATGGAGCTGATATGGACGCAATGCTTCGACCAAGGCGCCTTTTCGTAAGCGGCGGAAGTAAGCTAACAGATCAGGCCGCAGCCCTTTGGGAAAAAGTTGGACGCGAATTAGCCAACGAGCCTGGGCTGGTTGTAATTACTGGCGGCTTGGACTCCCGGAGTGATGCCCCTGGGCAGATGACGGCCGACAGAGCGCTCGCAGATGGTTTCGAAGCCCGCCTGCAAGCCCAGGGCATCGACCCCGCAACGCGGATCGAGACGTATCATCCCGACCCGGGCCTCGATCCTCCAAAGCTCAAGCGGTTCTCCAAAGGACGAGTCCGGGTTCTGAGGAATCGTAATGCCCAGGCGCGTCGATTTCGAATGGTCTTCGATGCCGACGTCATCATTTCAATCGAGGGAGAGCTTGGTACCCGCTCCATCCTCGATGTCGCGCTTGCGATAGAGAAGCCAGTGTTTCCGATCCCGTGTGGAGGGAAAGCATCAGAAACTGTGTGGAAGGCGGGACGTAAGGAGATTTGTGATGCATTTCGCCTCACTCCAGCGGAAGTTCGGACTCTGGAGAAAACGAAGCTTGGATCGCTCGGCCCGGAGAAGATTCTGAGCCTTGCCCAAACGGTTCGTAACTGTGTAATGCGCGGGTTTACACGGCAATGTTTCGTGATCATGCCGTTCCACAAAAGCTATAACAAAGTTTATGACGAGGCAATCGTGCCAGCACTAACTCGATTTGGGTTGAAGCCGGTGCGAACCGACCGGCATATCGCGACAGGGAACCTTGTTGACGCGATTCGGTACGGAATTCAGCACTGCTACTTTGCGATTGCAGATACGACGGGCGACCGGGCGAACGTAATGTATGAGTTAGGGATGGCCCATGCACAAGCAAAACAAGTGATACTCTTGCGGCGAAACGGGCCAACCGGCCGCGAGTTGCCACCATTCGACCTACTGACAGAAAGCGTGATTTTCTATGACGACAATGAACTGAAAATGCTGCAATCGCAGATTGAGAGTGCGGTCGAGATTATCTCGGGGTTTGCAGCCAGTGCGGAAGAAAAGACCCAAACTCCATCGAGTCTGCCCAACAAGAAGAAGGGCCGCTGAATTTCTGACGCCGGTCCCGCTTACAAAGCGGCCCGGGTGAGGGTTGGAGCGGCTAAGTGCCCGTCTTCGCAACGCAATTACGCTTCCCTACCCCCTCAGCTTCTGCAACTCCCCAAACAGCCTTTCCACCGCCTGCCGAATATCCTTCCCCAGCGCCTCTTTCCAGAAACCCAGCATCGCCTTCGAATCGGCCTCTTGAATCTGCAGCAGCCGCCCAAGCCCCTCTTCAACGCGCTCCACAGCCTGGTAAGTCTCTGGGCTTCCAAAGTAGAGCCGGTTGCGCATCAGCGAGTGCATCTCCACGCGCAAGCGCGCCAACGAGTCTCGCCCGGCGCCGCTCAACCCCAGCCCGCTCGCAACCGGCTTCAACTCCTGCTCGCACGCGCGGATCGCATCGTCCGCCCGCCGAATCATTCGCAGGCACGCTACCCGCAGCAGCGCCGGCTGCTCGCCCAC
>Ga0181520_10008182_pt1 | contig 14989 bp, 11 predicted proteins | sample PEATcosm2014_Bin_29_FD_132451 | JGI IMG/M metagenome (GOLD analysis project Ga0181520, IMG submission 132451) | Peatland microbial communities from MTU Mesocosm Facility, Houghton, MI, USA - PEATcosm2014_Bin02_30_metaG | ecosystem: Environmental > Terrestrial > Soil > Wetlands > Peat | place...
ATCCTATAATCATCATGCTCGGCTCCTTTCCTTCCGAGCTTTTTGGTCGTTTACACGCAACCAGTCTACTCGGTTGGAGGGGAGCCGGCGCTGTCATGTAATCAGTCTCCAGACCGGCTGTAGGCGCGGACGTCCTCGTCCGTGCCTGATCCGTATCACCAACTCAAGCAGAGGCGCTTCCAGCCTGACTCGCCTTCTCCTTCTTTCCCATCCGCGCCACGCTGAACTGCGCGCCGGCAAAGAGGATCAGCCCGGAGACATAGGCCCAGAAGAGCAGTCCAACGGAAACAAAAAACGGTCCGTAAAGCGCCCTGAAATCCAAATGAGGCAAGACAAGTACAAAGACATATCGCGCGATCAGCCAGATAACACCTGTGTAAATTGAAGTGCGCAGTACCGACTTCCAAGGAACCTTGCGGTTGGGCAGCAGCCAGTAGATGGAAAAGAAGAAGAGGATTGAAGCTACACCGGTAGTCGCGGTCAGTACAACAATTTCAGTTCCTTGAAGAGCAAAACTAAGAAACCAATCAATGAATCTTATACCTGTGTGGTGATCGAAGAGAATCTCCAACACTTCACGCGCCGCCGCGTTCAGCAGAATGCTGGTCATGCCCAGAACTACCATCACGATTGCCAAACCAAAGGCGATCACCTGGTTCTGAAGATAGTTGCGGCTCTTGGTCACGCCCCAGGCCTGATTCAGCGCCACCTCAAGCGGAAGAAAAATGCCGGTGCAGGCGAGCAAAATCATCAGCAGGGAGAAGAATTGAACACCCTGACCCACGGCTGTGCCATAGAGCTGAATAGCTATCCAGTTTCTTTCGTCTGTAACGGAAGGGAGAAAGTAGTTCACCATGTCGGTGACCACACCCCGCATCATCGTCGAGTGAAAGACTGAACGACAGAGCGTAAAAAGTAGCACGGTAAAAGGGATGAACGACAAGATCGCGTTGGCCGCCACGCTGAAAGCGAAGGTATGCACCTCGCTGTCCAGCAGGTAACTCAGCAGCGCCTTGCCGTCCGTGCGCCAGCGATACCACTTGGACTTCTTCGGTTCCGTGGTTTCAATCACTCCAGCAGCTTCCAGCGCGCCTACGCGCGGTTGATCCGTACCTGAGACTTCAGTCACGACCGGCATCCCCTTCAGAGCAGAGGCTCTCTCAAACTCAAGCGGCAATTGTTGTGCGGCTCTAGCTTATAGGATAGCCCTGGAAAACGGCAGAAGGTGCTCGCCGGCATTGAGCAATCGCAAAATATCGGCGAGCAGGCTTACTTTTGGATTGAGCGCAGGTAGGCCACCAACTGCCAGCGCTGCTCGATGGGGATGCTGGACCAGGAGGGCATTCCGTGGCGCAGGTCGCCTTGGCGGAGGAACCACTCGATGTCGCCATCCGTGGCAGCACGCAGGCGTTCGCTGCGCAGCGCAGGGCGCTTGTGCCCGTCGCCCTCGGCGTTCGGCTTGTGGCATTGCAGGCAGTGTTCGCGATAGAGAATCGCTCCGGCGGCGACCGCTTCCGGCTGGCCGAGGAAGGGGTTGGGCCGAGCATGATCCGCAGCCGGAACTTGTTGCCAGCGTACATCGGATGTCGCGCCCAACGCTGCCGCCAAAATCAGACAGCTCAGAAAAACTACACATTTACGCAGGATCATTGCCCACCCCCTTGCGCGGAATGAAACCAGTTGCCAACTTGATCAAATTCATAGGCCAGACCCACGCGATACACGCGCGTCAAACTGCTTCCGGTGAGCCCAAAGCCGGGCGAAAAACTGAGCCGCGCGCCCTTGGGCAATTGCCAGCCAAGAAGCGGCGCGAAGTAATGCGAGGTGTCGCGCAGGGTTAGCGACCAGGTGTCGCCCAGCCCACCGTATGCCTCCGCGCCGGCGATGAATCTCTGCGCGCAGAAGACGCACTCCCGGCTGCTGGCCGCGCTGCGTAACGGATGCGTGGCTCCCACGGCGTAGCCGAACTCCCACGGCGCATGACTCAAGTCTTTCTCTGTGATAAAGTTCTCGCTCACGTTCCAATTGTGCAAGTTGGAGGAGAGGATCAGTTTCAACTCCGCTTCGTGCTGGTGGTCGCGCCGTAGATCGCCATTGGGCGGCGCCAGATCGGCCTGGTTGTCGTGGCCGACAAATTCCAAGATGGTTTTGTCAGCGCCGGAGGTATTTTCGTACTCCACATAGAAGACCGGGTTGACCGCGTGATCGCGCATCAGTGGGCGCAGGCGATTCTCCAGCCGCCAGCCGGTGAAGACGGTCGAATCGCCGCCGGTGTCCTGGCCATCCAGGTACAGTTCGGTCGTCCACCAGGCGCGCGTGCCGTACTCCAACTCCATCGCCGTGGCCCCAAAGCGGTTGCCGCCATCCGGCTGGCCGAGAGCGGTCTTTGTTTCCACTTCGAGATTGCCCGGCTCCTCCAAATCGTGCGAGTAGGTGACAAAGTACGGCTTATCCTGCGCTCTGCCCGGAGAGGCAAAGCACAGGGTTAGAAGAACCCCCAGCAAAGCAGGGCAAAGATGCTTGAAGAAATTGAACAAGTAGATGGAAACCTCCAGGAGAAATAGGACTAAATCAGTCGTTCTTTTAATATAAGACTAAAATAGTCCGAAATAAAATGCAAGTCTAGAGCATCTCTCCCAATGGTGTAAAGTGTGGGTGCCCCACCCTTGCCGCGTCTTTGTTTTTGCGGCTAGGGTGGGATACCTATACATCAACAGGAGAAATTCTTTAGTTGCACATCCTTCAGCTTTTCCAGCGCCCACAACGCCGCCGCGCGCAGCCCTTCGTCCGCAGCCTCGGCCCAGCCCGCCAGCCACGGCGCGAATTGGGCCAGTCCGCTGTTGCCCATGGCGATGGCCACATTGCGCTTGAGCCCATGGAATCCCGCGCGGCGCACCGGCGAGCCGTTGAATTGCCGCTCAAAATCCGCCTCCTCCATCGCCGCCAAAGCCTCCAGCGCCGGGTTCACCAGCTCCGGGCGCGCCTCCAGCTCCGCGTCGCCCGCGATCAAAGCCTTGCGGTTCCACGGGCAAACATCCTGGCAGATGTCGCAGCCAAAGACCTGGCAGCCCATGCCTTCCATCCGCTCCGGCGCAATCGGGCCGCGGTGCTCAATGGTCAGGTAAGCGATACAGCGCTGGGCATCCATCTGATAAGGAGCGATCAGCGCTCCGGTGGGGCAGGCCTCCAGGCAGCGGCGGCAGCTTCCACAGCGGTCGGGCTGGAGAGTGGCTGGCTGAGGCGCATCTCTTTCCAGCGAGGTCACCAGCACGGCGAGGAATCCAAACGAACCCCGCCGGGGATCAATCAGGCAGGTGTTCTTGCCCGTCCAACCCAATCCAGCCGCCTCGGCCAAGGCCCGCTCCATCAGCGGTCCGGTGTCCACAAAGGCGCGCGCCTCAAAGCCGCCCAGCTCCGCGTGTAGCCGCGCCTCCACAGCCTTCAATCGCTTCAGCAAAACCTTGTGATAGTCGCTTGGACGGCGCAGCCCGTTCGCATCCAACCGGCTTGACCATGCGTAGCGCGCAATCCAACCCGCGCCGCCGGGGGCTGGGTCGGTCGAGCGCGGCTGCGCGTTGTGATAACCGGCCCAGCAGACCAGAACCGAGCGCGCCCACGGAAAAGGAATCTTGATCTTTGAACGGAGCAGCCGCCCGTTCTCATCTTTGCGCTCCAGATAGCGCATTGTTCCGGCCCGGCCCTCGCGCACCCACTCCGCAAAGCGCTCGGCGTCCCGTTCCTCAAATGCATAGGGCAGAGCCACCAGCCCGGCATCGGCAAAGCCACATTCCAACGCCACGGCGCGCGCGTGCTCGCTGCTTATGCGCAAAGGGTTGCCCGGAGCAGCAGGTGGGCCGGATGCGGATTGGAGACTGAGCGATTCCAAGAGGCTATTCTCTCATTCGAGAACGAGAGTCTCAACTTGCTGCAACAATCAACTGGCCGGAAGGAGGACGAAAGAATTTCATTAGCCCCGGATGGAAAGAGCCTTGCGCAGGGCGCCAAGCTTCCGGCTTGATTCTGGATCATCTTTCAAATGCTGAAAAAAGACCAGAAAAAGCGCCGCCAAATTTGCCAGAAAGAAGCCGGCGACGGTTGTCCCCACCACGATCAATCCGCGCTTGGGGAAGATGCGCTTGTCGGGAGCCGTCGCCGCATCCACCACTTGAATGATCGCGCCTTGCTTGGCCTCATCAAGTTTGGCAGCCTCAAACTGCCGCGCCAGAATATCAAAGACCGTCTCGCGATACTTCACATCGCGCATCTTGCGAATGTATTCCGTGGCGGCCTCCGGGACCATGCCTTTGGGCAGGATGAACCCGCCGCTGCCGCTATCGGTCGAGCCGCCCAGCTTGGCCAACTGTCCGCGCATACTCTCCAGCTCCTGGCGCGCCATCACCAACTGCGCGTTTTCCCCGGTGGCATAGGTTTCCATTCCCTGGATCATCACTTCTTTGGTTGCAATCTGCGCGCGCAGAATCGCAGCCGAGTCGATCAATGCTTTGGCCTGGCTATTCACCTCGATAAGCCCGGTGGACTGCTCCGTCTGCTTCATCGCCTCTTCGGCCTCCGCCAGCCTGCTCTTGGCCAACTCCAGTTCCTGTTCAAAGAAGAGCCTGCGCTGCGAGGCCTCGGTGAGGGCAAGACGCCGGGAGAGATTGTGAAACTGATCCACATAGCCATTGGCCAGAAGCGCTGCGCGCTGCGGATCACGATCCACGATGGTGATATGGATCATGCTGTCCTTGCCGCTGCCATCAATCGTCACGTGTTTCTCAAACTTCTTGCGTGCATCCGACAGGCGCTTCACATGGTACTCGCCCATCAGATCGAAGTTCTTCACCATGGCATCCTCGACCGAGCGGCTGGTCAACATGCCAATGTATGGATCGTTGGGGTTCTTGAAGCTCAAGCCGGCCCCGCTGGCCAGCGAGGCCATGCTGCCCAGATTGCCAAGCTGCGCGGAGAGCGCCGCCGACATCGAAGGGCTCTGCTGCGGAGTCAGAATCGTCACCGTGGCTGCATAGCGAGCCGGCAAAATCAAAGAGACCAGCACCGCCAGCAGAGCAGACGCCGCAGTGACCTTGAGGATGAAGCCCTTCCGCCCGGCCAGAACAATCAGAATATCGAGCACGGAGATCGTATCATCGCTTGCCTCAGCCGCGGCGTTGCCTGCCGCCGTGGACGGCCTGGCTGCCGAGTTTCCATCTAGTTGCATCGTTTCAGTCGTCATTGGCTCCTGCCGTTGAAAAATAGCTGGTTCCGCGTTACATTCCGCAAAATTTGATCTGGCCCGATTCAATGGCCGCTTCATGCTCGGTCTTTCACGATCCTTTGCAATGAGGCGGAGATAAACTCTCATCCCGTCAAGCCAGATCCGTAAATCCATTTAAATGGCGTTACTTCAACTGATTCATCGCCGCGGCGCCCAGCGCAAATTGCGAGAAGACCTGCGACCAGTCAATCAACCCCCGCATTACAGAGGGCTTGAAGGTCTTTTCTGGAACCAGAATCGTATCGCCGGGGTAGATGCGCTGATTGTTGAACTCGCCGCCGCTCCATGGGGTGCGGCTGACCACCTCGCCATCGGCGCGCATGATAAACATACGGCTGCGGTCGGCCTCCCGCGTGGCGCCGCCCGCCTCGCGCAGGTAATCACCCACCCTCAGATCCTTCGCAAACAAAAAGGAATTCTGATCGTAGACCGCGCCCACCACACTGACCGTGGCCGGAACCGATGGAACAAGAAAGTGGTCTCCGCCCTCCAGCGCGATATCAGGCAGGCTCTCCACGCCGCGGCTATCAGGCTTGAACTTCAGCACGATGCGCCCCGTGGCGCGAATCTTCCGCATATCCGCCAGCATCTCCTGTTCGCTTCGCTGCGCCGCCTCCGCGCTGGCCATCTCCTGCTGCGAACCGATCGACGAAGACGCGATGGACAGGCTGCTACGCTGGATCTGTATGCTCTGGCTGCGCACATATTCGTCAATCCGGGCCTGCTGCAGTGCCCGCGTTGCCTCGCGCGTGTATTCGGAGCCGTAAAGATAAGCATCCGCAGTCAGTCCCCCGGCCCGCTCCACCAACTGGCGCAGCGTCTCTCCTGGGCGCGCCTCATAGACTCCGGCATGGGCAAATTCACCGTCCAGCGTAATCAGCTTCGTCTGCTGCGCAACGGGGACGCGAATATCGGCCTCGGAAAAGATGGAAATCACATCTCCGGGCTGCAACTCCAAATCTTGCGATGCATCATGCTGCAGCACCAGTTTGCCCAGATCAAAGGGAATCAGCGTGCTCTTCAAAGACGCGGCTTCAAGACGCTCAATGACCGCATAGGTCCAGTCGATCTCCGGCGCCAGCGCGCGCACCTCGGTGTGTTGCGCGGGCAGGGGAACCTTGTTGCCGACATTCTGCGTGGCGGCCAGCGAGGTGCCTCCCAGGCTCTGCTCTTGCTGCGCCGCTCCCGCCTGACCGGGCGCATCCGCGCTCTCCGGGGCGGGAAGCCCCAACTGCGCCCGCTTCCACCAATAATTGCGCGTAATCAGCGATTCCTTGTCTGGAATCAAATCGCTCAGGCGCATGCCTGGAGTCCAGGCAAAGCGTCCAGGATTGGCCGTATTTCCCCGCAGAATCACCGTCTTGCGATAAAGCGGCACGATGGAATAGACGCGCACCAAATCGCCGTCCGATAAAGATGTGGCCAACCCCGCCGCATCCGAGCTCACTTCCATGGCGTGGCGCTCGCGGTGGTTGTCAATGCGCTCAATTGAAATGCGCGCATCCGAAGAGGTCGAGGTTACTCCTCCCGCATCGGCCAGAAGCTCCGCCAGAGATTCATTCTTGCGTAGTTCGTAAATCGCCGCGGTGCGCACGCTGCCAATCAGGGCAATTTGAATTCCGGCCGGCGGTATAAAAATCACATCTTCCGATTGCAGCTTTACGTCCTTGGATTTGTCGCCCTGAATCAGCAGATCATAAAGATCAAAATCCGTGACCACCACGCCGCCGCGGCGCAGCAGAATATGCCGCATCGAGCCTTGCGCCGAGGGGCCTCCGCTTGAAAAAAGCGCATCCACCAGGGAGCTGAGCGAACTGATGGTGTAAACACCTGGGCGGCGCGCCTGCCCGGTTACGTAGACCTGGATCGAACGGATCTGGCCCACATCCACCGTCAGTTCAAAGTTGTGATACACACGCCCGATGGCTTCGCGCAGATGCGCATCCAGATCGGCAAAGGGAAGATTCGCCACGTGAACCGGACCCACCTGCGGCAGAAAGATCTCGCCTGAACGGTCCACGCGCACATTGACCTGGAAGCTGATTTGCCCCCAGGTCCGGATGCGCAGCTCATCGCCCGGCCCAATCCGATAATCAAGCGGAATCGGAGTCTGGTCCAGCGGCGCAAAGGTCGAGGGAACTGTTTTGAATAACTGCGCGCCAAAGATCGGCAGTGTCTGCCCGGTGGTTGATCCGACAAATGTCTGGAATTCGGTCAGCGCCTCCGGCGGTAACTCAGGCGCTTCCACGCGCGGCGCTTTACGCGTCTCCTCGCGCGACAATTCCTGCGGCTCCGCAACCTGCGGCGACGCACTGCGCATGGTTGCCGGCCTGCCCAGTGGATCTGAATCATTGTAACTGGGGTTGTTATTGCTGTAACTGGAGCTGTTCAAATCGCTCGCTTGCGCCGGCACCTGCGCGCCCAGCGGTGCGGCAAACGAAAGAACAAGCAGGAGAAGTCCAGCTTGATGGGGCACGCGGATCCGCATCAAAAGCCCGCGGCCGCGCCGACATTCACGCAACATCAATTGCAGATTTGAATGAGTCATGGAAACCATATGTGCGGAGAATAGCACGATTGATTAATTATTTTGCGCGCGCAATGCAGTCAACATAGAAAAGCAAGCCGCTCGCCAAATGCCTTCTCTTCTACGCGCCGGTCACCGATGCATGAGTTATAAAAGTTTCAATCAGGCTGCGAAAATGGCAAGCGAAAGATGGAGAAGGCATGGGTAATTAAAGGATGAGCAAAATAAACAAGATAGGAATTACTAATCGGCAATTATATGGATGAATTCCAATCTGCCGTGGCCCGAAAATGATCTTCCCGGCGCTTCTCAAAGCCGCATGAGCGTTGTTGAGCCATGTTAGAGTTCCACAACGGGAATGACCCATTATGGCTACGACCTTTTCCAAATATTTTTATTCCTCCTAAAGATTTCCAAGACCTGTACGAGATTTCTATTTCATTTCAGCAATTTCGCCGACGAGCCATTCACTTCGACGCGCAGTCATGTTCCATATTGCAACCGCTCCAGCCTTCAATCCCATATAGCAACCCGAAGGTATTTATCCAGCGAGATTATCGCGCCAACCGGCTTGATTGAAAGCAAAATCATCTAGTGCACCGGGATTGATTGCGCGTTTGAGGTTAAGTTCGAACCTTGTTGCCATTGCATGAAAGCAATCAATTGGTCGAGTTGATAAGTTGTGATGCTCGATTATTTGTTTTTGTTAATCGAGATTCTCGAAAGGGTGGAAGGATCGGAAGTTCCGCAACGCATGGAAAATCTCTGTTTTTTCTTTGATGGATTTTGCGGAGCAGTCGATGGTTTCACACAAGAGAGGTTCATTTGAACGCCAATTCGCTTGTACCTGCAATCTATGATGGCCAGGCTGTAAGTCGCGCAGAAGATATACCCTCCCTTGCCGGTGGAGATTCGGCCGAGTCTCTGACGCCGGTTCAAAGCCTGGAATGGAAGGCCCGCTCCTTGCCCTTTCTGGTTGTGAGGCATCTCAGTCCGTGGTCGCATTCCAGGGGCAAGCGCTTTTTTGACTGCGTTTGTGTCTTGCCGGTGCTGCCGTTTTTGCTTCCTCTGCTGCTGGCGATTGCGCTTGCGGTGCGCATGACCTCCTCCGGTCCGGCGCTCTTCCGGCAGAAGCGAGTGGGGCAGCATGGCCGCGCCTTTACCATCTTGAAATTCAGAACCATGCTGTTGGCTACAGACAAGGCGCATCATGCTGTGACCACGGCCGGCAACCAGCGCTTCACTCCCATCGGGCCATTCCTGCGCCGCTGGAAGCTGGACGAGTTGCCTCAGTTGCTGAACGTGCTTTGGGGGGATATGAGCCTGGTGGGTCCGCGGCCCAAACTGCCGGAGCACGTGATCTCTCATCTGCCCTGCCGTCCCGGCATCACCGGCGCGGCGACCATTGCCTTTGCGCGCGAGGAGGCGCTGCTTGATCGTGTTCCAAGGCATCATCTGGATGCGTACTATCACGCGGTTGTGCTTCCCGCCAAGCGCCGGCTGGATGCCGAGTACATGGCCAAGGCCACGTTTCTCTCCGATCTGAAGATGATCGTCAACAGTGTGTTGCGGCGCTGGGACAACTCCATCCTGGAAGGCTTGCTGTACAAGTCCTTCAAGCCGGATGAGAGAGGGATGATTCCGTTCATGGCCAATGGGGAGGCCGTCCTCAATCACGCTGCCAGAAAGTTGCCCGGCATGGAGCGGCCCGTCTCGGCGGAGCAAGGCGCGGGAGTGGCATAAAAAGCTTTGGAGCAGGCCCGGAATCGAGTTACTTTTTGGCTTCCAGCAAGAGGAGCCTCTGCCGGGCCTGCCACTCCTGATTGGGATATTTGCCTGCCGCCGCATCCAGAAAATGATGGTAGTAGGCTGCCGCCTCGGTCTTCCGGTGCAGGGTATCGTAGGCCGTTGCCCACAAGAAATAAGTGGAAGGAACTTCGGGAAGATACTTTGACCGCATAATGAGGGCGTGCAGCGTAACCTCCGGCCGGTTGGTGCGCGAGGCGGCAAAGGCCAGGCCGGCCCAGCCGTCCGCGTTGGCCGCATCCAGCCGTGTCGCCTTGTCGAAGACGGCAAAGGCCTCGGCAAAGTTTTGCTGGCGGGTCAAATCCTCGCCGTGCGCCACCAGCAGATCGGCATCATTGGGGGTGATCGCCAGCAGAATCTGGTAGAGCTTGTCGGCTTCAGCAAATCCGCCCGCATCATCCAGCACCTCGGCCAGCATGCGGGTGATAGCCGCGTCCTTGGGGTGCGCGGCGTGCAACTTCTGCAGCAGCGGCAGCGCCTCGGCCTTGTCTTCAGCGGCCAGAACCGTGGCCAGTTGCGCGGTCAGCGCCTCATCCTCCGGCGCCTTTTCCAGCGCGCTGCGCAAAAGCGTTTCGGCTTCAGCGTATTTTTTTTGAGCAATGAGAAGATGCGCCAAGCCGGCGTTGGCTGGAGCGGACTTTGGGTCGGCGGCCAGCACGCGCCGGTAGGCAGCTTCCGCCGCCCCCGGCTGATTCACTTTCTCGGCCAGTTCCGCAGCCAGCAGCGTATCGGCTGGTGTCTCCGGCGAGAGCTTGAGCGCCTCCAGCAAGTCGCTCGATGCCTTGGCCGGATCGTTCTCGCGGTCAATCTGCGCCAGCGCGCGCCATGCTCTTGCCTTGCCGACGGCGCCTGCCACGCCGGGGTCCAGTTGGGTTGCCGCAGCCAGTTCCGGACTCGCTTCAGCCAGTTTGCCTTGCCGCGCCAGCAGCAGCCCAAACTCCACGCGCGCCTCAAAGGAGCGCGGGTTGGCCTCGACGGCGCGGCGGTAGAGCGTTGCCGCCTCCTCTAGCCGGTTCTGCGCGTCGGCCACATAGGCCGCGTCAAACAGCGCCCGCGCGTCCGTTGGATGGGCAGCCAGCCAGGGGCTCAGCTTGGCCTCGGCCACGCTCCAGTTGGAGTTCGAGATCGCCGCTTCGGCCTCGGCCACTTCGCTCGGAAGCGGCTGGAAGGCTTGGCCGGGTTGATCCTGCGCCGAATGATCCTGAACGGGAAGAGCTTGAGCGGGAGTTTGGCAGAACCCTGCAACCGGGCAGGAGAGGAGGGACAATAGCAGCAGAGAAACCGTAAAACGCGGCACAGAACACCTCACTCCTTAGTTTACCGGGCTGAGGTGGCGTGAACGGACGCTAGGCTCTGGAGATGAACTGCAACGCGGTAGCGGCTGCGGCGGTGCGGGTTTCCACTCCCAGCTTTTGCAGAATATGTTCCATGTGCTTTTTCACCGTAGGCAGGCTGATGCGCAGAATCGCGGCGATCTCGCTGTTGGTTTTTCCTTGCGCGGCCCAGGCAAGCACGTCGGCTTCACGCGGAGACAGGCAATGCTCCTCCAGCGTAATCGCCAGCCGCGCCGGATTCTTTTCCTTCAAAAGCAGCAATGCGCTGCCCTCGCTGGAGAGCAGCCTCACCGTCAACTGACATTCTGCCTTTTCCACCACCAGCGGCATCTGCGCCGGCGGCAGATCATTCTGGTTGAGTTCCGCATAGCGGCCGCGCACCCAGCTCAGCAGCGGCTCCGGAAGCTGGCTATCCAGCTTCTTTGAGGCGCCAAAGTATTCCATCAGATACCTTTGCGCCAAAGCGGTAATGCAGCGCACCCGGCCAGTGTCGTCGCAAGCGATCATCCCCAACGACGCGGCCTCCAGTCCACGTTCCAGGAATTGCAGTTGACCGATCGCCTCACTGAACAGCCGCGCGTTCTTCCATGCCTGAACAATGTGCGGACGGGCCAGATTCGCAAGGCAGCGTTCTCGGTCCGTGAAGAGCCGATCGCTGTGCCACGCGATTCCAATCGATCGGTTCGGCTCGGTGGAGATGCCCAGGCACAAGTCGTCTTCAATGTCATAATGGCGGTAGAAGTCACTGTACAAGCCCGTGTCGTGATATTGCCGCTGACTATCATAATCAGAGATGCGCGCGGCCTGTCCGTCGCCGGTCCGCATATAGTACACCAGTGGGGAATGTTCTTTCATGTGCGTCTCCAGGAGTCTGCAAACCTCTGGAGTGGCAATCTCCGGCGTGCTACCGGCGTTGATGAACTCCGATAGATCGGGGCAGGTCTCCGCATAGCTGACGTGAAGAGACGGAACAAGGCGGGCAAGCTGGGCAACCAGTCTTGCCGAAAAATCTTCAAACGGCTCAAACTCGCGGATTGCGTAGCACTCGCGAATGAACTCTAGAAGGCGCAGATGATCGGATGGACTGAGCTGGTCGATCTTCATTTGCGAAAGACTCATTGCAGAATCCCTTCTGGCCGGCAAAAGCGATCGAATTCACAGCCGCGCGTTCGTTCAACCAAGTTGGAAGATGGCTTGCTAAATCAGAATTTTACAAGAAGTAAAACGTTTTTGTCAGCATAATTCAAAAATCGGAAAGAAAATTCGAAGAACTAATCCGACTTTGGCTTGCGCAACCACCGCTGCAAGGGCGCGCTCCAATGTACCACCGCCGCGGCCATTGCCGCGCAAATTCCGCCCAACCCAACCCCCAGCACCAGGCTGCCCAGCACAAAGCTGAACGCCTCAGCCTTCAACTGCGCGCCGGTAAAGGCCGACAACTGCCACTCCTGCCATCGGCCGGTGCGCAAAAAGCTGCCGGCCTCCAGCGATCCGCCAATCAGGAACGGAAAGGAAAATGGGTTGTTGATAAATGAAGCAGCCACAATCAACGGTTTGTTCAGGCGCAACAGCACCGCCATGCCCAGCGCTGCCAGGGTCTGGAAGCCCCAGATCGGCACCACTCCGATGAAAACGCCCCAGAAGACAGCCGCCGCCGCTGGACCGGGAGCCAGCCCATCGGTCAGCAGGGAAGCAGCCAACCTCCGCAGCAATGCCTTCGATCGTTGGTTCACGGGAGCCTTTTCCTCTTCCATTGTAGCGGCCCATGCGACCCCTATCACGAAAAAGCTATCATCCTGTGCAACCGGCTCACTGTGTCCGTACCCCCTTTCGCACTGGCTGCTGGGTGCCCCAGGTCCGGATTTTCGGACCTGGGAGTCCACGAACTCAATTGGCCGCTTCTATGCCCGCGCCGCCATCCGGGTTACTGAGATTACGCTGATGTCGTCCTGCTGTCCAAAGCGCTGGGCGGCGGCGGCGATTTCGGCGGCGGAGGGTTGCGAGCGCAGCAGTTGCTCCACGCGATCGAAGCCGAAGAGATGCCCGTCCGCGTCGGTGGCTTCGGCGATGCCGTCAGAGAGCAGGACGAGCCGGTCGCCCTCAGCCAGCTTGAAATTCATGGAAGTAAAGAGTGCCCCCGGCACCATTCCCAGCGGCAGCGCGCCCTCCATGGCCAGCGGCGCGCCATTCAGATACGGCGGCAGATGGCCGGCATTGGCTAGCGTCACTGCGCCATCGGAGTCGATCCGCAGCGCAAGACAGGTAGCCTGCGCGTCGCTTCGTCCGCAGAGGCGCAGATTCAGGGCCTTCAGCACCACCTCAGGATCGGCGCTCCAATCCACCGTGCTGCGAACAGCCCCCACCAGCAGCGCCACCAACATTCCCGCTCGCAAGCCTTTGCCGGCTACATCTCCGGCGACGATCAGCACGCTGCCGTCGGTGGGATGCGGAATGATCTGGAAGAAATCCCCGCCCACTTCCATCGCCGGACGGTATTCGCTCTCAATCTCCAGCCCCGGCAGCGTCATCCGCGCCGGGGGCAGAATCACCTGCTGCACCTCCTGCGCCTGCTTCACGTCCAGCGCCATCCGCCGCTGGCGTTTGAGTGAGATATTCAGCCTACGCAAGAGCAGCAACGCCAGCACCAGGGGCAGCAGCAGGCCGGAGATAGTCCCGAGGGTAATCGTCACCCCAAAGGGGGACCAGGCAACTGAAAGATGCAGCAGAAGAAGCTCATTCGTAAAACGGTTCACGCCATTCAGCACAATGACGGGCAGTACCAGCCAGCCTTCCACACCATGCAGGCGGATTCCCTGGTAGACAATCCACAGTTGCAGCGCGGTAAAGACCAACCGAACCACCATCGAGACAAGATGAAATGGGGAGCTGACCGCTTGGGGAAGGATGGTGAACCAGAGATTTTCGCCCAGGGCATTGGAGAGTCCCAGCAGCAACCCCAATCCGAGGGCGGCACCGGGGATCCAGGCAGGACGGCGCAGCCGGAACCAGACCCACCAGACCATCACCCAGCTGGCGTACGTCAACGGCGGCAGGAAGACATCGTTGATTCGATTGATGGCCACACCGCTCAGAGTTTGTGTCCACGTCGAGAGTGCGAACAATATATTACTCGCAGTCGCGATCAGATAGACCCCGCCCAGCCACAGGTAGACGCGGTCGGAGCGGTCAAAAAACGCAAGGCAAAAAGCCGTCAGGACGAGCAGGAGATCGAGGAGGATAAAGATGGGGGCCATTGCGTAGGAGCGGCTCAGCTCCAGCCAGCGAGATTGGTATTCAGCAGCGACCGTTCCTGCCTCACCCAGCAGCGGCGCATTGTGCATTCCGCCTGAATCCACCTGTAACAGAGTATTGGGTTCCATCCAGAAGCGGAAGGCCAGGATCATGGTGGTTGGGCCTTCCCCGGCAGGCTGCGGCATTGAAAACGTCATCGGTTGAGTGTTATAGGTGACCGGCCGACTGCTGGAGAAGTCGCCGAAACTGCCCAAAAGCGAGCTGTTGGCAAAGAACTGGTAGGCGTCGTCCAGGTCCGAGGGACCGGCCAGAGCTAGCTTTTCGCCGGGCTGCGCGCTGAGCCGCACACGAATGCGATACCAGGCATAGCCCCAGTAGCCGGGATGGCCCTTGGCTGTCCAGCCCGGCACAAAACCGGAGATTCCGGCAATCGGGTCGGTCGCGCCTTCGGCGGGCGTCAGGTCCACCGTCTCCCACTTCGAGTCGTCGAAGCCCGGCTCGGCCCAGAGCGGCTGGTGGGTCGCCGGATCGAGGGGTGAGTCGCCGACGGTGAACTTCCACGGGCCGTAGAGCGGGACAGCCGATTGGCCGAGAGTAACATTCTCAATGTTGCCCGCAAGCGCGGGCGCAACGGGAGTCTGCGCCCAGCCGAGGCAGCCCAGTCCAGCCAGAATCAGAGGAAGAAAGCGAATCTGTCGATGCACGGCAGGAACCCTCACCTTTCAGAGAAAGCCGCTTGAGGCACTATAACGCGTCATCCTTGCTTGTGAAAAGACGCATTTTGTATGGTCAGAA
>Ga0181520_10008183_pt1 | contig 14988 bp, 16 predicted proteins | sample PEATcosm2014_Bin_29_FD_132451 | JGI IMG/M metagenome (GOLD analysis project Ga0181520, IMG submission 132451) | Peatland microbial communities from MTU Mesocosm Facility, Houghton, MI, USA - PEATcosm2014_Bin02_30_metaG | ecosystem: Environmental > Terrestrial > Soil > Wetlands > Peat | place...
CGTTTTTTCGATCTCAAAATACCGCCGTTCCTTGTGAGCTCGGTGCTCAACGTGGTGCTTGCCCAGCGTCTCGTCCGAAAGATATGTCCGCTTTGCATCTATTCCTATGAGGCCGATCCTTCGATCGTCGCGACACTTAATGTCCAGTTGAAAGAGAATGGTCTTGATCCGGCGGAGGTGCATATACCGACGACGCTTTATCATGGAAAGGGGTGTTCCTCGTGTGGCATGACCGGCTATCGTGGCAGGCTCGCTATCTATGAGGCGCTTGAGGTGGACGAAAAAATGAAGGCGCTTATCGTGAATCCTGAATTCGATCTGGCTGCGGTGCGTGCCCATGCGCGCGAGTTGGGAATGAAGACGATGTTCGAGGACGGATTGCAGAAAACGCAGGTCGCGCTGACAACGCTCGAAGAAGTGCTTCGCGTGATCAGGGAATAGCCCTAACTTTATTAAAAAATCATTAAAAGCGGTTTGACTTCTCGATTGAGAGCGGTAAGATTCTTAGCGAGGACGGAGTTCTGCACAAACCGCGGAACTAAAAAATTCTGTGTGTCAGATAAACAGCCACCACAATGGCTGTTTATTTTTTTAACATAAATTTAATGGTCGGCGCGCTATGGTTTTCATGCTCGGGCATATGGGGCCATAGTTCATGGGGTAGAACGCTGTCCTCGACACACAGAAAACCGAGTTCGAGCCTCGGTGGCTCCACCCCGAGCGCAGATGGTAGAATAATGACATGGTTCAAGGTTCTGTCCCGTCCAATCAGGAGATAGCCGAGGTGCTTCGCCAGATAGCGGAGTATCTTGAAATGCAAAAGGTGCTTTTCAAGCCGCGGGCGTATCAGAAAGTTGCGCAGACGGTCGGGTCGCTCGAGGAGGATGTCGCGGAAATTTATAAGCGCGGCGGAACGAAAGCGCTTATGGAAATTCCCGGCGTCGGTACCGGCATCGCTCTCAAAATCGAGGAGTTCTTGAAGACCGGACGCATCAAGGAATATGAGACGATGAGAAAAGAGATGCCGGTGCGGCTCGACGAGCTTTCGCGTATTGAGGGTCTGGGGCCAAAATCGATACAGAAGTTATATAAGAAGCTTGGCGTTCGGAATTTGAAAGAACTTGAGGCTGCGGCGAAGGCGGGGAAGATAGCGTCGCTTGAAGGGTTCGGTAAAAAGAGCGAAGAAAAGATACTGAAGGGGATCGGGTTTGCCGAGGACGCGGGCAAGCGATTCATCCTCGGCTACACCATGCCGCAGATCGAAACAGTGGTCGCGCGCCTGAAGAAGGTTTCCGGCGTTGTTGCGGTCACGGTCGCCGGTTCCGCACGGCGGCGGAAAGAGACGATCGGCGACGTGGATCTGCTTGTGGTGGCGAACAATCCTAAAGCAGTGATGGATTATTTCGTGGCGATGCCTGAGGTGCTGGCGGTTTCGGCCCATGGCGCGACAAAATCATCCGTTAAAGTTCGGCCGGGCATCAACATCGATCTGCGCGTGGTGCCGAAAGCATCGTACGGCGCGGCGTTGAATTATTTCACCGGTTCGAAAGCGCACAATGTGGCGTTGCGCCAGTTGGCGATGAAGCGCGGGTGGAAACTGAACGAGTACGGATTATTCTCTGTCGGTGCGGGCGGGAAAGAAAAGATGATTGCCGGGGCGACCGAAGGTGAGGTTTACAAGGCGCTTGGCATGGACTATATCGAACCGGAATTGCGCGAGGACACCGGCGAGATCCCGGCGGCGCAGAGACACGCCTTGCCAAAACTTATCGAGTACGGCGCTTTGCTTGGCGATCTCCAGACGCAGACCGACTGGACCGACGGCGAGGCGTCCATCGAGGCGATGGCAAAGGCTGCCATTGCCGCCGGATTGAAATATATCGTCATTACCGATCACACCAAGCGCCTTGCGATGACCCACGGGCTCGACGAGAAGCGCATTCTCCAGCAAATGGCGGAGATCGACCGTCTCAATAAAAAGTTCGTGGGAAAGGTGAAAATTTTGAAAGGCAGTGAGTGCGACATTTTGAAAGACGGCTCGCTTGACCTGCCCGATGCGATCCTTGCAAAGCTCGACGTCGTTGGTGTTTCAGTGCATTCACACTTCAATCTTACGCGCGCCGATCAGACCGCGCGGGTAAAACGTGCGATGGCAAATCCGAACGCGGATATTCTTTTCCATCCGACAGGGCGGATCATCAACCGCCGGCCGCCGATCGAGCTTGATATGGATGAGATCATCACGTTCGCGAAAAAGACCGGCACGATCCTGGAGGTGAACGCGCTTCCCGAACGGTCGGACTTAAAGGATGAATATATCCGCGCCGCGCTCGCCGCCGGCGCGAAGATTTCCATAGATTCCGATGCGCATGCCACGAGTCATTTCCAATTGCTCGACAATGGCATCGCGCAGGCGCGCCGCGGCTGGGCGACAAAGAGCGATGTGATCAATGCGTGGCCGGTTGAGAAGATGTTGAAGAGTCTGAAATAGTGGTTTCACCGCGGATTTGACACATTAACAAATATGTGGTAGAATGCCACTGTACCTTGAAATTTCATTCGCCGTAGCGCTCAGAGTGACTTTATTACAAAAGGTATTTTGCGCGCTGCGGTCGAACAATCAAAAGCGATGAAACGCTTTGCAGAAATGCGAACGCGCTCAAGTCCACCCCAGCGAGGAGGAACACTATGAGTATTAATGTTGAGCAACGTTTCGCCCTGCTCGCTTCGATGGGAGCGAATATGGATTGGGATTCACTCACCACCGAGCAGGTCCAACTTGGCATCACGGGAGACCTCAAACGCCTTGGCAAGGAAGCGACTCTGTTTGTTCAGGTTGGCTTCCAAGTACAGATCGGCGAGTACTTTCGCGACACGGGCGAGTTGAACATCAAGCTTCCCGCACTCAAGCGCTACACACTTGAGCAACTCCAGGAGAAGTATCCCGGGATGGACATCGTGTCCGTCGAGGATACTTCAACCGAGGAAGAGGTAACACTCTCACTCGCGACGGTACTCGTCCCAAGCGACAAAGGCTCCATCGGCGGCGAGGAATACTGGAAGAGAGTTGTGGCAAAACTCAGCTCTCTCCTTGGCATCCAACATCGCGACTGGCTCATTGAGCATCAGGCGGAACCTGAATGCCAGGCCTTCATGGCGCTTCTCGGAAAGGTCTGGATCGACTTTCTGGGAACCATCCTGGTCCACCGCGATGGCGATCGCAACGTTCCGTGCTGCTATCGGGTCGGCTCGCGCTGGAACGGCTACTGGCACTGGCTCAGCGTCGGCTTCAGCAGCGACGGTCGCGTCGCTTTCGGTAAGTAGCAAATCGGGCCCTCGTGCACTTGGTCTTTTTGACCTTGAGCACTTGGGCCCTTTAAATTTTTTTAATAACCATGCTATGCTAAAAACGGATAGTAGATCGTTGCGCATGGCTACGGTTCTGCGCGGTCGAACTCTGCGATAGCATCGGCCGGAGCGGGAGGGGATACGTTTTCTCCCGGCGTGCAATGCTCATGCGCCCACTTATTATTGCTACTTGGTGCGGGACATTAAGGAATTATTTTACAGATTCCAAATACGATACAATCCTGAGAGTGCTCAAGGGATGGTGGCGCGGATGATGTCCCGCACATTTCGTGGTCAACCGCGATGGCAATCGCAACGTTCCGTACTGCAATCAGGACGGCTCGCGCTGGAACGGCAACTGGAACTGGCTCAGCAACGACTTCAACAGCAACGATCGCGTCGCTTTCGGAAACTGGCAATAATTATGAACGATGTCCGGCGGGTTCGCTGCGGCTCATTGTTTGCCGCACCCATCCGCCGAGCATCTTGCCGACCTCCTCCAGGGGTTCGGCGAGCATGATATATTTTCTATTATCGATGGCTTTTATCTCCCATGAAATTTGGAGAAACAGCTTTAAAAGATCCAATTTGGCGGCAGCTTTTTGCAAATAAGGAAGTTTTTGTTCTTTGGAGAGATGACTTGCGAGAAACATCAATTCTGTCGTTTCAATAAAAAGGTCGTCGATCTTTTGCCCCATGGTATAGCGGGATGTTTTCGCCATATCCGGTATGAATTCGTGCCACAGCTTGTAGGCTTCGATAAGACGAATGATGACAGGGACGTTGGCTTTATGCGAGGAAGAAACGAACGTGTTAGTTTCCATAAAAAAGAGGTTAACTAAAAAACGCGGCGATATTGTCTCCCTCGAAAACTTACTCGGGGCGTGGGAGGAATTTTTGGTGGGCAAAAAATCCAAGCGCGACGTTCAAGATTTCAAAATGCATCTGATGGAAGAAATAGTATCATTAAGAAACGATGTTGTCAAATTTTCGTACCGGCATGGTGGCTACGAGGCGTTCAAAATTTCCGATCCCAAGCCGCGGGATATCCACAAAGCACCGGTGCGCGACCGTCTTTTACATCACGCCATCTATCGCGTGCTCTATCCGTTTTTCGACAAGACGTTCATCGCCGATTCGTATTCCTGCCGCATCGGAAAGGGGACGCACAAGGCGCTTGAACGTTTTGAGTCGTTCTGTAAAAAGGTGAGCCGCAACAACACTCGCACCGTATGGGTATTAAAGTGCGACATTAGAAAATTTTTTGCGAGCATCGACCATGCCGTATTGCTCGGAATACTCTCAGAATATATTTCCGATTCGGACATCGTGGATCTCTTGCGCGAGATCATTGAAAGCTTTTCTTCCGCTCGCCCCGGCGTCGGGCTCCCGCTTGGAAACCTTACGTCACAACTCTTTGTAAATATCTATATGAATGATTTTGACCAATTCATGAAACACACGCTCAAAGAAAAATATTATATCCGCTACGCGGACGATTTCGTCATTTTGTCGGAATCGAAAATTTGGTTGGAATACCAGCTTCCGAAAATTGCCGCATATCTCTCTACGCGATTAAAGCTCGACCTTCACCCGCGGAAAGTTTCCATAGCGACATTGGCGTCCGGCATAGATTTCCTGGGGTGGGTCATTTTCCCCGACCACAAAGTGCTTCGTACCGCCACGAGACGGAGAATGATAAGGCGATTGGGTGCAACGGTTGCTCCAGGAACCATCAGTTCTTATAAAGGGCTTTTGAAGCATGGCAATACGTACCGACTTAGCAGGGAAATTTTCTGATGCCATGGCTACTGATAGGCCATTATACTGCTTTGTGTTAAACTGTTTCCATGCCTCCAGCAGCACATGAAAACGAAGACCTTAAGCGTATTTCGACCAAAAAACAGGTCGTCGCGGGTTTTGTGGTATATCGTAAAACGAGCGACGGGATAAAATTCCTCTTACTCTATCGCCGCGGCAATTACTGGAATTTCCCCAAGGGCCATTTCATGCCCGGCGAGCGGAGTATTGACGCAGCCTTGCGCGAGCTGGAAGAGGAGACGGGCATCAAGAAGACCGAACTGAGGATCGTACCCAATTTCCGGGCGTACGAGAGGTTCTATTTCAAAATCGGGAATCAGGGAATCTACGACACGGTCATTCTTTTTTTGGCGGAAACCCACAAGGCTGATATTCACCTGCGTCCGCGCGAGCACAGCGGATTCGCCTGGTTCCTCTATCACGACGCGGTGAATGTCATCGGAAAGAAATATGGAGATACGAAAAACGTTCTGAAACAGGCCAGCGACTTTCTCCACCCGCGCAAGCGGCCCATAAAGCCAGCCGGTGAAAGATCAGCAGAGCATCCGCATACTAAAGAGACCAAAGAAATAGCCAAATAGCAAAAGAAGGGGCTTTCGTGTCCGTTGTGTAATCACAGCAGGACACGAAAGCCCCTTCTTTTGCTATTTGGCTATTTCTTTACTTCGGCGACGATCTTTTTGAAGACGTCAGCTTCATGCTCGGCGAGGTCAGCGAGGATCTTGCGATCGATCTGGATGTTCGCCTTTTTGAGGGCGGCGATGAATTTGCTGTAGCTCAATCCTTCTTCGCGGACCGCTGCGTTAATCTTGACGCTCCAAAGCTGGCGGAAAACGCGCTTTTTCTCTTTACGGCCACGGAAGGCGTGAGTCCACGCGTGAAGTAAAGCCTCTTTCGCGGCGCGTTCTTTTGACTTGCGGCCCCAGCTGAAGCCCTTGGCATATTTAAGAACCTTCGCGCGACGCTTATTTGCTGTGGTTCCCCGTTTTACTCTCGGCATAATAGTGTTTTAACCTTTATAATTTAACAACGTTTTCATCGAGATGCCCAAATCGCGCGTCTTTCTGGAATCGCGGTTCATCTTGGTGCTCTTGCGGGTCTTGAAGTGGTCGACCGCCATGCGGCGCCGAACGACCTTCCCGTTCTTTGTGATCCTTATTCGCTTGGTGAAACTTTTGGATGCCATGATTTTGACGTGAGCCCCTCGGCTCAATGAGAGTAAGCTTACTATAGATTTTGGGGATTGGCAATACCTATTTCTTCGCGATCTGGATCGACGGGCCATTGCCCAAAAACTTCGCTTCGTTGAGCTTTTTGTACTCCACCGGGAGCAATGTTAAAAATTCCTTAAGCTTTTCCATGGCCCAGTCCTTATTTCGCTTCTCGCGGCCGCGCAGGCGCATATTCACCTCGACGGGATGTCCTTCGGCGAAAAACTTCTCAACCTGCCGAACCTTCACCATGAGGTCGTTGTGGGCAGCTTTCGCGCTGATCTGCACCACCTTCATCGCGGCGCTCTTCTGGGCGAGCCGCTCTTTCTTTATCCGCTTTTCCTCCTCGTAGCGGAATTTGTCATAGTTCATGAGCCGTACGACGGGCGGGTGCGCGGCGGCCGATATCTCGATAAGGTCAACAGCCTCCTCCGGGCGGGCGAGCGCGAGCGCGTCGGCGCGGCTCATGACGCCAAGGTTCTCTCCCTTTTCGCCGATGACACGGACTTCGGGGGCAGTTATTTGATTATTTATGCGTGGCTTGATTATGGTAGTGGTGCGGGTCGAAAATCGTTTCTATCGCTTCCATTGTAACAATTATGGTAGAATAATCAAAACCCATGGCAAACGACGAAATCCCGGAGAACCCCACGGTACCCACCACGATCCCCGGCGAGCACTATCACACGCTTGGCAGGAAGACGCTTTGGATATTCATCCTCGAGAGGATCCAGCCCGCGATGCTTCTTTTACTTCTCTCGATAGGACTTTTTGTGGTGAGTCAGTTGGAATTTCCTGCGACGGGGGCGTTCGGTGGTGTCGCCCACTATGCGCTTCTCGCCGCCGGAATTTGTTCGATACTTTTTATCGTATTTTTCGGTATCGCGGCGCTCATCGGTTGGCTGATCTATAAAAATTATACTTTCGCGCTGGGCGACGACTCGCTCAAAATAAAGCGCGGGATTTTAAGCAAAGAGGAGGTGGCGATCCCATATCGTCAGATCCAGGACGTGGACATACAGCGCGACCTCTCGTTCCAAATGTTGGGACTGAGCAAGATCGTCATTTTGACGGCCGGGCATGAGGACCAAACAGACACCGACGATGATAGCGAGGGCATTCTGCCGGCCATCGATAAAAATTTGGCGGACTGGTTGCAGTCGGAACTGCTGAAGCGGGCGAATATTCAAAAAGTAAGCGAAACAAAATAGCACAGCAGCCCTCTGGATAAAAGGGTCGCGTCGCTTTCTGCTGAAAGCGTGATACGTCTCGGCGCCTACGCGCCTCCGACATACCCTTTTATCCAGAGGGCTGCTGTGCTATTTTGTTTCGCTTACTTTTTGCAGCACTTGCACGAACCGCCGAACAACTTTATGCAGCCGGCGATGATCACGAGGATCGGCCACGTGACGTCGGCGAATGCCCACGTCAAAACATTGAGCTGCGCGAGGAGGAAGACCAATCCAAGAATGATGATGAGGATCGGGACTACCTTGTGATGACCGCAGCCACAATGACCGCCGCCCATTCCGCACGTGCAGGTCTTGCCTTTCATTTCCTCCGCACTGTGCTCAGTATGATTTTCCATGATTTTTATTAATGACAAAATCTTTTATTGATGCGTCGACCTTTATGTTTTCTTAGTACTAATAATTGTATCATAACGAATTCGCGGGCTGACCGCGCGTGGCAAAATTGCTCGCTAGACGGTTTTGTAGTATAATATGCGGGACAAGTAAATATGGGGATGCACTGGATTCGATAGCGATGATCCGTGAGTTTGCGAGCCGATGGCGACGCCGTAAGCGCCGCAAAACCTATAACTGCCAACAATCGCGTTGCAGCTCCAGCGTTCGCTTTTGCGTAAGCTGGGATCGGCTAGTTCGGGTCTCTTGAGCTAATACCGGTCTTATATAAGGGGACTAGTGTCAGGCTGACGATCCTGCGCCTGGCGCGAAAAATAGGATCATTTTCGCCTAACTCGTTTAGACTACGCTCGTAGACGGCTCATCGGCATCATCGTTACACGGCGGTTCGATTCCGCCCATCTCCACCAATAAAAGAAAGACCCCTTCTCTTTTTCGACCGGATCGCGCGGACGCTAAAGGTCGAAAAAAAGAAGGGGTGTTTTCCTTTGGTTTGCTCGCGACAACATTCACCCGGCGTTGCGTTTCTATAATTTTCAGCAATAAGCTAAACTAAATTTATGAAAAAGATCCAGGTGCTTGTGATCCATGGGGGAACGACCTTCAAAAGCGAGAAGGATTATTTACGTTATCTCAGCACTAGAAGGGTTACGGCTGAGAAGAAAATCCGCTGGTCCGGCGCTTACCTCGAAAAAAATTTGGGCAAAAAATTCACAGTGATCACGCCACGTATGCCGTTGCAGGACAACGCGAAATACCGGGATTGGAAGATCTGTTTCGAGCGATACCTTCCGCTGTTAAAAAAGAATTTTATACTCATGGGGTCTTCGCTCGGGGGCATTTTTCTTGCGCAGTATCTTTCCGAACACAAGCTGCCCAGGAAGGCGCTTGCGGTATATCTGGTCTGCCCGCCTTTTGATGGCTCTCTTTCCGAAGAGGATCTCGTGGGCGGCTTCAAGCTGAAATCCGACCTTTCGCTCATCGAGAAAAACTGCGAGCATCTACATCTCCTTTTTTCAAAGGATGATGACGTGGTGCCTGTTGCCCACGCCGAGAAGTACAGGAAAAAATTGAAAAGCGCACACATTGTCATCTATAAGAGCAAGAACGGACACTTCGCCGTGTCGAAATTTCCCGAGATCATCAAGATGATAAAGGCGGACGCGCGGGCGTTATAGCATTCAAAAAATAAAAAAGAAGGGGCGGTCATTGGTGGAATGGTAATTCCTGACCGCCCCGGTGGATGGATGTTCTGTCCGCAAGGAAATCTAGGCTCCCAGTTTTTGGGAGAGCCAACGTTCCTTGTCGAACGTCGCGAGGTCGAGCGAGTATTGGTCTTCCTGCACATTCGTTACGATCGGTGGGAAGACGGCAAGTTCGAGCTGATCGGCTCCCACGATGTCGCGGGCGATTCGGAAAAGCCGTTCATTCCGGACCCTGTGCATCAGCGACTGGCCTTCGTCGGTCAGCAGGTACCGATACATCTCGGAGCCTGACAGCTCGTTGAGGATCGGAGCGCCGCCTGCCTGCGCCAACCCAGAGACGACTGCGTAGAAGTGGGTGTCAGGCACCACTCGCTTGATCCGCGGGAGATCAAACCCGGGATCGTCTTGAACGCGAGAAAGTTCCTGAAGCGTTTGCTCAACGTTTTCCACGATCTCCACGATTGGGAATTCTTCGCCTCCTTCGAAGACAAGGTTTGTTGAGGTTGTGTGGTCAAGGCGGTGAGTGCGGCCGCGTTCGTCGATGAGCCGATAGAATCGTTCGGGTTCTTGAGCGGCGATGCCTGCGATGGTCCGCTCAAGAAGTTCCATGCCGAGTTTTTCGATCAAGTTCGCCGATTCGAGGACGGTGTTCGGGAAATTGAGTCGGGTTGCGTGGAGGTGAAACGCGAACGGCGAAGCCGCAGCGCGAGCGATGTGGGAGATTTCCGATCCGAACCCGTTCGACGCGACGCCGCTCGGGTTCATACGGGTGTAGGGTCCCCATATGTCATCGGGATCTTTCGAGATGTGATGTCCGCGGAACGTCGCGGTCCGGTCGCTGTTTTGCGTGAACTCGTGGAGGGTTACCGGGACGCCGCAGGCTGCCGCAACCAAGGTATGTGGCCGCCAGTTCCCGACGTGGCTTGAACGGATGCCGTCGGCTTCCAGGAACTGGCGTAGGGTCATGTTTTTCGCCCCTCCGTCGGTTACCTTGAAGAAGAAATTGACAGGTCGGTTCGGGTCGTCGCCGTAGGGATGATTACAGATATTCCCGGGCCGATTTTCCCAAAAGTTTCCGTGGATGACCCAGCTTACGACTTGATTGGCCAGGTCGCTGATTCGACGATCGGGCAGTTCTTTGCCGATGTCGATCTTGAAGCCGTTGCTTCCCGTCTCGACATGCCGGAGAGAGTGCTTGCTTCCGGCAACTTCCGAAAGGAAAAGTCCCTCCTTCTTGCCGAGGACCAGATCCATTCTGAATTCCTTGCCGCTCTGGGACAACACTGACCCATTGCACCGAAGGATTCCCGGTTCTATTTCCAGCCATGGGCCGAACTTCCTTGTGTTCCGGGTGCCCGCCTCTCCTCTTTTTGAGGCGATTTCCTTCAAGGCTCTTTCGCCGGCGCCGCCAGGCATAGCGGAGACAACCGAGGTCATCCGCTCGCCAGGGATAACGTGCTCATGTTTCCTTACTGTTGCTTTCTGCTTTCTCATCTTCTTCTCGCCTCGTGTAGTATGGAGTTTTCAAAGGGCCGGGTTTATTGCTAGAACCCGTCAGACCGTTTTCACGATCTGAACATTGGATATATATTCTTATGCAATGCTCAGACCACGACTTAATGAAAAATCCTCCCGGAGGTCCGGGAGGGTTTTCTGAATTCTGGTTGGTACTTATTGGTTGTCGGTACTTTTATGAATTCATAGTAATCTCCCGGTGGGGCATCCCTTCAAAATAAAGCAAAGCGAAAGAAGCCACATCTTAAACGAGGTGGTCACATAGCTATAACGGACGATAGATTGCGCTGAACTCATATTTTTCATCTGTTTTTTAATTATTGGGTTGGGCGGAGGAATTGTCAAGGCCGCGCGTCACGAGAGAGGAGCGGTTGGGGCATTTATAAATTCTCCAGATGTTGCGCGAGATTTTCTATAAAAAAGTCTCTGCCTTCGAACTCCGGCCACGGGAACGCCGTAGTGCCGTTTATCTCGAAAAGCAGGGGATCGCCCGCGGCGTCAATGCCGATGTCCATGGTATACATCGGGTGTGGAAATTTTTCAGTGATCATTGTGTGGATCTTCTCATAGAATGGAGTAATCTCTTTTGGCAGGTCTTCGCGCGCCAACTCTTTTATGGAGGCGCCCTGCTGATAATTGGCGACAAGGCTTCCCGGTTCGGGAACGCGTACGTGGGTAAGTGCTATGGTGTCGTTCACGATGGCGAGCCGAAGGTCGTGGTATGAATCGCAAATGCCCGCAATGCCATTCTTGGTATCGATGAATTCCTGTAGCAGTGCGCCTCCAGCGATCGTTTTTTTTATCTCCTCATCAAGCATTAAGTTCGTTTTATCAAAAATGCGAACCCCTCTTCCGCCCGTGCCGACGTTTGGCTTGAAAACGACCGTCTCGGTCGGGATATCTTTTAGCGCTTTCAAAAAATCGGCTTCGTTATCGATAAAAATTGTTTTGGGAAAGAATTCCGGTAAGAATTTATACGCCTCGAATTTCGACGCGAAGAATTTTCTGAAAGTGGAAGTATTACTGATGCGGGCCCGGGCGGTCGTAAAGTTTTCGTCCGGGATGTTGCCAAGGTTATAGATGACGTCGGCTTTTACCCTCTCGCCGCGCACACCAAACTCGCCATTCGCGTATCGGAATGCCGGGAAAAATATATCGTCGCCGTGATAACTGCCAGCGTCATAGGCGAAAAAAAGATGGTTGCGCGCGCTCAGGCGGTGGGCGAGCTGCAGGTAGGAAGCGCCTTTATGATACGCCGTCGTGAAGGTTTCCTTTTGCGACGATCGCAACCAAATGACGACATTTCTTCTCTCCATAACGTGAGCATACCACAATGCCTGGCGCGGGAAATAAAAAAAGAGGGAAGCAAAAGCGTGGTGCCTTTGCTTCCCGTAAAACCGATGATGCGACGAAATCGAAATTACGCCCTCGCGTGCGCCAGCTCTGTTTGGCGCAATGAACCCGCTTCGATCCTTCTGAGGCGGCGGTTCAGGCTCGCTTTCGCCCCCTCGTTCGGGGCCTCGAGTGTTGCCAACTGCCTGAGTGCCGGCAGGTTGTCGTTCGCCTGCAATAGTGCCGTGGCGAAGTGGTCGCTGTAGCGGGCCATGTGCCGCTGGCGTTCTGCGGTGGTGAGCCCTTCAGCCTTTGCCGCTTGGCAAAGATCGTTGAGGAGCTTGATCCGATCCTTATGAAACTTGATCACGGGACTTAACACGCTCATTCTGACTCCATCTTTCGAACGGAAATTTGACACCGTACCGTACTGGCTACTGGCACTGATGATAAGGCGGTCGGCGCACCGCGTCAAGAAAAACGCCGCCTTTTTTTATAGCGTCGCAAACATCGCGATCGCCGCTGCGGTCATGAGGATGAATGTTGCCCATACGAAAACATTCGACAGCCAGCCGCTCTTATGTTCGCCCATGATCTTTTCGTCCCGCGCGATCTTCGCGATGATGAAAATAAGCGGCACGGCGGCCACGCCATTGAAGACGGCGGTGAAGACGAGCGCGCTGATGGGATTGATGCCGATGAAGTTGATCATCAACCCGATGATGGTCGCGACGGTGATCACGCCGTAGAACCCGTGCGCACGGTTGAATTTTAAGTTCAATCCCTCCTTCCAGTTGAACGCTTCGGCGATGGCGTACGAGGCCGAGGCCGAGAGCACGGGTACGGCGAGGAGACCGAGGCCGATGACACCGATCGAGAATAACAACTTTGCCAGGAACCCCGCGTTCGGAAAGGTGCGCACGAGCGGCTCAAGCGCCTTCGCGGCGTCCGCGGTGGTGGCGATGTTGGTGAGACCGTGCGCGTTCAACACCGTCGCCGCAACGACGATGATGCACCACGTCGCGACTTCGGAAGAGAGCATCCCGAGAAAGTTATCGATGCGAAGCGCCCGCATGAATTTTTTGCTCACATGGGTCTCCCCGTTCTTTATCAGATGTTTTTCTTTTTCTTCTTCGGTCTCCTCCGACGCCTCCCAGAAGAACATGTACGGCGAGATGGTGGTGCCGAGCACGCCGGTGATGATGAAGAGAAAGGCGAAACTGAACTGTATGTGCGGAACAAAGGTCGCCTTAAGGAGCGTACCCCACGGCTCGTGCACCAGAAAAACGGTGAGCGGATAGGAAAGCAGCGCGAGCGCGAACCACTTCAATATTTTGGCGTAGGTCTTGTACGAGGTATAGATCTCGAGGAAAAGGATAAGCGCGGTGAAAAAGAGCGTGAGTACCGCGAAGGGGATGGGGATGATGAGGTTCGCCGCCGCGCCCATCGCGCCAAGGTCGGCGCCGATGTTGATGGTGTTCGCGACGAGCACGAGTATGATCACGCCGTATAATATCTTCTTGTTGTAATTTTTCTTGATGACGGCGGCGATGCCGGTGCCGGTTACGGCACCGATGCGCGCACACGCTTCCTGGATCGCGGTCATGAACGGCAGCAGCAAAACAGCCGTCCATAGCTGGCCGTAGCCGAATTGTGCCCCGGTTTGCGTATAAGTGGCGATGCCGGACGGATCATCGTCGGCCGCGCCGGTAATGAGGCCGGGTCCTACGATCTTGAGCAGCTTTTTCGTCCGCCTGCTGAACTTAGCCATTATTTTTTGTGAGGGATAAAAGGACCTTCGCGAGCTTCCGCGCCGGGCCGTGGCGGACGAATTTGTCGGTGTCGATGAGGTCGGCAAAAATATATTCGATGGTGCCGCGTTTTTTTGGAAGCGTGGAAATATCGACGAACTCGGCGCCCTCCTTTTTATATTTTTTCGCCAGCCGTTCCGGCGGTTTCTTATTATTGAAGATCGCGTAATCAAGAACCCCTTCACCCAGATACTTTTCCATGGTATTCAGAAAATCGTTCGCCGTGAAATGATCGGTCTCGCCGCGCTTGGTCATCAGGTTGCACAGGAACACTTTTTTCGCCTTCGATTTCTTGATCTCCTCGCATACGCCTTTCACGAGGAAATTCGGGATGATGCTCGTATAAAGATCGCCGGGGCAGATGACGATGAGATCGGCGCCGTGCAAAATGCGGCGCAGGCTCGGGTTGATGCGCGCTTCAGGCTCAAGCCACACTTCTTCGATCGGCGCGCGCGCGCGGTCGCGGGGGATATCAATGTTCGTCTCGCCGCGGACGATCGTTCCGTCGACGAGGCGCGCACACAGGCGCACATTGTCGAGCGTCACCGGCGCAACCTCGCCCTCAATGTTCAATATTTTTGAGGCCTCCTGAAGGGCCGAAGAAAAATTGCCGGTGACCTTCTCGAGCGCCGCGATGAAGAGATTACCGAAGCTGTGTCCGTTCAGGCCGCCCTCCGTAAAGCGGTAATTGAAAAGATCGCGCATGACCTCCGAAGATTCGGACAGCGCCACGAGCGCGCGGCGCACATCGCCGGGCGGCAGGACGCCGTATTGGTCGCGAAGGAGTCCGGTCGATCCGCCGTCGTCCGACATTGAGATGATTGCGGTGAGATTGACGGGATGGCTTTTGAGCGCGGAAAGCACGGTAAAGCTGCCGGTCCCGCCGCCGATGGTCACGATGTTTTCCATTGCCTTAGAGTTTACCATTGCCGCGCGGGGGATTCCAGGGGAATCTTACGATAATTCGTGGTATTATAAGGAGATGAATCGTTCGCAGGCGGAAAACTATATTTTTTTCACGTCCATCATTCTCGTTGCGGCCCTGGTCATTCTGGTCTTTCTATCGGTACTGGATGTCATCGCGCTCGGCATGAAGTTC
>Ga0181520_10008185_pt1 | contig 14986 bp, 15 predicted proteins | sample PEATcosm2014_Bin_29_FD_132451 | JGI IMG/M metagenome (GOLD analysis project Ga0181520, IMG submission 132451) | Peatland microbial communities from MTU Mesocosm Facility, Houghton, MI, USA - PEATcosm2014_Bin02_30_metaG | ecosystem: Environmental > Terrestrial > Soil > Wetlands > Peat | place...
AACTCAACTTCTCTGCCTGATGCACGCTGACGTTCACTTCCCAGCATGACTAACCCTTCAGGCTCATCTTGTGTTGGAATCAGCTCCCCTCTTCAGGCTCATCTTGTATTGGAAAAGAGTTCAAGTTTACAATCCGGCTTGAGCCGGGTAATACTGTTTTCTGGCCACCCATCGGCCGGGTACCATCCTATGGTGACGCATCGATTGCCTCGCACGGACCCGCGAACTTCCGTGCGCGGGAGTGTGCCTTTCCTGTTCGGATGTTGTCGCGTCGAGCGGAGGCTGAAGGCGGCCGCGACTTTTTTCGTATTCCTGGCGATGTCCGCGCATTGTTCGCCAGCTAGCGCGCAGACGCGCGATTCGGCAAGAATCCCTTATCGAACCGCGGCTTCGGTTTCCGCGCTCACTCCGGAACAGGCAAGCAAGGCGGACCCCGTTCTACTCCGAGGCGTTGTCACCCGACGTACCGAGCGCGGCTTCGCGCTACAGGATCGCACCGGAGGAATCTGGATCGGTTGGACCAGTCCCGATGAACAGATCGACGCCGGCGATGAGGTTGAAGTAACAGGAGTTGTTTATGAAGGGGTCTTCAGTCCCATGGTGAAGACAACTTCGCTGCGCAAACTGGGACGCTCCGCGCTGCCTCGGCCGCGGAGCGTAACGTTCAGGCAATTGAGCACCGGAGAGATGGAGAATCTGTATGTTTCCATTGTTGGGGTAATTCGCTCAGCGGGAATCAGGCCAAATGCATCGCGTTTGCAGCAGTTCTGGATGAAGATCGAGATGGCCGACGGTACCATCTATGCCTCTTTACCGGCAGAGAATGCCGACGCGGGAGGCAAATTGGTCGATGCCACCGTTCGGATCGACGGCGCCGCGGCTTGCACGAAAAACATGAACAGGCAGATCACGGCTCCGACGCTCTTGGTGCAGGGAATTGGGAATGTAACCGTACTTCGCCCTCCGCCGCGGAACTTATATGCCCTGCCACTTACGCCGATCGGCAGGTTGATGGAGTATAGGTCGGGGACCGATTACTATCACCGCGTCAGGATTGCCGGAACAGTTACCTACTACAAGCCGGGCGAAAGCCTCATCGTCGAAGATAACGGCAGAGCGCTGCTTGTCACTACAGCGCAATCCCCGGGCATTGAACTGGGAGATCGAATCGAGGCAATAGGTTTTCCCGCGCCCAGGGACTCAGGTCCAATTTTGCAGGATGCAATTCTCCGGGATATTGGACCCGGCCAACAACTGCGGCCTACCCCCGCCACGATCAAGGAATTGTCCTCCGGTTCTTTCAATTACAATCTGATCGGCACCGAAGGACGTCTGCTGAGACGGGTGCAAGAACCGTTTAGCGAGGTGTTGCTGTTACAGGACAACTCGACTCTCCTGCTGGTCGAACTGGCTGAACCGGGAAGCTCCAATGAGTTTCGGGATATTAAGGAGGGAAGCACGATTCGCATTTCCGGCATCAGTATGCTGGATGTATCGGGAACCTGGAACACAGGCGGTCCAAACGCCAGCACAATTCGCTACAAAGTGCTTCTACGATCGCCGAAGGACGTGGAAGTCGTTCAACCCGCCTCCTGGTGGACCACGCTGCATGTTATCTATCTCGCGGCGATTTTGGGAGTTCTCGTTCTTGTTTTCTTCGGCCTGGTCGTTTACGGGCGCATGGAAGGCTGGCGGCTTCAAGCCGTGCTCGAAGAGCGCGAGCGCCTGGCGCACGAGCTTCATGACACGCTGGCCCAGAGTTTTGCCGGGATCGGCTTTCAATTGCAGGCAATACGCAAGGCCATTCCAAGCGAAACGCCCGAACTGCGGCAGCAAGTGGACCTGGCTCGCGCGCTGGTGCGACACAGCCACAAGGAGGCGAGGCGCAGTCTTGAACCGTTGAGACCGGAGTTGTCCGAGGGAATGGATTTGCTGCCTTCGCTTGAATCCTCCGCCCGCGCGATGGTGGGAGGCGGCTCCGTCAAGGTATCCGCGGTTAGCACCGGCGCGCCGCGCCCAATTCCCCCCAAGATAGCCACTTCCCTGTTACGGATCGGACAGGAAGCCATTGCGAATGCCGTTCGTCATGCCGACCCAAGCCACTTGGACATTTCCGTCGCCCATAACATTGGCTTTATCCGTCTGGCTATCAAAGACGACGGTTGCGGTTTTGTAAAGAGCGGCAACCTGCTTGGATTCGGATTGCGCGGCATGCGCAGGAGGTCCGCGGGTCTCTCTGCCAAGCTCGACATTGTCAGCCAGCCGGGAGAAGGCACCTGCGTCGAAGTGACAGCGCCGCTTCCGCCCGGCCTCACCTTGTCCTCGGCAATCAACAAACTGTGGAAGTATCCTCTGGAGCGGATATTGTATGTCAACACAAAAGCCAGATGAAGGCATCGTCAGGATTCTGATCGTTGACGATCACCCCGTGGTCTGCTCGGGACTTACAAGTATGTTGAGCGCGCAAATTGGAATTGAAGTGATTGGATCGGCGGCCAGCGGAGAGGAGGCTCTGGCAATCGTTCAGCGCGACAAACCCGATCTTATGCTACTGGATTTACGTATGCCCGGAATGGATGGCATCGGCGTCTTGAACGCGCTTAAGAGGATGGAGTGTCCTCCGCGGGTTGTGGTCCTGACAAGTTTCGAGAAGGAGGAGGACATCTATCGCGCGATACGTGCCGGCGCTCAGGGATATTTGCTCAAAGACACATCGGAGTCGGAGATGGTTGCGGCTATCTTGATGGTGCATTCTGGAAAGCGCTACATTCCTCGCCACATCGCGGCCAGACTGGCGGATCGTTTGATGCGCTCCGATCTCACCGCTCGCGAACTGCAAACCTTGGAACTGCTCGCCCAAGGATCGACGAACAAGCAGATCGCCGAAGCACTCAAGATCAGCGATAACACGGTCCGCCACCACGTGAACAACATTATGGAGAAGTTGCAAGTTACGGATCGCACCGAGGCGGTTGCAACGGCTCTCCGCAATGGAGTGCTTTCGGGAACGGACTAGCACTGCAATTGCGGATGGTACGCGAAGCTCGGCGAGCCCGGCTTTTCGCGGTCACCGCGCGGTGCGTGAAAATGAAGCGGTCCTCGCCATTGGGGCCGGCGCGGCAGGCGTACAACGCCGTGCCATCCGCGCCGGAGAAGGCGAGCATTCCTGTATAAAAGGAGTATCTCGGTCTTTCCTTTTTGCATAGGCAACCATTTGCCGCTTGCAGCGACACATCATAGATCTCGGAGATAGGAAGCGGATTGACTCCAATGGAAATCATTCAATCGTCAATGGCGATAAACAACCCAGGAGGCCGCGCATGACGGCAGTTCTCATTCGAGGCGGCCATCTGATCGACCCCGCCGCCGGCATAGACGCCCTCAAGGACATTCTCTTCAAGGACGGCCGCGTCGCCGAGATCGCCGCCCCCGGCAAGCTCAAATCGGCCATCCAAGACTCCGGGGCCGATGTTCTCGATGCCGCCGGCCTGATCGTCGCTCCCGGCCTCATCGATATGCACGTTCATCTGCGCGAGCCGGGCCAGGGCTACAAGGAGACCATCGTCACAGGCACGGCGGCGGCGGCGGCAGGCGGCTTTACGGCGGTGTGCGCCATGCCCAATACCGTCCCGGTCAACGATTCCGTCGAGACCACGCGCTGGATGCAAGCCCCGGAGCGCAACGCCGCGATTCGCGTCTTCCCCATCGCCGCCGCCACCCGCGGATCGAAGGGCGATGCGATCAACGACTACGCCGCGCTCAAATCCGCCGGCGCCGTTGCCGTCTCCGACGACGGCCTGCCCATCCTGAAAGATGGCGTGATGCACGAAGCTCTGGCCGCCGCGGCTCGCGTGGGCCTGACCGTTATCCAGCACGCCGAGGACACGCGCCTCACGCAAAGGGCGAGCATGAATGCCGGTCCGGTGGCCTTCAAACTTGGCCTGCGCGGTTGGCCCAACGAAGCCGAGTCCGGCATCGTCGATCGCGATATTCGCATGGTTGCCGAGTTGCGAGATGCTCGTGCCCATCTCCACGTCGCCCACATCTCCACCGCCGCCTCGCTGGCCGCCGTCCGTCAGGCGCGACGCAACGGCCTGCGCGTTACCTGCGAGGTTGCGCCTCACCATTTTCTGCTCACCGACGAGCACGTCGGCAACTACGACACGCACGCCAAGATGTGCCCGCCGCTGCGCTCCGCCACGGACCGGGACGCCATGATTGAAGCCATCCTCGACGGCGTTGTGGACGCCATCGCCACCGACCATGCCCCCCACGCCGTCCACGAGAAGGAAGTCGAGTTCGAGCGCGCCCCCAACGGCATCATCGGCCTGGAAACCGCCCTCGGCCTCTGCCTGCGCTGGCTGCACAAGGAGTGGAAGATGCCCATTGGCCGGATTCTCAGCTTGTTGAGCGCCCAGCCCGCCGCGCTGCTCAATCTCAAGGGCCGCGGCACCCTCGTCGTGGGCAGCTTCGCCGACGCGGTGGTCTTCGACCCAATGGCCGAATGGACTTACCACGCCCGCGAAGGCAGATCGAAGTCCAGAAACACGCCCTTCGACGGCTGGACAATGCAGGGCAAAGTCCGCTGGACCATCGGCGAGGGGAAGATCGCATACAAATCCGAAGCATAGGATGGCCGCGTTGCCGACCGAGAAACTCAAAGCAGCGGACAGTCCGGGGTTTCGCCGTATGAATTCAAGGATTTCAACGGATATCTCGGCAGGTAGGAATGCTATGCGGAATTCTCGCGCGGCGTCGGTTGCCGATGGGGATCAACGCGCGACTGCTATCCGCTATTTGCGATTGCCGACCGCAACCTCCTGCTGTTGATTGTAGGCAACCTCGATTTCGATTCTCTTCTTGCCGTTCTTGACCGCATACATGGCGGCGTCGGCGGCGTTCAACAAGTTGTCTTTCGTGCTTCCGTCCGCCGGGTATAGCGCAACGCCGAAGCTGGCTTCGCCGCGCAGCAGATACCCCTCGATGACAAACGGAACCTCGAAGCAGCCTTCCAGGCGGCGGGCAACCTCTTCCACATCGGAGCGGCTTCGCACCGCCGAAACCAGGGCCGCAAACTCGTCCCCGCCCAGCCGGGCCAGCAAGTCGCCGCTACGCAACTGCCGCTTCATCCGCAAGGCCACTTGTTGCAGGTAGATGTCGCCGACGTGGTGGCCGTAGCGGTCGTTGATTGGTTTGAACTTGTCCAGGTCGATATAGATCAAGCCAAAAATGCAGCCATTCTCGTGATCCTGTTCCATAAGTGCGTCGAGACGCTTGTCCATGGCGAAGCGGTTGGGTATCTCGGTCAGCAGGTCGAACTCCGAGCGGCGGCGCAGATCGGAGTAGAGGCGCCGCGTCTCGATGGCCAGCGTGGCCAGCCGGGCGCCATTCAGAAGCGCGCCGGTCTCGCGCTCCGAGGGCGGCGTCTCCGCATCGAACGCTGCAATAAACGTGCCCAACGCCGGCCCCGAGCGGGCATCGATCTTCACACGGACGACGCGCAGGCTGTTCGGGTACGGCAAAGCTTCTCCTATCCGCGTTCCGTCGGCCGTCTCGCACCAGATTGGGGCGCCATCCAGTGCCGAGGAGACCATCTTAACGATCTGCTCGAGTATCTCGGCCAGCGGTCGCGCTCCGTTGATGTCCTCAAGAATGCGGCTGCGCTGCTGTTCGAGCTGGGCCGAGCGGCGTTCCTGCGCGGCCTCCGCTTCGACGCTGCGGGCCAATGCGGCGGTCTTCTGTCGTACCCGCCGTTCCTGAACCCAGCCCCAAGCCCCCGCAAGCGCTACCATCGCCAGCAGCAACCCAACCATGACCACCAGGTTGCGAACGTTCAGCAATGTAGGTTTCTTGATGACGGCAATATCGTCGTAGCTGCGCAGCAGAATGTCGAACGCCACCGCGCCGGCCCATGGATTGGAGTCGTGCAGGATGCAGATTCCGGTCACCCGCACCCTGGTTCCCGGCGGGATATGCCGCATATCCGCTACATTGCTCCCGCTTGGATGCCGGAAGACGGCCGAAAACGGGTGCCCATCCGCGACCAGGATGTATGTGTCCTGCCCCCCCTCGCGCGCCTCCGTCACCACCTCGCCTTCGATGGAAACCAGATCGAAGTGGTGCCCAATCCCGCGGTTGTCGGACACGGCCAGTTGTTGCCAGGTTGCAAGCAGTGGCGCGATCGGCGCCCGGATGCCCGTATCCTTGACTTCGCCATGCGTTATCCCCAAAAAGCTGTCGGTTACAGCGACATCGGCAAAACCCGTTGCGTCCGCCAGATACCCGAGGCGCAAGGGAAGATCGGTCCAAGTCAGAATCCTGACGCTGTTGCCGCCGCTCTGCAGAATCGCTTCGGAACCCGGCTGATAGTAAGTGACGGTGCCCTGGACCCTGATCCTCGGCGTCTCGTCGAGAACGCGATAGCCGCCAAGAATCCGGTTCATGGGCGTGACCGGAAGGTCCCATACGTTCTTGCTGGCGCGCTTGAGGATTCTTATATTGGCGAGCGAGGAAAGATGAAGCAAGATTCTGGTCTGCTCCATCTTGTCGTCGAAGACGCCCCCCGCAACCCCGGTGACCTCCACCTCGGCATCCATAAGGGCATTGAGCGCATCGATCTTGTCGCTGTCTATCGTGGCTTCGATGTAGCCGCCGTCGGTAAGCATCTGAATCCTGGTGGTGGTTATGTTGACCCCCGGGTTGAAGGTCAGGTCGGCGGAGTGAACCACGCCGCGCATTTTCACCAGCGCACAGTCGCGCTGCCCCAGGATCAGGTCCCCGTATCTCACGGTTACGGGTTTGGGCATCGCTCCGTGGCGCAGCACCGTCACCTGATCGCTCACCACAATGGCATGGAAACTCTCTTGCGTCGTTCCTTTTATCAGTACGCGATCCCCGGGAAACAGCTTGTACTTGGGACCGGCGGAGACATAGGTGGCCAGATCGCCGTCCTGCACGAAAAGCTGATATTGATAGCCGCGAAAGTAGGTAACCGTCGCCTCGAAAGCTACCGGCAACTTCTGGCGCGCTTGGTCGTTGCTGAGCTCGGAAATCGCGCGCAAGGTGGTCAGCGGCGCGGCCGCCCACCCGGCCCACGTCCATGCAACGACGATCGCCAACGCCGAAATTGCTCTCTTCAAAGCGATTGCACCTGTTCTACAGATTGCGCGTTTCGGGCCCTGGGAGGATTATCGGCTGGAGTTGCCGATTGAATTACATTGACGCGAAACCGTCCTGTTTTTCCGGCATTGCGCCTATAAAATCTTCGCGCAAATCGAGTATAGCGGCGGTCGCCCATCGGCTTGGCCCCCGGGGCGATAAACCCATGAGGGAGCGCACCAGCCCCTCATGGGTGGGAAGGTTGACAATCGGGGAAAAATGGGTACGCCACCCGCCACCGCCAAACGTCATTTCGCCAGTGAGGACGCATATCCGCTGACCCAGGCAATTCATCGCAAAGGAAACCTTGGTCACCTTCGATTCCCGGATGCAGGCGCTGGCTCCAAATGGCGGCGCGGAGCACGACGCTCGAGGCCAGTCAACGCTACCTCAGCCTACCGCCTCAAGCAGCGCTAACAGGCCCTAGTGTGGTGAGTCAGAAGTTCGTTGGATAAGTCAGCTTTGAAAACGCAGGTCCTTCGACTGCGTTTGGCGCGAAGCACGCGCCAACCTTCGCTCAGGATGACAATCTGTTTGTTGAACGAATTTTGGACTCAGGACACTAGATCAGCTCACACCCCGCGAACCAATAGCCAATCTCGAAGGCCGCAGTCTCTTCGGCATCCGAGCCGTGGATGGCATTCTCCTGGATCGAATCGGCAAACTTCTTGCGAATGGTTCCTGTGTCGGCGTTGGCGGGATTGGTGGCGCCCATCAGCTTGCGCAGGTCGGCGATGGCGTTGTCCTTTTCAAGAACCAGGAGAACCAGCGGCCCCGAAGCCATGAAATCGCAAAGCCCGTCGAAGAACGGCTTCCCGGCATGAACGCGATAGAAGCCGCCCGCCTGCTGCTTTGAAATTGCCTGCTTCTTGATGGCGACGATCCGAAAGCCCGCCTTGTCGATCTCGGCCAGAATGGCTCCGGTGAATCCTCTGCGGACCGCGTCCGGCTTGACGATGCTGAAGGTGCGTTGAGTCATTGAAGTTAGCTCCTCGATAAGATTGGTTCCGCGTCTTCCGCGGTAAATGCCAGCCAAATTCCCGATACGCGGCTACTGAATCGTTGGTTTGCCGGTTGCGCCGCAATGGGCGGCGCGGGCGCGGGCCACAAACTTCCGCACCATGTTCAGGTCCTTGCGCCCCGGCGCGGCCTCCACGCCGGAAGCCACATCCACGCCCCAGGGCCGCAGCGTGGCAATCGCCTGGGCGACGTTTTCCGGGTTCAAGCCTCCTGCAACGATCAATTTCAGCCGTCCGTCCGCGGCGAAGACGGTCTTGCGCGCCTCGGCCCAATCGAAGGCCACGCCAGTGCCGCCCAGGGCCGCGGCGGTGCGGGAATCCACCAGCACCGCGTCTACATTTCCGTCTTGGGCAAGCGCCGCCGCCTGCTCGGCCGCGCCCGCGCCGAAGTGCACCACGCGCAAAATCCGCAACTCCGCTCCGAGCCGTTCGCGCAGCTTCGCGGCCAGTTCCGGTCCGGTCTCGGAGTGCAATTGCACCCCCGTCAGCCCGCACGAGCGCACTGCGGAACAAATCTCCTCCACTTCGGCATCCACAAAAACGCCGATCTTCTCCAGCGTAGCCGGCAGATGCGGCGCGATGGCCGCAACCTCGGCCGCAGCAACTCGCCGCGGGCTGGGCGCAAAGACGAAGCCCACCGCATCGGCTCCGGCCGCGACGGCCGCCAGCGCATCCCCCAGTGAGGTGTTGCCGCAGATTTTGATCCACAGGCTCATGCCTACGTCCAGTCTTCGATCGCATGACGGCGGCCAAGTTCCGGGCCGCTCTCGAAATTGGAGGCCGCCGCGGGAAGCTCGAAGAGAGCCGGCGCTCCATTGGCGCCCTCGAGCAGCGCCGCCAAAGCGACGCCGGGATCGGGCTGCCGCATGAGGCTTTCGCCGATGAGGAAGGCATCGAATCCCGCCGCGCGAAGCCGGATCAGATCGTCGGAGTTGGAAATGCCGCTCTCCGCCACCCGGACCACGCTTGCCGGTATCCCGCCCAGCAGTTCGAGCGAGGTTTCGAGGTTCGTCTCGAAGGTTTGCAGGTTGCGATTGTTCACTCCGATGGCGTCCGCGCCGGTCTCGCCCAGCGCGTTGAGCGCCCGGTCCAATTCCTCGCCGGTATGGACTTCTACCAGGACGTCGAGCTCCAGACCGCGCGCGGTGCGGGAAAAGCGCTTGAGTTCGGCATCGGTGAGCGCGGCGGCGATGAGCAAAATCGCATCGCCGTGGTGGGCGCGAGCCTCGACGATCTGGTACTCGTCCACCGTGAAATCCTTGCGCAGGCAGGGCAACTCGATCGCCTTCGAGGCTATTCTGAGCTTGCACAGGCTGCCCTGGAAAAAGGGCGCATCGGTCAGCACGGAGAGCGCGGCGGCGCCGCCTTCCCGGTAGCGACGCGCCAGCCAGGCTACGTCGAAATTGCGCCGAATCAGGCCCTTCGAGGGCGAAGCCTTCTTGATCTCGGCGATCACCGCGGGGCCGGTCGCCGCCCGCCGCCGCAGCGCCGCGGCCCAGCCGCGCGGCTGGTGCGCCGCCGCCCGCCGCTCCAGCGTGGCCATCGGCGCGCGAACCTTGGCAGCAGCCACCGTGGCCCTGGTCGAGGCCAGAATTGTATCCAGATAAGTGGACATAAGCTGCATCAAGTATACGAGCAGCGGCGGAAAAAGCCCCCGGATCGGCAGATCGCGGCTGAAAAGCGCTGGGTGGACGGAGTCTGAGCGGTTCAGCAGTTCCGCGAATGCCGCGCGAGCCTCTCCATTTTGCAAGCATTTCGGTCAACTGACTTGACGCTTAGCGTTAGAATGCAGCCAGGGAGAGTCTATCGATGGAGATCAAGCGAATCGGTTCACAGGCTTCAGGCAAAGGTCCGGGAGATTACTTTACGGGCACGGTGCGTGTGGATATGCTGTTCGATGCGCCGCTTCCGGCGCGCGTTGTGGGCGCCAGCGTTACCTTCGAGCCGGAGGCCCGTACCGCCTGGCATACGCATCCGCTCGGCCAGACTCTGATCGTTACATCGGGTTGCGGACGGGCGCAACGCTGGGGCGGTCGGATCGAAGAAATTCATCCAGGCGACGTGATCTGGTTTGCGCCCGGAGAAAAGCACTGGCATGGCGCGGCGCCGGCCACCGCGATGACGCATATCGCAATTCAGGAAAAGCTCGATGGCAAGACCGTCGATTGGATGGAGCAGGTAAGCGAGGAACAGTACAAGCCGCAGCTCTCTGGCGGGTAGCCCTCAGCGCCGCAGGGCAAACGCCACGATCATCTCGCCCCGCGCGCTCGTCTCTTTCAGCAGGCTTGCTTCCAACTCATGCGGAAGCGGCATGGCGTAGGCGGCCACCTCGGCCTCGCTTGCTCCGGCAAAACACAGCTCGCAATGAGCCAGCGCCGCGCCCTCGCCGGTATCCATGAACACCGGCGGCCCAAAGACGCGGCAGGTCATCGGCCTCCACGCATAGAGATCGCAGCGTCCGGTCGCGGGGTCCAGCGCCGGGCAGGCCGCCTCGTTGGCAAACTCTTCGAAGCGCGCCCGCTCCTCGCGCGACTCGCCCAGCAAGCCCGTCTCCGCGTCGCCGGGAAACTCAAGCCCATGCTCGGCAATCCAGGCCAGCGCCCGCCGCTCGATCTCCGCCGCCAGCGCGGGTTCCGCGCCCCGCAGCGCATCCATGCCGGCATTGAGTCGCAGCGCGTCCAGCGAGTTGATGGCGAAGGCTCCGTGGCAGCACTGGGTGCAACCCAGCTTGCAGACGAGCCATTGCCCCGCCCGCCGCGCCGCCTCGGCCAGCGCCGCGTCCATGATCTGAATCAGCTCGGAATCGCGCGCGGGCAAGTGCATGGAGGCTTTCTCCCTCAGTCTTTGGAAGTTGGAACCTGTTTACTGGCGGGAGGCGTCTTTCCGTTCCCATTTACTTTCTGAAACACGAGGAAATACGAGTGATTCTTTCGAGCATGAACCTGCTTGAGAATCCTGCTTACTCCAGGCCGATTGGAGCGAACCACCACGAACAAATCGCGCGCGTAAAACCCAAACTCAGAGTAAGCGTTGATGATTTCAACGTGAGTTAGGCACTGTCGATTCGCACTTACCTCATCCTGGCATTTCACTATGCAGATGCCATTTTTCTTGAGTACGCGCGCGGCTTCATGTCCGCCTTTCACATACAAATCGACGACCGCCGCGTGCCATTTGGGACCGCCCTCTTCGGTCGCCTGACCGTTCGAGTAAGCATTGCGAAACGACGAATGCGTTCCAGAGCCGCCTAGATGATCCTGATCTCTTCTAAAAAAACCTTCCATATAGGGAGGATCGAAAACAACGCAGTCGAAACTCCCGTTCTCATAAGGCAGATTTCTGCAATCTACGCCCGTTTTCAGATCGCTTCCTATAACCTCGTAATCGTCAGGCGGCACATTCCGCCAAAACACTCCCTGTCCCCAGGTAATGTCGGCGACCTTCGCGCCTTTTGGCACGTGGAGCGCAAGAATCTTGGGAAATATTTCAGCGTTTCCTCCGACGTGAGCCGACATCAGCACATCCGATGTCGCTTCACCGCCCTGGATGCGCCTCTTCTCGTTTCCAATCTCTTCCGGCTCCTGGTACAGAAGCAATTGTGCGTTCAATTTCTTCCCCTCAGCGTCGCTACATTTACGCTGTAGACATATATGTAGCACGGCAATAGCGTGATTGCAATGACCGAATCAATCACGGAAGCGTTTGGCGTTCGCGTTCAGGAAGCCCGTCTCAAAAGGGGCCTGTCCCAGGAGGGCCTTGCGGAAATCTGCGATCTGCACCGCACCGCTATAGGACGAATCGAACGCGGTGAGACAAATATAACACTCATTAACATATACAGAATTGCCCACGGCCTCGGTCTTTCCCCCGCCGCCTTGCTGAGCGAGGAAAAGCCATGAGCGACGAACCTGAGAATCAAGTCGAACCGCGGGAGGCCAAAGCGTCGGTTTTACCTGTGCCTGAGTTCGTTGTAAGAACCAACACGCTTGCGGAAGTTCTTGGAAACATCAGGGATCCACGGTTTTGGATTCAGACAGAAGCGCTGGTTCAACTCATTATCGACAACCCGAGCCTTCGTGGGATGGTTTATGGCTATGTGTCCGAAGCGGCTTTTGCAGCGTTCCTTGACGACTTGGGAATCAAGAAACATTTCAAGCCCGATGACCACAAGAAGACGAAATCCGATCGCACAATCGACCGCAACGGACGGCGGTACACGATTCAGTTGAAGTCGCTCCAGACAAATGCGCTTCGGGAAATCGAACCCGGAAGGTTTTCCGGCAAGGTTCAGAACGATGCTTCCGATCGCCGCAAGATTGAATTGCCCGGCGGAGATACGATCGAGACAACCTGCTACAAAGCTGGTGAGTATGATGTGCTCGGTGTCAGTTTGCAACCGTTTACGGGAGCATGGCGCTTCGCGTTCAAGAAAAACAAGGATCTGAAACGTTCCACTTACCGCAAATATCCTGTAGCTGTTCAGCAGATGCTTCTGGCGACTCTTGAGGATATTACTTTCCCACTATCGGACGATTGGACGGAGAATCTGCTTTCATTGCTCGATGACCATGAACTTGGAACCCCCATTGAACAACCAATGGATCAATAGATGCCTTTCTCTAACAGGTCTTTATCCTTCTTCTGGTCCCATGCTTCCAGCGTGTTCCTCCTCGCCCTTTGCGATCGAGGCCGGAAGGGCCAAGCAAATATCCACTTTCAAACCGCCGACGGTTACGCCGGATAACTCCTGCCCTTCCAACTTACCCGCTTCAGAATCCTATGCTGGAACCAACTGCGATAGAGCAGCGCCACAAACAGCGGCAGCCCCAGCGGGGCCAGCGCGCAATCGAGAAAGGAAAAATTGGACTTGGCCACACGCGCGTAGAAGCGGAAGAGATTGCGCGCCCAAAGCAGTGAGAGCACCCATCCCGCGCCCAGCCATTGCAGGGAATGCGCGGCAAAGCGGGCATTCCAGAGCCAGATTGCGAGCGCCGGCAGCGCCGCCAAAAGCGCAATATCGAGCGCGCGCCACAGCGCGAGCGCCAGGCAATTGTTGAACAGCAGCGCCAGATTCTTGGTCCAGCCCTCGACCATGGCGGGGGTCGTCCGGTACATTCGCGTGGCCAGAGCGTCGTCGGCGTAGCGAAAGCGCAGCCCCACCTTGCGCCGCTTGGCGAGAAAGGCCAGCTCCACGTCTTCCAGCACTTTGTCCGCCACCGCCGCGTGGCCGCCGATGCGGCGGTAGGCCTCCCGTTCTATCAGCAAAAACTGCCCGTTGGCCGCCGCGATGCGCTGACTGGGGTCGGAGACCTTGGCTGGAGGATAAGCCAGCGCCAGTTCGCAAAAGACCAGCGGCATCAGCGAACGCTGCGCGAGACCGCTGACAATCTGCCGGGGCGAATAACTCAGCACGCCCACTTTGTGCTTCTCGGCTTCGTGGAGCGCCCGGCGCAGGCTGCCCGGCTCGTGAATGGTATCAGCGTCGGTGAAGAGCAGCCAGCGCCCTCGCGCCCGCTTGGCGGCGGTCCAGAGGGCGTTGTTTTTGCCCGTCCAGCCATGCTCCAGTTGGTCGGCCTCAATCGTCGTTACCCCGGCAAAGCAGCTCGCGATCTCCGCGGAGCGGTCGGCGGAGCGGTCGTCCACCACAATCAGTTCCCAATCCCTGCCCAGCGCGAATATCTCCTCCGACTGAGCGGTCAGCGAAGCGAGACACTCGCCCAGGCAGTCTTCCTCGTTGCGCGCCGGAACGATGACGGTTAGCTCGATCGACCCCTCCGGGTCCGCCCGTTTATCGGACCGGCCCGGCGCTTGCCCGCCCGCGTCGGCATCTGTCGGTCTCTCGTCCTTCATCGCCCCACCCTTTTCCGCCTTTCGCTCGTATTATAGGGATGTGCGCTTGCCTCGCTTCCTCCCTCTCGCTTTGCTGATGCCGCTGACGGCGTTCCTCACGCCCGGCTGCGAACGCGGCGCGCATCCGGCCTATATGAGCAAGCCGGCGCCGGACTTTACCGTCTCCGACGGCACAACCTCGATCCATCTCGCCGATTACCGGGGCAAAGTCGTCCTGCTTAACTTCTGGGCCACCTGGTGCGCGCCCTGCGTTCAGGAGATGCCGGGGCTGATTCAATTGCATCACGACCGCCCCGATCTGGCCATCCTGGCCGTGAGCGTCGATGAGGATCAGGACGACTACAGGCGCTTTCTCGCCAGCCGGCGCGTGGACCTCATCACCGTCCGCGACCCGAATGAGACGGCCGCCAAGCTCTACCGCACCGAAGGCTGGCCGGAGACCTACGTGATCGACCGCCAGGGCATCGTGCGGCGCAAGTTCGTCGGCGATCCGGATTGGTCCAGCCCGGAGATTCGCGCCTATCTCAAGGGGCTATGAGCCTCCGGGCTTGCTATCATTGCTTGCATGACCACGGTGGAGATTCGCTTTCGGTGCGCCGCGCCGCCGGACGAGACGGCTTCGCGGGCGCTGGCCGGCATCCGCGAGGTTTACGGCATTCGCCGCCTCAGCTACGATAGCGCCGCCAGCACCCTGCGCGTCGAGTACGATGCCACCCGGCTCAATGCCGCCACCGTCGCCAGCTTGGTTCGACAAGCCGGCCTAGAAATTGCGGAAGAACTGCCCCTCACTCCGCCGCGGCCGGCAGAGCGACCGGTCCCCGCCGTGTGACGCGGCAAAGTCTTTTCCAATTGAAGGATGAGCCTGAAGGGAGCGAAGGGTTAGCGAAGCGGGGACTCCTTTCGTTTTTGCGATTCAAGTTATGTTAGCGCGCGCGTCGGATGGGTTGCCGATCGAGCGC
>Ga0181520_10008186_pt1 | contig 14985 bp, 17 predicted proteins | sample PEATcosm2014_Bin_29_FD_132451 | JGI IMG/M metagenome (GOLD analysis project Ga0181520, IMG submission 132451) | Peatland microbial communities from MTU Mesocosm Facility, Houghton, MI, USA - PEATcosm2014_Bin02_30_metaG | ecosystem: Environmental > Terrestrial > Soil > Wetlands > Peat | place...
GCCCGTTCAGGAGGGAATCGGCGACGCTGAGGTAAAACGGCGAATCTCTCACCTCGGACAAAATCTCCCATATAAGGCGGACATCGCCCGGGTTGTCCTCGATAAGAAGGACTTTAATGTGATTCTTGCTCATATCCCCTCATTTTTTCTTGGATGTTTTGATGATGGTGAACCAAAAATCCTCGATGGACTGGATGGTGACCACGAACTTATCAAGGTCAATGGGTTTTGTTATGTAGCAATTGGCGTGATTTTTATAGGCGTTGGCGATATCATCGTCGGCGTTGGACGATGTCAAAACTATCACCGGGATCGACTTTAGAGATTCATCGCCTTTAATTTCCTTTAAAACCTCTATCCCGTCCTTCCTGGGAAGCTTAAGGTCCAGCAGTATGATGTCCGGGGTTGCCGCGCTTTTATGGCTGTCCCTCTTAAGGAGGTAATTGACGGCTTCCTCGCCATCCTTTACGACGTTTATGTTATAGTCCTTGCGGCCTTCTTTCAGTGTCTCAACTATAAGGCGTATGTCGCCGGGATTGTCCTCGACCAAAAGTATCTCGAGCTTGTCTGACGCGCCTGACAGCATTATTTTCTCCTTCAGTTATTATACATACAATATATAACAAAAAACCAAAAATATCAATTCAAAACCCCGTCATTCCGGCGGAAGTTTGACCACGCTCAGCCAAAAATTCTCTATGGACATGACTATCTTGATGAATTCATCGAGGCCGACCGGCTTTGTCACAAAACAATTTGCGTGCAGGTCGTACGACTTCATGACGTCTTTTTCCGAATCCGAGGTGGAAAGTATCACGACCGGTATGCGCCTTAAGTCCGGATCCATCCTGAGCTCCTCGAGCACCTCAAAACCGTTCTTGCGCGGAAGGTTCAGGTCAAGCAGGATAACGTCGGGTTTTACGGAATCCAGGTATTGCCCCTCCTTCTTGAGCATTGCCATGGCTTCCATGCCGTCCCTGGCGACGGTCAGGTTGTTGCTGACCTTGAAATCCTTGAAAGTTTCCTTGATGAGCCTGACATCGGCCGGGTTATCCTCAACAAGCAGTATTTCCACCTGGCTCGTTCCCGTTTTTATCCCGTTCATTTCGACCTCCCGTAAAAATTATTTTCTGCCGTCCGGCACCGAAAAATAGAAAGATGCCCCTTCGCCTTCCTTCGATTCCAGCCATATCGAGCCGCCGTGCGACTCCACGATTTTTTTGCATATTGCAAGGCCTATGCCGGTTCCGGGATATTCGCCCTTGCCGTGCAGGCGCTGGAAAATGATGAATATCTTTTCATAATACTGGCTGTTTATTCCTATCCCGTTGTCCGAGAATTTAAAGACCCATTCATTGGTTTTTCTTTGCGCGGATATCTCTATAACGGGCGCAACGCCTTTCCTGTAAAATTTCACCGAATTGCTCATCAGGTTCTGCACAAGCTGGACCATTTGAGTCTCGTCGGCCATTATCGCGGGAAGTCCGGAAAAGTTCACGGTTGTGCCGGTTTCACCCAATATCGTCTCCATATTTTTCATGGTTGTAATGACCACCCTGTCCATGGGGACAAGAACACGCTCTTTTGTTCTGGTTCCCACCCGGGAATACGCCAGCAGGTCCTTTATAAGATGCTGCATGCGCTCCGCCCCATCCACGGCGAAACCGATAAAATCATCCGCATCGCTTCCGAGCTTTCCCCCGTACCTTTTCTTTAAAAGCTGGACGTAGCTGGATACGACCCGTAGAGGCTCCTGCAGGTCGTGGGAGGCCACGTAAGCGAATTGTTCAAGCTCCGAGTTCGACCTTTTCAGGTCGTTTATGGTCTGGTTCAGCTTTTCCTCAACGGTCTTCAGCTCCGTAATATCCACCTGGGTGACAAAATCGGCCGGCCGGCCCTCATATTCGATGGACTTTACGTAAACATCTATCCATTTCATAGTGCCGTCCCCGCTTTTGATCCTGAACTGGTAATTTTTCTGCTGGTCCCCCGGAATGTTTTTCCTTTCCTGACCGCCTTTTATAAGCATCTGGGCGTCATCGGGCTCGACCTTCCCGAAAAAGTCGTCGTAACTCCAGGATTCGATCGTCTCCCTGCTATAGCCGTATATTCCGGCGAAAGCGTCGTTTAGATATTTTACCCTGCCGTCCTGCAGGATCGCGATCCCAAGCAGCGACTGCTCCGAAAGGGACCTGAATTTCTCACCGGATTCCCTTAGCTCGGTCTCATATTTTTTCCTGACGCTGATGTCCTTCATTACCCCCAGCATTTCATAGACTTTCCCGCCGTCGTCTGAGAGGAACACACCCTCGTCTTCCATATATATATATCCGCTTTTTTTTGTCCTGAACCTGTACTCTGCCCTGTATTTTCCGCGTTCCTGCTGGGCGGCCGCAAGCAATTCCATGGCCTGTTCCCTGTCGTCCGGATGTATCATATCCTCCCAGATATCTATGGAGACTTCCCTGTTAAATTCCTCTTCCGTATAGCCGGTTATTTCTTCGATGGCGCCGCTCCAGTGTATGATCCCGTTCCTTATTGTGTATTCATAGACAAGATGCCCGGTCTGGGATATGACGCTCTTATATTTCGTCTCGCTTTCATTTAAAGCCTCTTCCATTTTTCTTCGTTCGGTTATGTCCCTTATCGCGGATATCACGGCTTTCGGCCTGCCGAGAGTGTCTTTGAGCACGGAAGAATACATCTCTCCCGTGAACCTGGTCAAATCGCGCCTTAATGCCGTATATTCCTTCATTGCCGTCGGACCCGCGGAAAAATCAAAAAATTCCCCGAGTTTTTTTACTGCCGACCCCTCATCGACAAAATCCATGATGCTTTTTCCTGTCAGCCTGAAATTTGCGCCGTAGCCGTGCATCGACGCCATCCTGTCGGACGCAAAATTTATCCTGCCTTCCAGATCCGACATTATTACGGCATCCGGCGAGGTAGCCACAAGCGTCCTGTATAGTTCCTCGGATTCCCTGAGGGCCTTTTCGTTGGCCAGCCTCTCGGTTATATCCCTTAATACGGAAAATATCAACTGCTTGCCTCCGGCTTCGAATATCTTCAGCCGGAGTTCACACGTAATTATACGCCCTTTTCCCGTCGTTATCTCTATTATGTCGCTCCCCGTGTCACCCGGCTTTAACGTGGATACCGCCGATCTTATCCTGTCAAGATACGGCTGGCCTATAAAATCGGAAACCTTTTTTTTGGCAAGCTCCCGGCGCGGCGAGTCAAAGGTCCTGCATGCCATTTCATTGAAATCCAGCAGGTAAACCATGGGGATCGGCTGATTTTCCAGCACAAGTTCCATTATTATTATGGCGTCATTGTTGTTATTGAAGAGTTCCCTGTAAAATTTCTCGCTCTCCTCTATTTTTTGCTCGGCAAGTATCCTGGCTTCGTTTTGTAGCTTAAGTTCGTGCTCTGCGCGCCTGTGTTCTATGACATCCGAGACTATATACGCGGCCTCCTGCACAATTGACCTTTTTTCGTCGCCCCAGCCCGTTATATCCTCTTCACCGCCAACGCAGATCAATATGCCTTCACGAACTCCGTTTATGTGGCACAGTGTGGCCAGCGACGGATGGCTTCCCATGCGGCTTATCAGATATTTCACGATCGGCCTTAATATCCCGCGCATGGCGGGCGGCGTCATTGCGTATACCGTGTTTTCGTCGAGCAACGTTTGCCCCTCGAGCTTCATGGCCTCAAAAAGAGCGCGCGAGGTCCTCATGCCTTTCACCGAGCCTCTCGCCGACAATGACTTCCATTCATTAAGGGCAATGACTTCTTTTTCCTTTATGGCGCTGTACACAACCCTGGAGCAGCCCAACGCCGGGCCGAGCCTGTCTACCAGCCCCTGGACGAGGTTGGTCTCCGTTATATTTTTTTCCGCGGCAAGTTTCCATATCTGGGCGCGCAGTTCCTTGTATCTTGACTGCTCTTTTAACTGCCTCTCGGAGTTCCTGCTCCGGGTAATGTCCTGCAACACGGTTATGGTCTTTATGAATTTTCCCGACGAATCCCTCACCGCCGACGAGCTTATCATGACGTCTATTATATCCCCGTTTTTCCTTATCATCTTGTATTCCCCGCCGTAGGAATAGCCGTTGCCTATTATGTCGCCCAGTTTATCCATGGCGTTCTTGAAGGAATCGGGTTCCATTACGCTTTTAAATGTTTTTCCCAGCATTTCTTTCCTGTTTATGCCCAGAAGCTCGGCCGAAGCCCTGTTGTAATCCATTACCCTTCCCTTCGAGTCGACCGAAGCGATGGCCGATGATGCCGTGTCAAGCGTCACCGAATATTTTTCTTCGCTTTCCTTCAGTAATTTTGCGGTTCTTGCCGATTTCGTCATGTCGTTCCCGATAAAAAATGTCGCCGCAACACTCCCGTCCGCGCCGTATATAAAATGCGATTCCCACGAGATCACGCGCGGGCCTCTTTTTTTTACCGGATATTCCGAAGTTTTCATGGAAAACGGTTTTTTCCCGGCCAGGACCGACAACAAATATTCTTTTTTCCAGCCCCCGTTCCCCGCGGGCAGAAGCCTTCCAAATTCATATGTGCCCTTCAGGGCCCTTATGCTTTTCCCGGCCAGGACGGCGGCCCTGATATTGGCATATTCGATCCTTCCCGATGCGGAAAGTATTATTACCGGATTGTTTGAATGTTCGAACAGGCCGGCAAAGGTTCCGTAAGAAATTGCGGTCCCTTTCCCGTTAATGTCGGGCTTTGGCTTGTTTATTTTTTTATTGCCTGTACGGCCTGTTCCCAAGAAGCAGCTCCTGAAGGAATGTTATTTTCAATTCAAGCCGGCGCGAGCTAAATTTAAAACTTTTTACCAGTTCCCGGCGGCTCCGCCGCCGAAATCCCCCGGTTTTTGTCCTGACCTGTCCCCCGCCCGCTGTTTTTCCATGATATCCGTGGAAACCGGCGCCTTTACGGCCAGCCTGATGAAATAGAACGCGGCGGCCGCGAGCGCTAAAATGCCCAAAAGCAGCGGCAGGGATTTTGTCATCCTGCCGGAAAATGAAGCCCTTTCCTGCATGAGGGTCGAAAGCGCCCTTGCGCCCTCATAAATGCCCCTGCCGTAATCGCCGTCCTTAAATTCCGGCAGCATGTGCTTTTTAACGACCTCTTTCATAACCTGATCATACATTGCCTTGTCCTCGTTGCCGAGTTCTATGGCGACGTTCCTGTCCTTTATTGATATCAGGATCACCATTCCCCTGCCGGTCTTTTCGCCGATATGCCAGCCGCCATAAATGGAGGCTGCCATGGCTTCCACGTCCGATCCGGGGGCGACGTCCGCCGTGGAGCTTACCGTGACAAAACAGACGTGCTCGTTGTATGAAGCCAGTATTTTCGCCAGGGTATCGCCAACGGAGGCCCTGTCGGTAGCCGCGATCACACCGGCGTAGTCGTCCACAAAATCGTCCGTCTTCGGCAGGTCGATGGCCGCCGCGCGCGCGAACACGCAGGCAAATGACAACGCCGCGGCAATTGCAAAGGCCCTGGGTTTATTCCTCAAATGTGACCGCATCCGGATTTTCCTTCAGGTCTATTTTTTCATCGGGAAAGAATTGCGCCAGTTTCTCGGCCACGATCCCGATGCCGCCGTTCAATCCTATGGCGAATTGCCGGCTGGAAAACTTTTCCACCACGGCTTTTTTTACGGTCTCCCAAAAATCCTGGCTTACTTTTTCGTTTATCCCGTCGTCGCCTATGACGGCGAATTTCCTGTCAAAAACTGAAATATAGAATAAAACCCCGTTCTTGTCCCTGTTTTCCCTCATGCCGAGCCTCAAAAAAGCCTGCTTTGCGGCGGCAAGCGGGTTTCTGCCGGCTTTTTTTTCGACCCTTACCCTTATCTCGCCCGTGGTCCGGTAAGTGACGTTCAAAAGCGTGCTCATCAGGTCGGCTTTTTCCTCTTCTGTAAAAAACATGCTGATATCAGCCATTATCCACCTTAAGTTCCATAATTTACCACGATTATATCACGTAATGGGCGCTGTGTCCACAGGCCCGATCAATACCCTGATTTCTTTCCTGTCATCCCGGTAAGTTTTATTTTCAGCAGGACCACCCGCTCCAGGGACGATTCCCTGAATACGGCGAAATCTTTTGACGTCAAATGTTTCATTATTATCCTCAAACCTTTTATCTTTTCGCCGCGTTTTGTGACAATTACGGCCCTGCCGGCGGCCACCACGCTTTTGTACCGGAATCCGAATGCGCACGGCTCCTGAGCGGCCTTCAAATCATGTCCGCAATCAACTTCCACGCACACTTTCGGGTTTTTTCTTATTATATCCAGTTTCCTTCCTTCGGCGGCGCAGTGGATGTAGATCGTCCCGTTTTTGTAGCCGTAATTGAACGCAAGCACATATGGGGCGTCGTTGTCCGCAAAGCCCACGTGGCACACCATGCACGACTTCAATATACCCTCTATTTCTTTTTTGCCCTTTATGGCCTTATCCTCGCGCCTCATATGTTCCCCCGTGTTTCCTCATCCAGCCTTATAAAGAAATTTTTCATAAATTCATCCCTTTTTACCGCAAGTCTTTTTCCCTCGCCCGTCAGCATCCGCATCTTTATGTGCCTTAACTTCACCATATATTCCCTGTAAGCGGTGTCTTCGCGCGTATAGGGTTTTGTCCCGGAAATTTTTATGCCTTTGTTGTGCAACTTTGCGCCGATCTCGCCGGCGAAAAGGAACGCCCTTCCTATTCCCACGGCTCCTATGGAGTCAAGCTTGTCCGCGTCAAAGAGAACTTTCGCCTCTTTTGTGGCCGCTCTTTTTGTCCCCCTGAACCTGTGGGTTCCTATGCAATGGCATATCTGCGCCGCATCGGAATCTCCCACCCCCAGGGACTTCAATATGCCAAAGGCGGTTTTCGCCCCTTCGGCCGCGTGGTCAAGTTTCCCGCCGGAGGCGTCCTCAAGAGAACGCGCTATGTCGTGCAGCAGTGCGGCGGCGCGCACGATGAATAACCGAGCCTTTTCTTTTTTTGCTATATGGACCGCGAGCTTATATACCCTTTGCGTGTGCTCCCAGTCATGCGAACCCCTGGACGACCCGTGTATCGCCTCGGCCGCTTCCTTTATTTTCCCGATCTTTCCCACAGTATACCTCCGTAACAAAACCCGGCCTTTTAAAGCGTCCACTCCACCAGATACTCGGTGGCCGGGTGGCTTTTGGCGATTGATTTCGGTATCTCTATCTTCACACTCTTGCATCCGCATATCCCGAGGGCGCATTCCATCCAGCCGGCTATCCTCTGTTCAATGACGTCGCTGTATTCCTCGAACTGGTTTATATAGACCCTGAACTTGTTCTTGTCGGCCTCTTCGCCCCGCATCACGCACGGCCTGTAATATGTCGGCAATATGGCTCCGGCCTTGCCCAGGATAAAATGCGGGGAACCCACCTTCACAAAAAGCCTGTAGATCCCCTTTAACCCGTGGTCCGCGCTGTGTTTTCCGATGTCGCGGTAGGCTTGAATGTCTCCGCCGTAAAACATCTCGGATATCTTCCGGCACGGTTCCACAAGGATCAGCCTAAGGTCATACCATAGATTGGTAAGCACGGCGCCTCCGTAAACCTGCTGCGCCTCGGGCTTCAACGATGCAACCCATTTTTTCAGCCCGTCTTCGCCGAACTTTGTCCTGACAAATTCCCTCGTCGCCATGATTGCTGTTCCCTTGACTTCCATAAAGTCCCCCCTGTTATTTTTTCCCATCCAGGCCGAAAAGCATTGTTTCATCGTCAAACAAAAGTTGTCTTTCCCGCATTTATCGTGCGATATACCTTGAATCCATCGCCTATTATCGCCATGTCGGCCATGTATCCCTTTTTCAGCCTGCCCCGGTCCTTTAACCCGAGAATCGAAGCCGGCGTTGACGTTGCCATAGTTAAAATATCCCCGAAAGGAGCCGCTCCCCAGTCAAGGAGGTTCTTCATCATCTTATTCATCGGCGTTGCGCTCCCCGCAAGCGTCCTATCTTCAAGATAAGCGGCGCCCCGGCGCTCCGATATTTTTACGCTGCCGAAGTTCATGCTTTTACCTTTATATCCCAGAAGCGGGGTCGAATCGGTGATAATAGCCAGCCTCCCGGCTCCCATGGCCTTCACCGCAAGCCTTACAGCGGCGGGATGCACATGCGCCCCGTCGCATATCAGTTCGGCCGTAGCCCCTGAATCCACGGCCGCCAAAAAAGGCCCCGGTTCCCTGTGATGCATGGGGCTCATGGCGTTGAAGAGATGGGTGTAATGACGGCTCCCGGCTGCCGCGGCTTCCATGCACCGTGAGTAAAGCGCGTCGGTATGGCCGATGGCCGCGGTTATGCCCCTGCTTTTCAGCTCCCGGGAAAGCAGGCTCCCGGTATCAAGCTCCGGCGCGACAGTCATGGCCTTCATGGAAGGGGCCTCGTCGATTATTTTTTTCAGCAGGGCAAGCGCTCCGGCAGGGCGGCCTTTTATATATCGCCCGCCTATCATTCCCCTCTTTTTTATGTTTATGAACGGCCCCTCGTAATATGTCCCGAGAACGACGGCCCCGTCGAATTTTCCCGCGCAGGAAGCAAGGACTTTTTCCAGCGTAGCTTCTTTTCCCGTGTAAAAAACCGCAAGAAGCACGGACGTCACGCCGAATGCCGTGTAAGCCCTCGATAATTTCCCGATATCCGGGAGTGTCCTAATGTCCATGGAATAAATCCCGGCCGCACCGTGGGTATGCATGTCTATGAACCCCGGGCACAATATTTTTCCATGCGCGTTTATTATATCCGTTTTTCCCGCCGGTTTTTTTCCGTGTTTCAGTAGCGTTACGGCCTTTATCCTGCCCCCTGTGGTGAGTACGCAGTTGCCGCGGATAAATCTTTCGCCGTCGAATATCCTTGCGTTTATTACAGCAAGGGCGCGTCCCGCAGGATTTTCAATCACGCAACCGAGACCAGCTCGATCTCAAAAATCAGGTCTTTTCCGGCCAGCGGGTGGTTCCCGTCTATGGTGACATGCGTCGCGTCCACTTCGGTAATGACGGCAAACGCGGCGTTTCCGTCGGGATCCATCATCTGAAGCTGGAGCCCTGCCACGGGTTTCATGTCCTGCGGAAGTTCCGTCCTTTCAACGCGTATTATCGCGGCCGCCTCGACCTCTCCGTAAGCGTCTTTTGCCGCCACTTTTACGGTCTTTTTTTCTCCTGGGGACAGCCCGAGCACCGCCTCCTCAAAAGCGGGTATCAGGTTCCTTTCCCCGAGCTTGAATTCAAGCGGGTCCTTGCCGGTGGATTCGTCAAATACCGTCCCGTCATCCAGCGTTCCCCTGTAATGTACCTTTACCATGTCTCCGTTCTTCGCCTTGGCCATTTGCCCTCCTTTTAGTGGTTTTTCCAGCCCGTAATAGAAGTTATCTGGCTTATGAATTCATCGGCAATCCTTAGCGCCCCTTTTTCATTGGGGTGCCAGTCGCATCCAAGTTCCTCTTCGGAAAGCCCCCCGAGATCCACGCGTTTCACCCTGGGATCCGCCGCCTTTTCCATTATCTCGGCAAAATAGGAATTAAATGGCGGCTGCTGCGCCGGGCCGCTGCAGCACAATATCCACGCGTCCGGGTAATTAGCCCTTACTTTTTTTATAAGGTCCAGGTAGGCTTTTATGAATACTTCCCCGTCCGGGACGGGTTGCGCCGAAAAATCGTTCGTTCCAAGGTTTATGACCGCAATGTCCGGCACCCATGACTTGAAATCCCATTTCATGTTCCCGTCGTTCTGAAGGGTCCTGTCGTAATAAAACGGCATCGGCTCTTTTGATTTTTTTTCTTTTTCTCCCCAGTTCTTCACGAGTCCCCTGCCCGATATGGCCACAACGTGGTATTCCGCGTTGAACGCCCTTGCGGCTATCGACGTGTATGATTTCCAGTTGTTCTTGAATTCCCTCTCGGTAGGGCACGATGTCCCGATGCCCTCAACGCCGAAACCCACAGTTATGGAATCCCCTATGAACTCGATCTTTCTTTTGGGCCTTACCGGCGGCGGTAGGAGCTTCCCGGATTTGTCCAGTAGCAGCCCCTTAAAAACCGCAACGCCCTGGTAACCCTCGCCCCTGCGGGATATGGTCAAAAGGTGCGCGCCGGAAGAAAGGTTCTCCGCGGTCCTGTACTCTTCCACTCCCGGCCTTGTGACTATTATTGCCTCGGGTTTGCCGTCGATGAAAACATTGTAGTCATTGTTACCGTCCTTTATTATCGCGCCTATCCACGGCCCCTCGAAATTTGCCTGTATGATTATGCCGGGCCAGTCGAAACGCGGGGCCTTCGGGTCCCCGAAATCAATCCTGCCGGTGTAAAGTATGGAGGGGTCGTCGGCCGGGACGGCGTCGGCTTCCTTTTTTACCGCCAGCATGGCGCATCCGGCTATTATCAGCGAAAAAATTATTATGCATGCGGAAATTATCAGTATCCTTGCCATTTTCACCCCCTGCTTTCCTTCTTTTTAAAAAGAGCTTTCCTTGCCGCCGGGCAATATGTAGAGATATGGTCCCATTCTTTCCTTGAGCTCAATACCCTGTCCCACCACGGGAACGTTGCGCACTGCGCCGGGCGCGCGGGGTAAATTATGCATCTTCCGTCTACCAGAAAACAGCATCCTTCCGGGTCAAGCTTTATCACCGTGCCCAGCAGGAAAAAATGATCCGTGAATTTCTTCCTGAACTCGGGCAGGGAAATGGCCAGGTAATCCGCTATTTTCTTGTCTTCTCCGCCCTTCAAATAAACAAAACCGTCGACCCTGCAGCATTCGCCGCATTTTTCGCAGGCGAATGTTATGTCCTCTTTTTTTAATTTCATTTCCCCGTTTTTCCCGCGGCTTACTGCGCCGCCAGCCAGTCTTTGGCAGTTTCTATCCTGTCGAACATGATTATGTTGCCGCGCCCGGAAAATCTTATGGCCGCGCTGTAAGCCAGTTTTTTCAGCCCGGTAACGCCGACTATCGCCGTGAACTTCACATACGGCCTGTCATGCGCCGCAAGCTCCTTTACCGCGTCGGCGAGCGACTGTTCGAACGGCGAATACCGGACGTCGACCAGGACGTAGACGGATTTTTCCGGGAATTTCCCGACTGTCTTTTTCGCGGCGTCCACCGCGGAAAGCATTTCCTCCGGTTTCGAATATGCAAAATCCATGAGCAGTATCTTCCTGCCCTTATGTTCTATGATCTTCACTTCAGCCATGGCTTTGCTCCGTTCAATATTTTGTGTTTAAAGTTTCATCCTGTTAAAGGCCCACGTTCCCGTTAGCACGAGCACAATGTCAAAACCCGCTATTATCATAAGGTTCGGCAGATAACCCGCGGCTGAGGTTCCCAGTATAGCGCTTCGCAGCCCGTCCACCGCATAGGAGGCCGGGTCCAGCCTGGTAAGTATATTAAGCCACAGCGGCAGGTTGTTGAGCGGGTAGAGCGCCCCGGAAAGCAGGAACAGCGGATAAACCACGACACTCGATATGATTCCGTAGGATTCCGGGCTCTCCATAAACGATCCCATTATCAGCCCCATGCTCACCAGCCCTACGGCAAGACAAAATAGCATTATTATCGTCAGAATCACGCTGACCGGAGTGAAAGGTATCCTTATGATAATGCCGGCGATAAGCAGGATCATGGCCTGCAGAAGGGCGTCGGTCATGCACCCGGCCACCTTGCCGAAAAATATCACGGTCCTGGAAAGCGGCGCAATGAGCACCTCTTTTAAAAAATCGATCTTTTTGTCCCAGACTATATAAGCGCCGTTAAAAAGCGAACTGAAAATCACCATCATCACTAGAAATCCCGGGAATATGAAGAGGTGATAGTCGCTTCCCACGGCGGCCACGCGCCCCATACCGCCCCCGAATATGAAATACCACATCAGCGGCATCAAAAGGGATGATACGACCCTGGTACGCTCCCTTGTGAAGACCTTGAATTCCCTGTACCAGATGGCGTACATGCCTTTTATGTTCTTTATTATTGTCTTCATTTGGTTTTGGCCCTGGATATCGCCCTCAAGCGGTCCATTGACGAGCCTTCCTCCTCCCTGATCTCCCTTCCGGTAAAATGGAGGAAAACATCGTTGAGGTCCGGCGAATGCGCCTGCACGAACTCGACCACCCCGGCCACCTTTAAAAGCTCCTGGAGGTGCTTGCCCGATTCCTCGATGGAAAGCTGTAGATACGCGCCCTGCTCCTGGACGGCTTTTACGAAAGGCAGCGCCCTTATGGCCTCGATCTCGAGCTTCGATCCTTTTAACAGGACGATGTCGCCGCCGAGCCCGCGCTTTAAGCTATCCGGTGAATCAAGCGCCACCACTTTTCCCTCGTCTATTATCGCCACCCTGTCGCAAAGCTTGTCCGCCTCTTCCATATAATGAGTCGTCAATATTATGGTCATCCCGGTCTCTTTTGCCAGCGATTTTATGTATTCCCATATGTGCTCCCTGGTCTGCGGGTCGAGGCCTATCGTCGGCTCGTCAAGGAAGAATATCTTCGGTTCGTGCAGAAGGCCCCTGGCTATCTCCATGCGCCTGCGCATGCCGCCGGAAAAAGTCTTTACGAGGTCGTCCTTCCTTTTCTGGAGGTCGACTAGCCCCAGCACTTTTTCTATCTTTTTATTTATATCTTTCACCGGGATGTTGTATAAAAGGGCGTGAAGCTTTAAATTCTCATAGGCAGTGAGTATCTCGTCGGAACTCGGGTCCTGGAAAACCATGCCGATGGACGCGCGCACTTTTGACGGCTCCTTCAGGACGTCAAAGCCGTTTATGTAAGCGGAACCGGACGTGGGTTTCAGCAGGGTCGATAGCATCATAAGGGTGGTGGTCTTACCCGCGCCGTTCGGCCCCAGGAGGCCGAATATCTCCCCTTTTTTTACGGAAAGGCCGAGCGAGTCGACCGCAGTAATTTCTTCATACTTTTTCGTAAGGTTTACTGTTTCTATTGTGTTCATGCGCCTTCCTTTTTATGCTCAATATGTCCGATTAACAATGTTATCAAAGCGGGGCTTCGTTGTCAATCACGCATGGGCGTCCAACGCCCTATTTGACAAATCCAAAAAGTGTTATATAATGATTTCAGCTTTTTAAGGAGGTTTGGATGAACAGACGCACCGGTATTATTTTTACAGCCGTTTTATCATGGCTCTTATGTTCCGGAATTTACGCCGCGGAAAAGCCCTTATACGCCGGCATCCTGACCAGGATACACAACGAGTGGCAGAATACCGATTATGTGAAGGCTTACGTCCTTTTCCAGAAGCAGGGCCGTGAATGGGTCTCTCTTCCCCATGATTCAAAGGACCCGGGGAAACTCGCAAAACTCAACGAGGAATATCCCGCCTCCATAAGGTGGAACATACTTTACCACGGCGCAAGAATAGGGTCGCTTACCGGCATCAAGCCCGGGAAAATACGTTTTTATTCCGAGCTCGGCTCGCAGGTCGTCTCCTCGGACCTGACCAGGATCCCCTTTAAGACCGACGACGTCGACGATTATTATTCATGGCAGGGCCCTTTCACGGCAAGGCCGCTGGTCCTTGTTTCAAAGCAGAATTTTGACGACCCTGAAGGGTGGCGCGCCTCGGACCTGAGCGCGGGCGAACTTCAGAAGAGCCGCGACCTTTACCACAAGCTTGTCCCCTTGATACCCGATTGCGACGAAGAAAGCGGTGATGTCATAAGCAACAATTCCTACCCCGCCGGGGATATACAGCCGATAAAATCCTACCGTTCCAGGGAAAACGAGGTCATTGCCGGCCTTTCAATAGACGATTCCGACAGCGACTGCGAAGTGACCCCCGATGAATACCTTAACCACTGGTTCCTCATGGAAAACGGCAGGATAAAATACCTCGGCCTCGGCATGGTGCCCATAGACGCCGAGGACCTTGACGGGGACGGCCGCAGCGAATGGCTTTTCGCCTCGGGCGGCGAAGGGGTCGACAGCTACATCCTTTTTTACGACGACTTCAAAAAACACGCCAGGTTCGACATCTTTTATAATTGACGCCCTTCCTTAAACCCTTCATGGAACATTCCGGGCTCTTCCGCCGTCTAATTGCTGTACATGAAACCAAAACGAAGGAGGTAGAGCAAATGAAGAAGATCATGGCAATCATTTTTCTCGCGCTCTTTTCAGCGACGGTAGCGTTCGGTTCTGTCGCGGCCGCAGCCACACCGGTTCCGGCAAAATCATGCAAAAAGATGCACAAACACTGCGGGCACAAGAAAGCTCCCGTTGCAAAAGCGACCCCGACAAAGTAATTTTTCCGAAGCCGAAAAAAGAGCATAATCAATTAACTAACGCCGGAACGCCCAAAAGACGTTCCGGCGTTAATTATTTTTCCGTCGCCGATTAGCCGATTCCATTTATCAAACCCTTGAAAATCTTTTATATCAGGAATTTTTCTGTGTCCCTATGCCCCGCCGTTAACATTGGATGATTCAAGGGAAACGGCGGGCAATTTTTCCGGAACGTGTATAACCTCAAAAGCTAAAGCCTGTAATGAAAAAGCCCTTCAGCTTGATAGCTGAAGGGCTCTCTCGTAACCAATGGCGGACAAAACGAGGCAATTTACAGGCTGTGATTTCAATCCTGATTTCATGGCTACATACTCCAGAACCGCACTACTTATATGCAAATTTAAATCAAATTGTGGCGTGTTCTTAAATTAGTCCAAATCATGCATTTTACATTATTAATTTATCTGGACAACAACCGTTGGTGTTGGAACTGGCAATGCAGTTACGCTTGTAATTGTACAGTTTGTATAACTCGTACTTATGGCATTTACTACTGCCGTCTGATCAACCGCTGGAACCCTTATTTCTATCGTACATTGTGTGGCTTTTTTAGGATCTGAATTATTATAGTTTATTACCTCTGAAAAACACATTTTAGCAAAATTATTATCTACCGCCGGTGATATGGTTCCATTTGTGTTATTA
>Ga0181520_10008188_pt1 | contig 14980 bp, 14 predicted proteins | sample PEATcosm2014_Bin_29_FD_132451 | JGI IMG/M metagenome (GOLD analysis project Ga0181520, IMG submission 132451) | Peatland microbial communities from MTU Mesocosm Facility, Houghton, MI, USA - PEATcosm2014_Bin02_30_metaG | ecosystem: Environmental > Terrestrial > Soil > Wetlands > Peat | place...
AAGGAACGGGCAGGATGACCTCATCGCCATGGTCGATCAGCACCTGTATGGCGTTGAACAGGGCATGTTTGCCGCCTGTGGTGAAGATGGCCTCGTCAATCGAGTAATCGGAGCCAAAGTCGGTCGCGTGGCGCTCAACGATCGCTTTGCGCACGTCGGGAATGCCCTGCACCACCGTATAGCGCGTGAAGTTGGCCTCTATGGCGGCAATGGCCGCGTCCTTGATGTGGTGCGGAGTGGGGAAATGCGGCTCGCCGGCGCCGAAATCCACCAGGTTGATGCCCTGCGCGCGCAGCTTGGTAGCCTCAGCATTCACGGCCAGCGTTGCGGAGACCTCAATCCGGCCAATGCGGCCGGTAAAGACTTGGGGAGAAGAGCTTGCGGTCGTCATAATGCTTCTATCTTTACAGATTTTTCTGCCTAGGCAAAATCGACGGTAAAAAATCTCTAGAATCCGGTGTGTCTGAGTCGCGATTGATGGATTGACGCGCGAGGCGCTACGCGCTACAGTGTGAATATGATTCGGTCGTTTCGGCACGCGGGTCTTGAGAAATTTTTCTTGACGGGGAGCAAGGCGGGTATCCAACCGGCACACGCCACCAAGCTTCGTAGGCAGCTTACGCTGTTGAACACAGCCAAAAACGCGAATCGAATGGATGTACCAGGTTGGGAACTGCACCTGCTCAAGGGGACACTTGCGAATCATTGGTCGATAAAGGTCAATGGAAACTGGCGCATGACCTTCACGTTCGAGAATGAAAATGCAATCTTGGTGGATTACCAGGATTACCACTGACGATAGAGGAAAATCATCATGACGATGACGATGTACAACCCAGCCCATCCGGGCGAAATTCTCCGCGAATATCTCGGGACAGTGCAAGTCGGAGTAGCTGCCAGGCGACTGCGCGTAGCGCGGTCCACGCTGTCACGGCTGCTGAACGGACGGGCCTCGTTTACTGCGGCAATGGCCCTCAGGCTGTCCGATGCATTCGGAACCGAGCCGGGAATGTGGCTCGACTTGCAGCAGCAGTACGATTTGTGGCATGAGGCGCAGCGCAAGCGGCCCAAGGTGGAAAAGTTTTCTCGCGCTGCATGAGGTTTACCGGTCCCATAATCGAGGCGCTCGGAACCCCGGAATCTTGTCAGCGCTTACGACCGTTCGCCGGCTCTGACGCGCCAACTCACTCACTCCGCCGGCTCTGAATCCCCTTTGCTGGCCAAGTCAGTCATGAGCTCACGCGCCTGGGCCTCGTACGATTGAAGCACTTCAATCCTGTAAACAGGATTAAGAATCGGCGTGACTCCAAAGCCGATGCGCCCCTCATCGGGCACCACAAACTCTATCCCCGCCTCTTCCAGCACGGATTTCGCGATGTCGAGCGCAATGGGATTGGCGCTCTCGAACACGGTAACCAATTCTTGATTTGGGACTGGACCTGTCATTTCGCCTTCTCCTTCTATTGCCCGCATTCGCAGGCGAAATCCGACCGAATTCAGCTCTGGCTCGCGCCCATGCGGTCCCTCAGGCGTTTGAGCACGTTTGGCGGCACAAGCCCGCTCACATCGCCGCCAAAGCTGAAGACTTCCTTCAGCATTCGCGAACTCACAAAAGAGTAGCGGCCCGCCGGTTGCAGAAAAACCGTTTCGATATCCGGAGCCAGGCGCCGGTTCATCAAAGCCATCTGGAACTCGTATTCGTAGTCGCTGATGGCGCGAATCCCGCGCAGCACAGCCGTCGCTCCCTGTCGGCGCGCAAACTCCACCATCAGTCCGTCGAATGTGGCTACCGAAACGTTGCCCAATGCGGCGGTCGATTCCTTCAGCATCTCCACGCGCTCTTCAACCGTGAAGAGCGGATCTTTCACCGGGTTGATGAGAATGGCGACGGTTAGGTGTTCAAAGAGCTTGGCCCCGCGCTGGATCAGGTCGATGTGACCGTTGGTCGGTGGGTCGAATGTGCCGGGATATAGGGCCTTTACGCTCATGTTTGCTGCTCCCAACAGATTCTAGCAGCCGGTCCGGTCCCTAGGGCCTGTCATCTAATTCCTCTGGGGCAGCGCCGGGAGCCGACTTTTCTCAGGTCTAGGAGAGAGGAGCGACGGATACCGGGTGTATCCTGGCGACGATCGACGAAGAGATGAGGAAAATTGGCCCCGGCCCTTCGGGTTGCGGCGATAATTCGGCCATACCTCATTCTCGCCCTCGACGGTGGACCCGCCACAGCCTTCGGGCTCGGCTTCGTCTGGCCGAATTTTGGCCGGCAACGCTACCCCAGGGGAATTAGATGACAGGCCCTACGGTTGCGTTCCCCGCTCCTCTGGTCGTAGGATTGGCAGGGTTTGGCGAACGGGATCTGATCGTTGCCCGTGGGGCAGCGTGGCACCATGAATGGTGCATACCGGTTTGCCACGCCTTTCTCGCCGCACCCACGGCGCTCGACCAGGGCAATGGCACGAAAGATTTGCCCGGTCACAGGAGTCTTATTCCGCATGTCCACTAAAACCATCATCGAACCATTTCGCATCAAGAGCGTTGAGCCTATTCGTTGGACCACCCGCGAAGAGCGGGAAATTCTGCTGCGCGCCGCGCATTACAATCTTTTTCTGCTCCCGGCCGACGATGTTCTCATCGACCTGCTCACCGACTCCGGCACTGGCGCCATGTCCACGCATCAGTGGGCCGCCATCATGGAAGGCGATGAAAGCTACGCTGGCAGCCGGAGTTTTGTCCGCTTCAAGAATTCGGTGCAGGATATCGTCGGCTATACCCACGTCATCCCCACCCACCAGGGGCGGGCGGCGGAGCGCATCCTGTTCAACGTAATGTGCAAGCCGGGCGACATGGTTCCGAACAACACGCACTTCGACACCACCCGTGCCAATATCGAGGCCGTCGGCGCCGAGGCTGTTGACCTGCTGCTGCCCGAAGCACGGCAACCCGGCACACGGCTTCCGTTCAAGGGCAACATGGATGTCGCTGCTCTCGAGGCCCTGATTGAGCGCGTGGGACGCGAGCACATTCCGCTGGTAATGCTCACCGTGACCAACAACTCCGGCGGCGGTCAGCCGGTCTCAATGGAGAATGTGCGAGCTGTCGCCGGGGTCTGCCACAAGCACGAGATTCCGCTTTACTTCGACGCATGCCGATTTGCTGAGAACGCCTATTTCATCAAGCTGCGCGAGCCCGGTTACGCCGACAAGACGCCCAAACAAATCGCTCAGGAAATGTTTGCGCTCGGCGACGGCTGCACCATGAGCGCCAAGAAAGACGGCATGGCAAACATCGGCGGCTTTCTCTGCACCAACGACGACATTCTCGCGCGCCAGGAAAAAGACCTGCTGATTCTGACCGAGGGCTATCCCACTTACGGCGGGCTCGCCGGCCGTGATCTGGAAGCCATCGCTGTTGGTATCCAGGAGTCGTTGCAGGAAGACTATCTGCGCTACCGCATCGCCTCGACAGCTTACCTGGGTGATCACATTTCTGAGCACGGCGTGCCCATTGTGCAGCCTCCGGGCGGCCACGCCATCTATCTCGATGCCAAAGCTTTTCTGCCGCACATACCGCTCGAGCAGTTTCCCGGCGTGGCGCTGGCTACGGAATTGTATCTCGAAGGCGGAATCCGCTCGGTCGAGATTGGCGCACTGATGTTCGGAGCAGCCGCTCAAATGGAACTGGTGCGGCTGGCTATTCCGCGCCGCGTCTACACGCAGAGCCACATCGATTACGTGGTAGAAATTATTCTTCAGGTTTTTGCGCGGCGCGCCCAAATCAAAGGGATGCGGCTAACTTACGAGGCGCCGTTCCTGCGCCACTTTACTGCACATCTGGAGCCAATCGCCTGAAATCCGATGCGTCACCGCTGCAGCAAGTCGATGGGCTTTGTGAAGTCTGTCACTCGAATGTGCCGCGCCATCTCCGGATGCTGGCGCTGGAAGGCTAGAAACATCTCCCATGCAGTGCGGCGATAGCTGAAGTGGCCGGCCGGCCCGGAGCGCAACTCGATGATGTACTGCGCTTCCGCGAAGTCCATCTTGAACAACGAGCGAATGCGCGTGGCCAGCGGCAACAGGTAGAGCGCGGATTGCGCCGCCTCGGCAGCCTGGCTGGCCGCGATTTGTGCACTTGCCCGGTGAGCCTGTTCGATGGCGGATTGATAATCGCCCAGAATGCCGGCTTCGGCGAGAACGTTCACTTCCGGCCCAAGGTCGCCGCAGGATGGAGTCTCGTAACCGTGCAATGCGGTGATGGGCTGGATGATCTGCGTGCAGCGGCGGTGGCGGTGCATATCGCGGAAGCCGCCGGTGTCCATGAGAATGTCAAAACGCAGAGCCGCTCCGGCGTGAAAGGCGCGCAAGGCTTCATCGTGCTTACCGCGATGCCGCAAACCCATCTCGACAATCTCGATCACCCGCGCTTCTGGAAGCCCCGCAACTAAATCGCGAATCTGCCGGTAAGAGTGGTGCGAAGCCGAGTAAAGCAACGTCGCCGCCAACTCCACTTCGAGAGATTCGGTCGGCTCAACCAAATCGACCACCGGAGACGCAGCGTGGGGCAGGCATCCTAGCAACTCCTCCGCCGCCTGAGCCAGCTCAGCGCGAGTCTTGATTTCATATTCGTTGGGCTCGGCATACTTCACCAGCGTAGGCGCTGTGCGAACCTCGCGCGTCAGCAGGCTTGCGGCTTCGGCGGCCAGGGCAGGGTCGCTTGCCGCAAGCTTTTCCACCAGCGCGGCGCTGGCTTCGGCGTTCACCATCCAGGCTGGGCCGGTGGCGGCTTCGCGCAGCTTGAGCCCCAGATCCCTGATCTCTGCGGCAGGGTGTGAAAGCAGTCTCGAAACCTGAGTTTCCAGTGTCCGCGCATTTGTAATCTGGCCGAGTGAGGTGTTTGTGGCCAGCGGAAGCAGGTAGCGGGCCACGTCGAAAGCGCGGGCTTTGAGCGTGCGTTCGTAGGCCTCCGGCTTCATGGTTTCCGGGCAGGCCACCCGCCGCCGCAGCGCATCAAAGACCGCGTCATTCACTCGCTTGTACGCGCCAAACAGGCTTTCAATCGTCTCGGAATAAAGCTGGGCTGAGGCGGAATCCGTGCCAAAATCCGGCAAATAAAAGCCTGATTTGAGAAAGTTCTGATACCTTGTTGACCGTTCCTGGCCGTCCCACCTCTGCTCATCAACCAGCACCATGGCGGCCAGCAGGCTGAGCCGCTCAATGGACATAGCAACGTGGGCCAGGTCGGCGATGGAGCGGTGCCCATATTGGAAATAAAATGTATTCAGAAACTGCTCGGCACGCTGGGCGCTGATTTCGGTCAGCGACTCGCGCATCGAGAGAGCGGAGCGGGAGTACTTGGCCATGGCGTAGGCCAGCACTTCGGGGTTGGCGCCATGAATGGCAAAGACTTCGGTTTGATTGCGTGCGACAGGTGTTACGAAAGATTCACTGGACATAGCTGAGGGCTCGCGAACAGAATACGTCATGGGAGCGGATTTCGGTTTGCATCTTTGATTCCGCTCCTGGCATCCTCAAAGAGAAACAAAGCGAAAAAATATGAGTAAGACAGGAGCAACCGGGCCATGCGGGAGGATCCGATAGGCGCGTCAGGCGACCAACGGCCCTTGCCGCCAGGCCACTGGGTGCTGACGCAGCGCTGGAACGATCTGCTGTTTGCGCACTGGCCGATTCCGGCCTCGTCGCTCGCGGCGCTCGTCCCTGAAGGCTTGCAGGTGGACACCTTCCAGGGCTCGGCCTGGCTGGGGGTAATGCCCTTCTGGATGGACAAAGTCAAGGTCCACGGCCTGCCGCCAATTCTTGGGGCACGCAGCTTTCCTGATCTGAGTTTGCGCACTTATGTCCGCGAAAACCGAACGGGAACACCGGGCGTCTGTTGTCTCTCGCTCGATTCCAGCAATCTGCTGGCTGTTGCGGCGGGTCGCGCCATCTATCGCCTGCCCTATCACTGGGCCGAAATGCGCATGCAGCAGCGCACCGAGCGCGAGTTTTCCTTCTATAGCCGCAGGCGTTTGGCTGCCCGCCCGGTGGTCTTCAATGCGCGTTACCGCGGCCTGGGCCCGTCGCGTAAACTGGCCGAGAGCCGCGCGGGCACTCTTGAGTACTTCCTCACGGAGCGATATTGCCTCTTCTCATCCAATGGAGCCGGTCAGATTATCCGCGCCAACCTGCACCACGCCTCCTGGCCCCTTGAAGAAGCTGAGGCCGATATCGAACAGAACGATCTGGCCGCTGTATTGCGCATAAACCTGCCTGACCAGAAGCCCGTGCTCCACTATTCGCGCCAGTTGGCCGTCTATATCTGGCCGGCTGAGCTTGTGCGCCCGTCGCTGGTGGCGAGCCCCGTAACGGCAACTGCAACGCCGTTCGGGTAAAGGAACAGGAATAGCGAACTGCTTTCAACCTCCGGTCTCACCTCTCGGAAGTGGAGCGTCCCGGGCCTCGATTTTGAAGCCCGGGAGTGCATCGTCATCGCACCAAGGACAGATCAGTCGATTGACGAATTCCCATTTACCATGAGTAGCGAACTGAGTAGGTGAGGGAGGCTTCGCCTTTGGCAGGAACCTGGACCGGGAATTGGATGGTGCGACTGTCGAGTTTGGTGTAGTCGGCGGATTTCTGCCTTACCTCCCAGTTACTGCCACGGTAGAGGTGCTCAAGTACATTGACGGTGACCGGCTCGGACTTCTGGTTAGTGAGTTTGATCTCGAAGGTTTCATCAAGGATTCGGTCGTTCTGATCAATGTGGTAGTCGGTCTGGCGGCGTGACCCTTTAATATCGAAGGCGCTCCCCGTGCTGATCTTGACCGTGTCCTCTGTTGGTGTGTGGTTGATGGTGCTTTCGCCTATGAATTCCATTTGACCGTCGCTGTCACGGCGATACAGGCGGATGCGTCCGGCGGGCAGCGGAATGCCAAGATGGTTGGCCTGGGTATTTTTGAACTCCTTGAGAATTGAAACTTTGATGTTATCGGAGTTCAGACCATAGCTTCTGTCCTGGACAAAACGATTCCCAAGCTGGGAGTTGGGCTGGCGGGCCGCGTCGGCTCCGTCGTAGACGTAACTGCGAGAGAGGGTGATGCCATCTGCCTCAATGAACTGAATCTGCTTTATCTCGCCGTCGCGCAGCGAGACAGTGCGATTGAGATCATAAAGGTGGAAGTCGTCGAAGGCTTTCTGTGTGACCTGAGGCCCAGGATAGACGGTTACAGACTCCGAAGTCTGATACATATTACCGGCCATGGCGCCGTATGCGGCGTTGCGGGGCTTGATTTTTGAGATGTCGCCAGCCATGAGCTTGATACTGGCCTGGGGGAACTCAGTGCCGCTTTGGTTATGAATGGTGACCCAGCCGGTAAGGTCGGCCTTCTCTTCACTCGTGGACTTTTGTTCGGAAACTTTGCTGCCGGCCTCGGCCGCATTGGGAACGACGACGTTGTAGGTCGCTTCCCAGTTGAGGCCGCCGGTGATGTAAGCCAGTTCGGCGGAGAGCTTTTGAGCCTTGTCGGAGTCGATCTGCCAGCGCAGCGTTGGTTTCAAGTTGAGACCGTCGGTTGAGGCTGGGAAGAGCGGGATTCCCGGAAGTTGGAAGCGCAACTTGCCGTCAACCTCGACAAGAACCTGATTTGCATAGAACTGGCTTTGAAGGTACGAGTTTTGGGGGTACCGGGCTTCCTGCTGCGGAGCGCGGACAATCTTCCCTCGAACGATAGAACTGGTCGTCGCTTGGCCGTCAGGCAAGCCGGAGGATGGCACTTGGAAATCGATTGTCTTGCCTTCGTACTTCTGCAGCAGCCAGTCCTGAGTGACTACGCCGGCATCGTAGTTCTGTTCGAGGATGCGAAAGCTGGGCCTTCTTGAAGAATCGCGAATCGCCGGATCACGCAAGACAACGGAGTCAGGCTCAAGTTGGGTAGTGACCTGATTGGTTACGACTTCGTTGAGGCCGGAATGAAGGTCGAGATCAATCTGAGTGCGTGCGACAGCGAAATCTTCGTTGTAGATGGTCAAAGCAGTGGGCGCGCTTGAGGGCTGGACGGCGGGTTGTTGAGCGGCGAGGGATGTGGCTACAAAGACGGCTGCAACAAGATTGCGGATATACACGAAATACTCCTTTCGAATTACGACAGAAGCTAGATCGTTGGACCGGTAACTTATTCAAACATGAGCGTAGAGAGGGATTCTCTCTGCGAATTTTTGGTCAAGAGCAAGGTCAAGAGCAATACTATTCCCATTTTGACGCCTGGCATTTTCGCGCTCCCCAATGCTTGAGGCGATCGGAAGGAAGCTTCGCCCGATTGTTTCAGGCAAAAACTGCGACTTCGGCCCCTTTATAATGAGAAACGAAAGGCGCGGAATCGTGTGCGCAGGGGGTCAGAGGAAGATATGGCGGATTTGCAAGGAAGAATTGCACTGGTAACCGGAGCTGCACAAGGCATTGGGCGGGCCGTCTCGCTGGAGCTGGCGCGGGCCGGAGCCACGCTCGCCTTGGCGGACATCAACGAGGAAAAGCTGGCCTTGGTTGCCAAGGAGATTGAGGCCCTGGGCGGCACGGCAGCGGCTTTCAAGCTGGATGTATCCAACACGGAGTCCGTCGAAGCCGGAGCCAAAGCGGTGATCGAGCGCTTCGGCAAAGTCGAAATCCTCGTCAACAACGCCGGCATCACTCGCGACAATCTGATGATGAGCATGAAGCGCGCCGAGTGGGACCTCGTTCTGTCCATCAATCTGACCGGGGCATATCTGCTGACCCAGGCCGTTCTGCGGCCCATGATCAAGAATCGCTGGGGAAGAATTGTGAACATGGCCAGCGTCGTGGGTCGCGCCGGTCAGGCGGGCCAGGTGAACTACGCAGCTTCCAAGGCCGGCCTTATCGGGCTCACAAAGTCGCTGGCACGCGAAGTTGCCTCGCGTGGAATTACCGTGAATGCCGTGGCGCCGGGCTACATTGAGACGCCCATGACTGCCGTGCTCGACGAAAAGGTGAGCGCCGCCATGCTGGCCACAATTCCACTTGGCCGCCGCGGAACGGATCAAGACATTGCAAACGCCGTCAAGTTCCTCGCCTCGGATGCAGCCTCTTATATCACCGGCCACGTGCTCGACGTGAACGGTGGAATGTTCATGGGCTGAGAGAGCAAGAGCCCGTCAGTGCAAACCCGTCGAAATAGGTCAAATCTGTTGAAATATGAAGTTTGACAAGTCTGTCGAAGTATTTTAAAAGGTACGGGTTTAACAGGCTGCTGAAAAACTCATATGGCGGGTCTCAATAAGTCGGCGGGTGTCAGGGCACGACTTTAGTCGTGCCGCAAGTGCGACAAAACAATGGCGGGCTTTAGCCCCTGAGGGAATGTGCTTTGTTGAACCTGCATTCCCTCGATGGCTAAAGCCGCATCTGTTTAATTCGACTGCGGTGCGGTTGCAGGAGCGGTGTCATGAGGAACGGTTGGCGTTCTTCCCTGCGGCATGCCCATCACCGTCACCGACGCGGCCATAAATATTCCATCCTTTACCGCTCCCTCCACGCGCACCCTGTCACCCACCTGAACATCGGCCAGTGTGATGGGTTCGCGCCGTTTGCGGAAGGTTGTATTCTCGTCGGCTACAAAGGCGTGAGCGGCGTTGTCCACGGCGGCAAAAATACTCACCTTGGTTTCGTTGATAGCCGTCACCTTGCCCATCAGCCAGGTCTTGCCGAAGTTTGCCTGCATATCGCGAAGCTGTTTGGCGCGCTCGGGATCAAGCTGCAACACAACCACTGCGCCCACTGATTTGGCAGAGGCGTTCATTTCTCCGAGCGCGGCCACTGCATCGCCCACCTTGATGTCATTGGATTTGAGCGGCATCGGAGGATTTCCCCCGCTCTCGCCGCGCTGCCCCGCCGTCTGCTTCATGATGCGCGTGTTAACGCTGAATTGAATGGTATAGGTCTCGCCCCCATCGGTCTTAATAATGTAGTGATCGGCGGCCACTTTCGTCACGGTTCCCGTAACGCCGCCTCCGCCACTCATGCCGCCCCATCCGCCACGTCCCCCGCGCTGGCCTGGGTTTGCATCCTGAGAGAAAGCGCTCAAAGCAAGCGCGACGCTGAATATGATTGCGAACGAAAACCAGACTTTCAAGGCACGGCAATTCATACAAACTCCAAGGGATCGAGAAGAAATCCCTATCTATTAGACGCTTCAGGCGCCTCATTAGACGAGTTCCCTATCTCACGCCGTTTGCTCCTGATCCAGTCCCCAGATTCGAGCCTACCTTGATCAGGACACCGAGGAGCCGGTCGGGGGCATATGCAAAGACCTCATCGAACCAAAGCGGTCGCCGAAAAAATACTTAAGTATCCACTTGACAAATAATCCAGGTTCATTAATACTCAAGCTCGTACTTAACTATTTCCCCTCGAAGGAGAGAAAACATGGACCAGCTACCGGTAATCCACAACACATTTGTCGTCGAGCGCAGCTACCCCGTCAAGCCGGAGCGCGTATTCACCGCCTTCGCCGATCCCGCCCAAAAACGCCGCTGGTATGCCGAGGACGAACATAATGAGGTCGAAAGCTACGAGCAGGACTTCCGCGTTGGAGGCAGGGAGCATTACGTCAAGGGCGGCTTCAAAGAGGGTCATCCGCTGAGGGGTCTCGCGCTCAAAAGCGAGAACATCTATCGGGATATCGTCCCGAACCGCCGCATCATCTTCACCTCGACTATGGCCGTGGAAGATAGGTGCTTCTCAGTCTCTCTGGGCACGGTTGAACTTCTCCCGTCCAAAGCAGGCACCGACCTGATCCTCACCTTTCAGAGCGCGTTCCTCGAGGGCGCCGATGGCCCTCAGATGCGCGAAGCCGGATGGCGCGCACTACTCGACAAACTGGCAAGAGAGCTTGAGAGCTAGCCACACAACGGCGCAGGAAGGCGCAGGGAAATGAGTAAAAAGAAACCCAATATCGACCGTATCTTCCACGCCCTTGGTGATCCCACGCGCCGGGCCATGATGGAGAAGCTGAGCCAGGGCACCATGTCGGTGTCGCAGTTGGCAGAACCATTCGACATGTCTCTGGCCGCAGTCGTTCAACACATGCAGGTCTTGGAGGAAAGCGGCCTGGTGCAAACCGAAAAGGTGGGGAGGGTGCGCAGTTGCCGCATCGAACCCGCCGGTCTCGACGTGATGGATCAATGGATCCGCGACCGTCGCTCAATTTGGGAACACCGGTTGGATCGGCTGGGAAAACTGCTGGGCGAAGACAATGCCCATCCCGCGAGCCGCTTGCGCTAATCTAACCTTGACAGCGCTCAAGAGACGATGGCAAATGCGCAGAATGAATCCGGCCGTGGCAAACGCAGAATGCTTGTTAGCCTCTGGCGGCGGATCAATGCCCTGTACGACCTGTTCTTTTCCGATGCCAACAAGGCGATGCTCCGGCAGTTGGTCATCTTCCTGAGCATCGCCGGTTTCGCAATCCATTTGCTGCTGATTTTTCTTGCCCGCTCGCTCGCCCATCCTCCTGCGCTGATCGCCGAGGCCGGGCAAAACTACCTCGTCGCGATTTCAACGCCTTTCAATTTCATTCTGTTCTACGAGGTGCTGATCCTCATTGCGGCGCTACCCGCATCGACCACGCGCTCAATTGCCAACCAGTTCGAGATTGTGTCGCTGATTTTCATTCGCGACGTCTTCAAAGACATTGGCGCGGCCAGCGATTTGGTTACCCAGCACCAGTTGACCCTGAAAGCGCTTCCCGCCTTCTTCGATATGTGGGGCGGATTCCTGATGTTCTTTCTGGTTGGCGTATTTCAGCACGTGGCGCAAAGTAGAGTGCGGCCCTCAGGGACGGCAATCCCATCCCACGGCGCGTCACGGTTCATCGCGCAAAAGAAAGTGGTTTCCATAGGACTCGGCGCGCTGCTGCTTGGGATGGCCGTTTACAACCTCGGGCGCCTTGCCCTTGCCATCGCCGGCATCCTCCAGACCGGACACGGATCCATCGAGTCGGCAACCACGTTTTATAACGATCTGTTCACCGTGATGATCTTCACCGACGTTCTGATCCTGATCCTCTCGTTGGTGGTCTCCGGCCAATATGAACTGGTTTTTCGCAACGCCGCGTTCGTGGTGTCAACCATCCTGATCCGTTTATCGCTGACCGAAGGCTATCCCTACGGCGCGCCATTGGCGCTGCTCGCCATGGCCTTCGGAGTCCTCACCTTGCTGGTCTTCAACTACCACAGGCGCTTGAACGAATCCCGAGCAGGATGAAACATTTCTCCCGCTCGGAGTAGCCCTACTTCAGCGAGCTCATGTCGATAACAAACCTGTACTTTACATCCTGCTTGAGCATCCGTTCGTAGGCCTCGTTGATTTTCTGGATCGGAATGACTTCGACTTCGGCGGTAATCTTGTGTGCTCCGCAGTAGTCCAGCATCTCCTGCGTCTCCGGCATGCCGCCGATCATCGAGCCGGAAAGCGCCGAGCGCTTGAAGATAAGGTTGCCCACGTTGACCACTGGAAACTCCTCCGGCAGCCCCACCAGACACATGGTCGCGTCCTGCTTGAGCAGCGCCGTGTAAGGGTCAAGCGAATGCGGAGCGGCGGCAGCGTCGAGAATGAAGTCGAAGGTCTTCAAGTGAGCCTTCATCGCGTCTGCGTCGGTAGATAGCACAACCTCATCTGCGCCCAATTTCAGTGCGTCCTCGCGCTTTCTCAGGTTGGTTGTGAACTGGACGACGAGCGCGCCAAAGGAGTGCGCGAACTTGAGAGCCATGTGGCCCAGCCCGCCGAGGCCGACGATTCCCACCTTCTTGCCGGGACCCACCTTCCAATGGCGCAGCGGCGAGTAAGTTGTGATTCCGGCGCAGAGCAGCGGCGCAACGGCCGCCATGTCGAGGTTCGCTGGAACGCTGTGCGCGAAGCGCTCGTCTACCACGTAATTCGACGAATAGCCGCCCATGGTAATCGAGCCATCCACGCGGTCCTTCGCCGCGTAAGTGAGCGTAGGGCCTTCGTCGCAGTAGTGCTCCTCGCCGCGATTGCACGGTGCGCACTTGCGGCACGAGTCCACAATGACCCCGATGGCCGCAATGCCGCCAACTTTGAATTTGCTGACCGCGCTGCCCGCCGCCGTCACGCGGCCCACAATCTCATGTCCGGGAACCAATGGATAAATCGACTGGCACCACTCATTGCGCACCATGTGCAGGTCAGAGTGGCATACGCCGCAATAAAGAATTTCAACCGCAATTTCCGTAGCGCCGGGTTCGCGGCGGTTAAAACTGAAGGGAGCAAGCGGTGATTGCGCGTTGAGCGCGGCATAACCTTTGGACGAGGGCATGGGATAATCCTTTCGCAATGAATTCTACAACACCAGCACACGCAGAAAGGTCCGTGAAGCATTCTGGGATGTGAACATGTTTCACAAAAATTCTCGAAGCTGTTTCATAACCTGCTTTGTGTCAGGGGACGACTTCAGTCGTGCCGAAAAGCGCCCAAGAACAACAGGCTTTAGCCCCTAAGGGACGGTTGGGAACCGGCTATGAAACAGCTTCTAGTGACTTGCTGAATAAATCACAGTCGCCGGCCGCACGCAACACGGGGAATCCCTTGCAGATCGGGAACGAATTCAATCTGCCCAAAGCCTGAGCCAGCAAGCAAATCAGCAATGGCCGTCGATTGACCGTAACCGATTTCGAGCACTACAAATCCGCCCTGAACAAGCGCATCAAATGCGGCTGGAATGAGACGGCGGCAGACATCCAAACCATCTTCGCCTGCGAACAAAGCCAGCGCCGGCTCGTGCTCGCGCACTTCAACATCGAGAGAATTTCGGTCGGCCTCCGCGACATAAGGTGGATTGGAGACAATAATTTCAAATCTTTCTCCGGCAACCGGCCCAAGCAAATCGCCCAACAGAAACCGGATGGAAACTCCATTGCGCTTTGCGTTCTCACGGGCAAGTTCTAAAGCTCGTGAAGAAACGTCGGTTGCCGTCACGGATGCATGAGACAGCTCGTGCGCCAGCACCACGGCAATGGCACCTGACCCCGTCCCGATATCCAAAATCCGCGGGGCTTCAAAGTCAGAGGCCAACCCAATGACTCTCTCAACCAGGTGTTCGGTCTCGGGGCGCGGAATCAACACATCGGGCGTAACTCGAAATGGCAAGCCGTAAAACTCTGTCTCGCCTGTGATGTATTGGATTGGCTCGCCCTTCTGGCGGCGTTCCAGCAGCTCTGTATAACTCACGGATAACTCATCAGCGAGTAACGCATCGCCATGAGTAATTAGCCACACGCGGCTTCTCTGCAACGAGTGCGTTAGCAACAGTTCCGCATCCCGCCGCGCTCTCACTGGATGCGGACCATCTTTCAGCGCTGACTCGCCTATATCGAGATGATGTCGAAGCGAGGGCATGGAAGGCCTCAAGCCGCCTTGGTGTCGGCCTTCAATTGCTCCGCCTGGTAGTGCGTGATAAGCGCATCAACAATAGGCTGCAGCCGGCCTTCCATCACCAGGTCAAGCTGATGCAGGGTCAAGCCAATGCGATGGTCCGTCAGCCGGTTTTGCGGGAAGTTATAAGTGCGAATCTTCTCGCTGCGGTCGCCGGTCCCCACCTGCTGTTTGCGCGCCTGGGCCAACTCGGCATTTTGCTTATCCATCTCTTGTTCGTAGAGCCGCGAGCGCAGTACGCGCATTCCCTTTTCGCGATTCTTGATCTGCGATTTCTCGTCCTGGCAGCTAACTACCGTGTTAGTTGGGATGTGAGTTATGCGCACTGCGGAGTAAGTGGTATTCACCGATTGGCCGCCGGGACCCGACGAGCAGAAAGTATCGATGCGAATATCCTTGGCTTCGATTTTCACGTCCACTTCCTCGGCCTCGGGCAGCACGGCCACCGTAACAGCCGATGTGTGAACGCGGCCCTGCGTCTCGGTAGCGGGAACGCGCTGCACGCGATGCACGCCGCTCTCCCACTTCA
>Ga0181520_10008189_pt1 | contig 14977 bp, 10 predicted proteins | sample PEATcosm2014_Bin_29_FD_132451 | JGI IMG/M metagenome (GOLD analysis project Ga0181520, IMG submission 132451) | Peatland microbial communities from MTU Mesocosm Facility, Houghton, MI, USA - PEATcosm2014_Bin02_30_metaG | ecosystem: Environmental > Terrestrial > Soil > Wetlands > Peat | place...
ACGGCAAGAGCCGCGAACAAACCGGGGATACCGTATGCGATGAGTTTCTGGGCCCGAGCGCCGGAATGCTCGGGAGTTGAGGACGGTCTGGCCATCGTGCACCTGGCAATCAACACGCCCAAGCACGGGTGCCGGGCGTTTATTGCGGCGGCAGTTTACTACATTCGGCAGCCCTTGACCACGCGTATTCCGGGCCTCTATACTCGGCCTGTGATCGGCAAAGACGGCGGAACGGCCCTACCCCGCCCGCTGCGCGGGCACCCCTCCCGTACCGGGAGGGGAACGACTGACAGCGTCTCACCCCCGTGGCCGCCTGCGGGGGCTACGTTCCTCTCCACGAATGGAGGGGAAACGGCACCTCACCCCCCTGCCCCCTCTCCACGAGTGGAGAGGGGGAGACGACGGACGACAACGACGAACGGCATTGGCGGGCGAGACGCCCGCTCCACGCGTCCTACGCGCGCCTCACACGTCCTGCGCCGCACCGCGCACTACTTCGCGGGCAATGACGGGGTCGCATGACGGAAGCGATGAACATGATTAGCAAATCACCGAAGACGACTGCGACGCCTGAACGCCCCTGCGTTCTGATCGAACGCGCATCGGACCGCGACGGGCACGGTATCGACGAGGATCAACTCGCCGCCTCCGTCGCTGCGCGGGGGTTCGATGTGCTTCTCTGCCCCCCGTTATACCATCTGCCGGAGGACGACCCCGTATGGGCCGCTCTCGGGATGCTGCGATCACTGGCCGCGGTGTTCGGACGACTGCACCCTCGGCCGATGAGCCGGCTGCTGAGCCGTCACGGAATTGATGGCGGCCTGCCCACGCTTGACCTCCGCGAGTTCTCCACAGTCGATAACGCTTTACAGGCGCTGATTGGCTCCCTGCCAGAAGAGATTGTGACCGGCGCGCCCGGCGCGGTGACGGAGGTCGGGTCGGCGGCGGTGGCCTCTGAGGAGCGCTGGTACCCGGTGGTGGACGAAGAGCGATGCGTCAACTGCCAGCACTGCCTGCAGTTCTGCCTCTTCGGGGTCTATGAACTCGACGCGGAGGGGCGCGTGCGGGTGACGCAGCCGGACAACTGCAAGCATGGCTGCCCCGCCTGCGCGCGGATCTGTCCGCAGTCGGCGATCATGTTCCCGCTATACGACAAGGACCGGGCGATCTCGGGCGCGCCGGGCGAATTTGTAGAGTTAGACGCCGCCGCGAAGAGGATGTTCTATGCCCGGACGGAACAGCAGTGCCCGGTCTGCGGCCAGGACGGTCCCGTCAAGCGCGACGGGAGCGCCGGGGGCGGGAAGTGCCCGGAATGCGGGCGGCCCTTGGCCGTGGCCGCAAGCGCGGAGGAGCCGCGCAGCGCGGCGCTGGATGAGATCGACGCGCTGATCGACCAACTCGACCGGATGACACAGGGAGACTAGGCTTTGGCCTTGCATGACGGCTTTTCTATTGTCCTGACCGCCGACCGCACCCTGATGGCGGCTTACCAGGTGCTGCTCGACGGCATGATGGCTGCGAGCCAGACCACCAAGACGCCACGGATCATCCGGGAGCGCCTGCTGGCCCCGAGGGCTGCGCATCCGGGGGGGAGGGCGCTCGTCGCGCCGCTGGGGCTGCGGCGCATCGAGGCAGCGCTGCTGGCAGGCGGGTTCGCCGCCTCGGATGTCGCGGTCGTCGATGACGCGCATCTCGCTGAAGTGATCGGCCCGGCGACGAAGGTCATCGGGGTGAGTTCGGGCGAGCCGACAGGCCTGGGCATGAGCAGTTCGACGATGGTCGGGGTAGTCGGCGGCGACATCTACCCTTTGGCGGCGTTCCGCGAGCTGATGGCGAAGGTTCGGGCGCTGCGGGCGGCACAAGCCCCGCAGGCCCGCGTGATCGTGGGCGGGCCGGGAGCGTGGCAGCTCGACCAGGACTCCACGGCGCGCGGTGACTGCGGGATCGACCATGTGGTCATCGGCTACGCCGAGGGCAACGCGGCGGCGGTGTTCACCGACCTGGCCGCAGGCAGCGAGGTCTCCGGCACGATCCAGGGAGCGCCTGTCGCCGGGGAGGCCATCCCGGCGATTCGCGGGGCCAGCACCATGAGCGTGGTTGAGACCAGCCGGGGCTGCGGATTGGGGTGTCAGTTCTGCACCATCGCCACAGTTCCGATGGTCCATCTGCCCATCGAGACGATCCTCGCGGACTGCACGACGAACATCGCCGCAGGCAACACGAGCGTGGCGCTGCTCAGCGAGGACATTCTGCGCTACGGCTCGCGGGGCATCCGCTGTGAGCCGGCGAGGGTACTGGACCTGCTGCGGCAGGTCAGGGGCCTCGCGGACCTGCGCATTATCCAGGTCGATCATACAAATATCTCAAGCGTCGCGCAGTTCAGCGATGACGAGCTCTCGCAAGCGCGCGGCTACCTCGTCGGGAACGGGAAGCGTCATCCGTGGGTGAACCTGGGGGTGGAGACGGCTTCCGGGGAGCTTCTACAGGCGAATGGCGGCGGGGCGAAACTGGGCGGAGTGCGGCCTGAGGACTGGGGCGATCACAGCGTGGAGCAGGTGCGGCGGCTGTGCCGGGCCGGGTTCGAGCCGATGCTCAGCCTCGTGGTCGGCCTCCCCGGCGAGAGCGATGCCGATGTGCGCCGGTGCCTGGAGTGGGTGCGGGCGCTGCGGGACCAGCCGGTGACGGTTTTCCCGGTGCTCTATGCGCCGATCCACGGGCAATTCCCGCCGGACGGCATGAAGCTGCGGCGGATCCACTGGCAGCTCATCCGCGAGGCTTACGAGTTCAACTTCCCCGGCGTGGCGCGCATCTTCTGGGGCGATCAGACCGAGGCCGGGGTGCCGCTGGGCAAGCGCGTCTTGCTGCAGATGCTCGGCAAGGGCCAGGTCGCGCAGTGGCGGTGGCTGTTTGGCCGGCATTACCGGAAGGCGGGAGGGTGAGGGCGACGAACCAAACGTGGCCCCGACAATCTTGTCGACGGCCGTTGAGACGGCCGCGACAGGATTGTCGCGGCCACTGCTGGAGGGGAGACGGCAAACGGCTTCCTATCCCCCCTCCCCCCTTCCCTCGGAGGGAAGGGGGGAACGGCAAGCCCCCCCGGCCCTCACCCGCGACAGGCTTGTCGCGGCCACTGCTTGGGAGGCCACTACTTGGGAGGCCACTGCTTGGGAGGCGACAACTTGTGAGGCGGAAGGATGATTGATCGCGAGCGGCTTCGCTCGGCTCTGGCGACGGCGCGGGAGCATCTACTTTCCCGGCGGAACTCGGACGGGTACTGGGAAGGCCGGCTCTCATCCTCGGCGCTGGCGACGGCTACGGCCATCAGCGCGCTGGCGCTGGCCGGATGTATGGACGACCGCGAGTTGATCGAGGCGGGGATCCGGTGGCTGGAAGAGGATCAGAACCCCGACGGGGGATGGGGCGACACGCCCGATAGTCGAAGCAATCTTGCTACGTCGCTGCTTAGCTTATCGGCCCTGCGAATCGCGGCAACGTCTCCGGCGGGCGGTAGTCCCGTTCCGGGACGTGCGCCCGCCCCACGCGCAGAAGCGGGCGTCATCGACCGGGCGGAGCAATACATCACTACGCTGGCGGGCAGCGCGCCGGCGGACCGTGTGACGGCGATCAAGGCGATCTACGGCGCGGACCGCACCTTCGCGGTGCCGATCCTGGCGAATTGCGCCCTTGCCGGCCTGGTCGCCTGGGAGGACATCCCCGGGCTGCCGTTCGAGCTGGCGGCGCTGCCGCAGTCGTGGTATCGCGCGGTGAGGCTGCAGGTCGTCAGCTACGCTCTCCCGGCGCTCATCGCCATCGGGCTTCTGCTGCATCGGCGCAATCCGCGCGCGAACCCTCTGAGGCGCGCATTGCGGCATGTCGTGACCGGCCTGGTGCGGGCAAAGCTGGTGCGCTTGCAGCCGGAGAACGGCGGCTTTCTCGAGGCGACGCCGCTGACCGCGTTCACGGCGATGAGCCTCATCGACACTTTCGGGCGCGACGAGCCGGTGGCCGCGAAATGCCTGCAGTTCCTGCGCGCGTCGGCGAGGCCGGATGGAAGCTGGCCGATTGACACCAACCTGGCGACCTGGGCGACGACTTGCGCGCTAAACGCCCTGGCGGCGTCCGGCGGCTTGCCGGGGGACGAGGCCGAGCGGGCGCGCCGGTGGGTTGCCGGCCAGCAGTACCGCCACGTACACCCGTATACCGGGGCGAGGCCCGGAGGCTTCGGGTGGTCGGACCTGCCGGGCGCGGTGCCGGATGCGGACGACACCTCGGGGGCGGTGCTGGAATTGGCGCGATCCGGCGACACGGAGGAAGTCGAGCGCGGCGTTCAGTGGCTGTTGGGCTTGCAGAACTCCGACGGCGGCTGGCCCACCTTCTGCCGCGGCTGGGGGCAGCTTCCGTTCGATCAAAGCTGCGCCGATGTGACGGCCCACGCGCTCCGAGCGCTCCGGGCAGCCCAGTCGGTGGCCGGGCGCGGGGACATCCGGGCGGCCATCGCGCGCGGTCTGGCCCACTTGCAGCGCCGACAGCGGGAGGACGGCTCGTGGGCGCCGCTGTGGTTCGGGAATGAGGGCGCGCCGGGCCATCTCAACCCGATTTTGGGCACTTCCCGCGTGCTGAAGGCGTTAGCGGAGTTTGAGCCGGACGGGAAAGAGGCGGCGTGGGGGCTGGCATATCTAATCGACGCGCAGAATGAAGACGGGGGCTGGGGCGGCGACCGAGGAGTCCCGTCCTCGGTGGAGGAAACGTCGCTCGCAGTGTCGGCATTGTCACACTGGCGGCAGGCGGCGGGCGAGGCGCTGGAGGCCGGGATCGGGTATCTCGTGCAGCGCGTCGAGAACGGCACGTGGACCCGCCCGACGCCGATTGGCCTGTATTTCGCCAGTCTGTGGTACTCGGAGGAATTGTACCCGGTGGTCTGGGCCGTCGAGGCCCTCGGCCGGGCGGCGGGAGACTGATAGCGGACGCCGGTACCGGCGTCATATCGTTGGAGGAGAGCTTCGCGGAATGCGCCTTGGAGTTATGAAATCAGCTTGCATCGCGGTAGTGATATGTTTGACAATCGTCGTATCGTGCATCGCCATATCGTCCAGCGCCGCCGGCGCCGCGCCGCAAAGCGTCGGATGGCGCACTGACGGCACGGGGAAGTATCCATCAGCAAAGCCCCCGACCACCTGGTCGGCCACACAGAGCGTTCTGTGGAAGACGCCGATGCCGGGTGTCGGCAATGGCTCGCCTGTCATTAACGGCGGGAAGCTGTTCGTCTGTGTCGCGCCTGCGACGCTGGTATGCGTGAACGTCGCCGACGGGAAGATCCTGTGGCAGCGCAGCAACGAACTGACGGACATCAGGCCGCCGTCCGAGGCCGCGCAGATCAAGGCCGCACAGGCCCAAACCGCCGCCTTGGAGAAGGAACTGGGGCAGCTCGCCAACGACATCAAACAACTCAAAACGAAGCTGCAGGACAGCCCGAACGACGCCGACCTGAAAGCGAAGCTGAGCGACGCCGAGCAGAAGCAGGCCGCCGACCAGCGCGAGTTGGAGCCGCTGCGGGCGGCGTGGTACTATCTGCCTTTCACGCACCCGACCAACGGGTATGCGTCGTTCACGCCGGTCACGGACGGTTCGCGGGTGTTTGCGGTGTTCGGAACCGGCGTCGTGGCCGCATACGACCTGTCGGGCAAGCGCCTGTGGGCCAGGATGCTCGACAAGCCGAAAATCATGTGGGGGGCCAGCACATCGCCGATCATTGTGGCGGGCAAGCTCATCGTCCATCTCCAGAGCGCCACCGCCGTGGACCCGGCGACCGGACGAATCATCTGGCAGACGCCGTTGCAGCCCAGCTATGGCACCCCGGCGGCGGCGAAGATCGGCGGCGTCGACGTGATCGTGACCTCGGCGGGCGACATCGTGCGCGTCGCAGACGGTGTGGTTCTCGCCAAGGGCGTGTCGAAGCTGGACTACGCTTCACCGCTTCTGGACAAGGACATCGTCTACTTCATCCAGAATGGCGGGAAGGCGATCAAGCTTCCGGCTGCGATCACCGGCGATACCGCCGCAACGACGGCGCTTTGGGAGACCAAGCCCCGCAACGACCGCTACTACGCGTCGCCGATCATCCACGAGGGCTTGATCTACGCGATCACTCAGGCGAACTGGTTCAGTTGCATCGACGCGGCCACCGGCGCCGTGGTCTACGAGAAGCTGCTCAACCTCGGCAAGGGCACCTGCTACCCGAGCGTTACTTTCGCCGGCGGGCTGCTGTTCGCCAGCAACGATAACGGCGCCACGATCGTCATCAAGCCGGGCCGGGAGTACCAGGAGGTCGCCGCCAACAGCCTGGAGCCGTTCCGCGGCTCTCCTGTGTTCATCGGCGACCGGCTCTATATCCACGGGCAGCAGAACCTCTACTGCCTGCGGGCGTCAAAGGCCAAATAGGGCGATCCTGTGCGCAGTGTGACAGGCTTACCCTAACGCCATCTACTTAAGCTGTGGGGTGTCATCGCCTGCGCAGCAGGTGAAGACGGGGACCCCACAGCCCTGCGGCATCCGCGCCTCAGTGAGCAGTACCTGGGCTTACCCTGATGACAATGACAGCGCAACCCCAGCTCATTCAACCGATTCGCGAGATAGAGGGGATCAAGGCGGTCCCCGAGGACGGTCGCGTGCGCGCAGACATTCGCGAGCTTGCGCGGGACCTGGCCGGGGGCCTCGACCCGTCCTCCGTGCCCTTGCGCGAGGACCTCGAGAGAGCGGCGCAGGGGCTTCTGACGCGCCTGGGGCTGCCTCGCGGGTTCCTCGGATTCACGATGGTGGCGATTGACAACGCCTTCTGGGCGGATGCCTTTGCGGCGGTCCCCGCGCACCGACGGCTGCTGCTTCTCCCCAAGTGCCTGAGCAACGAAGACGCCTGCCAGGGAAGCCGCGATTCCATCGGCCTGCAGTGCGCCGAGTGCGGCGGGTGCGAGTTGGTGGGCCTCAAGCGGCAGGCGGAGAGCCTCGGGTATCAGGTCATCATCGCCGAGGGCACGTCCTCCGTGGTGATGAAGGTCCTCGAGGGCGAGGCCGACGCGATCCTCGGCGTGGCGTGTCTCGATTCGCTGGAGAAGTCCTTCGAGCGCATCGCCGACCTGGGCATCCCGCACCAGGCCATTCCCCTGCTGACCGACGGCTGCCGGGACACCACCGCGGAGCTGGACCTCATCCGGGACGCTATGGCGGTCATTCAGCCGCTCGCGCCCAGCCCCGCGCGCCGGACGTACATCCCCCTGCTGCGCGAGACGCAGACCATCTTCCGACCCGACCAACTGGATGCGATCCTCGATGATTGCGCCTGCCCGGCGCCGGGCAAGCCCGAGCCCTTCGGGTCGCTGACTGCGACCGATGCCATCGCTCGCGACTGGCTGAAGCAGGGCGGCAAGCGCCTGCGCCCGTTCACGACCGTGGCCGCTTACGCCGTGGGCAAGCACGGACTGGCGGCTCTCGCCCCTGATGCCGATGTCGCGGCGCTCGTTCCCACTGCAGTTCGCAAAATCGCCATCGCCATCGAGGCCCTGCACAAGGCGTCTTTGGTCCACGACGACATTGAGGACCGGGACCCGTTCCGGTACGGCAAGCCGACCCTGCACCGCACGCACGGCATTGATGTGGCCATAAACGTCGGCGACTACCTCGTCGGGATCGGGTACAACTTGATTGCCTCGCAGGTCGTCGAGCTGGGGGCCGCGTGTGTCGCCGACACCCTCAAACGGCTGTCTGACGCGCACTTGCAGCTTTGCTGCGGGCAGGGGACCGAACTTCTGTGGAATCGGCAGTCGGGAGACGGCCTGCGGCCGGTACACGCCCTGCAGATCGGGGCGCTGAAGACCGCTCCCGCGTTCGAGGTCGCGATCTACGCAGGGTTGCGCGCGGCCGGCGCGGCCATCGACACGGAGAAGCTGCGGCAATTTGCGACCTACGTCGGCGAAGGCTACCAGGTTCTCAACGATCTGAACGACTGGGAAGAGGGCGGGGAGAATAAGGTCTCTCTGGGTCAGGACGCTTTGGCCGAGCGGCCGGGCATTCTGCGGGCGTTTGTGCTCGAGGCCGGGGGCGGCGAGCGCCTCGCCGCGATCCGCGAGCAAGTCGCGCAGGGCGGCGCCCCGGAAGCGGCGGTCGCAAGCCTGCGCGACCTGTACGCGCAGACCGGCGCGTTCGCCAAGGCCGAAGCGCTGTACGAGCGCCTGCAAGGGCGAGCCATCGCCCTGTGCGATGGGTTCGGCAACGAGGCGCTGCAGGGCCTTATGCGGTTCCTGGCCCGGAATATCCTCTACCAGCGCAAGCGCGCCGTCGGCGAGGGGCGAGGCTGACGCAAGGCTACCTGTCGATCCTCGATGCTCTCCTGGCCGACGCCGCGGCCGATCTCAGCCCCGGTTTCCTGGAACTCCAAGCGCAATTCGTGATCCGACAACAGCGTGCCGACGGCGGCTTCGGCGGCCGCAGGGGCGACTCCGACCTGTACTACACCGACTTCGCCCTCCGCACCCTCTCCCTTGCCTCAGCCCCCGATGATGTACTGCAGCGCGCAGCCAACTACCTGACTTCGGTAAGGCCGAAAGCGGGCGATGTTGTCGAGTGTTTCTCGTGGCTCAATGCGGGAAGGATGTTGGGCCTTCCCCCACAAACCAATAATGTAGAGGCGCAATTCATTGCGCCCGACGTTCCCCACGATGCGCCGGACAGTCGACCTCAACGGCAGGGCGCGATGAATCGCGCCACCACACAGGGCGAGGGGAGGGGGATGACAGACGCCGGCGTGCCGACGACGGTCTACGAGGCGTTCATCGGGGCGCTGTGCTGGGAGATCGTGGACGGCATCCTACCCCCTGCCCCCTCCCTCGGAGGGAGGGGGAATACGGCGAACGGCATCCTACCCCCTGCCCCCTCCCTCGGAGGGAGGGGGGAAACGGCGAACGGCATCCTACCCCCTGCCCCCTCCCTCGGAGGGAGGGGGAATACGGCGGACGGCACCCTACCCTCGCTGGGACCTGATGTGGATGCGCAATTCATTGCGCCCGGCCCCTGCGGCACAGAGCCGGACACCCGCCCGCAACGGCAGGGCGCGATGAATCGCGCCACCACATTAAGCGAGGGCGGGGGATTGCCGGGCCCTCAGACAGTGGCCCTCGTTTCCAGCCTTCAGGGGGATGACGGCGGCTTCCGAGGGCAGGCTGGCGAGGGTGAAGAGCAGACGAATGCCACCGCGGCGGCGATTGCCTTCTTAACGATGGCAGAGGCTCTCGATCCTGAGCAGGCCGAGAGGGCTTGCCGCTTTCTTGCCTCCATGCAGGCTCGCGACGGCGGGTTTCTCGCGCACGCCAAGGCCCCTGTATCCGATCTGCTCTCGACCTTCACCGGCTTTCTGTGCCTTGCGATGCTCGATGCCCACGGCGCGCTCGACCTGCCCGCCCTCGGGCGGTTCGTCCGCAGTTGCGCCGAGCCTGACGGCGGCTTTCGAGCGGGTCCTTATGACGACGCGCCGGACGTGGAGTACACCTACTACGGCGTAGCGTGCGTGGCCCTGCTGCGGGCGGTCATAGGGATGAGACGGTAGGCATCGTGTCGCGTGGGGCGGGCGCCCGCCAACCCCGGCCACTTCGCAGGCGAGACGCCTGCGCCACGCGTGACAGCCGCCCCTCGCTTTGTGAAGGTTTCCCCTGTCCCATGTCGAATTGCCCCTTATGCTCTATCGTGTCCGGATCGCTGTCTTCATCGCCATTGCGCTGACGCTATCGGGATGCGCCCGCCAGGCCACCGAGGTCAACGGGCGCAAGGTTATCCGCGTCTGGCACGTCTGGGGCGGCACGATGCAGGACGGCTTCAAGCGCATCTGCGACGCCTTCCGCGCCAGCCATCCGGACATCGAGTTGCAGTCCGTCTTCGCCTCCAACGACCTCGCCACCAACCAGAAATTCTTCACCGCCGTCGCCGCTGGCAGACCGCCTGAGGTCATCTTCGTCGATGGCCCGCAGGTCGCTCCCTGGGCCGAGTGGGGCGCGTTGCAGCCGCTTACCGACCTGTGCGATCAGGCCGGCATCAAAGCGGACGACTACTTCGCGCCCTGCTGGCGTCAGAACTATTACCAGGGCAATGTCTGGGCGCTCACCTTCTGTGCGGACCCGAACTTCGGCTTCGTCTGGAGCAAGAAGGCCTTCCGCGAGGCCGGCCTCGACCCCGAAAAGCCGCCGACCACCATCGACGAGCTTGACCGCGACGCCGACGCCCTCACGAAACGCGAGGGCAACGAACTGGTGCAGATCGGCCTCATTCCCTGGTCGCAGTACGGGGCCGCCAACTCGATCTTCACCTGGGGCTGGGCGTTTGGCGGCGACTTCTTCGATTACGAGCACAACCGCGTGACCCCCGATGACGAGCGCGTGGTCAAGGCACTCGAGTGGATGACCTCCTACGCGAAAAAGTACGATGTGACCAAGATTGCGGGCCTGGAGCGCGGCTTCGGAGCGGCGGAGCAAAATCCATTCATCACCGGCAAGGTGGCGATGATGTGCCTGCACATCGGCGGCATCGCCGACCTCGCCCGCTATGCCCCGAACCTGGACTATGGTGTGACGTATATCCCCTCGCCCCCTGGCGGCGAGCAACATAGCTCCTGGGTGGGGGGCTGGTGCATGGCGCTGCCCAAGGGCGCGGCGAACCGCAAGGAGGCCTGGGAGTTCGTGCGATGGCTCTGCGCAAGCCCTGAGGGCACGGCGGCGGTTGGCCGGGAGTCGGGGCTGTTCCCCGGCTTGAAGGCATCGCCGTATTTCGCGACAATCCAGGGCAAGAAGCACTACAGCAAGTTTCTCAGCATCCTGCAGGAATGCCGCCACCAGCGCCCGGTCATGCCGGTGCAGGCCCGGTACATGCGCGAGCTGGCGCGGGCCGTGGATGCGGCGGTGTATGGCAAGGCAACACCGCGCGAGGCCCTGGCAAAGGCGCGCGAAGCGACCCAGCGGGAACTGGACATCGTCGTCAAAGGCCGGCAGCAAGAAGGCGGGGCGCAATGAGGACGTGCATCTGATGGCCACCAGAGTATCGAAGACCGCGCGCCGTCAGCTACGGTTAGGGCTGCTTTTCTGTGCGCCCGTGATCCTGGGGCTGCTCATCTTCATGGCCTACCCCATCACGGCGTCGCTCTATTATAGCTGCACGCGCTATAGCGTCATGAAGCCCCCGGTATGGGTGGGCTTAAGCAACTACCAGCAACTTCGGCATGACGAGTTGTTCTGGAAATCGCTCGCCAATACAGCATACTACGCCGTGATCGCGGTGCCGCTGGGGGTTGCCGTGGCGCTCGGGCTGGCGATGCTGCTGAACTTGAAGGTCCGGGGGCAGGCGCTGTACAGGACGTTCTTCTTCGTGCCCTCCATTGTGCCGCTTGTCGCAAGTTCCGTTCTGTGGATATGGCTGTTCAACCCCCAGAACGGGGCGATGAACGCGCTGCTACGGCCGATTCTGGCGCACTTGGGCCTCGGGGAACCGCCGGGGTGGTTTGCCGATCCGGCCTGGGCGAAACCGGCGATCATTCTGTGGAGTCTGTGGGGCGTCGGCGGGAGCATGGTGATCTTCCTCGCCGCGCTGCAGGATGTGCCGAAGGAACTTCAGGAGGCCGCCGAGGTCGATGGCGCGCGGGCGTGGCATCGCATCCGCCACATCACGATTCCCTTCATCAGCCCGCAGATTCTCTTCGTGCTCATCATGGGGCTGATCGGGGCGTTTCAGTTCTTCACCCCGGCATACGTCATGACCCAGGGCACCGGCGGGCCGGTCGACTCGACGCTGTTCTACTCGCTGTACCTATTCAACGTGGCCTTCGCGGACTTCAAGATGGGGTATGCCTGCGCGCTGGCGTGGATCCTGTTCCTGCTGATCCTGCTGGCGACGGCGTTCATCTTCAAGTCATCGGCACGGCACGTTTACTACGCCGGCGACGGGAAGGGGTAGCGATGGCGAAGACACCAGACGAATCCGGTCGCCCAATGCACCCCGCCAGCGCCATCTCGGCGCACGTGGTGCTGATCGCGCTTAGCGCGACGTTCCTCGTGCCCCTGATCTGGCTGATAACGTCGTCACTGAAGACCGAGGCGCAGATACTCAAGTTCCCGCCGGAGTGGATTCCCAATCCGATCACCATCGAGAACTACCCCAAGGGCCTGACCTTCATCCCGTTCTGGCGGTACCTGCTGAATACGAGCACGATCTGCGCGGCGGCGGTGCTGGGGACGATCATCTCGTGCTCTCTGGTCGCATACGGCCTCGCGCGGCTCCGGTGGCCGGGGCGCAACCTGCTGTTCTACATCATCATCGGCACCATGATGCTGCCGTTCCAGGTAACGATGGTTCCGGTCTTCGTGATGTTCGCGCGCATCGGTCTGGTCGATACGCTCTGGCCACTCATCATCCCGCACTTTTTCGGGAACGCGTTCTATATCTTCCTCATGCGGCAGTTCTTCCTCACGATCCCGATGGAACTGACCGAGGCGGCGCGCATCGACGGCTGCACCGAGTGGGACATCTACCGCCGCATCATCTTGCCGCTCAGCAAGCCGGTCCTGGCGGCGGTGGGATTGTTCGCGTTCATGGCCTCATGGAATGACTACATGGGCCCGTTGATCTACCTCGCGGACGAGCACAAGTACACGCTGTCTTTGGGCCTCGCGAGCTTCTCCAGCCAGTACGGATCGTATCCGGGAATGCTGATGGCCGTGACGACGGTCATCACCGTGCCGATCATCGTGATCTTCTTCCTGGCGCAAAGGACGTTCATCCAGGGGATCACGTTGACGGGGATCAAGGGGTGAACGGGAGAAACCTCACCTTCCTCTCCACGAGTGGAGAGTACCGAGCCGCCGTCGTGACGCCCACCCACGGAGATCGCGAGTGGTACATGCCGTTTCAGGCCTTCCGCATGAGGCTCGCGGGGCTTATCGACGAGTTGGTTGCGAAGATGGAGAGCGATCCTCTACCGCGGCTCACTCCGGCTGCCCTCGCCGCCACCGTTGTTCTCTTTCGCCGTCGCGCCGTCCACTCGTGTCAGCACCTTGTAGTCCACAAACGAACCCCCGACAGGAATCCTGAAAGCGTCAACCTGTCTGAAGTGTCGTTCAATGAGATATCTTACCACATCGGACGGTCGCACCTGCACGGATCGCAGGGGCGCGCGGTAGGGGTACAGGTACATCAGGCTGAGCCGCCGCCAGCTACCGGTCACATCGGGGGGGGCCTGCTGTCCTTCCAGACTTTCCGCACGAACCACGATGACCCGCTCCGCGAGGACCGCAGCGAGCTTCCGAGACAGGTCCGACGGGCCGACAATGTTGGTGGTCCCGTCGTAGAAGTCGGGATGCCAACGCCCTGTCGAGACAAGGCGCTGCACCAGCGGCTCATCCGCTCCCATCGGGGTGCCGACCGAGGGATACTTATCAAGTACACTGAAGTCCGCCACTGTCTGCAGTCGCCGACGTCTCGCCAGCACTCGATCGGGGTTCTTGTGCAGCGCCGTCGCCAGCGAAACCAGCCTGTCCGTGGAGACCCAGTCGGTTCGCAGGATCGCGTCAATCGCGTTCATCGCCTCAGTTCGCCCATACCACAGCATGTCGTTGCTGGCCCTGGTGCCCAGGAACACCACCAGGATGCAGACGACATAGGCCTGGGCGTATTTCCCCTTCAGTTGGGACAGTGCCGCTGCACCGAGAATGAGGGCGACCATGCCATTGTAGAGCACGTGGCGCGAGTCGCACAGCCCGAGGGCAGCCGGCGCCATCGCCAGACACAATGCGGCCAAGGAAGCGTTCGCCCCGGCCACGCATACTCCCCCATTCCGTGGCGGCCTGAGCATCAGCGGCACCGCCAGAAGCAGCGCCCCGAGATAGATCAGAATATAGGCCGCAGGGACAACGGGCTTGTTGTCGTATCCAGCGCCAAAGGATACCGTGGACGCCAGTAGGCCGCTGGGGCTTGTCAGGAACACCACCCCGCAACCGGCGGCAACGCCGACGAGGCCGGCCAGGAACCTGCGGTCGCCCCGCCACCCGGCCCACAGGGAGTAGACAATGCAGGCCGCACCCGTAGCAACCCCCATCTCCGGGGAAACCAGGAACCCCACCCACACCGCGCCCGCAGGTACCAGGAGAGCGAGTATCAAGCGGCGAGTACCCGCGCAGTTGGCGTTGCTCAGAACCCGATGGAGGAGCAGCAGGGACGCGGGCGCGACCAGGAACCTCAACAGTGGATACCCGAGGCCCAGATTCCCCGGCACTGCGGCAAGCCCCAGCACCACAAACAGCCAGTTGCGGAGTTTGGGCGGCAGCTTAATCGAGTTGAGGACAAACGCCAGAAGGCCGAGGCCGATCAGGCAGAAAGCGCCCAAGCAGACATAGTACCCGGCATCGAGTCGCGGGCTGCCGGGGGCGATGACCTTCTGCAGCCACGCCGCCGGGTACAAGAGCGCAGGCCCGTAGAAGTACTCGAAGTCGCTGTACGGCGTCTTCCCTAGCAATGTGAGATGGGTGCGATAGAGAAAGTACTGATAATCGCCGGAGGGAGGCAGGCCGTCCGAGTTGACCAGGTACGACAGTGTCACAAACAGCACGTATAGGACGAACATGCCGAGCAGCGCGCGCCGGGTCACTCCGTCCCCCGGGGTCCGCTCTTCGGCCACGCTCGCCGTCAGCATCCGTCGCGTCTCGGGACTGAGTCTGCCGGCGAGCAAGTAGAAGACCACGACTGAGATGACGACAGCGATGACGGACACCCGATTGTTGAACCCAAATCGGAGCGAATCGGAGATGTAGACCTCGTGCGTCGATCTGATGAAGTATGGGAGCTGGAAGATGCCGAACGCCGCTGCTGCGGCGGCGGTCACGTAGGCTATGGCCAGCTTGGTTTTGGCGGTCATAGGCTGCAGCGTCCTCCCTTGCGAACGGCGTGGCCGCGGGCA
>Ga0181520_10008190_pt1 | contig 14977 bp, 10 predicted proteins | sample PEATcosm2014_Bin_29_FD_132451 | JGI IMG/M metagenome (GOLD analysis project Ga0181520, IMG submission 132451) | Peatland microbial communities from MTU Mesocosm Facility, Houghton, MI, USA - PEATcosm2014_Bin02_30_metaG | ecosystem: Environmental > Terrestrial > Soil > Wetlands > Peat | place...
ACTTCGATTTCCAGCGATGGGATCCGGTTGCGGTAGGGACCTATCCCGGCGGCCGCAGCGCTTTTGGGCTGGAAGATACTCTCGGCAACGGTTGGGAATGGACCTCCACCCTCTTTGCTCCCTTCCCCGGCTTCGAGCCCTTTCCCTTTTACCGCGGCTACTCGGCAGACTTCTTTGACGGAAAGCACTATGTGATGAAAGGCGCCTCGCCACGCACCGCAGCGTGCATGCTGCGACGCTCGTTCCGCAACTGGTTCCAACCGCACTATCCTTTCGTTTACGCGACCTTCCGTGGTGTGAGTAACTGAGTGGAGGCGATATGCTGATCCGTGGTGGTCCAACCGAGGCTGTCAACTCATTCGCGGAAGATGTGCGGGAGGGGCTGGGTCGAGCCGGTCAAAAGGAGTTGCCGTCAAAGTATCTTTACGACGATATCGGCAGCGCCCTATTTGAATTGATCACCAAGATTCCCGAATATGGGCTGACGAGGGCGGAAGAGAGAATTCTGCTGCGCCACTCGGGGGCCATTGCTGAACATCTCAACACTCATGGCATAGTCGTTGAGCTCGGCAGCGGCAGCGGGAAGAAGACGCGCCGGATACTGGAAGCTCTCACCCGCCATCGGCCGACAACTTACTGTCCCATAGAGATATCCTCGACGGCGCTGGAGAACTGTGAGCGTGAGCTCAATGACCTGGCGCACGTCAGCATTGTGGGATTTGAGACCGAGTACCTGGATGGCTTGAGCCGAGCGGTGGCCCGCCGCAGACACGGCGATGGAGTGGTGGTGCTTTTCCTGGGAAGTTCAATCGGTAACTTCGATCGTGGACCGGGCGAGGACTTCCTGCGCAAGATTCGCAGCGATCTTGAGCCTGGCGATGCCCTGTTGCTCGGCACGGATCTGGAAAAACCCTTGGCCCAACTCATTCCCGCCTATGACGACCCGCTCGGCGTGACGGCGGTGTTCAATCGTAACCTGCTGGCCCGCATCAACCGGGAGCTTGGTGGTGACTTCGACTTCTCGCGATTTGAGCACGTGGCGCACTATAATGCCCGGCAGCGGCGCATCGAGATGCATCTCCGGTCGGTGGAAAACCAGACCGTATCCATCGAAGGAGCAAATCTCCGCACGACGCTCCAGCGCGATGAAACCATCTGGACTGAGAGCTGTCATAAGTATGGACGGCACGAGGCCCCCGCGATGGCCGCCCGCACCGGGTTCGAGTGCGCGGCGCAATGGGTGGACGACGAATGGGCGTTCGCGGAAAATCTTCTCTTCGCCGTTTAGCGGAAAAGGAATTGTAGCGCGGACCTGTTTTGTAGGTCCGCGGCCTTTCCTTGGCAATTAAGGGACGAGCCGCGGACCTACAAAACAGGTCCGCGCTACACTTGCTTCTCTACATCCCGGCACTTCCATGAACGAAGCACAGGAGCCCGTCATTGAGTTCCGCCGCGTGTCCTTCCGGGTGGCGAATGAGCACCTGCTCCTTTCGGATTTGAATCTATGTGTGCGCCGGGGCGAAACCCTCACGCTCCTCGGCCGCAGCGGGTCCGGCAAGACCACCACGCTCAAGCTCATCAACCGCATGTTGGAACCAAGCACGGGGGAAGTCCAGGTGGAAGGGCGCTCGACGCTCGATTGGGATCCCATTCGCCTGCGCCGAAGTATCGGTTATGTCATCCAGGAAGCAGGACTTTTCCCGCATTTCACCGTGGAACGCAACATTGGCTTGGTGCCCCAACTGGAGCGTTGGGCGCCCGAGAAAATCCGCGCGCGGGTTCACGAGATGCTCGCACTTGTGGGCTTGCCGCCTGATCGGTTTCTTTCGCGCTATCCGCGCGAGCTTTCCGGCGGACAGCGGCAGCGCGTGGGAGTGGCGCGGGCCCTGGCGGGAGATCCGCCCTTCCTGCTAATGGACGAGCCCTTCGGGGCGCTCGACCCTCTGACCCGGGTGGAAATCCAGCGCGAGTTTCGGGCGCTCCAGGAGCGGCTCAGGAAGACCATCGTCTTTGTAACCCACGACGTGCGCGAAGCCTTACTGCTGGGCACACGCATCGCGCTTCTGGAAGAGGGGAAATTGGTTGGCATCTACACGCCCGGAGAATTCTTGCATGCTCCTGACCCCATCGCGGCCACCTACGTTGCGGCGTACCGCGCGGGCGATGGGAACCCGAATTTGTGAATCGAGGTCACGGATGGATACGCTTAACTTCTTCATCAAAAACCAGGGCCAAATCCTCCAACTCACGCTGGAGCACCTATGGTTGGTGGGGAGTTCCATGCTGCTGGCAATAGCGGTGGGCCTGCCCCTGGGAATTCTGCTCACGCGGCGGCGGGCGCTGAGCAAACCTGTCATCGGCGCGGCGAACATTGTGCAGACCATTCCCAGCCTGGCGCTCTTCGGCTTCCTGCTGCCGGCTCCCTGGCTGGGCGAGCGCGCGGACCGGCTGGCCATTACGGCATTGACGCTCTACGCGCTATTGCCCGTGATTCGCAACACCTACACGGGAATCCTTGGCGTTGACCCGGGCGTACGTGAAGCCGCGCGCGGCATGGGTATGACGGACGGGCAGATGCTCTTTCAGGTCGAACTGCCACTCGCGATGGGAGTCATCCTGGCGGGCGTGCGCGTGGCCACCGTCATCACCGTGGGAGTGGCAACCATTGCCGCCGCGATTGGCGCCGGGGGCCTGGGCGAATTCATCTTTCGCGGTGTGGCAATGGTGGATAACCGCGTGATTCTCGCGGGCGCCATCCCCGCGGCTTTGTTGGCGCTGCTGCTGGACCTGCTTCTGGGACTGGTGGAACGCAAACTCACGTATGCGCAGTGAGTCGCATCATCGTCTGGCGCAGACGCTTAAGAGGCAAATGTAGCGCAGCGCGGCGGAGCCACAACCAAATCTTTGTGGGCGGGGGAAGAGACCCCTCACCCCCACAACCAGCAGAACGTGGGGCCCACCTCTCCCCTCGGAGAGGGGAGTTTAATTACCAACCTTCTCCCAGGGGAGAAGGTGCTGAGGTACGAAGCGGATGAGGGGTCTCTGCTCTCTACGTTCCACTCGCAACTGAACTGGTGGGCAGGCGTCCGTCTTTAGAATTTTCAGTCTTTGCCAAGGAAGAGCCGCGGACCCCAAAAACGGGGGTCCGCGCTACCGTGCTTTTCTTCGCCACGCGTGACGAATTGGTAATGTTGGGTATCCGAATGAACACGCGCATCATCCCGGCCGGGCTTTTTTCCACGATTATCTTCGGCTTGCTGCTGACCATTCTTTGTTCCCCTGCCTGCGGACCCGGGAAGCGGCAAACACTGGTGATCGGGTCAAAGAACTTCACTGAACAGGTGATCCTGGGCGAGATGCTCGCTCAGCACCTGGAAGCAAAGACCGGATTGCACGTGGAACGGAGGTTTTATCTTGCCGGCACCTACATCTGTCATCAGGCATTGCTCGCGGGGCGCATTGATGCTTACGTGGAGTACACCGGCACGGCACTCACCGCAATTCTAAAGCAGCCGGCGGAAGGCGACCCGGCCAGTGCATATGACAAGGTCAAACGGGAGTACGCCTCGCGATTTGACCTGGAGGTTATGGACCCACTGGGCTTCAACAATACTTTCGCCATCGTAATCCGGGGCGAAACCGCGCGCCGCCTGGATATTCACAAGCTCTCGGAAGCCGCGCCTTACGCCCCCGGGTGGCGGCCGGGATTCGGGTACGAGTTCATGGAGCGCCCCGACGGCTATCCGGGGCTTGCGCGGGCTTACCACCTTACGTTTGGCCAGCCGCCGCGCATCATGGACCTGGGCCTGCTTTACCGTGCGCTACTGGAGAAGCAGGTTGACCTGGTGGCGGGCAACTCCACCGACGGCCTCATCGCCGCTCGCGACCTGGTCATCATGGAGGACGACAAGCACTACTTCCCGCCCTATCAGGCGGTGCCCATGGTTCGACGTGAGACGGTAAAGCGGCATCCCGTGGTTCGGGAAGCGCTCAATCAACTCGGTGGGAAGATCTCCGATGAAGAGATGAGGCGGCTGAACTATGCGGTGGACGGCGAACATCGGGACCTCGCCGAAGTGGTTCGCGAGTTCCTGCGCACAAAACACCTCGATTAGGCGTTCAGGAAAGTCGCCAGTCCAAGGTTGCAAGTGGACGGAGGAATCCATGCACCCAGCAACTTCCCTTCCCCTCCGGCACATTAGACCTGGTGTCATGCCAGTGCTCGTTCCATCATATGCCCAAGCCGCAGCTTGTGCTGGCGGAGATGATCCGTGTCGCCAAGCCCGAAGGGCGGCTGCTGATTATCGATCCCCTCGCGCCGGAGAGCGAGTCGAAATTCGAAATCTACAATCGCATTGAGGTACTCCGCGACCCGTCGCATACACTCACCCTGCGCCTGACCGATTTCTTAAAGTTGTTTGACGAGGGAGGACTGGAGATCCTGCGGCAGTCGCTCCGCCGGAGGCAACGGTCGTTCAACAACTGGATGCTGCGCGGCGGCCACGCACCCGGAACCAAGAAATACATCGAAACACGCCAGCTCTTGGAAGATTCCATGGCGGGCGATAAGGCTGGCTTCTCACCGAAGGCCGATGGTGAGGACATCCAGATTGTTCATAATGAGGGAATGTTCCTGTTAGTGCGGAAGGGGACGGAGTAGACAGCAGAGGAGACGGTAGACGGCATACAGCGAGAGTCTGATTGACGCGCTTCTATCGCCGGTGCTGGAATATTTCGAACGTCACGGCGAGTTTTCGCAGAACTTTGAAAAATAGCGGCGGGCCGATTTCGCGCCCACCGTGAAGAGGAATCGTAACGGTGCGGCGGTCCGGATGATTCCATCGCTCGTGGCTGCCGGTTTGGCGGGTATGCGAAAGTCGCAAGTGCCGCGGTACAGACCGATGAGCCGAGGCTGCGGTCATTGGGCATTCCCTAGCGATCGAACGATCCGAATGCGGTGATCCGTGAATTTGGCGTGGGTGCCCGGCACCTCCAGTTTGGGCATGTGGCAGGTGGTGCAATCCTTCGTGCTCTGCGGGCAGGCTGCGCCGGGATGGTCGGAGGCTCCGCTTGCCCCTTTCGTGGCAAGATGGCAACGGAGACAACGGCTGTCGTAGAAGCCGGAATCATGCACAACGGGTAAGTGCGGGTCGTGGCAACCGAGGCACGTGATGCGAGTGTCTCCCTTTCCCCAGCAACGGCTTAATTCAAGACGGTAGGGCTGAAAGCGCACTGTGGCAATGCCTTCCGCGCGGCTCTCCACTACGTCTGCCCAGGTGCGATGGCAGGCGCCGCAAAAATCCACGGAATCAAAAGGACCCAGTTTGGCTGGGTTCAGAACTTGCATCAGGCCGTCTGCGATTCGTCCCTCCTTCATCGCCGCGGCGTGCTTCGCGCCGGGCCCATGACAAGCCTCGCAGGTGATCCCTGGGATGAGATGCTCAGGATCGAATTGCCCACCCGCCGAGGAAGCCGTGTTATGGCATCCGAAGCAAAGGCGGACTTCATCCACCGCGATCGGCCGGCCTAACGCCTCTCCCAAGTCTGCAGATGGGGCAGCGTGCCGCCCTGGGGTAATGTCCAGGGCCTGCAAAGCCGTAAAGTAACTAAGCTGACTTTCGTAGAAAGTTCGGTTGCGCTGGAAAACGTAGGTTTCGCTGACTACTCCCGCACCAAATGCCCATTCCAAAATGGCAGAGTCAGACCGCTCGCCGTTGCGGACGGAGAACAGGCTGGCGCCGCCAACCCGGGTGAGGTCATAAACGTAAGGGGTGGCACGATAACTGAGCCGCTGATGCGCTGCGAGGATCTTCGAGTTTGCCGCGTGTATGCAAGCTTGGGCCATGGGGGTGGTTTTCTGAGCGGCCGCCTCAGAGGGATGACATTCTGCGCAGGCTGTCGGGCCCAAATATTCCTCGCGTCGCGGCGTGCTCTTGGTGGGCCACCAACCCGCGGAGAGCACTCGCTCCTCGGTAGCTTGAGGTTGTCCGATCGGGCCACCCACTTGCGGTTGACACCTGGCGCAAGGCACACGGAAGGACACCGCAGCCCCAACAAACAACACAATTATCATGCTGCCCTTGTGCATATCCAACGCCCCGGTAGTTGGATTTATCGTCCCACAATGCACAGATTTTGTGCTAGCATTTCCTTCATAGGCTTGGGCTCCTTGGAAAGAGAATGTGAATAGTCGCGAACGAAGATGCGCCAACCCATCGCTTCAGCAGATCGCAAACACACTCTCGCCGAAGATGAACGTTGGAAAGTAGTCGAACGAATCGTTGCCAGCCCGGGGTTTCAGAAATCGGCGCGATTGCGCGAACTCCTGCTCTACCTAACGGAAGAAACGCTGCAAGGTCGCGCGAGCCAATTGACCGAGCACGAAATAGGCCATGCGATTTTCGGCAAACCCGCTGACTACAGCCCCTTGGACGACAGCTCGGTGCGAGTGCATGCCCGCCAGTTGAGACTCCGGTTACACGAGTATTTTGATTCGGTCGGACATTACGAACCCATGATCGTGGAGATCCCCAAGGGAAGCTACGCTCCGATATTTCGCAGCAAAACCCCCGAACCGACAGAACCAATCCTACCTCAAAAGGAAATGGGTTCCCCACGAAACTCCGCCGCCCGCGTGATCCCATGGATACTCTGCGCCATTCTCGTCGCGATGTGCGTATATTTGGGAAGGAGGGCCTTTGTTTTCAGAAACACTGTCGCCGCCACGTCTGCTGACTACCCTCCCTGGCCGCTCTCAGAGGTGTTCGATCCCGAACATCGCACGCACTTTGTTGTTGCTGATGTGAACTACGGTATGATGCGCATTATTGCTCAAAAGCCGGGATCGCTAGAGGATTATCTTAAGCCGGATTTCCCGCGAGGCTTCATGCCAGCTCTTATTCCCAAGCAACAAGCCCTCATCATGAATTACATCTCCGGCTCCGGACTTACCTCTTATGCAGATGTCTCAGTGCTTATTTCCCTTACCAAACTCGCCGGCGTTTATCGGGACAGGGCCTCCGTTCGTTTCGCGCGGGACATCAGGTTGAGGGATTTGGACGAGGGAAATTACATATTCCTGGGAAGTCCGGGTTCCAACCCCTGGGTACAATTGTTTCAGAGTCGGCTCAACTTCCAGGAGGCCGAAGAGTTGGTGGGAGCCGGACCCAAGGAATTCGTAAACAAAGACCCGCACCCAGGCGAACAAAAGGCCTATGTTGGCCTTCGATTTACAGGCACAACAGGAGAAGACTACGCCGATATTGCGCTCTTGCCGAGCCCGGCAAACGGCACCGCTATCCTGATCCTGCAAGGGTTGCAACAGGAAGGGACGGAGGCCGCCGGGCGATTTTTGGCCGACGCCAACCAGCGCCGGGTTCTGCGCGAGGCCCTCGGCTTTTCCTCTGATCCCAAGAACAAGGTGTGGTTTGAGGCCCTCATTCGCACCAAAGCTGTTGATGGGGCACCGAACTCCGAAGCGATCGTAGCTGCACGACTGATCCGCTAAGACCAGCGTGCACTCGCTTTGGCATTTTAGCCGCCATGCCCGCGGCCATTCCCAGTTTAATCCGTTGGCCGCATGATCCCCTCAGCCTGGGCCAGCGCGAGACAGGGTCTGATTCCGCGTCTCGCCAAAAGGTAGCCTGCTGAATGTGGAAAACTTTTCGCCTAATCATTAGTCTGCCCCTGAGATGCTGGCTGACTCTGCTGCTGGTTCTTTCGGCCGGAACCCGACTGGCCGGACAGGTTACCGTGGATGCTCACCTCGAGCATGCTCGTACCTACGAAGCGCAACAAGACTTCGCCGCTGCCGAAGGGCAGTACAAGCAGGCGCTGGAGATATCTCCCGACAATCCGGAAGTCCTTAAACGGTTAGGCATCCTCTATCAAACCGAACAGAAGCTTCAAGATTCCATCGGGGCCTTTGAGAAGGTCCTGGCATCGCAGCCGCAGTACCCGGAGACAAATTTCTTCGTGGGCGTCTCCTACTTCGCTTTAAATAATTTCGAGAGTGCCATCAGCGCCTTTAATAAGGAACTCTCTACTCCTCATCCCCACCCGAAGTGCCGCTACTACCTGGCGCTGGCCCTGGAATCGGAAGGCCACATCGACGAGGCCATCTCGCAACTCGACAGGTTGGTGAGGGAAAACCCCAAAGCGGCTGATGCGCTCTACGAACTGGCGCGGATTCACAAGAACGCATCGCTTCGCGCCATCCAGATGCTCCACGACCTGGATCCGGATTCATATCAACTACACGCGCTGATGGGGGAGGTCTACGCCGACGAGGAGCGTTATCCCGAAGCCATCCATGAATACCAAGCCGCGCTCGGGAAGCGACCTGATGCGACCGGAATTCATCACGCCATGGGAATCGCCTACTGGGCCCAGCATCAATTGACAGAGGCCGAAAATGAATTCCTGCTCGCATTGAAGGAAGACCCTGGCAACGCGATGACGAACCTGTACCTTGGTGACATTTCTGTGAAGCAGGCCAGATTCCAGGAGGCTCTTGGTTATCTTCAGAAGGCAGAGGCCGGACAGCCGCGCCTGGAGCAGGTTCATTTATTGCTGGGAAAGTGTTATCAACGCTTGAAGCAACCCGACAAAGCCAAAGAAGAACTGCTGGAGGCCGTGAAGGAAAATCCCACCGATGCCGTACCTCATTATCTCCTGGCTCTGGTGTATCAGGAAGCGAACGACGCTGATTCAAGTGCTCGCGAGCGGGCAGTATTTGAGAAGCTCTCCAATGCTGCCGACTCGAGGAAACTGGAGGAGGCGCAACGGACAATTAAGAAACCGCAGGAAGAACTTCACTGACCAGGGGGCGGCGATTCCCAGGCGGGAAAGAGCAAGTCCGCGGATTCATCCCCCACCGTCTTAGGAACTTCCCCCGGCTCGATCTTTCGCATGTATTGTGCGGCTTGGTCTGGCTGCTTCCGGATCGCATAGGCCTGTGCCAAAAGTCTCTTCGCGGGCTGATTGCCGGGATCGAGCCTCAGGGCCTCGTTCAAATCGGCAATGGCCTGATCCACTTGCCGGGTGCGCAGTTCCTCTTTTCCCAACCACTGGCGTGCCTCAGCACTTTGCGGATTCATGCGCACCGCTTCCCGCAACTGTTGCACCGATTCTTCCGATCGTGCCGCCCTTCCCAGCGTAATGCCGCGAAAGTAAGCCAGGAGAAAGTTGGGTCCGAGCCGCTTTTCAGCGTCGCTCAGCACTTCCGCCGCATCCGCCACCCGTCCCTCTCGCATTAAGACCTGCGCCAGTCCGATGGCGCTGGTAGGTTCAGGATCTCCCTTGGCAATCAAATCGCGGAACACGTCTTCGGCTTCCTTGTAATGCGCGGACTTCATGTAAGCCGCCCCCAAGCGCAGTCGCAGCGCATAGGAACGCGGCAGGTGTTCCAGAGCCTGCTGCGCGGCCGCCACGGCGTCAACATAATGGAGTTGCCCCATCAATTCACGGGTCAGGTTGAGCCAGAGGTCCTCATCCTGGGGTGAACTTTCGACCGCGCTCCGAAACGCAGAAACGGCTTCTTCGTGGCGCTGCATTTCACCCTCGGCGATGCCGATGACAGTCCATGTCCCCCCTGAACGTCTGGACTCGGGAATCAGACGCGCGGTCCTTTCCGCCTCCGCGGGTTGGCGCGCTTCCAGATAGGCGAGGGCGAGGTCCATATGCGCCCAGTCCGCGTTCGGGAACCGTGCCACCAGGCGCTCGAAAACCGCGATGCCCGATTCCGGTTGCTGGCAGGCGATGTAGAGTGCGCCGAGTCGAACCGACCGAGGGTCGGTGAGATCAGATTGCTTTACATGCCCGAGCAGGGTGCGACAATCAGCCATGCGGTGCGTGCTCGCATAACCCGCGGCAACCTGAAGATAGAACTCAGAATCCCGGGGCCAAACCTCTTTCGATTTGTCCAGGTGGCCCAAAGCATCCGGATAGTTCTTCAAATCCAGTTCCACACGCCCAAGGTAGTAATGCGCGTAGGAGTCATCCGGGGACAGCTCGAGCGCTTTCTTCAGCGCCGCGCCCGCGGAGCCCGGATGCCCTTCGGTCCACTCCAGATGGCCGAGGTTGCGGTAAGCTTCAACCATCTGCGGATCCAGGCGGATGGCTTCGCGATACTCCCCGGCGGCGTCGTCACTGCGGCCTAATTGGGCCAGAGCGATGCCGCGGAAGTTGCGGATCGCCGCGTCATGCGGATTCTCCTGTTCGGCTGCAGTAAGAGCCGCCAGTGCCTCTGCCGGGCGGTTTTGTTGCAGCGCCAGCAAACCCTGCTGGTACAGAGAAAGGGTCTGCGTGGATGCTGACACGCTGGAAAGAGTGACGAAGATGAGGATGATGGTTGAAAGTTTCATCAAGGCTGTTTCAGCGCCGCCTCCGCCGCGGCAATACGCTGAACGCGTTCCTCATTGGCCCGGTGAGTTACCACGCGGAGTTGCTCGGACAATGCGAACTCCTGCTTCGCCTCAGCAGACTTCCCCATCGCCGTATAAACTCGCGCCAACTGATAGTGAACGGCCCCGTCCTTATCACTGGGCACGGCAGCCTTCAATTCCTTCTCCGCCTCCGCGTACCGGCGCAATTGGGTATAGGCGATTCCCATAAAGTCGTGAACATCAGGGTAATTCGGATCCAACGCACAGACCCTTTGCAAGTATACGAGCGCCTTATCCGCCTGGTGCTGTTGCAAATAGGTGCTTCCCATGTCAAACAGAGCGCCGGTGTGACGGGGATTGATGGCGAGTTCCGCTTGGAATTGTTCACGCGCTTCCTGGGTCTTGTATGACTTCCACTCCAGATGGCCGATCTGATAATGAAGATTCGGCAAAGTGGGACGGCTGGCGAGGGCCTTCTCATACTCTACAATCGCCTTGGAGTCCTCATCCCGCGCTTCGTCCATGTCCCCGAGGACCTGGTGCGCCCGATGCGAATCCGGATCGACTTCGAAAAGCTTCAAGTAGGCCGCCAGCGCCAGGCGGTTATAGCACCGCGCTCTCCAGTATTGCGCTTCGGGCGAGTCCATCCGCGAAGGCGCCAAGCCGCCCAGCGCGGCCAGGGCGCGATCCGGCATACCGCTCTCGCAAAGGGCGCGAGCTATTTCCAAGCGCAGGTCGGTGGTGAGCGGCTGTTTGAGTATCGGAGCCGCACAGGCGGCAACCTGCCTGAGGCGATCATCGGCAAGCCAGGTCCGGATTTGCGGCACGTTGCAAGGCGAAACAGATTTGACCGAATCCGAATCGCTCGGGGCGGTCGCGCTGGCTACCTTCGCCGCGGCGTCTTCCTGTGTGGAGATAAACGCCAAGGCTAACCGGCTTGCCGGCCCGGGCTGGGATTCAATTTGGGTGCGGAGGCCGGTTAATTGGGCACGCAACTCATCCGGGAGCTTCTCCTGGGAAGTGTCACCGAATCCAGACTCTCGTACCCCGAGGATCGCTTCACAACGTGCCGGGTCCAATTCAAGCGCCTGGGACCAGTCTGCCAACGCCGCCTTGACGTCACTCCGCAGGAGTTCAACCTCACCCCGCCGCACCAGGGCCCTAAGGCTGTGAGGCGCGAGGTGTAATTCAGCTGCAATTTCATCATCAGCGCGTTTCAGATTGCCGGCATGCAACAGCACCTCGGCCATCTCCAGATGCAGACCGGGGCGGTCAGGCGATGCTTTGAGGGCGTTCTCAAGATGCAACATGGCGACGGCCGGATAACCGCTCGCCGCGTAATTCTCCGCCAGCAGTTGCTCGAGGAAGCTCGATCCCGGATCCTTCCGCTGTATTCTGTCCACAGCGTCCTTTCCAAATTGCTGGTACGCCTGGCCAAGCAGATATAGCAGATCCAAGCTCCTTGGGTTCGTACCGAGGCCTGTAAGCAAGGTATTTACCTGCCGGGAAGTCTGGCCGGTCATCTGGTACGCTGAGGCCAGCCACGACCAGGCGTCAGGGAAATCAGGTCGGGCGCGAACCGCAGCCTCCAGGTGAGGTGTGGCTCTCTTTGCATCTCCCAATTGGCAGTAGTCCACGCCGAGAAAGAACTGCGCCCCCACCAACCCTGGCTTGAGCTGGACAGCCTTCTCAAACATGGTTACGGCATCCGGGCGGCGACTCTGCAGCTCATAGACGAGTCCCAGATTCATGTAGGCTTCCGCGAACCCGGGGGAAAGACCTATCACCTTGCGATATTCCTGCCCGGCGGTAACATAGTCCTTCTGCTGCTGAGCCTTCTGCGCCGCAGCCCAGGAGGCTTCGGCAGCGGGAGACATACCTTCAGCCCCCTTCGGCACTTGCCCCCGACTCAACATCGTCAGAATGAAAACCAGAAAGGAGAGGGCAAGAGGAATCAGCGCCCGTTGGTAACGCATTCCACCATACCCAGTAAACATGCAGGAATGATAAGCAGAAACGGCTGAGTCCGCAATTCTCATTGTGGCCGCGAGAAATAATCCGGGTCCGATTCGGGCTTGCGCAGCCCCGCCAACTCGAGCGCCGGCAGAACGAATGAGTTCCAGGCGAAGACGCGGTGGTAGCCAAAGAAGGGGTGGGCCGGGTCGGTGGCAAGATACTCCTGGCTGGTGGGGAAATCCGGCTCGATGTTAAGTTCCGCCCATAGGCGGTTGGCGATGGCCATGTCGGCTTTATGCCAGCCATGCAACTTTCCCGCCACGTATCCGCAGATTTCAATCCGCATCCAGCTTCCACCGTTGTAGTAAATGCCATCCATGTTGTGGTGAGCGCAATTGGCCCCTTGCTCTTCGCTGATCATCGGGTGCCAGGTGCCAGTGAAATAGCTCCAACCCTTGCCCTCCGGGGTAAGCCCGATTAAGACCGGCCGCACGGTGCCGCCCGCCTCGGGATAGGGAGCGCCCTGGCGCGGCATCATCACCGGAATGCGGTCCAGATGATTCAATATCATTTCATCCGCCACGATTTTCCGCCGGAACAACCATAGGGAAAGAAACTCCGGAAAGATTTCCGCGAAACCGATGGCGTCGGTAATACTACGCGTTGGGCGAAAGAACTTCCGCGCCGGATCGTAGTAGCTGCGATAGGCATCCTCAACCTTCCCAAGGTAGGCTTCGGAAATCGTGTCACTGAGGCCCGGAATTTTTAATTCCTTGATCACGCGCAGCGTCACCGCCAGCATCCCCTGGTTCTCGCAGATATCCGTCGTACCCTGGGGATAATCGATCACATCAAGTTGCCCCATCACAAACTGTGCCCAGCAAATGCCGTCGTGGCGGCAATCATAGGTCTCCAGGCAATACTCTGCCGCCTTGCGGACCTTTTCCATGGGCAGTTTCGTGCCGAAGCGCCGGCGATTCTGCAGCGCCCATATCAGCCACAGCGACGTGGAGTCATTCGACTTGCGCTCCAGGTTCGCCAGGTTGGGCTCCACCAGCGTGTTGATGGCTCCGTTCGTTCCCTGGTTTGCGGCCCAGACATCGAACACGCCCTCATTCATGGCGCGGTTATACACGCCGTTCAAGGCAAAGAAACTGTCGCGAAGGTACATCTCGCCGGCGGCGGAGTACCAGATGCTGGGCGCAAGCATTGGCCGGGGAGTTTCCGGCCCCGCCATCCAGGAGAGCATCAGCAGGTCAGCGTAAAGGACCCTCTCCGTTTCGCCCCCACGAAAACCGAGGCCATCGGCCAGATGAAGTTGGCTGGCCAGGCGATAGCCACGCGGCGTATCCGGTGTCTTATCCGCCGCAAAGATGAAAACCGTTTTCTGCTCGGACTGGTCCATTTCCAGACGGTGATAGGGCTCGCGGCGGGTCGAAAGCCGGCGGATTTCCAGGCCCCGGATCTCGATGATCGCCATGCCGCCAGGCGACTGCACGTTGATTGCTTGTTCTGATTGCGGTGCCGAAATGAACAAAGCCCCGCTCGGCCCCCGCCGCGAGTAGAAAAAGATGGAGGTGCGAAATCCCGACCAGCCATCCGGCGATTCCGGCACGCGGTCGTTATACAGAGTGATGTTCTCGATTGATTGCAGCCGGTCATCCACATCCCAGACCTGGACCGCGAATGCCTGCTGCGAGCGGTAAGTAAAGCGCAACGAGTACACTTCACCGTCCTGGGCCGGGAAGGGTATCACGACGCCGTCGTCGGAACTCCGGACCGAGACGACCGTAGCGCCGTCCCGTTCCTCCAGAACAACCTCGCCGCGCTTGGACCAAGAGGAGGCCGGCGGCAACGGAACAATCTCTCCGGGATCGCCACCCGCAGCCTGGATCAGCGCTTCACCGAAGGTCTGCTCAACGAAAAATTGACCGGCGGCCAGCTCCTCCGGACGGCTTACCGAATAGAGGCGAGCGTCGGGGATAATGCGAGGGGCAGGTTTAACGGGCCGTCCATCGCGGCGTATCAGCCGGCTCCATTGGTTGCGGAAACCGGAATCGGTTAGCAGGCCGACCGTCACCCCGTCCTGGGCGCGAAACCCGGCGGCGGGAAAATACTCATGCAGCGCGCCGCCCTTGCAGTCAGTTTGATTGAAACTCCAAAATTTGGCCGGCGGATCTATGGGCTCCAGACGGTTGCTCATCTGGTAGAAGAGTACGTACATGTCCGACTGGTGCAATCGCACTTGTTTGCGGACAACCTGGGGAGTGATGACGGCGTAGTCCACCTCAACGTGGAGCGAGGTCTTAAGGTTTTTGAGTTGGCATTCGCCCTTCAGCGTCACATGCGTCGCATCGCCCGACCACAACGCAGCCATCCAGTTTTCCACCCGGTCTTCCAGGCTGCGTTCGCCGTTCTGAAAGATGGCGGAAAATTCTCCTCCGCGGTTGTGCCGGGCAATGGGGCGGCCGGAGGATTGGATGACCACGCCATACCCCTGCCGGGCATCACCCCTGACCACTAGTGACAGCCCGCCAGAAGCGCCCGGGGGGGCGTCTTCATTGGGCGGAGCCAGTTTCCACGCTGCAGTCGCGGCAACCCCGCCCGCCAGTGATTCTCCCATAAACTGGCGCCGG